>Ga0190275_10000993_pt1 | contig 22058 bp, 28 predicted proteins | sample Popmic550T_FD_133745 | JGI IMG/M metagenome (GOLD analysis project Ga0190275, IMG submission 133745) | Populus adjacent soil microbial communities from riparian zone of Yellowstone River, Montana, USA - 550 T | ecosystem: Environmental > Terrestrial > Soil > Riparian zone > Trees stand | place...
GCGTGCGGCCAGTACGTGGCCTGAGCGCGCGACTCAGGAGTGCTTGTCCACGGCGATCCAGCCCTGGTGGAGCACATCGGAGGCGGCGACGACCGCGAGCGTCGCCGCCACGGCCCTGGTGGAGCGCGGATTGTGGACATAGGCGATGCCCAGCCCCGCAGCGATCCACTCTCCTACGCAGTATGGGCAGACCACCAGCTCCCCGATCGCTCTTCGCAGCCCTGTCCCGCGCGGCTCCTCCGAGACCTCGGACGGCCCGGCCTCGCCGGTGTACCGGGTGAAGGGCGCTCGCGCGAAGCTGGTCACCCGGGCCTTGGTCACCAGCCGGCTGAGCTTGTAGGTGGCCACCGCCAGCAGCGCGAGGTCGCCGGGGTCGATGCGCTCGGGCAGATCCCGTCCCCGCCTGCGGCGACCCAACTCGGCGACGCCGACCGCACCTGCGAAGGCTCCGGTCAACGCCGCGTAGGCCGCCAGTGGCTTCGGAGCGGCGCCGGAGTACGAATTCTCCGGCGCCGCCTCGCACTGGACCACGCCCGCGGCCAGCTTGGTCGGAGTGGCCATCTGGCTAGGAGACCGCGTCCTTGACCTTGTCGACGACGCCCTTCCCGTCGTTGGCCACCACGCCGGTCGGCTCATCCGACAGCCCGGCCTTCTGGCGCAGCTTGCGGGCGATCTCGGCGATCTCCTCCGGCGCGTAGTCGGGTGCGAATACACCCTCCTGCGCGGGCAGGTCGAACGGCGGGAAGCCCTCCGGCGCCTGGTCCACGACCTCGAGGTCCTCGCCGGTTTCGGGGTGCGGGCCGTTGAACACGGCGGCCAGCTCCAGGTAGTCGCTGGGCGAGAAACGGTAGAGCTTCTTGTGCTCGCCCTTCTCGATGTGCGGCTGCGACTCGGGGATCTTCTCGGTTGGGATGCGGGGCGAGGGGAACATCTTCATCAGGTCCGCCCCGGTCAGGTTCTCCACCGCACGCGCGTAGGCGATCTGGTGAACGCCACCGCGGACGAGCAGGTACCCGGTGAGGGCCCGGGCTGCCGGGTGGTCGCACATCTCGTAGACCTTGAGCTTGTTGTTGCGGGCTCCGGTCTCCAGGAAGAAGTTGTGCGTCAGATCCTCGAGCAGGTCGCCGGTGGACGTGACGTAGTCGCCGGTCCATGCGTTGCCGTTGGAGTCCTGCAGCATCGTTGCGGATCCGCCGGCGATGATCTGCTGGCGGTTGAGCAGGTCCTTGGGCTCGGGAAGGGCACCCTTCTCGCCGGTTCCCGTGAGCATGGTGTTGATGGCCGTCGAGACCAGCTCGATGTGACCGAACTCCTCGGCGGCGATGTTCGCGATGAGGTCGAAGAACGGCCGCGCGCCCTGGCGCTGGCGGAAGTTGAACGACTGGAACGTGTAGTTCATGAAGGTCGACAGCTCTCCGAACTTGCCACCCAGCAGTTCCTGCACCACAGCGGCGCCGGCGGGGTCGGGCGTGGAGGGCGGGGGCATCTCGGTTTGCACCCGGTCGATACGCAGAATCATGTAATTTCTCCTAGATAGGACAGGGTCTTGAGTAGGACCGGCTGCCCGGCAGGTCCTCCGGTAAACATCCGCGTATGACGTCGCGTTCCAAACTCACGGACCTGTTGCGCGAGCACGGGCTGCGCGTCACCCCGCAACGACGAGCGATCCTGGAGTCCTTCGGCGACGGGCCGGCGGAGCACCTGTCCGCGGACGAGGTTCATTCACGGGCGTCGGCGGTGTTGCCGGAGATCGGCCGCGGCACCGTGTACGCGGCGTTGGCGGAGCTGACCGAGCTCGGCGTGCTCAGCGCGAGGGGCAGCCCCGAGCCCGTCCGCTACGAGACGAACGCCACTCCCCACCAGCATTTCCGCTGCCGCCTCTGCCTGCGGCTCTTCGACGTCGAGATCCCCGAGCCGGACGTCGCGCGTCTGGCGGCTGACGGCTTCACCGTCGAGCGGGTGATCGTGGTTGCCGAGGGGATCTGCGCCGAGTGCGCCGACTACGACAAGGGCTTGCGATCCGGGGCCCGCCGGGCCCGGGACCGGCCATCGGATGATCTGCCCGAGACCATCGCCGCGGCGGTGGTCGACACGCCCCTGGGCGCGGTGTCGGTGGGTGCCACCGGCAACGGCCTGGTGCGCGTGGTGTTCGAGGATCACGCCGACTTCGAACGCCTCGGCGCGGCGCGACGCCGAGGCAGCCGCGAGGCGCGCGCACACGTCGCCGACGGCAAGGGGGCCATAGCGGACTATTTCGCGGGTCGTCCCGCGCGTCCGGTCTCGATCGACTTCGATCACGTGACGGGGGCGGAGACGCTGGCCGCGGTCATGGCCATCCCCTCCGGACGACAGGCTTCGTACGAGACCTTGGGCACAGAGGCCCCTGCCTGGGACCGGGGCCGGGTCCTCGGATCCAACCCGTTGGCCCTCGTGGTCCCCTGCCACCGGGTCACACGCGGGAACGAGCTGCCCCAGCAGTACGTGGGCGGGGCCACGCGCCGGCTCGCACTCGACGAACTGGAGCGGGGCTGAAGAGCGGCGAGCCTCCCGGCCCGGTGGGCCGTACTACCAGCATGGCGCGATCGGAACCCCGAGAGGAACACACCCGTCCAGAGCAGGCCAGCGACGCCCAGGTGGCAGCCAGTGGCCTTATGACCGAGGCGCTGGAATGCGTGGAGCGCGCCCGGGGGCACCTGTACTCGTTCCACCAGCTGATGGGTCACGCCGACCTGAAGCTCGATGAGGTGATGGACCGGCTACGGGACGCGGGTGAAACCGAGGAGGCCGACCGGATCGAGAGGGAGCTCGTCGGGCGGAACGTCCTGCCGGGTCGCTGGACCTTTCAGGTGGTGGAGCAGTTCGACGACCAGTACTGGGAGGTCTTCCGCGAGCACGAGCAGCGGGTGCGCACCAAGCTCGTGGGAGGCCGCAGGCACGTGTTCGAAGCGGAGATGAAGGAGCGGCGTCGCACCGACGGCCTGGACGGCCACGAGGCGTCACCCCAGGGTCCGGGTATGGAGTAGATGTCCACGATCGACCGGAGGAACCATGCCCAACGCCACACAACTCGGACAGACCGGCCTTCAGGGCTGGCGGGAGAAGCTGGCCGACGGGATAGCCGAACCCGTCGCCGAGCGCGTCCCACTGGAGACGGAGCAGGTGCGCGCCGCCCTGGGAGCGCTGTTCTTCGTCCTCTCGGTGATGTACGTGGTCAAGACGGTGAGTGCTGCGGCTCGCGAGACGCGATCGGGCTGATCACCTCGACCCACATCGCAGAGTGATCTGAGAGGCCCAGCTCGCGCGGACCGTGCTCGTATTCGCACGCGACGGGCACGAACGCCCGGCTGCCGATGATGTGGTCCAGCCGCCAGCCGTTCCCGCGCCGGCCGGCCGCGAAGGATCTCGTTACGTGCGTATCCGTGGAGGTCTCGGTAGAGGTCGCGCATCCCGTGGCTCTCGAGGCCGCGCAGGACCGAGAGCTCATCGTGATCCCACCGCTCGCCGCGGTCCAGGCGGAGGCTGCCCTTGGCGGTGCGGGCGAAGCTCCAGGTCTGGCCATCGGGGAACTCACGCCGTGGGGTGTTGAGGTCTCCCACCAGGAGCGAGGGCATCGCGTCCTGGCGAGCCAGATAACGATGCAGCGCCCTGTGCGTGCGGATCTTGACGTGGCCGGGCTTCTGGGAGATCGGCGAGTGCAGGTTGTGCAGCACGAACGGGACCTTCTCGCCGACCCGGGTCGTGAGGAGGCGTTCGGGCCAGGGGACATGGGCCGACGCCACCACCTCGAGCCCGGCCCGCGATGCCGTGAGCACGCCCAGCCGGCGCCCGTCGGGCGTGGGCTCGCCGGGCAGCCACTCGTCCATCGAGCTGCGCACGTCCGACAGGCCCTGGGCCTGGAGTGCCAGCCGCCACGGCTTGAGGGTGGTGGGCGTGACCTCCTGCAGGCACACGACATCCCAGGGGTGCCGGGCCAGCGCCGCTGCCTGCTCGGGCTGACGCGCGACCCGCCCGGCCACGTTCCAGGTGATCAGGCGCACCGTGGCGGTGGGCTCCCCACTTCCAATTTATACCGCAGGACGACGCCTCATGAGCGCCCGGATCCTCCCCCATAATCGCCCGCCGGAACCGGAACGGACGGAGGGAGTGTCGAACATGGAGCATGCGGTGGTCATTGCCGGAGGGGGTCCCACGGGGCTGATGCTGGCGGGCGAGTTGGCGCTGGCGGGCGTGGATGTCGCCATCGTCGAGCGGCGCGCCAGCCAGGACCTGCCCGGCTCCCGGGCGGGCGGCCTGCACCCGCGCACGATCGAGATCCTCGATCAGCGCGGGATCGCCGATCGGTTCCTGTCGGAGGGGCAGGTGGTCAACGTCGGGCAGTTCGCCGGGGTCGCCTTGGACATCAGCGGCTTCCCGACCCGGCATCCCTACTCGCTCGGGCTGTGGCAGAACCACATCGAGCGCATACTGGCCGGCTGGGTCGGTGAGTTGCCGGTCACGTTCTACCGCGGGCGCGACGTCACGGGCTTCGCGCAGGACGAGGCGGGCGTCGCCGTCGAGCTGTCCGAGGGCCCGTCGCTGCGGGCCGGGTATCTGGCCGGGTGCGACGGAGGAAGGAGCCTGATCCGCAAGGCGGCCGGCATCGACTTCCCCGGCTGGGATCCGACCACCAGCGCCCTGATCGCCGAGGTCGAGGTGGCCGAGGAGCCGGAGTTCGGGATCCGCCACGACGCCCGCGGCATGCATGCCCTCGGCAGGGAGGACTACGAGATCCGCGACGGGGAGGTGGTCTACGCCGACAGCGGGCCGGTACGGGTCATGGTCACCGACGAGCACGTCGGCCACACCAGCGAACCGGCCCTGCGCGATCTCAGCGAGGCGATGATCGCCGTCTACGGGACCGACTACGGGGCCCACAGTCCCACGTGGATCTCGCGGTTCAGCGACATGACCCGGCAGGCAGCGACCTACCGCGACGGACGGGTACTGCTGGCCGGTGACGCCGCACACGTGCATTCCCCGGATGGTGCCCAGGGTCTCCAGACCGGCGTGCAGGACGCGATGAACCTGGGCTGGAAGCTGGCCCGGGTGATCGACGGCACGGCGCCGGAAAGCCTGCTGGACACCTACCACGAGGAGCGTCACCCGGTCGCTGCGCGCGTACTGCGCACCACGATGGCGCACGTCGCGCTCCGCCGTACCGACGAGCGCACGGAGGCCCTACGCGACACGATCGCCGAGTTCCTGATGACCGACGAGTCGCGCAAGCGCTTCGCCGCGATGATCTTCGGGCTGGACATCCACTACGACCTCGGCGAAGGGCACCCGCTGCTGGGACGCCGGATGCCCGACCTCGAGTTGGCCGGCGCCGACGGCCCGCTGCGGGTCTACGCGCTCATGCACGATGGCCGGCCGGTGCTGCTCGACCTCGGAGCGCCCGGCGGCATCGACATCGCCCCGTGGGCGGATCGGGTCCGCTTGGTCGAGGCCGAGTACGGCGGCGTCTGGGAACTGCCGGTGCTCGGGGAGGTTCCCGCTCCCACGGCCGTGCTGATCCGGCCCGACGGATACGTGGCCTGGGTGGGGGACCGGGATGAGGCGGGGCTCACCGACGCGCTGACCAGGTGGTTCGGGCCGCCCGGGGAGGCGTAGTGCCTAGACGAAGCGCTTCACGAAGTCCAGCGACGCCTGGGCCACCTCACGCCAGCCGCTGTCGATCGTGAGCGAGTGGCCGCGATCGGGAATCGTCGTGATCTCGGTGACCCCCTCGTTGCGGCGCTGCTTCTTGAAGGAGGCGTTGGCGATCGCCCAGGGGACCGTGTGGTCCTTCTCGCCGTCGATGATCAGGAGCGGGCCGCGATCAGGGTTCTTGGTATCGACCTTCGCTTCGGTGAAGGGGTTCACGTTGGCGTTGACCATCTGCATCAGCGCCGAGGCGGGGGCGGCGACGTGGTAGGTCGAGTAGATCTGCTCGGCCTCCTCGGCGCTGAGCGCGTTCGCCCACCCGTACTTGAACTCGTCCAGCGTCAGGGTGACCGCCCGGCCGCGGCTCAGCGGCTTCTTGAGCACGGGGGCGGCGGACTTCAGGGATGAGGCGGGGACGGGGAGCACGCCGCGGAAGGGGCCGGGGTCGATCGCCACGGTGGCGGCCGACAGCCCGCGCCCGGCGATGATCTGCGCCAGCAGCCCGCCGGTCGAGTGCCCCATCACGGTCGGCTGCTTGTCCAAGGCGTTGATCACCTCGGTCGTGTGGTCGGCCACCATTCCCAGGGTCTTGCCCCCGAACGCGTCCGGGTTGGCCCGAGCCTGTTCGACGGTCTCGGGGTCGTCCGGCCAGATCGGCGTGACCGGCGCGTAGCCGGCTTCGTCGAAGAAGCTCGCCCAGTTCTCCCAGCTGCCGGCCAGCAGCCACAGCCCGTGGATGAAGACCACCGGCGTACGGCCGCTCGCGTTGGCCTTGTCAACCTGCTGTGATTCCGCGGAGGTCAGGGAAGCCACGGGGTCCTCTCGTTGTAGGGCGTTCGGGTCGACAATAGTCAGCGTCGGCTTCCAGCCGCCGGGGAAGGAGAGACAGGAGCCATGGTGGAGAGGATCGAAGGCATGCCGACCGGGACGGTCGGCTTCCGCGCATCGGGCAACCTCACCCGCGAGGACTACCGCGACGTCATGCAGCCCGACTTGCGCGCGGCGGCCGACGGGGGGGAGATCCGGATGCTGTTCGAGCTCACCGAATTCGAGGGCCTGGAGCCAGGCGCCTGGTTCGCCGACATGGAGACCGGCCTCGGCCTCGGTGTCGGCCACCACTCCGCCTGGAAGCGCTCGGCGATCGTGACCGATGTCGACTGGATCGCCAAGGCGTTCCGGCTGTTCACGTGGATGACGCCGGGCAAGGTCGAGATCTATGGGCTCGACGGACTGGAGGAGGCGAAGCGCTGGGTCGCCCGGTGAGGAGCGGGAAGTGGTCGCGTTTCTGTCGGCCAACGACCCCGACCTGGCCGTCGAGCCGTCATGCTCGCCCCCGAGTAATAAGCGACCAGGAGGGACGCTCCTGGTGGCTTGCGACCACCCCGAGGACCCTCCTGTCGCCATCCAGAGAACGGGCGCGTCCCGTGGCCATCCGGCGGTGTCGTTGACACCACCACCATGCCCGAGGGCCATTCCTACGGGTAAGCGTGCGATCGACCCGCTTTCCGCTGGGAACCAGCCTACCGGCAGAAGGCCGCGGTTTGGCCTGGGCCGGTTCCGGCAATCGTGAGCAGCGCGTCGGTCCGCGCAATCAACTCCGGGGAGGCCCGTCATGGCGAAGGATCACGGCAACAGCGTCAAGAACGACAAGCAGTACGAGGGGCTGAAGAAGAAGGGCATGTCCAAGGAACGGGCGGCGAAGATCGCCAACACGAAGGACGCCTCCAAGAAGGGCGGCAAGAAGAGCGGGGGCGGGGGCAAGAGCAAGAGCGGAAGCAAGAACAGCTAGAGCTGGGCTCAGACCACCGTCAGGCGTTCGCCAACACGTGGAGGTGGCGCACGTAGGCGTCGAGCGCGCTGTCTCGTCGCGCTGGAGAAGCGCGTCCACCCCCGTCCTGTACTTCGAAAGCGACCCGATCTCCGCACGTTTGGCGTCGGCTTCCCCGGTCAGCCGTCGACGTGAGACCCCTCGAACCACAAGGAGGACAAATGGCCAAGAGCGCCCGAGACGTGATGAGCGGTGGCACCGAGTGCATCGGCGAGAACGACACCGTCGCCGACGCCGCCAAGATGCTGGCCGATCTCGACGTGGGGTCCGTGCCCATCTGCGGCGAGGACGACCGTCTGAAGGGAATGGTCACCGACCGCGACATCGCGGTAGAGGTGGTCGCCCAGGGCAAGGACCCGTCCGATGTCAAGGCAAGCGACCTGGGCGGCGAAGAGGTGGTCACGATCGGCGCCGACGACTCCGTCGACGAGGCGTTGCGCACGATGAAGGAGCACAAGGTCCGGCGTCTGCCGGTGATCGATGAACAGCAGCTGGTCGGGATGGTCAGCATCGCCGACCTGGCCGCCAACATCGAGGACGCCCAGACCGGCGACCTCGTCGAAACCATCTCCGCAGCGTCCTGACCGCGGCTCGCGCGGGCGTCATGGAGGACGTCCGCGCGGGGAGGTCAGACCCGGTCGGTGGCCTCGCCGGCTCCGGCGTGGGACGCGCAATGGGCGCAGCAGTAGAAGCCCTGGGCCGCTTCGACGCCATGGCCGATGATGCGACAGCCGCAGTGGTCACATGTGGGCGCAAGTGCATGGATCGCGCACTCGAAGCTGTCGAAGGTATGGGACTCGCCGCCCGCCTCGATCGTCATCGCCTTGTCGTAGTCGTTGCCGCAGACCTCGCAGGTGGCCATCGGATCGCTCCTCGGTTGGGTGCGCCCGCGGCTACCCGTCGCTCCTTCGGCCAAACGGCCGCGGTTTGAGCCCGGCCGGGGCGGTTAGGAACGCCTGACATGAGCCAGCCTGCGCAGGAACAAGAGTGGCCCGGGACCGAGGCCGACCTCGACCCGCCGGCCGACCACGGTCAGGACAGCTACCGCGGATCGGGTCGCCTCGAAGGAAAGGCCGCCCTGATCACCGGCGCGGACAGCGGTATCGGCCGGGCGGTGGCCATCGCCTACGCACGCGAGGGCGCGGACGTGCTGATCTCCTATCTGAGCGAGGACCAGGACGCGCAGGAGACCGCCCGGCTCGTGGAGGAGGCCGGACGCACCGCCGAACTGATGGCCGGTGACATTCGCGAACCGGCCCACTGCCGCGCGCTGGTGGCCACCGCCGTCCGCCGGTTCGGCCGCCTGGACGTGGTGGTCAACAACGCGGCATTCCAGATGACGCGCGCCTCGATCGAGGAGATCCCCGACGAGGAGTGGGATCGGACCTTCCAGACGAACATCACCGCCATGTTCCACATCTGCAAGGCGGCCGTCCCGCACCTGCCTGAGGGCGGCTCGATCATCAACACCACCTCGGTCAACTCCGATCAGCCCAACCCGATGCTGCTGGCGTACGCCGCCACCAAGGCGGCCATCGCCAACTTCAGCGCCGGGCTGGCGCAGATGCTGGGCGATCGCGGCATCCGGGTGAACAGCGTGGCGCCCGGGCCGATCTGGACGCCGCTGATCCCGGCCACCATGTCCCCCGACATGGTCGAGAGCTTCGGTGAGAACACCCCGCTCGGCCGGCCCGGCCAGCCGGCCGAGCTGGCGCCGGTCTACGTGATGCTGGCCTCGGACGAGGCGAGCTACGTGACGGGCGCCCGGGTGGAGGTCACCGGCGGCAAGCCGGTGCTCTGAGGCGGCGTCAGGCGCGGGGGGAGCGCCGGCGCGGGTCGTCGGCCGGGTTGACGTTCCCTTCGCGCTCCTCGCGCCGGGTGGTGCGGCCGAGCCCGTACACCACCGCGCCGACCACGAGTACGGCCACGACGACCACGCCGAGCAGGATCAGGAAACCACCGGGCCCGCTGGGGTTGTCGCCTCGGCCCGAGCCCTCTGATGCGAGAAGTAGGAGTGTGCTCATGGTCGGCTGCTACCCGGGGCGTCGCCTTTCTCCCAGCCGGTTTGCCGGCGCGTTGCGCGGGTAGCCGCGCGCACCATGTGGATCTTCGCGATAGTTCTGCTGGTTGCCATCGGGGGCACCCTGGCAATGGGCATCTGGTTCATCTCGGTGCCGCTGGCGCTGCTGCTGCTGGCGCTGCCGGTGGTCGCCTCGATCGCCCGGCGCGTGACCGGGACCAAGGAGGTCGAGGAGTTCCGGGCGCAGGCCACCCATGGCCGTCAGGAGCCGCCTGCGGAGGGCCGGGACCCGGCCACGACCTACGACCCGGACAGCCAGGACAAGCCCCCGGCGGCCCTGGGCAGCTGAGCGGGCCCAAAGCCCGGGCCTCGCGCCGCCTTTCCGGGGACCGTCGTGCTTGTGTTTCGACCCTGCGGCCCCGGATACCCAGCGGCTCGCTTACCGGCAGTCGGGATCGGATGGGGGACCCAGGCCCCAGGCGACCCAGCCGTGGGCACAAGGACGTGGGGCCGTCTCCGAGGTTTTGCCCTCCCTCGGAGCGGCCCTCGTTCGTTGAGGCGGCCGCCGGAGGGCGGTATAGTCGCTGGCCTGGGCCGGCCGCCCTGAACGGCGAGCCGTTTCGAGAGCACGTAGGCGACGGGGCCGATCAGCAGTCGGCGCCCGCGGACCCTGCGCCGACAAGTTCGACGCCGAGGGCCACGTGTCCGTATCCGTTGCGCCGTCTGTTCTCCACCACGACGCCGATCCCCGGCTCTCGGATGACGAGTTTCTGCGTCGATACGCCCGCGGCGACCTCAGGGCGCGGGAGGAGCTGACCCGGCGCCACATGCCCATGGCGGCCCGCCTGGCTCGCCACTACCGGCGAAGCAGCGAGCCCAGGGACGACCTCGAGCAGGTTGCCTACCTGGGCCTGTTGAAGAGCATCGACCGCTACGACCCCGTCGTCGGCCACTTCCTGGCCTACACCATCACCACCATTCGCGGCGAACTCAAGCGCCACTTCCGCGACCACGGGTGGGCCATGCACATGAGCAGGCCTCTGCAGGACCGCTACCTGGAGGTCACGAAGGCGATCGAGGCCGCGACCCACGAGCTCGGTCACGCTCCGACACCGAAGGAACTGGCGAAACGGACCGGCCTTGGGCTGGACGAGGTCATCGAGGCCCTCGACGCGGGGAACGGGTACAGCCCGCAGTCGCTGGATGCGCCGGTGGGAAGACAGGCGGACGAGGACATGTCCCGGACGCTGATCGACACGGTCGGCCGCACGGAGAGCGGCTACGACCGGGTGGAGTTCGGGGAGGCGATCGCTCCGGCCTTCCGGTCACTCCCCGAGCGCGAGCAGCGGATCGTCAAGCTGCGCTTCGTCGACGATCTGACCCAGTCCGAGATCGCCGCCCAATGCGGCGTCTCCCAGATGCACGTTTCCCGGCTACTGCGGCGATCGTTGAACTCACTGCTCGCTGCGCTGGATGGCGAGTAAGCGTGACCGATGGTTTCGAGATCCGGCCGCCGGGCAAACGCCGCGGGGCGACGCTGGCCCCGTCCCGGTTCTCAGCCATGGATACGGAGTCCTGAGGGCGCGGGCCGGAGTCGTGCGTATGGGGCAACTGCGCTCTCCGACGCTACCCTGAATACGTCGCCTTTGGGGCCCTTGCGTCTTTCCCTCCCTTCTCGCGTTCTCAACACCGGGAAGGGCAGGACAGGAGGCCTCATGGAGGCCATAGACGAAGGACGCAGCTCTCCCGCCCGCGCCATCTCCGATGGAGCGGTCCGGCTCCTCCGCGATTACACCGGCCGAGGGCCGAACAAGGCGCGCACGGTCCTGAACGACGACATGGTCACGATCGTGCTGGTCGACACCCTGACCAAGGGCGAGCGGACGCTGCTCGACCGCGGTGACGAAGAGCGCGTGATGGCCACCCGGCGAGAGTTTCAGCGGTTGATGCGCGACGATCTCGTCGCGCTGGTCGAGAGCCAGGTTCAGCGCGAAGTGGTCGCGTTCCTGTCGGCCAACCACGCCGACCCCGACCTGGCCGTCGAGACGTTCATGCTCGCCCCCAAGGCGCCCTCGGCTTAAGCCGCAACGCATCTACGACGGCAAGCCGTGCCGGTCATCGCGCGCCGCGTGATCGGGTTGCGCCAGCGAACCACGCACTCACCGCGATTGCAGACGACCTTGCCGCTCGAATAGGGAGTCCTGACTTCGCATCGGTAGCCCCGTACGAGTCGGTGCTGCCCCGTCGGAAGAACGCCCTGATGAGTCTCCGAGCGGTGTGCAGGACCCCACGTACTTGAACACACCGGTGCGTAACTGGCGGGACCGGCGGTTCTCGCCTAGGCTTGGCGGCCTTCTGAGGGCGGCGCTTCGCTTGGCCCCTTATCATGCGAACAGGGGGTTGGTGTGCGCCGGTGGAGAGTGATCTGGGTCGGCATACTGCTGGCGGCTTGCGGGTCTCAGGCCGCGATGGGCGCGGTCCCGTACGCGGGCCCCTATTCCGGTCGGATGTCCGTTCCGTACGCTTTCGGTGAGGAGTGGTGGCAGGACCCGCGCGGCGTGCGCGGTAAGACGCAGCCGTTGGAGTTCACGGTTCGCGGGGCGGGAGACCGGATCCTTGCCTTTGATGTTCCGCTCTGCACCTCCTGGCGGGGAAGGGTCGCTTACCGCGCCAACCGCGCGGTGCGGCCCTCCGTGTCCCGTTCAGGTGTTGTGCGGGGGCACCTCGAGTACTCGCGCGTCTACGGGGGCGTGACGCTTGAATGGACGGTTAAGGTCAAGGGCCGGTTCGTGACCCGCAAGTACGTCAAGGGCACTGTGTTCGTCGCGGCGAAGGCTCGGCAAGGGCCGTCGGTCGTCCAGACCTGTAGGGGCAAGGGTCCTTGGAGCGCGAGCAGCGACGTTTGGTACTGACGGCCTGACCCAGCGCGCCAAGATGCGCATGCGTCGCGGCCGATGCGGCGCTCCGCTGGCGCTATGCGGGGTTCGGGTTTAGGTTGGCGCTGTTCGGCGGGCGTGGCGGTGTAGCAGGCCGCTCTTGAGCTAGCAAAGGGGTTGCTTGTGCGCAGGGGGTGGTTGGCTGGGGTGGTGGTGTGCCTGATGGCGCCTGCGCCGGCGCTTGGGGACGTCCGTCCTGCTGAGTTCGCGTCTGGTTCGCCAGGCGGCGAGCTGAAGGGGCCGTTGTTGGCAGGCGCGTCGGGCACCAGGTGCGCTGGGAAGGCTGCGACGCTTGTTTCCGGGAGGCGTTTGGTCAGGGGCACGCGGGGCAGAGATGTCATCGTCGTGCGGCGCCGAGCCGGAGCGAGAGTGCTCGGAGGCGGTGGAAACGACGTGATCTGTGGTAGTCCGGGTCGGGATCGCCTACTCGGCGGCTCTGGGCAGGACATCCTCCGAGGCGGCGGCGGGGCGGACTGGCTGGATGCCGGCCGCGGCCGGGATCGTCTGCTGGGTCAGGCGGGCGTGGATAGGTTCGTCACGCGCGGCAGTCGCGCAACAACCGACCTTCAGGCCGGTGAATGGCTCAACGGCATGCGTCAGTCGGTTGTCCGCAGGCTGCGGCGGGGCTCGGTCGAGCGCACCCCGGCCCAACTCGTCTCGGCCCAGGTCAGATCTGACGGGAGCGCGACGGTCGTGCTCGCCCGAAAGGTGGCGCCGCGCATCGGTCAGGTCTTGGTCGTTCCGGCGGGTGGTCGGGCAAGCCGGGGAGTCCTCGGCCGCGTGATCAAACGAACCGCGATCGCTGGCGGTCGGGTGAGGGTGGCGACGGTTCCAGTGGCACTCGATCGTGCCTACGCGAGGCTGCAGGTAGCGCTGGACGGCACCCTCGGCACACTCGCGGCCGGCAAGGGAGCTTCCGCGTCGGCGAAGGCGGGAAAGAAGCTCGCCCCGGGGTTTGAGTGCAAAGGCAGTGTCAGCAAGCCGGTGAACGTCTCGGTCGATCTGAGCAATGTCGAGCTCGACGCCACGCTGGACACCAACTTCTTCAACCCCCAGATCGGGATGTCGCTGGTTGGCAACAACATCCCGATCAGTGTCTCGGCCGGCTTCAGTCGAACCACGACCTGCACTCCGAGAAGGGTGCCGAGCATCTATGTCCCCATCCCGTACACGCCCCTGGGGATCGACATCGCGCCGGCGTTCAAGGCATCGGCCACGGGCGCTCTGACGGTCGACTACTCCACCAGGGCGCGGATGGCATACGGATTCCACCGCGCCAGGCGCGGGCCCAACAGCGATGGCCCGCGCTCGTTCAAGCTCGACCCCGCGACCCCGCAGGTCAACGGCCAGGCGAAGTTCGAGCTCCAGGCCGGCATCGAGACCTCCCTATCGCTGAGCAAGGTCGTCGGCATCGGCGGCTCGGTCGGCCCCCGGCTCACAGCCACCGTGTCCGGCACCTCCAACATCTGCGCCAAGGTCAACGCCGGAGCCTACGCCGCACTGCACGCCAAAGCCGACGTCTTCTTCTCCAGCTGGAACTTCACCCTGTGGCAAGGCAACTTCGGCGACGCCGAGATTTTCAACCGCTGTTGGCGCGCGGGCGTTGGTGGTGGAGGGAACGGCCCGGGAGCCGGGGGCACCTCCGGCGGGGAGGACGATTCCGAACCGACGGGGCCAGCGGAAGCATCCTGGGGTGAGTCGTCTGACCTGACGACCAGCGACGACTACGGCTGCGCCCTACGGGTGGGCAGCATCCTGGACTGCTTCGGCGACACGGAGCGAGCCTTTGCGCCAACCGGTGCTTTCAAGCAGGTATCGGCGGGCGGCGGCAACGTGTGCGGATTGCGGCAGAGTGGAACTCTCGTCTGTGGCCAGTACCTCCAGGCGCCGAGCGGAAGTTTCACGTCCGTAAGCGTCGGTGAGTACGGCTATGCCTGTGCCGTTCGAGTCAGTGGCCGCCTCGTCTGCTTTGGCTCGGATTACCCCTCGCCACCGGATGGATTGTTCACCCAGATCAGCGCGAGCTACGGACAGGCGTGCGCGATTCGCCGAGACGGAACGGTCGCGTGCTGGGGACAGGGGCACTTCGGGCAGTCGTTCTCTCCTCCAGAGGGGATCTTCCGTCAGGTCAGCGTAGGTACTCATGCGGCGTGCGGCGTGCGACCGGACAATCGCGTCACCTGTTGGAACGAGACCTCCCAACACACGTGGTCGGGAACGTACAAGCTGGTCGACTCGGGATCGGGCATCGCTTGTGCCCTTCGGACCGACGACACGGCTCGATGTGCAGGCCCCATCAGCTCGTACAACCCGGGCTTGGCATTCGAGGCGCCGTCCGGCACCTTCACCGCGCTGTCAGCCGACGAGATCGCGTGCGGCAAGCGGCCTGACGGAACCATTCGCTGCTGGGGCGGCACGCTGCGCGGCCAAGTTCGTCCACCGACCGAAACCTACGAGGGGCTCTTCGCCGCGGACTGGTTTACCTGTGGCATGAGGACCGGCGCTGCCGTCACCTGCTGGGGCAATCAAGATGGTGCCGCTACCGCCCCCTATGCGGTCGGCCGGGTTTGGCGGAAAGGGGCCGCAAGCGGCTCGGTAGACGGGGTGTGGAATTTCTGCGGCATCACCTTCGCCAACGCGGTCGAGTGCCTTGCCGACGACGAGTCTCCCGCGGGCAGTTTCTCCGACATCGCCGTGGCCGGAGCCAGCGCATGCGCTGTCAGGGCCGACGACGGCGCGCTTGAGTGCTGGAAGCGCTCCGGGTTCTCAGGCACGGTGCCTTCTCCACCTGCCGGAAGCTTTGCTCAGGTGGTCGGCCACTCCTCCAACACGGCGTTTCTGTCGGAAGGCACCTACTGCGGTCGTCGAACCAGCGGCCTCGTCAAATGCTGGGGCAAGTACGCGGCAGACCCGCCTGGGACCTATACCGACGTCGACGCCTACTGGGCGAGCGGCTGTGGAGTACGGAGCGATGCCACGCTCTACTGCTGGCATGGGCCACAGGAAGCCGGACCTCGATCTCCACCGAGCGGCTCGTTCTCCGATGTCACGGTTGGCATGTTGCATGCCTGCGCGCTACGCACCAACGGGCAGGTCGCCTGCTGGGGCACTAACGCCCAGGAGCAACTCGAGGTGCCGTCCGGCCAGTTCAAGGCGATCGAAGCCGGGGATCGCCACACGTGCGGGCTGCGAGCTGACGGGCGCGCAGAGTGCTGGGGTGACGCCACCTACTGATCGCTCGAACGCTGCGCCAGCAACGGCGCCAATCGCCGGCCCTCCCGGCTCGAGCGAAGCCGCGAGTTCTCTTCGCGGCACTACGGCTCCCAGGCGTAGCTCTCTCGGGCCCTAAGCCCGCGCCCCCGCCAGCGGGAAGCTCACGCCGGTGAGCTCCTCCGAGAGCTCCCACAGCCGCTTGGCCACGGCAGGGTCGCTGGCGCGGCCGCTGCGGCCCACCAGGGTGGGGTGCCCGCGCTGCTCCTGGAAGGAGTCGGGGCCCACGTAGCTGCCGCCCGGCAGATCCTGGGTGGCCGCGTACATGGTGGGCAGGGCGCCCATGTCCTCGCTCTGGGCCAGCAGCTTGTTGCCCACAGACATCAGGGTGTTCTGGACCACGTTGCCGGTGTGGCTCTGGAGGTTGGTCGACGCGTAGCCGGGGTGGGCGGCGAAGGCGTGCACGTCGGAGCCGGACTCGGCCAGGCGGCGCTCCAGCTCCATCGTGAACAGCAGGTTGGAGAGCTTGGACTGCCCGTAGGCGGGCCAGCGCTGGTACTTGCGCTTCTCCCAGTTCAGGTCGTCCAGGTCCATCTTGCCGATCCGGTGGGCGCCGGAGGAGACGGTGACCACGCGGTCCTGAATCCGCGGCAGCAGCAGGTTGGTCAGCGCGAAGTGGCCCAGGTGGTTGGTGCCGATCTGCATCTCGAACCCGTCCTTGGTCCGGGACTGGGGCACCGCCATGACGCCGGCGTTGTTGATCAGCACGTCGATGTCGCCGTCCCACTCATCGGCGAACGCGCGGATGGAGGCCAGGTCGGCCAGGTCCAGCGACCGCACCTCGGTGTCGCCCGGGATCGATCCGGCGGCGGTGCTGCCCTTGGCGGTGTCGCGCACCGCGAGCACCACGCGCGCGCCCGCGCCCGCGAGCTCGCGGGCGGCGACCAGGCCGATCCCGCTGTTCGCGCCGGTCACCACGATGGTGCGGTCGGTCTGGGAGGGCAGGTCGGCGGCGGTCCACTTGTGGCTCATGGAATGAGCCTACGCACCAGCGGGTACCTGCCCACCATGAGGAGAGGGACCGCGGCCGTCGCCGCCATCATCGCCATGCTCGTCCTCGCCGCCTGTGGAGACAGCGGCGGCGGCGACGGGGGAGCCGAGGGAGAGCACGCCACCGTCAAGGTCCAGGACACCGCCGGCGTGCCCGCCGCGTTCCTGCAGTACGGGGTGAAGAAGGGCTACTTCAAGAGCCGCAAGCTGGACGTGAAGGTCCAGCCCAGCCAGGGCGGCGCCACCGTGATCCCGTCCGTGGTCTCGGGCGACACCGACATCGGCGGTTCGAACCTGGTGTCGGTGCTGCTGGCCCAGAGCAAGGGCGTGCCGGTCAAGATCGTCGCGCCCGGCACCTTCGTGCGCACGAAGCCGGCCCAGGACTTCTCGGGGATCGTGGTGGCGAAGGACAGCGACATCCGCTCGCCCAAGGACCTGGAGGGCAAGACGCTGGCGGTCAACACGCTCAAGAACGTGAACGACACCACGGTCAGCGAGTCGCTGCGCAAGCGGGGTGTGGACCCCGACAAGATCAAGCTGCTGGAGGTCGACTTCCCCGACATGACGGCCGCCGTCGAGGGCGGCCGCGTGGACGCGGCCATGGAGATCGAGCCGTTCCTGAGCGGAGCGGTCAAGGCGGGCGCGCGGATCATCGACCGGCCCTACACCGGCACCCGGCCCGGCCTGCAGATCGGCAGCTACTTCGCCAGCGAGCAGTACATCGCCGAGAACGGTGACGTGGTCGATCGCTTCAAGGAGGGCGTGGCCCAGACGGCGAAGGCCATCGAGGCCGACCAGGCCGCGTTCCGCAGGTTTCTGCCGACCGCGGCCAAGATCCCGCCGGCCGCCGCCCAGAAGGCCCAGCTGCCCACGTGGAAGGCCGAGAACGATCAGTCCTCGATCGAGCTCACCGCCCAGCTGATGAAGCGCTACGGGGTGACCAAGGAAGAGCCCGACGCAGGGGAGGCGCAGGCGAAGTGATGATCGACGCGTTCTGCCACGTCCTGCCCCGGCCCTACTACGACCGGCTGCAGGAGATCCAGACGGCCGGCGCGGCCAACCTGCTCAAGCGCACCGCGCCGATCGCCTCGCTGTACGACATGGAGGAGCGCGAGCGCGTGATCGAGCCCTTCGGCGACGACTACCGCCAGATCATAAGCCTGGCCGCGCCGCAGATCGAGGCGCTGGGCGAGCCGTCCACCACCGTGGACCTGGCGCGCCTGGCCAACGACGCGATGGCCGAGCTGGTCGGCCCGGGCGAGAACCGGTTCATCGGGTTCGTCGCCGGCCTGCCCCTGAACGACGTGGATGCCTCACTCGAGGAGATCGACCGTGCCGTGAACGACCTGGGCGCCCTGGGCATCCAGATCTACACGCACGTGAACGGGCGGCCCCTGGACGACCCGGAGTTCGCGCCCGTGTTCGCGAAGATGGCCGAGCTGGACCGGCCGATCTGGGTCCATCCCTCGCGCAACTCCTCCTGGCCCGACTACCCGCTGGCCGAGGACAAGTCCAAGTTCGAGATCTGGTGGACGCTTGGCTGGCCCTATGACACCTCGGTGTTCATGGCGCGGCTGGCCTTCTCGGGCGTGTTCGAGCGCCACCCCGACCTGCGCGTGATCACCCACCATGCGGGCGGCATGATCCCGTTCTTCTCCGGCCGCGTCGGGCCGGGCTGGGACCAGTTCGGAGCGCGCACCCCGGACGACGAGGCCCACCTGGTGGACTCCCAGCTCACCGGCCGGCCGATCGACACGTTCCACAAGTTCTACGCCGACACCGCGGTGTTCGGCGCGCCGCACGCGCTGCAGGCGGCCTACGAGTTCTTCGGCGCCGACCACATCCTGTTCGCCAGCGACATGCCCTTCGACCCCGTCCAGGGCCAGTTCATCCGGACGACGATCGAGGACGTGGACGCGCTCCGCTGCTCGGAAGCGGAGCGCGCCCAGATCTACGAGGGCAACGCGCGCCGGCTGTTGCTGCACACGCCGGTCTAGGAGGCCGCGCCCTCGTCCAGCGCGGCCTGCAGCGCCGTCTCCTGCTCGTTGGAGAGCGAGGACTGGATCACGTGGCCGCCGAACTTCGAGATGGCCGGCACGACCTTGTCGGCGGTGGCCTGCTGGGCCAGCACGAACACGGCTGCGCCGCCCTCGGGGAGTTTGTCGCCGAGCTCCTTCATGAAGTCGTTGTCGATGCCGTAGTCGCTCATCGCGCCGCCGGCCGCGCCCATGGCGCCACCCATCGCCATGCCGAACAGCGGGACGAAGAAGATCATTCCGATCAGCCCGCCCCACAGTGCGCCGCCCAGGGCCCCGCCGGCCACGGCCGACGGCTGGTGCAGCTTGACCTTCCCGTCGCCCTTGTGCTCCACGATCACCACGTCCTGCAGCTCCAGCGCGTGCTCCTTGACCAGGTCGCCGAGCTCTTCGGTCATCTTCTTGGCCGTGTCCAGGTCGTCGTACGCGATGGCTACGAGGTTCGCCATTGGTTCTCTCCACTTCGTCGGGGGGATTGGGCCGACCCTCTCACAGTCGTCTCCGCATCCGGTAGAGATTCGTCTCGGTGAACTCCTGCGAGACGGACATGGCCTGGGTGCCCGGTGGGACGTTCCGCATGGGCTGCGAGCAGTTCTACCCTGAGGAGGCGCCGGTCCGGACGGCCGAGGTGGACGGGTTCTGGATCGACCACCACCCGGTGACCGTGCGCGACTTCCAGGCGTTCGTGCGCGAGACCGGCCACGAGACTCTGGCCGAGCGCGCGCCGACGCAGGAGGAGTACCCCGACGCGGACCCCGGCCTGCTGGTCGCCGGCTCGCTGGTCTTCCAGCCCCCACCGGGCCCGGTGCCGCTGGACGACCACCACCGCTGGTGGGGCTACGTGCCCGGAGCCGACTGGCGACACCCCTACGGCCCCGCCGCACCCCTTGCCCCACGCGCCCGCCACCCGGTGGCGGCTGATGGCCAACCACTGGCAGGGCACGTTCCCGCACCACAACACCGGCGCCGACGGCTGGGTGGGCACCTCGCCGGTGAAGACGTTCCCGCCCAACGGCTACGGCCTCTACGACGTGACCGGGAACGTCTGGGAGTGGACCGCCGAGCACTTCAGCGCGGAGGGGGGCGAGCACTTGTGCTGTGCGCCGGCCAAGCCCGGCGAGTTTCCCCGGCGCGTGATCAAGGGCGGCTCGCACCTGTGCGCGCCCAACTACTGCCTGCGCTACCGGCCGGCGGCGCGGCAGGGTGAGACGGTGGACAGCTCGACCAGCCACATCGGCTTCCGCTGCGTGAGCCGGGCGCCCGTCGTGTAGACGCGCGCGTCAGTCCCGCGCGGGCTCGGCGAGGAGGTCACGGTCCTCGTGGTGCGCGGCGATCTGCACGCTCGCCGTGCCGCTGGCGAGGGTGACGACCACCGGCTGGTCTCCGAGGCGCTTCACCTCACCAGGGGCGGCGGGACGCCGCTCGTCCACACCGTCGGAAGGGACGAGTTCATTACGGAACAACAGGGGGGCTTTGGTCCAGACGAAGACGTCGCGCACCCAGCGGCCGTAGCCCCGCTTCCACTTGGGGCCTATGCCGTCGATCTCTCCGCTCGTCAGGCGCACGGTGCAGCGAAACGAACCGGGCTGATGCTTGACCCAACGCTTGCGGGTGAGGACCCCGGCCAGCAGCAGGGCGACCACGACCAGGTCGACCCCAAGGACGGCTAGCAACGCGACGACCATCTCACGCCCCCTCGCGCAACTCCGCCATCCGCTTCCTCCGCGGACGCCCCACCTCATGGAGCACGATCTTGATCACCGCCGCGAAGGGTACGGCCAGGATGGCGCCGACCACTCCCAGGATCGAGCTGGCTATGAGCACGGCGACGATGGTGGTGAACGGCGACAGCGACACCGCTTTGCGGTAGACGAGCGGGTAGACGACGTAGTTCTCGAGCTGCTGGTAGATCAGCTGGATGACGGCCATCGCGATCGCGGCCGGGGTGCTCACGGTCAGCGCCACCAGGACGAGGATCACCGCGGCGATGGTGGCGCCCACCTGTGGGATCAGGTCCAGGAAGCCGACGATGACCGCAAGCACGATCGGGAACGGCAGCCCGAACGCCCACGCCGACAGCCCGGCGACGGTGGCGGCCACAAAGGAGATCGCGACGTTGCCGATCAGCGAGTCAGAGATGGCGTCGATCGACTCCTCCAGCACCGGCCGCCAGCGTGCCTCGGCACCGGGCTCGGCGAAGCCGAACAGCCAGTCGGTGATCGTCGGGCGCTCCATCAGCAGGAACAGCGCCAGGAACGACAACGTCACGAGCGACAGCACCGACCCGAACACTCCGCCGGCGATCCCAAGCAGGGTGTTGGCCGCATCGGGCAGCCCCTTGGCCAGGTCCGCCAAGGCCGAGCGCACCGTGTCCTCCGCCCCGCTGCTGGTGAGCTTGTCGAACGCCGCCGTCTGGGTGAGCTCGTCCCAGTACTCGGGCAACTCGCCCACGAAGTCCTTGATCTGGTCCCACAGCGGGCCCACCGTGATCACCACGATCAGGAACACGACTACGAACAGCCCGGCGAACACCACCAGCGCCGCCCGCCCTCGGCCCCACCCCCGCTTGACCAGCCGGCTGACGACCGGATCCAGGCCCAGCGCAAGGACTGCGGCCACGAAGATCGACAGCAGAGAACCCAGCGACACCAGGGCCAGCCCGACGCCGCCCGCCACCGCGACCGCCAGCAACATCGTGCGCACGCCGATGTTGACCTCGATGCGCTGTGGCGGAGGGCGCTCCGAGGGAGACTCCATGCGGACTAGCCTCATCGAAGCCGGAGATGACCGCAAACTGGCCTACTTGCGTGTAGTTGGTGGTGCGGGCCACCAGCCGTAGCCCCTCACCGCGCGCTGGTCGAGCGCACCTCCACCTCACCGCCCCAGCGCGGCCAGGCGGTCGTGCATGTTCGTCAGGCCGGCGCCGGGCGGATCGATGGACCGGTCGAATCCGGTTCCGGTGTCGCGCACCTCGAAGACGAGCCCATCGGTGTAGGCACCCAGTCGATCCGGTGCCGTGCACCGGCGCATCATCCCTCCGCCGCCGCACTCGTGCGCGTCGCGGCGACGGTGGCAGTCGATGCGGCCCCGCACTCGTTCCAGCACGCCGTGACGCTCGCTCTCGCAGCCGGAGCGTCAAGCGACGAGATCGTCGCCAGCCTCGAGGCCGTGACCCCGGTGACGGGTGCCGCGCGCGTGGTCCAGTGCGCTCCGAAGATGGCACTCGCGCTCGGCTACGACGTGGACGCCGCGCTCGAACGGCGCGATTCGTAGAGCTCGAGGTCGAGGATCAGGCC
>Ga0190275_10000994_pt1 | contig 22055 bp, 23 predicted proteins | sample Popmic550T_FD_133745 | JGI IMG/M metagenome (GOLD analysis project Ga0190275, IMG submission 133745) | Populus adjacent soil microbial communities from riparian zone of Yellowstone River, Montana, USA - 550 T | ecosystem: Environmental > Terrestrial > Soil > Riparian zone > Trees stand | place...
AACGAGGGCTACGGCGGCCGCGTCGATCTGGCCGCCGAGGCGCTCTGGCTCGGAGCCGCGCTTGCCGAGCTGATGCCGGACGAGCACGAGGTGCACGGGCTGCTCGCCCTCATGCTGCTCAACGACGCGCACCGCGAGGCCCGCTTCGACAGCGGCGAGCTGGTGCTGCTCGCAGACCAGGATCGCTCGCGCTGGGACGCCGCCCAGATCACTCGCGGACGGCAGGCGCTCGAGCGCGCGTTCGCGCTGCGGGGCCGCGGGCAGTACGTCATCCAGGCGGCGATCGCGTCGCTGCACGTGGACGAGCCGCGCGACTGGCGTCAGATCGCCGCCCTCTACGGAGAGCTCGTCCGGCTGACCGGCACTGCGGTCGTCGAGCTGAACCGGGCGATCGCGGTAGCCGAGACGGACGGCGGCGAAGCAGGGCTTGCCCTGCTCGACCGGCTCGACCTCGACGACTACCAGTACCTCCACTCGACGCGCGCCGACCTGCTGCGCCGCGTCGGCCGCCGCGACGACGCGCGAGCGGAGTACGAACGCGCGCTGGAACTCGCGCACGCGGAGCCAGAGCGCCGCTTCCTGCAGCGGCGGATCGCGGACCTCGACGCGTAGCTGTCCCCTTCCGCGCCGCTCGTTCGTGGTCAGGACGAAGGAGGACACAGATGAACGATTCCAACGTCCTGACGACGCACGCATTCAACGGCACCTACAGCGCCGATCGCGACCCCTCCTCGCTCCAGTTCGCGATCGAGAACATGAAGCTCCGGACCTCGCGGGCACGCCTGGTCGAAGCGGGCGAGGCCGAGCGCCGGCGGCTCGAGCGCGACCTCCACGACGGCGCCCAGTCGCGCCTGGTCGCGCTCGCGATGAAGCTCCGCGTGGCGCGCCGGTGGGCGCAGGATCAGCCCGAGCTCGCGGCACTGCTGGACGAGTCGAGCGCCGAGCTGCAGGCGAGCCTCGACGAACTGCGCGAGCTCGCCCGCGGCATCCATCCGGCGGTGCTCACTGACCGCGGCCTGGGACCGGCCCTGGAGATGCTGGCGAACCGCGCGCCGGTGGACGTCGAGATCGCGGGCGACGTGCCCGGCGACCTGCCGGCATCGGTCGCGACCGCCTTCTACTTCGTCGCCTCCGAGGCGCTGGCGAACGTCGCCAAGTACGCGCACGCCGGGCGCGCGATCGTGACGATCGAGCGCGGCGCGGATCGCCTGGTCCTGGAGGTCGCCGACGACGGGGTGGGCGGCGCGCGCGTCGCGTCCGGGTCCGGTCTGCGCGGGCTGGCCGAGCGCGTGGCCGTACTCGACGGCCGGCTCGACGTGCACAGCCCGCCCGGCGCCGGGACGCGGCTGCGGGCCGAGATCCCGCTGCTTGCAGGCGACCGTGCCGACCCGGTGCCCCCATGACCCGCAACACAGACAAGGGAGAATCCAATGCGCGACCTTCAGGCCATCGCGGACCGCGTCGAGATCGAGGCTCTGCGCGGCGAGTTCACCGACGCGGCGCTGATGCGCGACTACGACCGCTTCGCGTCGCTGTTCACCCAGGACGGCGCGTGGCGCATCCCGTACGCCAACGTCGATCTCGTCGGCCGAGAAGCGATCCGCGCCGGGATCGAGCGCGCGCAGGATCTCGTCTGGGACTACTTCGTGCAGACCACGCACCCGGGCACGATCGAGCTCGAGCGCGACGCGGCAGTCGGCCGTGCCTACATCCAAGAGTTCGGGCAGATGCGCGACGGCAGTTCGCGCCTGCACTGTCGGGCTTGGTTCCCGCATAACGACACCGAATCGAAAGAGAGGACAGAGATGAACGCGAGTCTCACCCACACCCCGCAGGACAGCCGGCAGCTCGCCGGCACGCGCTGGCGGCTCGATCCGTCGGCCTCGAGCGCCGAGTTCCGCGTCCCCAACCTCTGGGGTCTCGCATCGGTCGAGGGTCGCTTCCAGCGCCTCGACGGCCGGCTCGAGGTCGATGGCGACCAGCACTGGCAGATGGAGCTGACCCTGGACGCCGACAGCCTCGACACCGGCAACCGCAGGCGCGACCGGCACCTCCGCTCCGCTGCCTTCTTCGACGTGGAGCACCACACCCGGGTGCGCTTCCGCTCGAGCAAGGTGAGCGATCATGGCGACGGCCGGCTTCGCGTCGAGGGCGAGCTCGAGGCGGCGGGAGAGCGCGACCGGTTGCAGGTCGACGTCACCGTCAGGCACGCCGACGGCGGGCTCGAGCTCGAGGCCGCGGCGACCGTCGACCAGCGACAGCTGGGCATGACCTGGAGCCCGCTGGGCGTCGTCGGTACCCCGACGGCACTCAGCGTCCGCGCGCGCCTGCGACGCGAGCGGTGATCGTCGCGTTCACCGACCGGTACGTCGCAGGACGCCGCCGACGTGCACGGTCGTCACGTCCGCAGCGGCTCCGGAACCCTGCACGTCCACGTGCGCGCTGACGTTGCGAACGGTCCTGCGCGAGGTCTCCCGGAGGCCCTTCCTGACCTTCGCCAGAAGCCTGACCTCGGCGCGGATCGGGCCGCGCACGCGCTTGACGGTCTGGACGGCCGGCTTCCCGTACGCGATCTCGTCCCGCGGGCCCGCATTCGGGGCGAACCGCGGCGGCTCCGAGCCGACGATCCGGAAGCGCACGGACGAACGGCGCATCAGCCGCCCGAGCGACACGCGCAGCCGCCCCATGCGGTCGAAGCGCCCGAGCGTCATTCGCTCGCGCAGCCCGGTGGCTGCCGTGGCGCATCCCGGCCCGGCCACGTCGCGGACGTCGGCGATCAGCGTGTCGGCGCCGTCGCCGCAGTCGACGCGCTGGCGGCGGACCGGCGTCCGTGCTTGCCCCTTCGGGTCGGAACTCCACGTGGACACGGTGAGCCGGTCGTCACCCGGTCCGCCGATTACGAGCGATCCCTCACCGACGACCGCGTCCACGCCATCGCTCCCGGGGCCTGCGTCGACCTGCATCCGCGAGTCGCCGGGTGTGCCGGCGATGATGATGTCGTCCCCCGCTCCACCGCTCAGCGTCCCAGAGCCCGCGTTGACCCCGAGACCGTCGGCGCCGTCGCCCATGTCGGCGACGACCGCCCCGAACGTCCGAGCCTGCAGGCCCTCAGGACCCGGGGCGCCGTGGTACACGAGGGGGAGCGAGCCGGCGGTGACGTTCGTGCTCATCGCGTGCCTACCGCTCTGGGTCGGCGTCGGAAACGCGGCGGGGTCAGGCACGGCACCGGCCCATTCGATGCGCACGCCGACCGCTCCGGCCAGCGGGCAGACGGTCGCCTGGAAGCGCACCGTCGACCGCTCGATGACCTCGTTGCGGCAGCGCTCGCCCGCCCGCGGGGCGCCACGCTGCGTGAAGAAAGGCGCCGTGCCGGTCTGCGTCCTGTCGATCGCCGTCACCGCGCCGGCTGCCGCATCGACGGTGACCTCGAAGCCGGCCATCAGCTCGCCGGGATCGGCCCGCGCGACCATCTCCGATCCCTCGTAGCCGAATTGCGACGCAGAGGCGCCGGCGGGGCCCATCCCGCAGGCGATAGCGACCAGGAGCGCGCCGACGCCCACGACTCGCCGCCTGCGCGCGTCCGAAACGACGGCGAGCATGGACCGCAAACTAGCGCATTTGGCGATCGGGTGGGTCAGATCAGCGGCCCGTTGCCACTCCTAGTGGCACTGGCGCTACGGTGCGCGCGCATGGCGATGAGCGTCTTCCGGACGGGCGAGCTCGATTACATGGTCGGCGGGCGCCAGCTCGGGCGGATTGCGACGGTCGGCGCGGACGGCACGCCGCACGTGGTCCCGGTCGCGTTCATCTACAACGCGGTGCGCGACACGATCGACGTCGGGGGCCATGAGCTCGACCAGACCAAGAAGTTCCGCGACGTGGCCAGGACCGGCCGAGCCGCGATCGTGATCGACGATCTGGCGAGCACGACCCCGTGGCATCCGCGGGGGATCGAGATCCGTGGGCGTGGCGAGGCGATTGCGCTGCCGACGCCGCTGATCCGGATCCATCCCGAGCGGATCGTCAGCTGGGGCCTCGATCGTGCACGCAGCGCGCGTACGGTGGCCTCGTAGGCCGCTCCGCCACCACCGCGAATTTCCGCATCCGCCCCTCCCCCAGCCACCTGGTCCAGAGCCGGTGGGCGGCCAACAGGTCGCCGAGCGCCCGATGGCCGATCCGCCCTGCGATGTCCTCGGCGTCCGCGGCGAACGCGCCCGCCAGCGCCTGCGCCATCGCGCCGTGCGCGCGGCTGTAGTCGTCGCGCCACGTGACGACGAGCCCGGCCCGCTCGAGGCACGTGGTCATCTCGTCGAGCGGCGTCGGCCAGACCGTGTCGGCGTCGGGCATCGCGGCCCGCTCGGCCGTCGTGAGCGGCGGCCCGGCCTCGAGCGTGAAGGCGAAGCGCCCGCCGGGCCGAAGCGCGGCGGCGATGTCGCGGACCAGCGCGTCCTTGTCCTGGAAGGCGAGCATCACTTCGAGCAGGAGCACCACGTCGAAGGAGCCGGCCGGGAAGGGCGGGACGTGCGCGATCGCGAAGCAGCAGGGCAGGTCGCCCGCGCGCTGCCGGGCGAGGGCGACGGCGCTCGCGCTCGCGTCCACGCCGAGGTAGGCGCAGCCCAGCCGCCGCGTCAGGAACCGCCCGGGCCCGGCGATGCCGCAGCACACGTCCAGCACCGTGACCCCAGGGCCGATGCCGGCCTGTGCCGCCAGGGCACTGATCTCGGCGGCGGTCATGAAGCTCTCCTGACCGACGAACTCGCCGGGAGCGTACGCCGAGATGCGCGCCCGGTGCAGGGCCCGGTCGAACCGCGTGCGGTCGTCCTGCCTCACGGCCCGAACGCGGTGAGGAAGCGGTCACGGAACGCGGACATGGGCCACACCGGCGCCCGCGAGCGCGGCACCATGCCGTCCTGCCAATGCCATCCGGCGATCCGGTTCATCACCTTCGGGTCGCGGGCGATGACCGAGATCGGCACGTCGTGGCCGGCGCCCTGGCCGGTGACGGTCGTCGCGGGCTGATGGTCGCCCAGGACGACGAGCACGAGGTCGTCGTCGCCGTAGCGCTGCACGAACGACAAGAGGGTGCGCAGCGAGTACTTGATCGAACGTGCGTAGGCGGCGCGCGTCCCCTGGCTCGACTCCTCCGCCGGGATGCGGCCGAAGATCGAGCCGTCGCCGACGTCCTCCCAGCCGATGAGCCGGGGGATCCGCGTCCACGGCGCGTGGCTGGAGATCAGGTCGACCTCGGCGAACAGCGGCGACCGGTGACGTTCGGCCAGCTCGAGGCGGCGGAGGGCCTGGAACGTGTACTGGTCGGGCATCGGCGGCAGGCCGAAGTCCGGGCCGCGGTAGCCGAGGTTGCGGCGGTCGTAGATCTGGTCGTAGCCGTAATAGCTGGAGCCCTCCGGCCACGCCCGGCGGTTCGCCGGCATCACGCCGACCGCTCGCCACCCGGCGCGCGCGAACGCCCGGGTGAGGGTGAGGCGGTCGTTCTCGACGAGCTGGTCGTACCGCCGCTGGCCGTCGACCCGGATCCCCGACTGCAGGGTGGCATGTGCCAGCCAGCTGAGGCCGCCGAAGGTCGGCGAGGTGAGGAACGCACTGCGCGCGGAGAAGCCCGCGGCCCGCAGCTGCGCGGTGCCCCGGTCGAGCACGGCGCGCACGCGCGGAGAGAAGGACGAGCCCTCGACCGCGACCCTCCCGTAGCTCTCGACGAACACGACCAGGACGTCCTTGCCCCGCAGCCCCGTCAGTAGCCGGTCGCCGGGAGTGGCGCGGAAGCGGTCGTCGGCGATCAGCCGCGCGAGCGCCGCGCGATCCTCCAGCCCCGCCCGCACCGCCTGCACCTCGTCGACGGCCAGGGCAGCCGCGCTCGAGGAGGCGACCGGCGCGCCGGCGACTCGGAGGACCACCCAGACCACGCTCAATGCCACCGCCGCCCGGAGTGCCCAGCCGCGGCGGCCGGCCGCCACGCGCGTCACGCGCAGCAGCGCCAACATCGGGAGGGTGAGGAGCGCGAGGATGAGCACGACCGCGACGGCGACGACGACGTCCGCGCTCGAGCTGCCCACCGCGTCGCGCAGCGTCTCGATGCCGATCCCGACGTAGCCTGAGTCGTCGACCGGCTTGAACGGCCGGTTGAACGCCGTGAAGAACCCGAAGTCGAGGACCTTCACGAGCGCGAGCACGCTCAACAGCGCTCCCAAGACGACGGCCAGCACGCGGCGCGGGGTGGCGGGCAGCAGGGCGGCCGCGGCGACGACGACGAGCAGCTCGAGCGGGAGCCGCGCGAACGCGCCGAGGGTGAGATGGGTCGGCTGGTGCGGCGCGACGAGCGCGGCCCACACGAGCAGCAGCGCGAGGACGGTGAGCGCCGTGGCGGGCGGGCGAACGGCGCGCTCGGGGACGGCGTCCCGGCGGCGCCACAGCCACCACGTGCACTCGCCGACCGACGCCGCGAGCACTGCGAGCGCGGCGACCAGGAGCACCTGCGTGAACGCCCGCGGGAGGACCCCGGCGGCCGCGACCGTCAGCACGATGCCCTGCGCCGCCGCGACGACCCTGCGCCATTGCCGCCGCGGCAGCGGCGCGCGCATCCACGGCAGGAGCCACTCACCGGCGAGGAACAGATAGCGCGCCGCCCCGATGGCGAGCACCCACGCGCCGTACGTCGGGGCGACGTAGACGCTGAGGGCGAGGATCAGGAACGCGTCGACCTCGCCGTCGAAGCGCGCGCCCAGCGCAGTCGCCGTCCCGGTGCGCCGCGCCACCCAGCCGTCGGCCGCGTCGAGCGCGAGCGCGACGGCGGCGAGCGTCACGAGCAGCGCGACCGGCGTGTCGTGCAGGAACGAGGCGGCGGCCAGCGCGGCGACGCCAACGGCGAGCGTGGCCCGGGCGAGGGTCACCCAGGACGCCGGTCCCAGCCGGTCTTCGGGACCGCGCGCGAGGCCGCGGGCCAGCGCCCCCGCGATGATCAGCGCGCAGGCGACGCCGACGGTCCAGCCTGCCTCGCCGAGCCCGACGGTCCCCGCCAGGACGGCCAGCAGGAGCACGGGAGCGATCAGCCCGGTCGCCGGGGCCGTCCCGCTCGCTCGCTCCGTTGCCGCGGTCACTCGTCCCGGAACCGGGACGAGAGCGCGTAGCGCAGCAGCACCACGTCGCCGATCTGGCGCACCTCGGCGAGCGTCGCGCGCCGCCCCGCATTCCACGGGAAGCGCCCGTCGCTCACGAAGCGCGGGGCGCTCGAGTCGCCGACGAAGAACGGCGCCACGACGAGCTGAAGCTCGTCGACGAGGTCGTCGGCCAGGAACTGCGTGTGCACGATGCCGCCGCCTTCGACCATGAGCCGCCCTACGCCGCGGTCGGCGAGATCCTCGCTGAGCCGGCGCATCCGCACGCGCCGGCCGCCGTCGACGATTGTCGCCGCCGGCTCGAGCCGCGCGCGGGCATCCCTCACGCGCACGCTCGACGTGTAGACGAGCTTCTCGGTCTCCCCGGCGGTGAAGTAGTTCGAGTGGACGTCGAGGTCCACCCGCTCGCTCACGGTGATCTTCATCGGTGACGCCGGGAGCCCGCGGTCCATGCGGTCCTCGCGGCGGGCCTGCGAACGCACGAGCAGCCTCGGGTTGTCGGTGCGCACCGTGACCGCGCCGACCATGATCGCGTCGCAGGAGGCGCGCACCTCGTCGACCCGGTCGAAGTCCGCCTCGTTGGACAGCGCGAGGCGCGGTGTCTGGTCGCCCAGATAGCCGTCGAGCGACACGCTGCAGCTCAGCAGGGTGTAGGGCCGGTCAGGCATGCTGGAGGGCTCCATCCCGGCGCGCGAGGATCCCGGCCAACAGGACCACCGCGCCCGGCAGGCTGGCGACGAGAACCATCACGCCGTACACGACCGCCGTCGCGACCCCCAGCGACGCGCCCAGGCCGACGGCGGCGAACGCCCAGGCAGCCGCGCCCTCGCGCGGCCCCCAGCCACCGACATTGGGCAGCGCGGCGACCAGCATCACGAGCAGCGCCAGCGGCAGCAGCTCGGACGCGGGCGCCGTCACCCCCGCGGTTCGCGCGGCGATCAGGAACGTGAGCGCGTGGCCTGCGACGACCAGCGCCGACGCGACTGCGATGGCCGGCCACGCCCGCGGAGCGAGCAGCCCGTCGCGCAGGTCGCGTGCCGGCCGCCCCCGAATCGCCAGCGCGACGCCGGCCGCCGCCGCGAGGAGCCCGAGAGCGACGAACGGCATCGCCGCCTGCACGGGCGACGGCAGCACGAGCAGCACGACCACGGTGAGGACGACCTGCACGATCTGCCCGGCCGAGCGCTCCCACACCACGGCGCGCAGCCCGTGGCTGACTCCGCGGTGCACGTCGCCCAGCACACCGCCGGGCAGCGTGACGTTGAGGAAGATCGAGCGGTAGTACGCGGCCACCGCCGTGCCCAGCGGCAGCTCGACGCCGAGGCCGCGGGCCACGATCCTCCAGCGCCAGGCGCAGCACACGGTCGTCAGGGCGGCGAGCGCGCACGCGGCCACCAGCGCCCCGCCGTCCACGGCGCGCAGGCCGTCGAGGAACGGCCCCGTGCCGAGCTGCCACACCAGGACGGCGAGCGTCGCGGCGGCAGCGGCGAGGCGGACGGCAGTCGTCACGGCAGCGCCAACAGGTCGGCATGGTCAACGGTGACGGCGAGCTCCCCGGCCGCCGCCTGCGCGAGCCGCCGGTCTCTGTAGGCCTCGGCATCCAGCGCGGGATCCAGTTCCCACGCGGCGGCGATCCACCCGCCGAGCCACTTGATCATCAGCTCGCCGTGGGCCGGGTCGAGACGCCAGGGGCTCGGACGGACGAGAACCTCGCCGCCGAGTTGCACGGCGGCGGCCGCAACGGCCTCCGGCCCGAGCCGGCCGTCGCGGCGCTGGTGGGCGTTGAACGCCGCGGCAAGGTGCGCGTCGAGGGGATCGGCGGGGCTCAGCCTGACGCCGCCGGTGACGGTCATCGCGATCAGCATCGGGAGCCCGGCGCAGGCGTCCAGCATTCGGGCCAGCTCGTCCGCGGTCAGCATGTCGAGCAGAGCCGAGGCGGTGACGCAGCTCGCGCCGGCGAGCGCGTCCGGCTCCAGCCGGGTGATGTCGGAGCGCCGCACCTCGAAGCTGGCCGCGGCTAGCTCCAACAGGTCTTCGTCCCGGTCGTGCACGACCCAGTGCTGCGGGTGAGGCAGCCGCGGCGCGAGCCAGCGACCCATCGCGCCGCTACCGCCACCGAGGTCGTGGATCACGAGGTCGCCGCTCAGCTGTTGCGCCAAGAGGTCGGCGAGCTCGGTCGAGCGGGCCGCCGCGTCGGCCGGCTCGCGCAGCTCGAGCCAATCCGCGCTGACCACGCTCATCGCGCCACCACCGCGGCCACCTCCGTCAGCACGCCGTCGATCTCCTCCGCCGTCTCCTCCCACCCGCGCAACGACGCGCGTCGCTCCCGGGCGGCCTGCCGCATGCGCCCGCGCAGTTCCGCGTCGCAGAGCCAGCGCCGCAGCGCGGCGCCGAGGGCCGCCGGGTCGCCGGGCGGGACCAGCAGCCCGGCGCCTCCGTGCCCGAGCGCCTCAGTCACGCCGCCGACGTCGGAGGCGAGAACCGGGAGGCCGTGGGCCAGGGCTTCGGTCACGACCATGCCGTAGGTCTCCGCGCGCGACGGGAGCACGAGCAGGTCGGCTTCGGCGTATGCGCGGTCGAGCTCCGCCCCGGTCCGCGGCCCCTCGAACCGCACGCGGTCGGGCGCCCGACGCCGCACCTCGCCGGCGAACGCGGGGTCGCGGTCCAAGCTGCCCACGCACGTGCAGCGCCACGGCAGATCGCCCACCGTCGCAAGCCCGTCGAGCAGCACGTCGTGCCCCTTGCCGGGCGTCACCGCGGCGACGCACAGCAACGCGTCGCCGGCGGGCGTCCCTGCGGCGAGGCCGGCGGCGTCGACGCCGGGTTCGGCCACGTGCACGGGCAAGCCGTACAGCTCGTCCATCCGGCGCCGGGTCCATTCACTCGTCACCACGACGGCGGCCGCCGCCGCGAGCACCTCGCGCTCGCTTGCGTTACCGAGCGGCATGTGCACGAGCACGACCTGTCGCAGCCGATCCGCCTCCGGCACGAGCGCCCCGGGCGCAGGGGACGCGATCAGCCCGTCGAGCAGCACCACGGCACCGTCCGGAATCCGCGCGAGGGCGGCGGCGACCTCGCCCACGGCGTGCTCGTGCACCGTCCAACCGCGCGCGGCGAGCCCGTCGCAGACCCGGCGGCCGTACGTGTTGCCACCGCTCGGCCGCGCCGGGTCGTCGATCCCCTCCGGGACGATCACGTGGACCTCGGTCACAGCGGTCGCTCGTAGCTCGCCCATGCCACGTGTGACTCCCGCAGCGTGACGGTTATTCCGTCGAGGCCCTCACCCGGCACCCGGTCGGCGAGCCGGTCCGCGACGAGCTTGGCCAGCGCCTCGGTCGTGGTGTTCACGCCCGCGAGCTCCGGCTCGTCGTCGAGGTTGCGGTAGCCGAGCTCCCCCATCACTTCGCGCAGCGCCTCGGCCGCGCGACCGATGTCGACGACGATGCCGTCGGCGTCGAGAGTCGCGCGGCGGAAGGTGGCGTCGACGACGTAGGTCGCGCCGTGCAGGCGCTGCGCGGGCCCGAACACTTCGCCGCGCAGGCTGTGGGCGATCATCATGTGGTCGCGGACGGTCACGCTGAACACGGGCTACGCCCCGTCGTAGCTGATGGTGTGGCAGAGCGCCGGCAGGCTCCCCTCGGCGAGGCGCGCCATCACGCCGGGCAGCTCGCCGAAGCGCGACTCGCCGGTCACGAGCACGTCGAAGGCGGGGTCGCGCAGCAGGTCGAGCGCGAGCGCCAGCCTGTCGCCCGTCGTGCGTCCCGCGCTCCGGGCCGGGGACACCGTTCCGACCTGGCTCGCGCGCAGGCCGAGGCGACGCGTGTGGAACGAGCCGCCCAGCGACAGCCGCACCTCGGCGTCGCCGTACCAGCTCAGATCGAGCACGGTGCGCTCGGGCGCGAGCAGGTCGAGCGAGCGCTGGAGCCCGGCGGATGTAGCGCTCGCGTGCACGACCAGATCACAGCCGCCGACGGCGTCCTCCGGCCGCGCGAAGCCGGCCCCGAGCGCAGACGCGACCTCGGCCCGGGACTCGTCGATGTCGACGAGCGTGACCTCGACCGCCGGGAAGCGGGCGAGCAGCCGCGCGACGCAGCAGCCGACCATTCCGGCGCCGACGACGGCGACGCGGTCGCCGACCAGCGGAGCCGCGTCCCAGAGGGCGTTGACGGCGGTCTCGACGGTGCCGGCGAGCACCGCGCGCGCGGGCGGCACGTCGTCGGGCACGACGGTCACAGCGCGCGCGGGCACGACGTACGCCGTCTGGTGCGGGTAGAGGCAGAACACCGTGCGGCCACGCAGCTCCGGCGGCCCCTGCTCGACAGCGCCGACGCTCAGATAGCCGTACTTGACCGGCCCCGGGAACTCCCCGTCCTGGAACGGCGCGCGCGGCGGCACGCCGCCCCGGAACGCCAGCGTCTCGGTGCCGCGACTGATGCCGGATCGCACGGTGCGCACCACGACGTCGCCGCCGCCCGGCTCGGGCAGCGCGACCGGCCGGATCTCGCCGCGCCCGGGCGCGCGCAACCAGAACGCATGCGCGTCGTCGAGCACGTCCTTATGCCTCGGCTTCGTACGACATCTCTGGGACGGCGGTACGCGGGAAGGTGAGGATCGGTTCGGCGCACGGCGATCGCCCTCAGATTTCGCGCTCATAGAAGTAGAACAGACCCAGCGGAGCCGCGGGACCGTCCAGATCGTCGGGGATGGAGGCGGGCCGTCAGCTGCGACGCCGCACCACGCGCCGCGCCAGCGCGCGGCCGACGGTAGCGCGGGTGCCCGAACGTCACGATCGCCTCGCGCTGCACCCGGAGAGCCGGACTGGCCATGCGTCAGCGCACGCCCGCGACGTCGAGCGCCGGGCCCATGCGCTCGGCAAGAGCAATGAGACCCGACGCCGGCCGGATCATCACGGTGAACTCCGCGATCTGACCGTTCGCGTCCGGGCGCAGGAGGTCGATGCCTTGTAGCGAGCGGTCCCCGACCCTCGCCTCGAACAGCAGTCCGTGGACACCCTCGCCATCGAGCTCGTCGGTGTAGCGAAAGTCCTCGAACACGCTGAAGACCGTCCGGAGGATCGTCGCGACGGTCGCGCGGCCCTCGTACGGCTTGAAGACCGCTGGGCTGCGGAAGACGACGTCCTCGGCGAGCAGCGCGACGGCGGCGTCCATGTCGGCGCGCTCGACCGCCTCGCGGAAGGCATGGCGACTCATCGCCGAAGCGTACGGGCAGCTTGCGATGTATCAGATCGCGACGCGCGACCTCTGTCTCTCGACAGGCAAGCGAAAGGCAGGCAGATGCGTGAGTTGCGTCGTATCGCCGTGATCGCCGGCGTCGTCGTCGTCGCCCTCCTCGCGATCGGCATCAACAGGATCGTCGTGACGGACGGGCGCATCGACGCGGTCGCGACGCATGCGCCCCCGAACGATGTGCAGGTCGTTGCGTTCAAGTCGGACTACTTCCCGCTCGAGCGATAGCGCGCGCACCGGTGGCCTTCCGCACGCCGGACACCGACTTACACACGACAAGGAGTCGCCATGAGCTGGACCGTCGCCTGCTTCTGCGGGACCGTCTTCACCCCTCCAGCAAACCGCTGTCCAACCTGCCACACGGCCGTGCCGTCGGTCACGACCGGAGCACGCGGCCCTCACACCGCGCAACTCCCCGACGCCGTCGAGGAGCTCCTGCGGTTGCGCACACGCAACCGCAGCTTCGGCTGAGTGCGACAACCTCGACCGGGCCTCAGAGCACCTCGTCGTCGATGTCGGGGAGGTGTCGCGCAGCGCGCACGCCCATCTCGCTGACGTAGGCGTCGGCCGAGAACATCGTGTACTTCGTGCCGATCGATTCGATCACCGCGGCGGGTGACGCTGCGGCGCGCACTCCGAACATGATCGTGTTCGATGTCCCGTCGCTGACGGGCGAGACGGCGAGGAACTCGCGGTCGGTCTGATTGTGCTGATACGCGGACGTGCCGAGCCCGGCGTGCCCGTTGTATGCGATCAGGTTGGACTGGTGGGTCGCGGCGCTCGCCGATGCGGCCGCGGCGAGCACACCGGCGGCGACTGCGACGGTCGCGAGGGAATGCTTGAGGTTGATTCCGAACATGGGGTCCGCCTTTCAGGGGTGGTTGTCGGACTCAAGTGACCCCCGCACAGCGGCAAAGGTTGGTATCAGCGACGATGCTGTCCGACGCCGAGCGAGGAGACACCGATGACATCCAAGGCTGACTTCACCGACGAGGAGTGGTCCCGCCTCAAGCGCGCGCCGTTCGTCGCCGGGATGGCGATCTCGCTTGCCGACCCCGGCGGCCCGATCGAGGCCGTCAAAGAGACCTCGGCGACGCTCAAGACCGTGCGTGCCGCCGAATCCGGCGGTCGGGGCGAGCTCGCGGGCGCGCTCGCGCGCGAGGTCGTGGAGGACGCCGGGCACCGGAAGAACCCGCTCGGAGGCTTCAAGCCGAGCAAGGGCGCAAACGCCGGCGTGGAAATCCTCGAGGAGCTCCGCGAGGTCAACCGCATCGTCTCCGACAAGGCCACGCCCGAGGACGCCGCAGCGATGCGCGAATGGTTGCTCGAGGCCGCGCAGGAGGCCGCGAACGCCGCGAAGGAGGGCGGCTTCATGGGCTTCCACGCCGAGCGAGTGAGCGAGGGCGAGCAGCGGATGCTGGACAGCCTCAAGGAGGCGCTCGCAGAGTCCGAGTGATTCTTCGTTGCGCTACGGCCCTCCTCGCGGGCGGTGGCGTTGCGGAGCCGGGCTCGATGCGATGGCGTCGCGCGAGCAGGATGACGGCGACCAGCGGGTAGACGACGATCGCGGCGAGACCGCCCGCGTAGGGCTTATCGTCGGCGGCGCCCGACAGGATCGAGAAGTCGAACAGGCCGTGGATGAGGGCGGGCACGATCAGGCCGCTGGAGACGCGGCGGGTCAGGTAGAAGAAGTAGCCGGCGAAGCTGACGGCGACCGCCTGGCCGATGGCGGTGCCGCCGGTGCTGATCGCGTTGGTGAGATGCACCGCGCCGAATACGACGCTCGACCACAGCGCGACTTGCCTTCGCTGAAGCCGTTGACGCGGAACGTGGTGACGCCGATACCGCGGAACATGCCCTCCTCGCCGAAGCCGACGCAGAGGGCGGCGAGCAGCAGCAACAGGACGAAGCCGACGCCCTTGTCGGCGAGGTCGGCGTAGTCGATGCTCAGCACGATGGCGAACGCAAAGGCGATCGGGACGACCCACACCCACGCCTGCACCGGCCGGTCGTCGACAAACACCGGCCGCCACCACCCGAGCACCGCGACCACCGCGTAGACGAACACGACCGAGAGGCCGACGGGAAGCAGCAGGCCCAGAGCCACCTGCTCGCTCGTCCGCACATGCCCGTCCTCGAAGCCGTCCAGCCCGGCCTGTCCAAGCGCGCCGACACCCTGAAGGATCACGAGATCGACGACCACGATCACGACGAAGGCAGCGATGGACAGCCGCCTGCTTGACTCACCCATTGGCCGCGGCACGGTAGTCGACACCGTGCTCACATCCTGCGCGACCTGAGCCAGGCTCAGCGGCGGGCGCCGAAGACGGTCGTGTACGTACCCCCGCTGGCGCCGGCGCTCCCGGGGGTGCCGGGCACTCCGGCCAGGCCGACCTCGCGGAAGCGGCCCGTGAGGATGTTCGCCCGGTGCGGCGCGCTGGCCATCCAGGCTCGCATCATGCTGCGCGGGCTCGAGGTCGGGCCTTCCCCGAAGCCGATGTTCTCCCCGCAGGCGGTTCAGCGCTCGCTCGCCGGCGTCCCGGAGCCCATGAGCGCGTCCTCGTCCTCGGCGGCGAAGACGTGGACGCCGAGCAGGGTGGCGATGTCGTAGCAGACGCTCATGCCGCGGACGCTGTTGCCGTAGACGTCCAGGCCGGGTGAGAAGACGCCGATGCCGCCCTTGCCGGGGACGACCGCGAGGATGCCTCCGCTGACGCCGCTCTTGGCCGGCACGCCGACCTCGTAGGCCCACTGCCCCGCGGCGTCGTACATCCCGCACGTGTACATGACGCTCAGCAGGTCGCGAACCCGGTCGCGCGGGAGCGCGCGCTCGCCGGTGATGGGGTTGACTGCCCCGTTGGCGAGCGTGGCGCCCATGACCGCGAGCTGCGCGCAGGTCACCTGGACCGAGCACTGATGCAGGTACAGCGCCAGCAGCTCCTCGACGTCGCCTTCGAGCATCCCCTCGGCGCGCATGAGGTACGCCGTCGCGCGGTTGCGATCGGCGTGGCGCAGCTCGCGCGCGAACGTCCGCTCGTTGACCTCGAGACCGGTGTCGCCCGCGCACACCCGCATGACGCCCAGCAGCCGCTCGATCTTGCGCTCGCCACTCGCGCCGCGCACCAGGTCGGTGGTCACCAGCGCCCCCGCGTTGACCATCGGGTTGTACGGACGGTGGTAGCGCTCGTCGAACACGATCGAGTTGAACGCGTCGCCGCTGGGCTCGACGCCCACGCGAGCCAGCACGTCCTCCCGGCGGTTGTCGGCCAGCGCAAGCGCGTAGGCGAACACCTTGGAGATCGACTGCAGCGCGAACGGCCGGTCGTGGTCGCCCTCGCAGTACAGCTCGCCGCCGACCGACGCCAGGCAGATGGCGAAGGTGTCGCGCTCCTCCCCCGCCTCCTCGAGCGGGTAATAGCCGCGCTCGGAGTCATAGAAGTGATGCAGGCGCTCCGGGTCACCGGCACGATGGCGTTCGAACAGCTCCCTCACGCGGGCCCTGATCCGAGTGCCGCGCTCGACGTCCGGCACGCCTAGCCGGCCCCGAGCTGCTTCGCCACCGAGTCGGCCGTGGCAGACGTGTCCGCCACGGCCATCGCGACCTTCAGCTTGCACGTGCCGAACTTCTTGCTCTTCGTCACGGGCCGCAGCAGCAGCGTGAGGCCGGGCTCGGGCGCCGACGACTGCTTCGTCGGCTTCACGACCGCGGTCTTGGCGCCGCTGGTGAAGCTCAGCGGCACCACCACGTAGCCGGTCTCGTTCCCGGCGCTGCGTAGCCAGAAATAGGCGACCCGGCTGAGGGCGACGGCAGTGCCGCCCTTCTTCATCGCGATGCGGCTGCCCGAGGTGGTGACGGCGGTGATCGTCGCGCGGCCGCCATATGACGGGAAGCGGACCTCGACGTCGAGCTCCTGGTCGTTGTCCCCGCGGGTGACCTGCCACTCGCCGAGGATGTGGTCGGGCTTGAACTGGTTCGTCGAGCGCACGGTGACGCCGCCGCCCTTGCGCACGCCGGTCACCTCGAGATCGCTGAACCCGCCCGCGTAGGGCGTCGACGGGTACTTGGAGCCGCTGGTGACCTTGCCGCGCGGGCCCTTCGTCATCGTCAGCGGCGGCGGCCCGTTCTTCGTGCGCGGCACCGAGCTGGACACCACCACGTCATCGCCGTGCTTGACCACCACACCGAAGTTCGCCGCGCCGTTGCCGCCGATGCTCGCCGCCACGCGCTGGTCGACATCGGAGAACCGGCACAGGTCGAGCCCGCCGTACGGGAAGGCGCCGTTCGTCTGCGCGACGATCGCGCAGTTGTAGGAGGGCGTCGTCACGGTCAGCCGGCCGATCCCCGGGTCGTACGCGTACAGCGCGCCCGGGGCGGAGTTGGCCAGGTTCTGGATGTCCCGCCAGACCGCGCGGGTCGCGAGGAACACGAAGCGCGCCGCCATGTCAGGCGGGTTCGGCGTCAGCGTGCTCTTCACGGGATAGGTGGGCGTCTGCGGCACCGCCTGACCCGCCAGCTTCGCCCACCGCGTGTAGGTCGCGAGCGCGCGGTCGAACAGCCACTTCGCGTGCTGGGCGTCGGTCGCGTCGCCCTGTTCGTCGTTGAGCATGATCGCGAACAGGCCGCCCAGCGACCACGCCCAGTAGCGGCCGAGGTGCCAGCGGTCGAGGTACAGGCCGGTGTCCCAGTTCAGGTAGCCGGAGTGCGTGAAGTAGGCCGAGAGCGCCCGCTTGGACCAGGCCTTCAGCACCTTCTTCTCGTGCGAGCCGAGCTGCAGCCCGTACTTCTTTGCCTCGGGGAGATAGCTGAGCGCGTCGAGGATGATGCATGCGTACTCGTTGGACTCGATGTTCTGGGGGTTGTTGACGCTCGACAGCGGGTCGCGATGGAAGCTCCAGCTCGGGCTCAGGTTCGTGATCTCCCACGGGTCCCGCTTCTGGGTCGCGCCGGTGCACCAGCGGGTGAGCTGGTTGCGGAACTGCGACATCCACTTCTGCGGTGAGTTGGTGGTCACGGCGGCCCACACGTAGAGCTCCAGGTACCAGTTGACCTGGTTCAGCCGCATGTTCGGATACTTGAAGAACACGCCCTGCGCGGTCGCCTGGACGCGGCTGGCGATCAGCGACGCAGTGTTCGAGGAGAGCCCGATCGTGTCCCGGACGACCCACGCGCGCGACAGCGCCTCCGCGACCTTCGGGTCGATCGACACGTGCTGGCTCTGCTTGCTGGACGTCGGCGAGCTGGTCCAGCCGGGAGTGTGCGACTGCGAGGAGGAGTGCGGATCGGTCGCGCCCGTGCTCCCACTCGAGGGCGCCGTCCGGAACGGCGGATGGTTCACGAGCCGTTCGGCCATCCGCTTTGCACGGGCGTCGTTGCGGGTCGGGCCGCCCGTGTAGCCCACCTGGGCCGCGATCGAGTGCGCGGCGAGCATCGCGGCGCTGGTGCGGATGTCGCTGCCGTAGAACCCGGTCGACTCGTTCCACAGGCCGGCGGCGGCGGTCATCGCCCAGTCGGCGAACGCCCAGTACTCGTCGTTGGTCCATCCGCTCGTGGTGGGGAGGTCGGGCGCCGGGACGGCCTGCGCGGTGCGCGCGCCCTGCGCGCTCGCCACGCCGATCGGTGCGAGGAGCGTGCCCGCGAGCGAGGCACGGCCGGCGTCCGCGAAGAGCTCCCTCCGCGTGCGATCGGGACTCACGAGGCCGGCACCGGCGGCGGCGCCTGCTCCGCGATCCGCTCGGCCTCGGCGACCGCGGCCGCGTCGCGCTCGCGGAACCACTCGTCGCCCTCGATCGAGAAGTTCGGGACGATCCGTTCGAGGACCGGCGGGAACCACCAGTTCGCCCGGTCCGCGAGCACCATCACCGCCGGCACGAGCAGGCAGCGCACGATCGTGGCGTCGACCGCGACGGCGACGCCCATGCCGACGCCGAACTGCTTGACGGTCGGGTCGCCGTTGAGGATGAACGCGAAGAAGACGCTGACCATGATCAGAGCGGCCGAGGTGATCACCCTCCCGGTGGTGCCGATGCCGATGATCACGGACTGCCGGTTGTCCCCGGTGCGCTGCCACGCCTCCCGGATGTGCGTCATCAGGAACACCTCGTAGTCCATCGACAGCCCGAAGAGGATCACGAACATCATCAGCGGGACGAACGAGACGATCGGGACCTCGCCGTCGAGCCCGACGAGGCTCGCGCCCCAGCCCTTCTCGAAGACGGCGCTGACCACGCCGAAGGCCGCCCCGATCGACACGAGGTTCATCAGCCCGGCCTTGAGCGGGATGAGCACGGAGCGGAACGCGACCATCAGGAGCAGGAAGCTCAGCCCGACCACCACGGCGATGGTGATGACCAGGCGGCTGCCGATCTCCGCGGCGAGGTCGACGTAGCCGGCCGTCGTCCCTCCCACGTCGGCCGTCATGTTTTTGCCCCTGGTCGCCTTGGGGATCGTCTCGTCGCGCAGGCGCTCGACGAGATCCGCGGTCGCGCGGTCCGACGGTGCCGTGGTCGGGGTGGCGGTGAGCACCGCTGCGGTTCCGCCGGAGTTCACGAGCGGCTCTGAGACCTTCTTGACGCCCGAGGTCTTGGCGATATCCGTCTTGAGGTCCTGCAGGCGCGGGTCGGTGGCCGGCTCCTCGAGCTGCTTGCGCTTCGCCTCCGACTGCTGCTCGATCTTGTCGATCTGCTTGTCCAGCTGCGGCTGGACCTGCGCCTTGGCCTGGGACTGCGCCTGGGCGGGCGGGACCCCCTGCGCCTCGAGCTGCCCGGCGATCTTCGTCTCCTGGCCGGTCGCCTGCTTGGTCGCCTTGTCCTTGTTGTCCTGCTCCTGGGTCGAGAGCTTGTCGAGGTTCGCCTGGTCGGCCTTGGCCGGCTGTTTGGACAGGTCGACGCTGATCAGCAGCGGTCCGTTGGTCCCGGGCCCGAAACCGGTGCTCAGGCCGTCGAACGCCCGCCGCGCGTCGGTGCTCTGTGGCAGCGCGCCGTTGTCCTGCTGGCCCAGGTAGAGGTTCAGGGCGGGCAGGGCGAGCGCCACCAGCACGACGACCGCGACGAGCGCCGCCGGCCACGGGTGGCCGGCGACGAACTCGCCCCAGCGCGTCCAGCCGTGGGAGCGGCCGTCGGCCTTGCCGTGCGGCAGCGGGATGCGCAGCTTGTCGATCCGGTCGCCGACGATCGCCAACACCGCCGGCAGCAGCGTGACGGCGGCGAGGACCGCAATGGCGACCACGAGCGCCGCCGTGTATCCGAGCGTCGTCACCAGCGGGATGCGGACGACCGCGAGCGACACCAGCGCGACCATGACCGTGCAACCGGCGAACACCACCGCGCCGCCCGAGGTCGCGCTCGCGCGGGCGATCGACTCCCGCGTGTCCATCCCGTCGCGCCGCTGTTCGAGGTGGCGGGTGACGATGAACAGGGCGTAGTCGATCCCGACCCCGAGCCCGATCATCGTCGCCAGCGTCGGCGCGACGGTCGGGACCTCCGCGACGTGGCTCAGCAGCGTGATGATCGAGAGCCCGCTGACCAGCCCGATGATCGCGGTGAAGATCGGCAGCCCCATCGCGACGACCGTCCCGAACGTGACCAGCAGGACGATCACGGCCATGCTGAGGCCGATCACCTCGCTGAGGTGCGTCTCCGGCTTGGAGACCTTCTGACCGAGGTAGCCGCCGAACCCGACATCGAGGCCGGCCTTGCGCGCCGGATCGGCCAGCGCGACGATCCGCTCCGCGTCGTCCGTCGTCAGCTCGCTGGGACTCGGGCGCAGGGACAGCGCGATGTACCCGACGGCCTTGTCCTTGGCGAGGAGCGCGGACCCGCTACTCGACAGCGGGCTGGTCGCACTGCGCACGTCCGGGTCCTGCTTGAGCGCCGCGACGGTCTCGTCGATCGGCTGCTTGTACTGGGATGCGCTGAGGCTGCCGCCCTTCGGGGCCCGCAGCACGACGGGGTTCGTCCCGTTCGCCTGTGACGGGAAGCGCTTCTCGAGCAGTGCCGTCGCCTGCTGGCTGTCGCTGCCGGGCAGCGTGAGGTTGTCGTTGACGTCAGGGCCGGCGCTGCGCGCCCAGACCGCGAGGACCGCGAACACGAGCAGCCACACGCCGAGCACGATCCAGCGTCGCCGAACACACAGGCGGCCGAGATGGAACAACGGACCGGTCAACGGTGCATCTCAGGGGCAGGGAGCTCGCACGTCCAGGGCGTTCCAACCCTAATCGCGTTGCCGCGTGCCGGGTGAAAACCTCGCCCGCCGCGGGGGCGGCTCCGGCGGGTTGCGCCGCGTCTCGGGTTCTGGGACCGTCCCTTCGCATCGGTGCGACCGACCGGCCTCACTCACCGCATCGTCGTGATCTGCGCGGCGATCGCCGGGATCGCACTTGCCGGTGCGATCGCGGTCGGTGCGCTTGCCGTCCCGGACCTGGCGGGGGCGCTGTCGGACGCGACACGCTCCCTCGGCGGCTGGATCTACCTCGCCGTGGCGGGGCTGGTGTTCCTCGAGACCACCGCGCTCCTCGGCTTCATGATCCACGGTGAGCTCGCGTTGATGCTCGGCGGGGTGGCCGCTGAGCGCGGCGACGCCTCGTTGCTCGCTCTGGTCGCGCTGGTCTGCGCGGCGGCGGTGGCGGGAGACGTCGTGAGCCTGCTGCTCGGCCGTCGCCTGGGGCGCCCGTTCCTCGACCGTCATGGCGCCCGCGTCGGGCTCGGCGCAGCCCGGCTCGCGCGCGTCGATGCCTTCTTCGATCGCCACGGCGGTAAGGCCCTGTTCCTCGGCCGCTTCACGGGCTTCCTGCGGGCCACGATGCCGTTCGTGGCGGGCAGCTCGGGCATCACGCCGCGCCGGCTGCTGCCCTACAGCATCGCCGGCGCGCTCGTGTGGACCGCCACCTTCACCGTGCTCGGCTACGTGTTCTCCGAGTCCTTCAGGGGCGCCGGCGAGACCGCTACGCGCGTCGGCCTCGTCGGCATCCTGCTCGCCACCACGGCGCTCACCGTCCGTTCGCGGTGGACACGCCGTGATGACGAGCAGGTCGCGGTCAGACCTGGTTCTGAGCCGGGGCGCCCAGCCGCGACACCCGGCGCTTGCGATTCGGCCACAGGCGGTCACCGAGCAGCGTGAGCGCGGCAGGTGCCATGAACAGCCGGACGAGCGTGACGTCGACGAGCACCGCGGTCGCGAGCCCGACGCCCGTCATCTTGATCACCGGGTCGGGGTCGGTGGCGAAGCCCAGGAACACGGCGATCATGATGCCGCCGGCGGCGGTGATGATCTTGCGCGTGCTCGCCGAGGCAGCTGCGATCGCGGCGCGGTGGTCGGCGTGGCGGTTCCATTCCTCGCGGACGCGCGAGAGCAGGAACACGTTGTAGTCCGTCGAGAGCCCGAACAGGATCGCGAACATGAACAGCGGCACGTAGGGCACGACGGGCTGCTGCTCGACGCCGAGCAACCCGGCTCCGGCCTTGGTCTGGAATGCGAGCGCCACGACGCCGTAGGCGGCAGCGATCGAGGCCAGGTTGAACGCGGCCGAGAGGACCGAGATCCGCCAGGACCGGAATGCGACGAGCAGGAGCACCAGCGAGAGGCCGACGACCGCGGCGGCGAACAGCGGGATGCGGGAGGCGATCTTCTCCGCCTCGTCGCCGTAGCGGGCGGTGCGGCCGCCGACGTAGGCAGTCGCGTCCG
>Ga0190275_10000995_pt1 | contig 22047 bp, 21 predicted proteins | sample Popmic550T_FD_133745 | JGI IMG/M metagenome (GOLD analysis project Ga0190275, IMG submission 133745) | Populus adjacent soil microbial communities from riparian zone of Yellowstone River, Montana, USA - 550 T | ecosystem: Environmental > Terrestrial > Soil > Riparian zone > Trees stand | place...
ACTGGGAGTGGTCTCACATCGAGGGCGCCTGTTCGCGATCGAGGGCGGCCTCGAACCGGGTTTCTTCTTCTCCCGCGCGATCGAGGCGCTTGACGTCAGGTAGCCCGCCGCTCCCACATCGCCTTCTGCTCACCCATGCTCAGCAGCCGCCACTTCTTCGCCCGCGGCTGCCAGACATAGATGCGCACGTCAACGACGCTTCGGACCCCTTCCAGGGCGCGGACCGTCGCTCGGGCATCGGTGTCCTCGGCGAGCACTCGCGTGCTCAGCACGTCCACCACCCTGAACCGTCGCGACTGTCTGGGCTCAGGCGCCGCGGCGGGTCGGGGGCGAGGCTTGGGGGGAACGAAGACCGGCTCCCGCTTGGGAGCCGGCTTCTTCACCACCTTGTCGAGCGGCACCATCTCGGCGCCGGTGCCCTTCGTGCCCGAGTCGAGCACCCAAGCCCTTCGCTTGGGCAACCCTAGGCCGCGTCGCGCAGAGCTTCCAGGCGTCCACTCTGCTCGAGGTGCTGAAGAGCATCGCGCTCGAGCTTGTCGACCCGCTGCCAGCTCAGGCCGAGCTCCTTCGCGATGGCGTCGCGCGACTTCTCCTGGCCGTCCGCGAGCCCGAACCGCAGTTCGATGACCTCGCGCTCCGGCGCCGGCAACTCCTCCAGCGCGCTTGATACGACCTCCGTGCGCTCGCCTGCGGCGACCTCCTCGATCGGCTCGGGAGCGTCGCTTTGGAGCAGATCGCCAAGCGCCGTCTCGCCGTCGTCGTCGATCGGCTTGTCGAGACTCGCCGTCGCCTGCGGCGCATCGCGGAGGGCGATCACGTCCGCCAGCTCCAGGTCGGTCGCGGCGGCCAACTCCTCCTCACTCGGATCGCGCCCGAGCTTGTTGGTCAGATCGAGCCGAGCCTTGGCCACCTTGCGCTGGCGCTGCTCGATGTGGACCGGGATCCGGATCGTTCTGGACGTGTTCGCCAGCGCCCTCTGCATCGACTGCCGAATCCAGAGCGTGGCGTAGGTCGAGAACTTGAATCCCCGCCTCCAGTCGAACTTCTCCGAGGCGCGGATCAGCCCGAGCACGCCCTCTTGAATCAGGTCGGTGAGCGGCAATCCGAGGTTCTGGTACTTGCGAGCGTTCGAGATCACCAGCCGGAGGTTGGAGTTGACCATCTGCTCCTTGGCCTCCAAATCCCCGCGCTCGATCCTCTTCGCCAGGTCGACCTCCTGAGCTGCCGTGAGCAGCGGATGGCGGGCCGCCTGGCTGAAGAACAGCTGCAGCGTGCCGCTCTCGGGCGACGCGACCGGGTGAGAGCCGTGACCGTCCTCGCGGCGGCGGCGCTTGCGCTCGCCGGTGGTTTGACCCCCGGCGCGCACGGCTGCACGGCGCGACCGTGCAGTTGCTGCACTCTTTGCCGCGCTCTCGCTGTGGTCCCCGCGGGTACGACCCGCGGGCCTGTTGGTCTTGTTCTTAGCCATGAACTCCTTCACGTTAGTTCCTTGCGAAGTCAAGTATAGCATTACTTGCGTGGTCAAGTATCTCGCCACCGCGACCGCAGGCTGCCGGCCTCCGGCCGCTATGCAAATCGGCCGTTTTGCGTGCCCCCCGCAGGGCCCGAGAGCCTCGCGAGCAGCTCGGCCAGCGTCGCCAGCTCCGTGCTCGTGTAGCGCGCTTCGAACACCGTGCGGAGGGCGGCGATATGGGCGCCAGAGGCCTTCGCGAGCGTCCGGCTGCCGGCCTGCGTCAGCACCGCGTAGGTGACGCGACCGTCGGTGGGACAGACGGCCTTCTCCACCATCCCCTGTCGCTCCAGCCCCTCGAGCAGCCTTGTGACCCCTGATGCGCTCAGCTGGAGGGTGTCCGCGAGGTCGACACGTCGCATGCACTTGCCTTCCGCGCGGGAGAGCAGCAGGAGCGCCTCGTATTCGTTCACCGTCAGCCCGTGCGAAGCCTGGAGCTGCGTTGCGACGGTACGCCGCACGGCGGCGTGCCCTCGCAGCAGGCAGACCCACGGATCGTGAGCTTCAGGCGGCTTGTGGGTCGAGGGTTTGGTGGCCATGCCGGGATACTTGCGCTCTCAAGGATAGCGAACTCATGTGAGCTCGCTCTCGGTGTCCTCGATCAGTGCACGCATTCCGGTGACGTCCGTCTTTTCCTTCAGGAGCCTGGCCGCCACGGTGAGGTCGTCGGAGCGGCCGACCGTGAGCGCGGCCGCCAGCCGGCCCCTCTGCACGTAGAACGCCGTGAACCTTCCCTCCTCCAGAGCCCCGCGGATCCAGACCTCGTCCCACCCGCTCGCGGGGCCGACGTACTCCATGCTGGCCCAGTCCGCGAGGTCGGACCAGAAGTACGGGACCACGTCGTATTCCTGCCGGCCGCCGAGCATGTTCAGTGCCGCATAACGGCCCTGGTTGAACGCCACGTCCCAGTGCTCGATCCGCGAGGCGCGCTCGTGCACCACGCTGTCGTACTCCGCGATGTCGCCCGCCGCGAACACCCCGGGCGCACTCGTCTCCAGGTACCTGTCGACCACCACCCCGCCGGCGGTCTTCAGCCCGGCCCGCTCGGCAAGCATCATGTCGGGAGTCACGCCGGCGCCGATCACGACGAAGTCGCACTCGATCTCCAGGCCGGACTTGGTGACCACCTTGCGCACACGGTCATCCCCCTCGAAGCGCTCCAGCTCCTGCCCCCCGTGCACCTTCACGCCATGCTCTGTCAGCGTGCGCTCGAAGAAGCGCCCGACGTCGGGACCGCACATGCGCTCCAGCGTCACGTCCTCGAGCATCACGATCTCGCACCGCTTTCCCAGCGCCGTGAACGAGGCCGCGAGCTCGGTGCCGATGTAGCTGCCGCCGATCAAAGCGACGCGCTCCGCGTGAGCCGCCTCCTCGCGCAGGGCGTCGGAGTTGGCGAACGTGCGCAGGTAGTGGATCCCGTCCAGGTGCGCTCCGTCGACGCGCAGGATCCGGACGTTAGACCCGGTCGCAAGGAGCGCCTTCTCGAAGCGCACGGTGTCCTTGTTCGAGAGGGTCGCGACGCGGTCGTCGAGGTCCAGCGACATCACACTGGTTCGGGTCAGCAGATCGACGCGTTGCTCGGCGTACCAGTCATCGGGCCGGAACAGCACCTCTTCGCGCGATTCCTCGCCGCGCAGGTACTTCTTGGACAGCGGCGGCCGGCTGTAGGGCGGATCGGGCTCGCGGCCCACCAGGAGGATGTCGCCCTCGGCCCCCTGCTCGCGCAGGTGGCGCGCGCAGTTGCCGGATGCGATGCCCCCGCCGACCAGCAGGAACTCGACCGCGCGCTCAGGCACGCCCGAGGAAGCTGTTGATCTCCGTGGCGATTCGCTCGCCCCTGTCCTCCTGGAGAAAATGGGCGGCGCCCTCGATCACGCGCAGATCCTGCGCGCCCGGGATCAGGTCGACGAAGCGTTGACCGGCCTTGGGGGTGAAGATGGGATCCGAGTCGGAGAAGCACACGAGCGCGGGTTTGTCCCACGTGGTGAGGCGCTCGCGTGTCGCGTTCATCTCCGCCACCCCGGGGGCGTCGGGTGAGATCGGGACGATCAGGGGGAACTGGGCGACACCCGCCTTGGACTCCGGATTGGGCCACGGTGCCTCATAAGCTGCCACCACGTCGGGTGGCACGTCGGTCGCGGTCGCGCCCTGGATCACAACGCCGACCGGCAGGTCAGGGTTGCGCTCGGCGAAGTTGCGCCAGGCCATGAATGCCTCGTTCACCTGGCCCGCGAAGAGGCCCGTGTTCATGATCACCAGCCGTTCCACGCGGTCGGGATGCTCTGCGGCCCAGCGCAATCCGATCGGGCCGCCCCAGTCCTGGACCACCACGGTGGCGTCGCGCACGTCGAGCTCTTGAAGCAGCCGCGACATCAGCTCGACGTGACGGTCGTACGTGTACCACTCCCGCTCCGTCGGCTTGTCAGAGCGGCCAAACCCCGCATAGTCGGGGCAGATCACACGGCTTCCGCCCTGCACGAGCGGCGGCAGCATCTTGCGATACAGGTAGGACCAGGTCGGCTCGCCGTGGAAGCAGACCACCGGAGGACCGTCGCCCTCGTCGAGGTAGTGGAGGCGCAGCCCGTCCACCTCCACGTAGTGGGGCGCGAACTCGTAACCCGGCAGTCCGTCGAAGCGCTCGTCGGGTGTGCGGAAGACGTCCACCGGCGGGGGAAGACTATCTGAGCGTCCGTGAGCCTCCGGGCCGGCCCGTTAGGGGAACACCTTCCTTGGGTACAAGCTCAATGTGCTCGCTTTGCAAGGGCGCGTGACGCGCTTCATGCAACATCGCTGATCCGATCATGACCGCCCCCCTGCGCCCCACTTCCCAGGCCTACGAGAACAAGGCGCTCACGGTCGTTCAGCACGATGAGGACGGTACCCAGCGGATCGCCCTCAGCGGTGAGCTCGACGTCTCCACGGTGCCGGCCTTCAACAAGCGGCTGTCGGAGCTGCGCCACAAGGGATTCCACTCGATCGTGCTCGACCTGAGCGAGGTCAGCTTCATGGATTCCACGGGCCTGTCCGCAGTACTCGTCGCCGAGATGCATGCTCGCATGCGGGGTCAGCGCTTCAGCGTGGTCCAGGGGCCGCCCCACGTGAACGAGCTCTTCAGGCTCACGGGCGTCGACAACTTCCTCGAGATCGTCAGCCCACCAGACTCCGTGTAGGGCCACCGATCGGGCCGTCCGGCTCGTGACGCGCCAGCGCCTCCTTCAGCTCTTCCAGGTACACCTGGATCGTCCGATCCTCGATGTCGTTGTAGCGGCGCGCCATCCGGGCCAGCCGCGCCTCGCTGAAGCGGCCGCGCTTCCGGATGCTCATCAGGGCGGCGTCCGCGGGGCCCCGGGCCACCTTGAGCCGGAACTCCTCCTCTGACTTGAGCACATAGTGGTTCAGCCGCAAGCGCTCGAACGAAACGTTTTCGGTGACGCTTAACGGAGGTCCGGTGATGGGTCGCCGCCGCTCGTCCACCGTCAGGCCCTGGTCGAACATGAAGAAGTGCGTGCTGGCGAAGGCGCGCACGCGCATCGGGTTGACGATCGACTTGATGTGCCGGTTGACCCCGGTAGCGTCGGTGCGGCGCACGTATGACTCGAGCACGAGTCCTGGCGGCCTGGTCCGGTGACCCGACGATCCGAACACCGCCCAATTCACGCCCACTCCGGGGAACTCCTCGTACTCACGCAGCAGCACCGGCAGCGGTGCCTTCTGGGGGGAGAACAGGAACTCGTCCAGGTCGATGAACGCGATCCACCGCGAATCCTCCCGATGGCGCTTGAGACAGTCGTCGTACGTCTGGACGTGCGCCGGCCATTGCGGCCAGTCATGGATCGTGACCGAGCCGTCGTCGAGATACGGTGCCAGCACCTCGCGGTGGTCGTCGACGCTGTTGTTGTTGTACAGGAAAAAACGCTCCACCCCCACCAGACGGTGGAACTCCACCCATTCGCGGAGGTAGGGGGCCTCGTCGCGGTACACCGCGCATATCGACAGATACGACGTCACCGATAATCTGGCTTCATTGTGACTGGCCCGCGGGAGGCACGGCGACCGCACCGATGAAGGGCTACCTCTCGGTCTGCGCCATCTACAAGAACGAGGCGCGGTATCTCGCGGAGTGGCTCGAGTTCCACCTGCTGGCCGGGGTGGAGCACTTCTTCCTCTACGACAACAACAGCACGGACGACCACCGCGAGGTGCTGGCACCGTACCTGCGCGCCGGCGTGGTGACCGTCACGGACTGGCCCCAGTCCCCGCCTCAGATCCCCGCCTACAACCATTGCCTCGAAACGAACCGGCACGACTGGCGCTGGATCGCGTTCATAGACCTCGACGAGTTTCTCTTCTCGCCCCGCATGGTGCCGGTACCGCAGGTGCTGGGCGACCACGAGGGCCTTCCTGCCGTGGCAGCCCTGTGGGTCATCTTTGGAACCTCGGGCCACAAGACGCCTCCGTCCGGGCTGGTGCTGGAGAACTACACCTGGTGCCGGACCTTGCCACGACCAATATGGGCCTGGAAGAGCATCGTGGACCCGCGCCGCACGCGGCGCGCGCGCACCGCGCACGAGTTTCGCTACACCGATCCAGGAGTGCTTAAACCGGTGCCGGCGTTCGTGCCCCTCGACGACCTGCGTCTGAACCACTACATCACTAGGTCCGAGCAGGAGCTGGAGGCGAAGCTCGAGGCGCCCGAGGCGGCCACCGGCGCATTGCGCAGGGCGCGTCTCGAGGACCTGCTGCGAACCGATCCGCGATGCGCCGAGGAGACGATCCTTTCGTATGCGCCGGCCCTGCGGGAGGCCCTCGATGCCCGTGGGATCAGCACCGAGGACGGCCGCCCGGCGCGGGGACGTGTGTGACGCATCGCACGCAGGCACGAGGTGCGACGGGTACGGTTCGTTCGAGGAGCAAGCGAGAGGAGAAGTCGATGGGAGAGCTGCCACCCGGCCCGCGAACGCCGAGCCTGTTCCAGACGATGGGCTGGTGGATGCGCCCGATCTCCTTCCTCGAGCGCAACCGCGCCCGCTACGGCAAGCGATTCACGATCCGGCTGCTCGGCGAGCGTGTGTTCGTGATGCTGTCCGACCCCGCCGACGTGAAGCAGGTCTACACGTCGCCGCCGAATGTGCTCCACCCCGGTGAGGGCGCACGGATACTCGCCCCGGTCGTCGGTCAGAACTCCGTGATCCTGCTCGACGGAGACGTCCACCTCGAGCAGCGCAAGCTGATGCTGCCGGCCTTCCACGGCGAGCGGATGCAGGCACTCTCCGGCCTCATGCGAGAGGTCGCAGATCGCGAGGCGGACCAATGGCCGCGCGACGAGCCGGTGGCCCTGCATCCGCGCCTCCAGGGACTGACCCTCGAGATCATCCTCCGGGCGGTGTTCGGGCTGGACCCCGGCCCGCGCCTCGACGGGTTACGCGAGCGCCTGACGCGGATCCTCGAGATGGGCAGCACTCCGATCTCGATGCTGCCCTTCCTGCAGCAGGACCTCGGCGGGCGCGGGCCATGGGCCAGGTTCGTGCGCCTGCGGGAGGAGTCCGACGCGCTGATCTACGAGCTGATCGAGGAGCGCCGCCGCGAGGACAGCGATCGAAACGACGTGCTGTCGATGCTGCTCGCCGCGCGCCACGAGGACGACTCGCCGATGAGCGACCTGGAGGTCCGCGACGAGCTGATGACGCTCCTGGTCGCCGGTCACGAGACGACGGCCTCCGAGCTGGCCTGGGGGTTCGAGCGCCTCACCCGGTCGCCCGCCGTGCTGGCGCGCCTGGCGGCTGAGATCGACTCCGAGGAAGGCGACGAGTACCTGACCGCGACGGTGCAGGAGATCCTGCGCCGGCGACCGGTGCTGCCGAACACGGCACCGCGGCTGGTGAAGCAGCCGGTCAACATCGGCGGCTGGGACTACCCGCCCGGCGTGTGCGTGGTCGCCAACGCCTACCTGGTCCACCACGACCCCGAGATCTATCCCGATCCCTACGCCTTCCGCCCGGAGCGGTTCCTGGAGGAGCAGCCCGGCACCTACACGTGGATCCCGTTCGGGGGCGGCCGGCGCCGCTGCCTCGGCGCCAGCTTCGCGCTGGTCGAGATGAAGATCGTGCTGCAGGCGGTACTGTCGCGCTGCGAGGTGCGGCCCGGGATCGACGGCGTGGAGGTGAGCAGGCGGCGGGCGATCACGGTGAGCCCGAACCGGCGCGCCACGACCGTCCTGCACGACCGGCCCGCGGTACGGGGCCACGGGCGCGAGCCAGAGAGCGTGGCCGAGCCCGCGCCTACGACGGCCTGAGCAGAGCTTTCACCCTCGGGATCAGGCGCGGCTCGCCGATCTCGACGATCCGAATCCCGCCCCGCACTGGAAGCGATGAATGGCTGCCGGGGGACAGATCGCCGAGGAACTCCTCGATCGCCGGGTTCACGACGGCACGGTCGTGAAAGGCGACCACGCCGTCCCCCATCACGCGACGGCAGAAGCGTGCGTCGCGAAGAGAGGTACCTGAAGGTGCCGTAGAAGTCACGGCAGGCGTTGTGCAGCGCCAGCAGGGTCAACCGGTCCCGCAGTGCCGTCTGGCTTCGGAAGTGGTCGAACAGCCTGATGTCGAGCGACGCGAGCGCGCGCCCGAAGTCCCCGTGACTGTACTCGCTGGCATCCACCCTGCTGCTCGACCGGCGGATGCTATTGGACGAACGGTCCGTCAGAACTGCATCGACTTCACCTGGAGGTACTCCTCCAGCGCGTGCCTCCCGAGTTCTCGGCCATGGCCTGATTGCTTGTAGCCGCCGAACGGCGCGAGCGGGTTGAAGACGCCGCCGTTGATCTCGACCTGACCCGTGCGGATCCGCCGCGCGACGCGCTGGGCGCGCTCCTCGTCGGCCGACCACACGCCGCCCGCGAGCCCGTACTGCGAGTCGTTGGCGATCCTGACCGCGTCCTCCTCGTCGTCGTAGGGCAGGATCGACAGCACCGGGCCGAAGATCTCCTCCTGAGCGATCGTCATGTCGCTGCGCACGTCGGAGAACACCGTCGGCTGCACGAAGTAGCCGCGCTCCTGTCCCTTGGGGGAGTCCTCACCTCCGGTCACCAGCCGGGCCCCCTCCTCGACGCCCTTGCGGATGTAGCCGCGCACGCGCTCGCGCTGCACGTCCGACACGAGCGGCCCCAGGCGCGTGCTGTCCGCGAACGGGTCGCCGACCGTGTAGGTGTCCGCGACCGCCGCCGCGATGCGCTCCGCCTCCTCGAGGCGGGCCCGCGGCACCAGCATCCGCGTCAGCGCACTGCAGGTCTGGCCCGAGTTCAGGAAGCACTTCGCGACGCCGTCCGTAACCGCCGTCTCCAGCTCGGCGTCGTCGAGGATCACGTTCGGCGACTTGCCCCCCAGCTCCAGCGCCACCGGCTTCACGCTCTGCGAGGCCAGCTCGCTCACCCGCCGGCCCGCACGGGTCGACCCGGTGAACGACACCATGTCCACGTCCGGGTGCGAGGCGATCGCCTCGCCGACCACCGGGCCCGTGCCCGTGACGAGGTTGAACACGCCCGCCGGCACGCCGGCCTCGTCCATGATCTCGGCGAGGATGAAGGCGTTCAGCGGAGCGACCTCGCTCGGCTTCAGCACGACCGTGCAGCCGACCGCGAGCGCGGGCGCTACCTTGGCCGCGATCTGGTGCAGCGGGTAGTTCCAGGGCGTGATCGCGCCCACCACGCCGACGGGCTCGCGCACGACCACGGAGTTGCCGATCTCCTCCCGCCAGGTGATGTCCTCGAGCAGGGTCGGGACGGACGTGAACGTCATCGTCGGCAGGCCGGCCTGAATCGCCGTCGACTGCACGATCGGCATCCCGAGCTCCTGCGAGATGGTGCTCGCGATCTCCTCGCTGCGCGCTGCCAGCCCGGCGGCGATCGCGCGGATCAGCTCCGCGCGCTCGACGAGCGCGGTCTGCGACCAGGTCTCGAAGGCGCCACGCGCGGCAGCGACCGCACGGTCCACGTCCTCAGGGGTCCCCTGCGGGATACGGCCCATGACCTCCTCGGTGGAAGCGTTCACGACATCGATCGTCTCCCTGCCGGCGGGATCGACCCACTCGCCCCCGATGTAGAGCTTGTCGCGTACCTGGATCTCGGCGGCTACCGCCATTTGTTCTCCTTTGGGTGGAAGGTGCGAAGTCCTAGCTGACCGCGGCTTCTGCCTTGCGGGTCGTGCCACTCCGATCGGCGGCGATCGCCTCGGCCGTGCGATGCGCGAGCGCCATGATCGAGATCATCGGGTTCGTTCCCGAGGACGTCGGGAACGCGCTCCCGTCGCCGATCCACACGCCCTTGGTGTCATGCAGCTGGCCCCACGGGTCGGCAACACTCGTCCTGGCGTCGTTGCCCATCCGGCAGGTGCCCATCTGGTGCGCGCAGAAGAGCCGGAAGCCACCGGCCCGCAAGGGCACGCGCTGCCATCGCTCGATGCAATCGTCGAGGTCGTCCCCGTCACGCCAGCGCGTCGTGCCGCCGGCCATCGGCTGGATCTCACGTGCGCCGGCCGCGGCGTGCAGGCGCGCCTGTGCGTCGATCGCCCGGTGCGTGTTACGCACGTCCAGCTCGTCGGTGAGGTCGTAGTACGGGACCGCCTGGCCGTTCGCGTCGATCTCGACCCGCCCGTGACCGCGGTCGCGCAGCAGGCCGATGAAGGTGCCGCCGTAGCGCACCTTCTCCATCATCTCCTTGTGCCGGCGGGCGTCGGTGAAAGGCAGCGCGGAGCCGACCAGCGCGGGGGCGTACTGCGTCGTCTCGATCAGGAAGCCGTATCCGTCCTCGACGGCTGCGAATTCGTCCACGAGAGCCGCCTGTGGCGGGCCCCACCAGGCGTCCTGGTCTGAGCCGTAGATACCGAACAGCGCGGTGCAGGGATGGATCCGGAGGTATTTCCCGACCGCGGGGCCGCCGATCTGTGAGCGCATCAGCAGCGCCGGAGACTCGAGCGAACCGGCCGCGACCACGACCTGCGGCGCGCGCACCGTCAAGCGGGCCGTGCGGCCGGTCTCGGGATCGCTCCACACGCCCTCGACGCCCGCCGCGTGCCCGTTCTCGACCAGGACACGCTCGACCGTGCAGCGCACGACGATGTCGGCCCCGGCGTCGAAAGCGTCCTGCAGATATGTGCGCTGGGTGCTCAGCTTCGAGCCGGACTGATCGCCGAAGCCGATGTAGGCCGCCGAGGCCGGGTCATAACAACTCTCGTCGGCGTTCCGCAGGATGGTCTGGAACGACCAGTCGAGCTGCTCGGCACCTTCCTTCATGCGCTGGTGCGGGCCGTTCAGGTCCGAGCAGCGGTCGTTGACCGACAGGCGATCGAAGATCGCGTCGAGATGACGGTCGAAGTCGGGCCCGGCGACGCCCTCGAGGCCGTGCTCGCCCGCCCACTGCTCCCTCACCCAGGGGCGGGTGCGAAGGCAGTTGGTCCAGTTGATCACGGTTCCCCCGCCGAGGCCAACGCCCGCGTAGACGGTGACGTTGAAGTCGGCCGTCGGCTGGGGCCCGCCGCGCCAATACATGTTCTCGTAGGCGGACAGCTCGAGCTGGTTGAAGTCGGACTCGTTGAAGTAGCCCGCCGCCTCGACGACGCATACCTTCAGGCCCGCCCTGGCGAGCGTCCCCGCGATCACGCCGCCGCCCGCGCCGGAGCCGACGATGCAGACGTCGGCCTCGAGCGTGAGCTCGTCGCCGTCCGGCTCGATCGGCTCGATCGTCTTCGGTCTCGGGGTGGGCTCACCGGTCGGGCCGGGGTAGCCGAACACCTCCCAGCTCGGGTTCTGGCCCGTCTCCGGGTCCGGAGCGCCGTACGTGATGAACAGCGTCAGGCCGACGAGCGTCGATATGCCGGCGGCCGCTTCGGGACCCACCATCGAGAAGTTGCGCAGCACCTGCTCGCGCGAGCGCTGGGACAGGCGCGCGAAGCCCTGCTGGCCGAGCGCGTCGAGGAGCTCCATCATCCCCGCGAACGTCTCCTCCGGAAGCTCGCCGAAGACCTGCTCGATGCCCTGGTCCGCGCCCATGTCGGTCGCGCTCCGGGCCCACAGGCCGGCGGGATCGGGGTCGTGGGGGATACTCGGGACGACCGTGTTGCACACGGCCTGCAGCACGGCACGACGGGACTCGTTCATTTGCCTCTCCTCAGTTGCTCAGGTACTCCATCGCCTCGACCGGATCCGAGAACAGCATCAGCGCATCATCGGTCACGACCAGCCGACCATAGTGGGTGGACATCTCATGCTGCATCGCATACGGGTCGACCTCGAAGCCGAGCTCCTCGCTGACCTCGTCGAAATCGATCACGAGGCGGTCCTTGGCCCTCACGTCCCAGAACGACGGGTTCTCCACGATCTCGACTCCCTCGTGCTCGCGGAGCACGTTCGCGACCGCGTCGCCCTCGTCGCTCTTGGCCATCACGATGCCGACGTAGTCATAAGTCTCTTCTGTCACGCGGCACCTCCGGTTGTCGCAGCCGGCCCCGCCACGCCACATTTGTCGCAGAGCTCGTCGAAGTCGATGCGCACGTTGGCGCGCGCGTCCTCGTACGGAATGCCGGCCGGCAGGTCGTCGAACACGGGTTGCAGCGCGCTCGCGGCCTGATCGGCGAGCGGCAGCCATTCGTCGAGCCACCCAGCCAGGACGTCGCGGTTCGCGGCGCCGTGCTCCGAGTCCGCCAAGACGAATCTCACCAGCTCGGCCGTCCACCCCTCCACCCACTCCCATTCGAGCTGGGCGACATGGCTCAGCGCCTGGGTGAGGATGTCGCCGTTGAAGCGGACCGAGCGCATCAGCAGCTCCCGCCGGACCAGCAGTCCCACCGCCGGCTCGAAGCACAGGTTCGCCGCGATCACGCGCTCCCCCCAGTCGGGCGTCGCGCGCAGGCGCTCGACGTAGCTGCGTGCCGGCTGCCAGACGTCGTCGCTGAGGAAGCTCTCGCGCGCACGCTCGACCGGGAAGTCCCCGAACTGCTCCTCGAGGTCCATGCCGTACAGCAGGTACGCCTGTGCCTGCCGCTGCTTCATCGCCGCCTCGAGCGCGACGCAGTGCGTGACGGTGTCGGACAACGTGTCGCGGGCGGCGCTCGCGAGCGCCAGCCAGATGCCGTGCTCGATGAACGCCGGCACCTGGAGATGCTTCCGCAGGAAATCCACCCACTCGGGAGTGAAATCGTCGAACGCGCGCTCGCGCTTGGCGGTGCGCACTGCTCCTTCGATCAGCTGCTCGTTCGCCGTTCCCGTCTGGTAGTACGGCCGCTCCCACATCTGGCCGGGATCGCGGAAGTCGTACCAATCGGACGCGCGCAAACGGGTCGAGTCCTCCGACCACAGCCCGCGGCCGTCCTCGAAGTGAACGGGCCAGCCCCGGTTCAGATGCCGGTGTACCGAGGGCTGGGTGTCCATCGTGACGTCCTCGTAGATCGTCGCCCTGCGCTTCTTCGGCGTGTACCACTGGAACGAGCGCTCCGGCTCGTCCCCGCGGCGCGGGGCACCCTCGCCGACTTTCTTCACCGGGGGTCCTGTGCCAGCCTCCATCGTTCCTCCTCTTCTTACTCTGCAACCACCGCGTCGGCGGAGGTCGTGAACCTGTCGTGGAAGATCCTGCTGCTCTCGTCGATGCCGTGCCGCTCCGTCGCCAGCTCGATCATCGCGTCGATCATGGGTGGCGGACCGCACATGTAGATCTCGGGGTCGTCCATCTCACCGGACTCCAGGAACTCGCCGGCCGCCTCGTGCACGAACCGGTCGGTGTCCGAGAGGACCGGCACGAAGTTGAAGTCGTGCAGTCCCCCGCCGAGCTCGCGGATCAGGCCGACGTAGAACAGGTCCTGCTCGGTGCGCGCGCCGTAGAGGAAGCGCACCTTTCGGTCGCTGCCTTCCGCCGCGAGCGTGCGCAGCAGGGACAGGATCGGCGCCATGCCGGAGCCGCCGGCCACCATCAGCACGGGGCGATCGCCCCGGCGCAGGTGGAAGGCACCGTAAGGGCCCGTGAAGCGCAACTCGTCGCCGGGCGCGATGGCGCCGTCCAGCAGGCTCGAGAACCGCCCACCGGGATAGTGCTTGACGATCAGCTCGATGCGGCCGTCGCCGGGCAGGTTCGCCATCGAGAAGGACCTGCGGGCGTCGTCCGTGCCGGGAACCCACACGTCGACGTACTGGCCCGGGAGGAAGGAGAAGTCGGTCGGCTCCGCCACCTCCAGCTCCAGTCGCCGGATGTCGTGCGTCAGGGCCTCGACCGCGGTCACGGTGCCACGCCCGTCGCGGATCTCGTGTTCGAGCTTGTAGTTGTCCGGATCGAAGTGCAGCAGCTCGACGACCAGGTCCTCCTCGGGCATCGCGCGGCACAGCAGCGTGTAGCCGTTCGTCTCCTCCGACTCGGACAGCGCGAAGGTGGAATACGGCTTCAGGACGACTTCGCCCTCGAGCAGGTATGCCTTGCAGGCCGAGCACTGGCCCTCGCGGCAGCCGTACACCAGGTTGTAACCGTGCCGGAACGCCGCGTCGAGGACCGACTCCTCCTCGTCGCAGTCGATCTCCTCGCCGATGGGCTCGAAGACCACCCGTGGGCTCATACTGCTACCTCGCGACCTTCGCCTTCGCCGGTGCCCGTCCGTTGCCGTTGCCCCACGGCGCCGCAGCCTTGAGGCCGCCGTCGATGTGGCCGTTGGGCGTGACGAGGCCGACCGAGGACCCGTTCGGCAGCCCCATCTGCTCGGCGACCGTGATGTTCGGGCTCTGCACGTGGAAGTCCATGCTCTTCACGTCGTCGAGCGTCCACATGTTGTCGTTCTCGAGGTGCGGCTGGGCGATCAGCGTCTTGCCGTCGGTGCGGACGAAGCCCAGATCGTGCACGAGCTCCGACAGCTCCCACCCGTGGTAGCGGTCGAAGAAGTTGCGGTCGCCGACGTACCGACCGGGGTTGGACTCGTCGAGCCACATGCACTCCTTCGAGCAGTAGAAGCGCGTGCGGTCGCCGACCATCCGGTGACACATGTCCTCGGGGAACACGCAGCCCATCAGGCACACCCAGCACGACGGCGCAGCCTGCTCGAGCGCCATGTTGAGCAGGTGCTTGAACTGCTGCGGGTCGTGGCGCGTGGCGCGGAAGGCCTCCCACGGCGCTCCGTACTCCGCATACCAGCCCGGATACTTGCTCTCGAACCACTCGAAGTCGCGCTCGTTGAGCGGCTCGGTGCGCCAGAAATGGAGCATCCAGAACGCCGCCGAGCTGAGCATGTTCTTGTGCACCATGCCGCGCTCGAGCCGTGACTTGGCGCGATCGAATATCTCGGGCGGGAAATTGAGGCCGAGCTTGCCGAGCTTCAGGACGTAGGAGCGATACCAGTCGTTCTCGATCCAGCGCTCCCACTTGTCCAGGTAGCTCTCGGGGTCAGAACGGTCATCGGAGCTGTACTCCATGATCGCCGAGCCGAACCCGTCCAGGTAGGCGTGATTGATCCACCATGCCTGCGCGAGGTCACGCTCGATCAGCGGCGCGTTGTCGTCCTCCTGGAGGACTGTGAGCAGTGTCGCGTAGCCGTTCGAGATGTGACGCGCTTCGTCGGACTGAACCGAGAGATAGGTGGTCGGCAGCGTGAAGTCGCCGTTGCGCGCGCCCACGTCCGGCAGCGCCACGAACGCGATGTTCGTGAAGGCCGTCTCGGCGACGACCATCAGCGTGAACGCGCACTGGACCGGGTCGCCCACGATGAAGTGCGACAGCATGTTGAGCGCCTGGCGAGTGCCCGGGTCCTTGGCGAGCGTGGCGGGGCCGAGATGCCAGCCGGAGGGGTCCGGCACGTGCTTCGCGTACCAGCGCGCGAGGGCCATCTGCAACCCGGTGTGGCGGATCTCGTCGACGAACTGCACGTGGTAGCCGTTGCGCAGCTCGTTGTTGGGCACCGAGTCGATCAGCATCGACATGCAGCGGCCGGCACCCACCTCCGCGTACGCGGTGGTGACGATGTACGGCTTGATGATCTCCATCCAGCGCCGGCCGGTCTTGCTCGTCATCTCTGCCCGCACCGCCGCGTCATGACCGCCGTAGACGCGCTCGTCCTTCTCGAGCTCCATCGGCAGGTACTCACGCATGATGTGCTTCATCGGGTCCTTGGCCTTGAGCGGGAACGTGTAGCGCGACGGGTACTTGTCGGCCGGCTGGAAGTAGTCCGGCTCCCAGCCGAGCTGCGAGATGCGCTCGTGGGTCTTGGTGATGCTGCGGCGGCGGGTGGTGGTGCTCATGGAGAGTCCTCCTGCGAGCTCGGGAGCGCGGGGCTTGTCGTATTGGGGGGCGAACCTATAAGGTTACTGACGCCGTGTCAATAGGAGCATCACCCACCCAGCGCAGGCGCAGGCGCAGCCCCGAATCCGCGGAGCGGGAGATCCTCGACGCGGCCGAGTCGTTCCTCGCCGAACGCCCGTTCCGAGACCTCTCGGTCGACGAGGTGATGGGGCGCACGACTTTGTCCCGCCCGTCCTTCTATGTCTACTTCCGCGACCGCCACCACCTGCTGGTCCGGCTCGTCGAGGGCATCGGGCGCGAGCTGTTCGACGGAGCGAACATCTGGCTCGCGGGGGACGGCGACCCGCGCGCGAGCCTCAGCGCCGTCGCCGGCGTGTACGCCGAGCACGGCCTCGTGCTGGGCGCGATCGCCGATGCCGCCGGTCACGACCCGGACGCCGAGTCGACCTACCGGGGCCTCGTCGAGCGGTTCGTGGACGCGACGGCGGATCGCATCGCCCGGGACATCGAGGCCGGGCTGATCGAGCCGCTCGACGCAACCGAGGCTGCCCGCGCGCTCGTGTGGATGAGCGAGCGGTACCTGAAGGAAACCCTCGGCCGGATTCCGCAGACGCCGGTCGCCACCGTGGTCGAGACGCTCCCCGAGATCTGGATCCGCGCCCTGTACGGAACCGGTTCGTCCAGGCGCAGTTAGACGACGAAAGGCTGGGCAAACGAAAGAGACCCCGCCGTGGCGGGGCCTCTCACCAATGCTGTGGCGCCGCGCTAGCGGTTGACCGTCTGCTTGAGCTTCGATCCGGCGCTGAAGCGCGGGACCCGTGCTGCCGCGATCTGGATCGCCGCGCCGGTCTGCGGGTTGCGACCTTGCCGCGCACCACGCTGGGCGACGTGGAACTTCCCGAAGCCCGTGAGCGTGATCTCGCCACCGGCGGCGAGCTGCTCCTCGATTGTCTTCAGTGCGGCATCGACTGCTGACTCGGCCTCGCGGCGACTCAACTCGGCCTTCTGGGCGATTTGATCGACCAGCTCTGTCTTGTTCACGAGCACTCCTCCTGGGTCGTACGACGCTGCGCACGCTAGGAGATGTATCGGACGACGCTCCGGCGCAAGAGGACTCACGAGCAATGGAAAGCCCCGCAATTGCGGGGCTTTCCCTGCTTCAGACCCGATCCCTGACGGTCCTACAGCAGCTTTTTGGTCTGAATGTCCGACTTCACGCGGCCGAGGGTCGAGTTGGCCACGAACGCGTCCGTCTCGAAGTATGTGTTCAGGACGAGTGCCGTCGCGGCACCCATCTTTGCGTCCGCCTCGAAGTGGATCACCCCGGTCGCGGGGTTCTTGCTCCACGTAGCGTTCACGAGGTCCGCGGTCGGAGCCGGCACCAGGCCGAAGGCGTTGCCCACCAGCATGTTGCCGTCGAGGATTCTCACGGTGGTCACCTCGATCTCCTTTGCGAACGAGCCATCGGGGTTGAACTTCTGGATCAGCATGCCGCCTGCATGGTCGACCGTTCCCAGCATCGTCGCGCTCTCCACCAGGCCGCCGGAGACCGGGAAGCGCAGCGCGGGCCCTTCCTGGAACGAGTTGAACGTGAGGTACGCCGGCGAGATCGGGCTGATGTTGATCCCCTTCTGAGCGAGCTTCACCACGTCGTTGAACGGGACGAACAGGGCCGTCTCGCCACCCTTCACGGTGTCGACCGAGACAGCGCTCGCGGTCGGTGCCCCAACGGCCATCGCGAGCAGCACGGAAAGCGTCAAGACGAAAGACAGTGCGCCTCTGCGAACTGGCATCAGTACCTCCCTGATATCGATGAAGCGGCCCTGTTCTGCGGCGCGCTTGCCCACCCATGCTGAACCCGACTTTAGCACCGTGACCGCGAGAAGTACGTCACCGTGTCCAGCTTTTATGTGACCTTTCCTACCCGCTGCGCGGATTCTGTACCGGCGGTTTGTCAGGGAACGAAAATGCCCTGCACCGCAAAGACACCGTTGGGCTCGGTCGCGGCGAGGCCGTCCGGCCCGCCGTCGGCGACCGTCACCTGACCGAGCTGGAAGACCGCCCGCGCGCCCTCGTCGATGATGCCCGGAGCGACCGCGTCCGCTGTCGTGGTGATCGAGCACTCCGACCCGGTCCCGGTGCCCTCCGTCACCGTGCAGGGCACCGTGAACTCGAACGACACGTCGCTGAGCGTGGTGCTCTCGGTCAGGCCCGAGCCGTTCAGGCGGTCGGTGAGGCGCACGGTGGCGCGGACCTCGAGCTCGCCGTCGTAGTCGGCCAGGTCGGACGCGCGTCGCACGTCGGTGATATCGGCCGACAGCCGGCTGTGCCCGCCACCCCGCACGGCGATATCCACTCCCTTGTCCCTGGCATGGACGAGCGCCGCGACTACCTCCGCGTCCGTGCGTGGCCGGGCAATGGCCACCGGACGGTGGTCGATCGAGCCGTTCCAGACCACACGCGCCGATTCGTAGCGCTCGTCCTGCGGGTCGATCACGTCATAGCTCAGACTGTCGATCACGTTCATGGCTCTCCTCTGGTCGTGTGCAGGGCGAGCTTGCTCGAACGCCGGGGCGAATTCGTCGGAGAGGTCCCCTATCTGCGCCCTGGTTTGATCTCGACCGTCGGTGCCAGAGTCACAAACGGCCGTTGCAGGGCCTTTAGGGTGAGCGACGGGACTCGAACCCGCGACCACCTGGACCACAACCAGGAGCTCTACCTACTGAGCTACGCCCACCACGCTGGAGCGCCGAGCGCCCCTCCACGGAATCTAGCATTGGGTGATCAGGGCACGAACACGCCCTGCACGGCGAACACGCCGTTGGGGTCTGTCGAGCCCAGCCCGTCGGACCCTCCGTCGGCGACCGTCACCTGGCTCAGCTGCCACACGGCACGGCTGCCCTCGGCGGCGATGCCGGGGGTGATGGCATCGGCGCTCGTGGACAGAGCGCAGGTCGATCCGATCCCGGTGTTGCCGGTCACGGCGCAGGGCACCACGAACTCGAAGGGGAGGTCGCCGAGCGTCGCGCTCTCATCCAGCCCCGCGCCGCTGCGTCGGTCTGTGAGCCGCAGTGTAGTGCGGGCCTCGAGCTCGCCGCCGTAATCCGCAAGGTCGGACTTGCGGCGCACATCCGAGATGCTCACGGAGAGGGCCAGGTCGGCCTCGTCGGCCTGTGTGGCCGGGTTGCCTGGAATCACCCTGATCCGCAGAGAGCCGGCCGAGTTGGTGGTCTGCCCGTTGGCGTCCGCGGTGCCCACCGTCAGTTGGGTGGATCTCTGCGCCGGAGGTGCGCACGAGCCGAAGGCCAGCGGCGGCCCGTGCTCGCGGTTGGCCGAAGCACACGCGGCGTAGGCCGGCACCAGGGGCACTCGCAGCGGAGTGGCGCCCGCCGGCCGCACGTGTCCGCCCGCGATCGCGCTCACCTTGTCGAGCGTGCCGGCGAGATTCAGCCGGCCGCCGGTTGCGACCTTGCCGGTCAGCGCCGGCTTCGGATCGACGCCCTGGAGCAGGGCGTCCTTCACCTGGGCCGGACTCGAACCAGGGACTCGCGCCCACGCAAGCGCTGCGGCCCCGGTCACGTGCGGCGTGGCCATCGAGGTGCCCTGGAGGAAGGCGTACTCGTTGCCGAAGTAGCTTGCGCGCACGCAGCGCACGGCGACGTCGTCGATGTACGCGCCGTCGGCCGTCTGCGAGCCGTCCGACACGAGGCGGTAGCGCAGGTAGACGTTCGGCTGGCCGTCGAAGCCCGACATGTCCTCGTCCTGCCAGATCCAACCGCCGCTGTTGCCGGACCAGGCTGCGAGCTGCGTCCAGGTCGAGGTGTTGGTCGAAGCCTCCACGATCAACCCGTCGAATCCCTGCTTGGTGTCAAGCCACAGGAAGTACTGCGCCCGGCAGTCCGTCATTCCGCTGAGGCTGAACGACGATGCCGTGCGGGACCAGGAGTTCGTGTTGTTCTGGTAGTTGCCGGTGGGGCTGTCGGTCATGGTGCACACGCCGCCGCCGCACAAGCGTCCCCAGGAGTTGCGGGTGCCGCCTGTCGTCCAGCGCGAAGAGAAGTTTGCGACCTCGAAGTCGTCCTCGAACCGGACGGGGAACGGATACGTGCTCAGGATGCCGGTGCCAGGGGCTGCCAGGTCGACCGCGGACGCTCCGTAGTTCGAGAACGCGGCGCGGTCGTCGTCCTCGTCGGTCGCGGCGACGCACACGATGTTCGAGGAGGAATACCCGCAGGGGTACTGCGGGCTCGTGTCGTTGTTGCTGTTCTCGTTGCCGGCAGCGAACACGAACAGGGTGCCCGGGGCGCCGGCGATCGCGCTGGCGACGATCTGCGCGTTCCCCGCCCCGGAGATGCTGGCGTTCACGACCCTCATGCCCATCTGGCCCGCATAGGCGAAGGCATTGGCCTGCGCCGCACTCGTGCACAGCACGAAGGGGTCGGGGCTGCAGATCCGAAGGGGCGCCAGCCGCACCCGCCAGTTCACTCCCGTGATGCCGGTGCCGTTGTTTCCGACGGCTCCGATCGTTCCTGCCACGTGGGACCCGTGGCCGTTGTCGTCCATCGGGTCGTTGTCACCGGCGACGAAGTCGTAGCCGCGAAAGTCGTCGACTCGCCCGTTGCCGTCGTCGTCGACGCCGTTCGCTTCCTTCCCGGCGCCCGACTCGCCCGGGTTCGTCCAGATGTTGGCCGCCAGGTCGGGATGGTCGTAGGCGATGCCGGTGTCCGCGACGCCGACGGTCACGGCGGTGCTGCCCTGCGTGACGTCCCATGCCTCAGGTGCGTCGACGTCGGCGTCGGGAGTGCCCGCGACGCCGTTGACCGTCTGGCCGGTGTTGTGCAGCCCCCACAGGAGAGAGAAGGACGGGTCGTTCGGGGTCGTGGAGACCGGCTCGGCGATGTAGTTGGGCTGTGCGAACTCGACGTTCGGGTTGCGCTCGTACGCGCGCGCGGCGGCGGGAACTTCACGGCCCTTCGCAAGGCGCACCAGGTAGGCGCGCGGCACGAGCAGCCGCTGCTTCTCGGTAGCACCCTGAGCCGCGTGCAGTGATCTGCGCTCGTCCGCGGGCGTTCCCGGGGTGAAGCGCACGACCAGCTCGCCCGGAACGTATCGCGGCTGCGCGGGCGCCGAGCTCGGAGCGCCCGGCTGGGCCGCCGTCCGCACCGGCAGGGGAGCGGCCGTCGCGGAGCCCGTCAGAAGAAATGCCGACGCTGCGCATGCTGCGACGCCGGCCCTGAGAGCCCCGATCCCCATCAATCGACCATAGTCCACCGCGGCGATGCCGCAAAGCGCCATTGCCGCTGCCGGGCGACATGGTTCGGACCAGGCTGACGTTCAGCGAACCTGTGGGTCTACGTGTCGCGTGCCCAGTGACCGGGGATATTGGTCGATGGAGGGGTGGCGTCCTTCCACAACGACCAGTAGCGCCTCTTGCATTCAGGGCAGCGGCGCAGGTTGCGGCGGGATGATCCGCTCGGTCACAACGGATGGATACCAGGGCCAGTGCCGGAGCCTAGTACCAAGGCGTCGGGGACCGGCTTCGGAGCAGCATGAACGCCCATGCCTCTCTGTCCGGGTTGGACGGCTCCGATGGCTCGTTACCGCTCAATGCCTTGGCCACGAGCTCCCAGCTCGTCCGCCGCAGCAGAGTCCGCAGGCCGACGGGCGAGAAAATCCAGTAATTGTGGTGGTCGTTGCTGGTCTCGCCCTCTTCGAGCAGGTAGGCGACCGGCAGCCGACCGATTCTGGTGCCGTCGGGCGCGAAACGCGCGACCCGCGTACTGAGGAAGCAGTAGCGCGAGCGCTGCGAAAGCTCCTCGAGGACTCGGTACGGGCTCTTCAGCTGGTAAAGCAGTCCGAGGAACAACGCCAAGCCATAACGCGGCGCCGGCAGCTGGAGCCCCTGCTCGATGTCAAGATCGATGATCTCGACCGACGAACCCAGTGCGTCCTTCAGCGCCCGTGCTCCTTCGAGCTTGTTGTAGTTGGTCGGCGCATTGTCGATCAGGTGAACCTGATGGCCGAGCGATTCGAAAAAGAACGCACACTCGCCGTCCCCACCGCCAATATCCGCGATCGGTAGCTCCCTGAGGAGGCTGTCCAGCACGCACGCCGCCTGCTCCATCAACTCATCGAGCCGACGGAGGTTCAGCATCACGTCGGAGGGGTACCACAAGTCGTCTCGCTGGGACCTGGCCTTGACCTCTCCGAGCGCCGCGGCGAAGTCACCGGCTCGGTCACCAAGCGACGTTGCGTGCTCCACGTCGTCCACCCTACAAGC
>Ga0190275_10000996_pt1 | contig 22041 bp, 22 predicted proteins | sample Popmic550T_FD_133745 | JGI IMG/M metagenome (GOLD analysis project Ga0190275, IMG submission 133745) | Populus adjacent soil microbial communities from riparian zone of Yellowstone River, Montana, USA - 550 T | ecosystem: Environmental > Terrestrial > Soil > Riparian zone > Trees stand | place...
CGCTGGCACGATCAATCTCCGTGCCGCATCCGCACGGGACCCGACCCAGGCCGCCTTCCGCAACGAAATCACGGGCCGCCGATACTTCCCGCATCCTCCCGCGAAAGGCGCAATGGCTGACGGCCCGCACCGAATCGTCCGGTGCGGGCCGTCTGCCGGCGGTCCCGCAAATCTGGGGAAAGCAAAGGCCCACGGGCGGTGGAAGCCCGTGGGCCGTTCGCGGGATGCCCGGAGTCGGACTCGAACCGACATACCCTTGCGGGCGGCAGATTTTGAGTCTGCTGCGTCTACCGATTTCGCCATCCGGGCGCGGCACCAAAGCTAACGCGGCGCGGCGGCGGATTCAACCGCGCGCCGCGCCGCCGCACGTCCGTCGCCCCGTGGACCTTCAGCGGAGCGAGTCGGCCGTCCCGGCGTCGTGGGCGTCCACGATCTGCTGCGCGTACCAGGCGCGCTTCATCGCCCGCGTCTCGTCGCCCATGGCCATGGCCTCGCGCGCGGTGCGCAGGAGGCGGCGGGCGCGGCGCAGGTCGGGGGACGGCGACGGGTCGGCGTCGATGCGCTGCTCGGCGCGCTCCACCAGCCGCAGCGCCACGCGCACGGGCGAATAGCCGCGCGCCGTCTCGCCCGCGTCGGCCAGGAGGCCGGCGGCGGCGCGGGTGTCGCCGCGGTCCAGCGCGGCCTCGGCGGCGGCGCGGCCCGAGGCGACGACGGCCAGCGTGCTGTCGAGCCCCGGGTACTGGCCGGCGCGCAGCCGGTCGCCCGCGCGGGTCTCCCACTCGCGCACGGCCAGCAGCGCGGCCGTCATCGGCGCGGGGGGCGGGTCGTGCGCCAGGTACTGCGCCGCAGCGAGCCGGGCCTGCGCCTCCATCACCAGCCCCGCCTCCAGCTCCCCGCCCCGCCGCAGCTTCGCGGCGTCGGCCACCAGCGAGCGGATGCGGCGCGCGTCGGCAGGGGCCACGTAGGGAAGCCAGGTGCGCGCGTCGGGCATCCCCGCCGGCTCGGCCACGGCCACCCAGGTGCGCCCGCCCGCCTGCTGCGCGAACGACGTGGCCTGCGTGGGCGCGTCGCCGCACGCGGCCGCCATCCAGGCGGCGGCGAGCGGGGCCAGCAGCGGGGCGAAGTGTCTGCGGGAGCTGTGCATCCGAGCGCGTGAGAAGGCCGGAGCGGGTGCCGCGGGTCGCGGGGGGAGTCGGAGCAAGCTACTGGCGTGCATTGGGTTGGTCAAGCGGATGACGGGTGCCGCTCCTTGCCTCGTCCGGCGGCCCCGGATAGGTTGACGGACGTTCGAACCAGGGCTCGACAGGGGCCCGCACACGCATGCCCCGTACCCGATGAGCGACGCGCGCACGGCCTACGACGAGAAGCTGGAGAGCATCCTTCGCACCGCGGCGCGCATCTTCGCCGAGAAGGGCTACCACCAGGCCTCGATCCGCGACATCGCGCGCGCCACGGGAGTGAGCCTGTCGGGGCTGTACTACTACTTCGACAGCAAGGAAGAGCTCCTCTTCCTGATCCAGGACCACGCCTTCGGCACCCTGATCGGGAACCTGGAGCGCAACCTGGCCGGGGTGGAAGAGCCGCACCGGCGGCTGCGGGTGCTGATGGAGAACCACCTGCGCTACTTCATCGACGCCAAGGCCGAGATGAAGGTGCTCTCGCACGAGAGCGAGTCGCTCACCGGCGACTACCGCAAGCAGGTGAACGCGAAGAAGCACCGCCTGAACGAGATCGCGGCCGAGATCCTGGGCGAGATGCGCCCCGCCGGGAGCATCGACCTGCGGGTGGCCACCTTCTCGCTGTTCGGGATGATGAACTGGCTGTACAACTGGCACCGCCCGGCCACCGACCCGCCGGTGGAGAAGCTGGTGGACGACATGTACCAGATCTTCCTGAACGGCTACCTTCCCGACGGCGTGACCGCGCCCGACGAGTCGGGGGCCGCGGCCGGGGGCACGCAGCCGATCTGGCGGTCGGCGGAATAAGCTGGAAGACGGACGGACAGACGAATTCGAGCAGGCGCGACGAGTACCGAGGCGAGGACCCTTCACCGACTTTGGAGTGACGATGGCTACCGCGAGCGTGGAAGTACCGCAGGACAACGAGCAGAAGACGCTGGTGCACTACGACGTGCAGGACGGCGTGGCCATCCTGACGCTGGACGATCCGCCGGCGAACACGTACACGCACGAGATGATGCGCCAGATCGACGCGGCCGTGCTGCGGGCGCGCTTCGACACGAGCGTGGACGTGATCGTGATCACCGGCGCGGGCGAGAAGTTCTTCTGCGCCGGCGCCAACATCAACATGCTCCAGAAGGCCGACCCCATCTGGAAGTACTACTTCTGCCTGCACGCCAACGAGACGCTCACGCGCTTCGAGCAGACGCCGAAGCTGGTGATCGCCGCGCTGAACGGCCACACCGTGGGCGGCGGGCTGGAGATCGCCATGGCGGCCGACATCCGCATCGCGCGGCGCGGCGCGGGCAAGGTGGGGCTCCCCGAGGTGGCGCTGGGCGTGCTCCCCGGCACCGGCGGCACGCAGCGCCTCACGCGCATCGTGGGCGTGAGCAAGGCGATCGAGATGATGGCCGAGGGCTCGAACTTCGACTTCGAGACCGCCGAGAAGTACGGCATCGTCAACAAGATCCTGGACGCCGACGGGCGCGACGCGTTCCTGGCCCAGGTGATGGAGTACGCGAAGCAGTTCACCCGCCCCAACAAGGCGACCTTCGCCGTGGGCAACATCAAGCGCAGCTGCCAGACGGGCGGCGCGCTGCCGCTGGAGCAGGGGCTGGCGCTGGAGCGCGAGCTGCAGGCGCTGCTCTTCAACAGCGCGGACGCGAAGGAAGGCCTGACGGCGTACGTGGAGAAGCGCCCGCCGCAGTTCACCGGCAAGTAAGCGGCGGAAGGGTTCATGCGGGGAGCCGGGCGGAGGCGCGCCCGGTTCCCTTCGTGTTTGTGGGGGCGGGGGGATGGGCTTCGGATCGACAGGGATCGAGAGGCTTGTCCGAGGCGCCGCGGGGCCCTCTCCCTGGCTCGTTCCTCGCCTGTCCCTCCCTTGTAACTGCACGGGGGAGGGACGGGGGGCGCTTCGCGCCGGCTCTGTCGGCGCACGCTGAAATCGTAGGTGCTCCCCTCTCCCCCGCGGAGCGCGGGGAGAGGGGCCGGGGGAGAGGGGGTGCCCGGCGCTCGGCCGGCACCGGCTCTGGACACGATTGCTAGACTTCGACTGGCTGTACCGCGGAATCGAGAGACTCCGTGCTCGTTAGATTCCGTACTCGCCAGGCTCCGCGCTCGCGCGGGTGACGGATCATCCACCACCGACGATTGAAGAAGACGATGGCTACGACCGAGACCGAGGCGGCGATCGCGCCGGGCAAGCTGTTCATCGGCGGCGAGTGGGTGGACGCGGCGTCGGGGAAGACGTTCGACACCATCAACCCCGCCACCGGCCGGGTGCTCACCCAGGTCGCCGAGGCCGACGCCGAGGACGTGGACCGCGCCGTGGCCGCCGCCCGCACCGCCTTCGACGAGGGGAAGTGGAGCGGGATGGACGCCCGCAAGCGCGGCAAGCTCCTCTACGCCATCGCCGACGTGCTCGAGGAGCGCGCCGACGAGCTGGCGCGGCTGGAGACGCTGGACAACGGCAAGCCCGTGCGCGAGGCGCGGATGTTCGACGTGGAGGGCGCCATCGAGTGCTTCCGCTACTACGCCGGCTGGGCCGACAAGATCGACGGCGACGTGATCCCCGTCCCCGGGCCGTACCTCAACTACACGCGCCGCGAGCCGATCGGGGTGTGCGGGCAGATCATCCCGTGGAACTACCCGATCCAGATGGCCGCGTGGAAGGTGGCGCCGGCGCTGGCCTGCGGGAACACGGTCGTCCTCAAGCCCGCCGAGCAGACGCCGCTCACCGCGCTGGAGCTGGCCCGCGCCTGCGCCGACGCCGGGCTCCCCGCCGGCGTGCTGAACGTGATCCCCGGCTTCGGCGAGACGGCGGGCGCGGCGCTGGTGGCGCACCGCGACGTGGACAAGATCGCGTTCACCGGCTCGACGGCCGTCGGGCGGATCATCCAGCGCGAGGCGGCGGGGACGCTGAAGCGGGTGTCGCTGGAGCTGGGCGGCAAGAGCCCCAACATCGTGCTGGCCGACGCCGACCTGGAGGCCGCGGTGCGCGGCGCCACCAGCGGCATCTTCTACAACACCGGCCAGGCCTGCACCGCGGGCTCGCGCCTGCTGGTGGAGGAGAGCGTGCGCGACGAGCTGGTGGAGAAGCTGGTGAAGCGCGCCGAATCGATGCGCCCCGGCAACCCGCTCGACCCGAAGTGCCGCATGGGGCCGCTGGTGAGCCAGGAGCAGCTCGACCGCGTGATGGGCTACATCCAGACGGGCAAGGACGAGGGCGCCGAGCTGGTGTTCGGCGGCGACCGGCCGCAGATCGACGGGAACGCCGGCTTCTTCCTGAACCCCACCATCTTCGACCGCGTGACGCCGGAGATGACCATCGCCCGCGAGGAGATCTTCGGGCCGGTGCTGGGGGTGACCACCTTCAAGGACCTGGAGGAGGGGATCACCATCGGCAACGCGTCGGAGTACGGGCTGGCCGCGGCGGTGTGGACGAAGGACGTGCGCAAGGCGCACCGCGTGGCCGCCGCGCTGCGGGCGGGCACCGTGTGGATCAACATGTACCACACGCTCGACACCGGCTCGCCGTTCGGCGGCTACAAGCAGAGCGGCTACGGCCGCGAGCTGGGCAAGTACGCGCTGGACCTGTACACGCAGGTGAAGAGCGTGTGGGTGAACCTGGCCTGAACCTGGAGGTGGGCCGTGCAGATGGAATTGACGGCGGTATTCCAGAAGGTGCCCGAGGGATACATCGCGTGGGTGGAGGAACTCCCTGGCGCGAACACGCAGGGCGATACGCTCGAGGAGGCTCGGGAGAACCTCCAGGAAGCCGTGATGCTCGTCCTCGAGGCTAACCGTATCCTGGCTGAGGAGGAGGTCGCGGGTGCAGAGGTCATCCGCGAACCCCTCCTCATCCGGGCGGCATGAAGCGACGTGACCTGATCAGCCACCTCGTGTCGAACGGCTGTGCGCTTCTGCGAGAGGGCGGGAACCACAGCCTGTACGTCAATCGAAAGACGAGAAAATCGACTGCGGTCCCTCGGCACCGCGAGATCAACGACAACCTTGCCGCGAAGATCTGCCGAGACCTGCAGATCCCGGATCCTTGAGAGACGATTGTAGCATGACCGACGCGCTGATCATCGATGCCGTGCGGACGCCGATCGGGCGGTACGCGGGGGCGCTCTCGTCCGTGCGGCCGGACGACCTGGCGGCGCACGTGGTGAAGTCCATCGTGGAGCGCACGGGGGTGGACCCGTCGCTGGTGGACGACGTGATCTTCGGCTGCGCCAACCAGGCGGGCGAAGACAACCGCAACGTGGGACGCATGGCCGCCCTCCTCGCCGGCCTCCCCGTCACCGTGGCCGGGCAGACGGTGAACCGGCTCTGCGGCTCGGGGCTGGAGGCGGTGCGCAGCGCGGCGCACGCCATCAAGGCGGGCGAGGGGCGCGTCTTCATCTCCGGCGGCGTGGAGAGCATGTCGCGCGCGCCCTGGGTGATGCTGAAGCCCGGCGAGGGGTTCGCCCGCGGCGTCCCCGAGATGGCCGATTCGCTGCTGGGCTGGCGCTTCGTCAACCCCAGGATGCCGAAGGAGTGGACGGTGTCGCTGGGCGAGACGGCGGAGATCGTGGCCGAGGAGTTCCACGTGAGCCGCGAAGACCAGGACTCCTTCGCCTTCGCCAGCCAGCAGCGCTCGAACCGGGCGATCGCCGAGGGCCACTTCCGCGGCGAGATCGCGCCCGTGCAGGTACCGCAGCGCAAGGGCCCGCCGAAGGTCGTCGACACCGACGAGCACCCGCGCCCCGACACCTCGCTGGAGACGCTCGGCGCGCTGAAGCCCAGCTTCCGCGCGCAGAACGGCACCGTCACCGCCGGCAACAGCTCGGGGCTGAACGACGGCGCCGCCGCGCTCCTGGTCGTCTCGGACGAGGCGGCGCGCGAGCTGGGGATGCGGCCGATGGCGCGCATCGTCGCCAGCGCGGTGGCCGGCGTGGACCCGCACCGGATGGGGATCGGGCCCGTGCCGGCGTCGCGGAAGGCGCTGGAGCGCGCGGGCCTCTCCGTGGCCGACCTGGGGCTGGTGGAGCTGAACGAGGCCTTTGCCGCACAGTCGGTGGCGTGCGTCCGCGAGCTGGGGATCGACCCCGCGATCGTCAACGTCTCGGGCGGGGCGGTCGCGGTCGGGCACCCGCTGGGCTCGTCGGGCGCGCGCATCCTCACCACGCTGGTGCACGAGATGCGGCGGCGCGAGGTGCGCTACGGCCTCGCGTCGATGTGCATCGGCGTGGGCCAGGGGATCTCGATGATCGTGGAGCGGGTGCCGTGAGCGAGCCCTCGGCCGGCGCGAAGGACGCGGTCCTCTACCGTGCGGACGACGGGGTCGCCTGGATCACGCTGAACCGGCCGGAGCGGCTGAACGCCTTCGCCGGGAGCATGCGCGACGACCTGCGCGAGGCGGTGGAGCGCGCCTCCGGGGCGGCGGACGTGCGCGTGGTGGTGATCACCGGCGCGGGCCGCGGCTTCTGCACCGGCGCCGACGTGGAGGTGATGAGCGACCTGGTCGCGCGCGGCGACGCGGAAACGTTCGAGGGCTACGTGCAGGCGGGGATCCGCGCGGTTCAGGCGCTGCGCGCGTGCCGCAAGCCCGTGGTCGCGGCGGTGAATGGCGTGGCGGCGGGCGCGGGCGCGTCGCTGACCGTCGCCTGCGACGTGCGGCTGGCGAACGAGAAGGCGACGATCGGCTTCACCTTCAACCGCATCGGCGTGCACCCCGACTGGGGCGCCAGCTACTACCTGCCGCGCCTGGTGGGCACCGGCCGCGCCGCCGAGCTGGTCCTGAGCGCGCGCATGGTGGACGCCGCCGAGGCCGAGCGCATCGGCCTCTTCCAGCGCGTGTTCCCAGCGGACGAGTTCGACGCGGCGGTGCGGGCGTTCGCGCGCGAGCTGGCCGACAAGCCGCCGCTGGCGCTCTCCGCCGCCAAGCACTCGCTCTCCATCTCCCCCGAGAACGACGTGGGTACGATGATGGACGTGGAGCGCGAAGCCCAGATGCGCCTCTTCCGCAGCGCCGACGTGCGCGAGGGCATCACCGCCTTCAGCGAGAAGCGGAAGGCCGTGTTCCGGGGGGAGTGAATGCCGCCGCATACTCCCTGAGTTCTCCGGCAGAGGACGAATGCAACTCGTCACCAACGCAGGCCGTAGTACGTTCAACCAATGGGGGCGAGGGAACCCCCCTGTTGGTAGAGGCCTAGTAGAGAAGGCCAACTTCCCGCCACCGGCGAGAGTGTAATCGGCTGTATCCGGCGCAGGCGCGCATAATCCTTGCACTCGGCGCGGACCCCGACTACACTGCGTCCCGACGGAAAACCGCGGATGGAGAGCACTCCATGAGCACGCTGGCGCCCGTAATCGAAGTCGAGCCACCGGACACGATAAAGCCCGAGACTGCGCGGGTGGCCCTGCGCGCGTTTTCGCGTATCGCGGAGCACTGGAAGCTTTCAGACCCCGAACGAATGAGGCTGCTGGGCGTGACGCCGGAGACTTTCCGCTACCTCGGCTCGGAGCGGCAGCTTTCGCGCGACCTGCTGGAGCGCATCTCGTATATCCTCGGAATCTTCAAGAACTTGCAGGTCCTCCTTCCACCGGACGCGGCGGACCAGTGGGTGCGCAAGCCGAATACCGCCGCGTTGTTCAACGGCAGGTCGGCGCTGGATCGCATGCTCTCGGGTAACGTGAGCGACCTGTACGAGGTTCGGAAGTACCTCGACGGCCAAACGCACGGCTGATGGCGTGGCGGTGCGCGTAATCTCGCTCTCGCCCGTGTCCTGGGCCCCGTGCTTTCGGGCCATTCCGAGCATGTACCCGCCTCTCAAGCTGTTTGAGCGGGTGGCAGAGCCGGAGGATCTCGAAGAAGTGCTAGCGATCGAGGCGCTGACGGACGACAGCGTCCGGCTGCTCGCGGGACGGCTGGAGAGGATTCCTCCCGAGGACCGACTCACCGGCCCAGGCGCGGGCTGGGTCATGGGAGCGTTCATGCACCCGTCCCCGAGCCGCTTCAACGACGACGCGGTAGGTGCCTACTACACCGCGAAAGACCGGGAGACGGCAATCCGCGAGACTGTGTACCACAAGGAGCAGTTCCTGGCCGCGACGAGTGAGTCCCCACTGGATATTTCGATGCGGATGCTGGTGGCGCAGCTGAATGGCGTATTCCATGACATTCGCGGGGATGGCAGCCGCTGGCCTGACCTGTATCACGCGACCAGCTACACCGCCTCTCAAGCCTTCGCGCAGGAGCTTCGAGGCCGCCGGTCGGCCGGAATCACATACGACAGCGTGCGGCACTCTGGCGGCGAGTGTGCAGCGGTGTTCATGCCTCGCGCGGTGTCGAACTGCACTCCGCGGAACTCCTCGCCTATTCCTGGGACGGGAGCCGAATCGCCGCAGTTCGCTAGGCGGGCAGTAGTGTTGAGGCCGCCACGCCCGACCATAACCGGTTGATGTGACGCGAACGGCCGCCCGGGAGCATCGCCCGGGCGGCCGTTCGTGTCTCGTCCACCGAAGCGCCTACGAGCGCAACGCTCCCGCGGACGCGCGCGACGAGTCCGCCGGCGCGGGGGTGCGGTTGCGGCCGCGTGCGGGCGCGGGGCACCACGGCCATCCGCCCACGCCGCCGCCGGCTTCGCGCACGTCGTCGCCGCCGATCCCCAGCATCCCGTCGCGCATCCCTCCGCGTCCGCGTCCGCGGCCGTCGCGCCTGCCGCCGAGGCCGCCGCGGCCCCGCACGGCGTAGCGCTGCTCCCGCTGCTCGCGCGCCAGCTCGCAGACGCCGGTGCGCTGCTCGGGGGTGAGCAGCGCCTGGATCGCCTCCAGCGCGCGGCGGTTGTTCTCGCCCATGCGGCGCAGCGCGGGGATGAAGCGCTCCGTCTGGAACTCGCCGCGCGGCGCGCGGATCGGGCCGCCGCTGCCGGAGTTGGTCAGGGTGCGCAGCGAGTCCGTCATCGGCCGGTTCTGCTCGCGCGCGGCCTCGGCGATGCTGTCGAGCGCGGTCACCTGGCGCGAGGTGAGCTTGAGCCTCTCGCGCGCGCCGATCAGCGCGTAGACCGAGGGCATCTGCGCGGCGCGGTAGGCGGCGAACAGCTCGCGCTGCGTGGAATCGCGCGGAACGAAGGCGCGCGGGTTGCCGCCGGGGTCCGGCATGGCGCTGCGGCTGCTGCATGCGGCGAGGAACAGCACGGCGGCGAGTGCGATTCGGGTCTTCATCTCGGTTCGTGCCTCACGACGTTCGTCTCGGTGGCGTGTGGGAGCGGTGGGGATCGGAAGACCGGTATCTGTGGCGTCGCGGCCATCGCCGTGCTTGCGTCGCCCATGCGGCGCGCGGATCTTCCCCCGTCGCCTCACCCGGTGCGATCCCTTCCACCCTCCGAGACACGTGAACGGCCGCCGCACCCTATCCCTCGCCCTCGTCTGCCTCGTGAGGCTTTCCCTCTCCCCCGACGCCGCCGCGCAGGCGCGGCCGCGTGCGCGCGAGGCGGGCGTGGTGGTGGGCGTGCTGCCGCCCGGGCCGCTGAACGCCATCACCGACGTGGCCGGCGTGCGCGTGGGCCAGGTCACGCTGCACCGCGGCGACTCCATCCACACCGGCGTGACCGCCATCCTCCCGCACGAGGGGAACGCGTTCCTGGAGCGGGTTCCCGCCGCGATCCGCGTGGGCAACGGCTTCGGCAAGCTGCTGGGGGTGACGCAGGTGCGCGAGCTGGGCGAGCTGGAGACGCCGGCGCTGCTCACCTGCACGCTGTGCGTGTGGAAGGCGGCCGACGCGATGGTGGGATGGATGCTGGCGCGGCCGGGGATGGAGAACGTGCGCTCCATCAACCCGGTGGTTGGCGAGACCAACGATGCGGCGCTGAACGACATCCGCAGCCGCCCCATCGCCCCGGCCGACGTGGTGCGCGCGCTGGAGTCGGCCACGACCGGGCCGGTGGAGGAGGGCGCGGTGGGCGCCGGCTCGGGGACGGTGGCGTTCGGGTGGAAGGGCGGGATCGGCACCAGCTCGCGCCGGCTGCCGCAGGGGGTGGGCGGGTACACCGTGGGCGTGCTGGTGCAGACCAACTTCGGCGGCGTGCTCACCATCAACGGCGCGCCGGTGGGCCGCGAGCTGGGCAGATACTACCTGCAGCGTGAGCTGGCCCCGCCGCGGCAGGGCCCCGGCGACGGCGGCGATGGCAGCATCATGATCGTGGTCGCCACCGACGCGCCGCTCGACGCCCGCAACCTGGACCGGCTGGCCACGCGCGCGCTGGTGGGCCTGGCGCGCACGGGGGCGACGATGACCAACGGCTCGGGGGATTACGTGATCGCGTTTTCCACCGGCCTCCAGGTGCGCCGCCGCGCCGGCGTGGCGCCGGTGACCGTCGCGGACCTGCCGAACGAGGGGATGTCGCCGCTCTTCCAGGCCGTGGCCGAGGCGACCGAGGAGGCGATCTACAACTCGATGTTCAAGGCCAGCACGGTAAGCGGCCGCGGGGGAGCGGCCGAGGCGCTGCCGCTGGACCGGACGCTGGAGATCCTGCGGCGGTACAACGCGCTGAACCAGGACCGCACGCTGCCGCCGGGGCGGCCGTAAGGATTTCCATCAAACGACTTGCTTGATCTTCCCCGCGCTCCCGGCAACCTTGCCGGGAGCGCTTCTCGTTGCGGCGCGGGCGGAGCGACCGTCTCCGCTTAGCGTCGATGCAGGTCGAAGCACCCCACCGCGTTCCACTCGCAGTCCCCTTCATCGCGGGAGGTTCATCATGGCCGGATTCGTCGGGCTCGTCCGCTGGACGATCAGCAACTCGGACCAGGTGCTGCGGCTGCTGAAGGGGCTGCTGGAGCGGCTCCCGGCGATCGGCGGGGCGATGGAGAGCGCGGGCGGGACGATGGTGGCGATCGGCGCGACCATCCGCGGCGCCGACGGCGCGGGCGGCGCGCTGACGGAGGTGGACCGCGTGCGCGACCTGCTGCAGCGCCAGAAGGCGGCGTACGAGAACGCCGTCGCGGACCTGCGCGAGGCAAGCGAGGCGCTCAAGCGCATCCGCGTCCCCAACATCCGCGTGGACAAGCGGACGGTGAAGCTGCCGCTGAACGCCGGCAGCATCGAAATTCCCGTCATCGAGAGCACCGACGTGACGCCGCTCCAGGGCGTCGCCGCCACCCTCGAGCGGCAGATCGCCGAGCTCGCCGGCCTGGCCGACCCACTCGAGGCCGCGGCGGAGGGCCTTGGCAACCTGCGCGGCATCCTGGGAAGCGCCGCGACGGAGCTGGAGAAGACGGGCACCGCGCTCCGCACCGGCGGCAGCGAGCTGAAGTCGCTGGCGGCGTGATCCGCTGCCGGGCATCCATCGCCCGGCATGACTCGATGTGGGAGTGATCGGGACCGGATCCGCTCCGGTCGAACGCGGGCGGCGTCGGGAACCAGATGCCGCTTGCGCGTCGGAGGCGTCCCATCGATCTTCCCGCCCGCTTTCCGCAGGTCCCATCCGCCCCACCCACGCCCCACGCACCGCAATGGAAGCCGCAGACGCAGCAGAGCTGATCCAGGAGATCCAGGAAGAGCGCGCCGAAGCCGAGGCCACCGACAGGTTCCGGCAGGGCGCGGCGCTGCTCATCTCCATCCTTGCCATGCTGCTGGCCATCGGCAGCCTGGGCGGCGGCAACGCCACCGACGACATGGTGCACGGAAACATCCACGCGAGCGACACCTGGGCCTTCTACCAGGCCAAGAACGTGCGCCAGACGCAGTACCGCCTGGCCGCCGACCGCATCCAGCTCGACCTGGCCGGCAACGCGCTCTCGCCCGAGGCGCGCGCGGCCGCCGAGGCGCAGCTCGCACGCTACAGGGAGACCATCGCGCGCTACGACGACGAGCCCGACCCCGCGGCGCCGAACGACTCGCTACGCGGCGAGGGGAAGAAGCAGCTCTCCGCCCAGGCGCGCGGCTACGAGCGCGTCCGCGAGCGCGCGGAGGCGCAGGACGGCAACTTCGACTACTCGGAGGTGTTCCTGCAGCTCGCCATCGTGCTGGGCTCCGTGGCCATCCTGGCCACCTCGCGGGCCGTGCTCACCTTCTCCATCGTGCTGGGCGCCGTCGGCGCGCTGCTGCTGATCAACGGCTTCGCCCTGCTCTTCCCGCTGCCGATCTAGCGACCAACCGGCCCGGTTCCGCGCCGCCGACGATCCCGGAGCACGGAACCGCCGGTCGTCCCCGCGGGTAGCCTCATGGTCTCGGCATCGACCTGTTCCCCCCCCGGCGCGGCGGGCGTAGCTTCGAAAACCTTCGGAGCCCACCCGACGCATCCACCCTGCCCCACAAGGACGCACCCATGCGCAGACTCCTCGTCACACTCGCCGCGATCGCCGCGGCCGCGTCGCCGCTGGCGGCGCAGCAGGACCACGCCGACCACAGCGTGGCCGGCGGCGGCACCCTCCCCGCCGGCTGGCAGGCGCGCCTCGACCGCGCCGACGCGAAGCTCGCCGACGTGAAGTTCGTGGTGATGGGCGACGGCTTCCACGTGACCACCGGCCCGGCCGTGGTGCTGTGGAACCCGGCGCAAAACGTGGCCGGCGGCACCTTCACCGCGCACGCCACCTTCGCGCAGACCAAGGCGCCCACGCACCCCGAGGCGTACGGGATGATCGCGGGCGGCCGCAGCCTGAGCGGTCCCACGGCGGAGTACTTCTACTTCCTGGTGCGTGGCGACGGGAAGTTCATGCTGCGCCACCGCGCGTCGAACGGCGAGCTGCACACCATCCACGACTGGACCGAGAACGCCGCCATCCGCAAGCAGAACGAGCAGGGCCAGGCCACCAACACGGTGGCGATCGAGGCCGGCCCGTCGGGCGTGCGCTACAAGGTGAACGGCACGCAGGTCGCCGAGACCCCGGGCGTCAACGGCGCCGGCCAGGTGGGGCTGCGCGTGAACCACAACCTCGACGTGCACGTCTCCAACTTCGGCGTGGACCGCGGGTAGGGGAGTGCCGCGTACCGGGCGCTGAGTGCCTGGTTGTCCGATCCGATGTCGATTCACCGGAACGCCGCCACGGCATGTTCGATCTGAAGAACCGGATCGTCGCCGCGGCGGCGTTTCCGCTGCTCCCCGTCCTCTTCGTGCAGGGACGCGGCGTCCGCCGGCGCACGCCGCGGCTGCCGGACGCCGCGGGGGCGACGGAGGGCGTGGTCCCCGGCCGTGGCGAGCCGCTGCGGCTGGTGGTGCTCGGCGAGTCGACCGTGGCGGGGATCGGCGCGGCGGCGCACGAGCAGGCGCTCACCGGCCGCGTCGCGGCGGCGCTGGCGCGCGCGACCGGGCGGCCGGTGCGGTGGCGCGCGGCCGGGCGCAGCGGCGCCAACGCCCGCGAGGCCGCCGCGCTCGTCCCCCTCCTCGGCGACGAGCCGGCGGACGCGGTGGCGATCGCGCTGGGGGTGAACGACACGCTGCGCTTCCGCCGGCCGCCGCTGTGGGCGGCGGACGTGGCGCGGCTGGTCGGCTCGATCCGCGCGCGGGTCGGTCTCGCGCCGGTGGTGGTCGCCGGCGTGCCGCCGATGCACGCCTTCCCCGCCCTGCCGCAGCCGCTCCGCGCGGTGCTGGGCGCCCGCGCGCGCCGGCTGGACGCGGCCCTCGCGCGGCTCCCGGCGCGCCTCTCCGCCCTCCACCACGTGCCGATGCGGCTGGATCCATCCGCGCACCTGTTCTGCGCGGACGGCTTCCACCCGTCGGAGGCGGGCTACGCCGTGTGGGGCGAGCGGATCGGCGAGGAGTTGGCGGAGATGATTGAGGAGACGTTGTCCGCGGTGGAGTAGCGCTGGATCGTTCGGGGGTGGCCGCCGTTCTCGCGTCGCGGAGATCAGTGAGTGGGATGCTCGTCTCGACCCGCTGCGGCCTTCGCTGTCCATTAACCGGGCCGTATCCGACTTCCCGTTCGTAACCCTAAAACAGTCTTGAACTTACAGAGCAAAGGAGAATTGTTCGTCGGCTAATGTGAGGTTATGTTGGTGAGCCCCGCTCATAACGGGTGCCGGTTTCCCCGGCATTCGTGGTCGTCCCCGAACGATGGTGACTCGCCATGGTACGCCTGCGCCTGCACCCAGCGGCCGCGCTGCTGGCCGTCGTCGTGACCTCCGCCTGTAGCGACCTGGTCACGCTCCCCCCGCTGTCTCCGGTCGCGCCGTCCTTCACCCTCTCGAGCTACTCCGGGCAGATCGTCATCAACGAGGTGATGGTGGACCCCGCCGTCGTGGCCGACACGGATGGGGAGTGGATCGAGATCCACAACCGCGGCACCTCCGCGGTGAACATCCAGGGCTGGACCCTGAACTCCAACAACGACTCCCCGCAGACCATCGGCAGCTCGGTCTCCGTCCCCGCCGGCGGCTACGTGGTGCTGGCCCGCAACGGCAACGGCGCCACCAACGGCGGCGTCACCGAGGATTACGCCTACAGCACGCTCACGCTGGCCAACACGTCGGACTGGGTGGCGCTGCGCGACGACGTGGGGGCGAGCGTCGATTCCGCCACTTGGAGCACGGCGATGCCCGCCGGTGCCACGCGCGGCGTGTCGAACCCGTCGCTCGACAACCTCGACGCAAAGGGCGCCAACTGGCACACCTCCACCGTCGCCTACGGCAGCGGCGACAAGGGGACGCCGGGCGCCCGCAACGAGGGCAAGCGCGGCCAGCTCGTGGTGCGCGTCATCGACGCCGGCCAGGCCGACGCGATCTACATCGAGAACGGCGACAGCAAGGTGATGATCGACGCGGGCCAGGGCCTCAGCCGCATGGCCAACCTGATCAGCGAGTTCGGCCTGGCGAACGGCAGGATCGACCTGATGATCCTCTCGCACGGCCACTACGATCACCACGGCGGCCTGCGCGAGTTCTTCAAGACCGCCCACAACATCGACATCACGAAGTTCCTGGAGAACAAGGACTCGGCCACCAGCAGCACCTTCGCCGAGCTGCGCGACTCGATCAACGCGCGCGCCGGCCGCAGCGAGCTCGACTACCGCGACACCGACGACGCCTGCGGCACCGGTGCGGCGATCTGCACCTTCGTGCTGGACGGCGGGGCCAAGCTGCACGTGATGAAGCCCGACCCCAACGGCGACGGCCCCAACAACCGCTCCGTGCCGGTGAAGCTGGTGGGGCCCGACAGCGCCTCGTTCACCATGTGGTTCTCGGGCGATTCCGAGCACGAGGCGCTCGCCTACTTCGACGCGGCTGGCTACGACGTGAACCCGGGGATGAACGTGGACGTGCTGAAGGGGAACCACCACGGCTCGTGCAACGGCGTCACCAGCCGCTTCCTGGACCTGACCAGCCCGGCGTGGGTCACCTTCGGCGTATCGGCGACCAACGGCTACCACCACGTGCACACGCAGACCAAGGACCTGCTCACCGCGCGCGGCATCCCCTGGTACCGGTCCGACGGGAACGGCCGCATCACCTTCACCACCCCCGGCACCGCCGGCGGCGGCTACGCGGTGACGGTCGAGAGCGGCACCGCCAGCATGAACGGCGCGGCCGACGAGACGTCGAGCCAGGAAGCGTGCAACGACCTGTAATGCCACTGCGCCGTCCGTCCGCCCCCCTGGGCGGCGGACGGCGCGTCGAGCAGCTCGCGCGCGCGCAGTTCCGCGGCGTGACCGACGACATCCGGGCCGCCGCCCGCATTCCGCGGGACCGTTCGCTCGCCCCCGAGAACGTGCGAGCACTCTGTGCCCACGGCCTCGAGACGATCTTCGGCTCGTCATGATCCCACGAACTCCGTTGAGCGAGCGGTTTGCGTGAGGGATTCGCGCCCGGAGGGCCGAGACGCCGGCGCGCACGCGTCCGGCGCCGCGGGAACGAGCAGGACCATGGCGCGCCGGCGGCTCGGCGCCGTTGGCAACGGCGGTATCGTTGCCTACGGCGCGCGAAGCCCGGCCCGGAGCGCAGCGGAGGGACACGCCCGCACCCGGCTCTTCCGTTTCAGGCCCCCGGCACCGACTTTTCGCACTCCGTATGACTGGCTACGGTCGACGATCCGTCGGCCACGGCCACCGGACAACCCATCCCACGACGAACGGCGCCGGGCGGAAAGATCTCCGCCCGGCGCCGTCCTTCACATCCTCCCGGCCGTTGCCGGCCAGCTGGCTAGTACCGGTAGTGCTCGGGCTTGAACGGCCCCTGCTCGGGCACGCCGATGTAGGCGGCCTGGTCGGGGGTGAGCTGGGTGAGCTTCACGCCCAGCTTGTCCAGGTGCAGGCGGGCCACCTTCTCGTCCAGGTGCTTGGGGAGCGTGTACACCTTGCGCTCGTAGCTGTCGGCGTTGGTGTGCAGCTCGATCTGCGCGATCACCTGGTTGCTGAAGGACGCGCTCATCACGAAGCTGGGGTGGCCGGTGGCGCAGCCCAGGTTCAGCAGGCGACCCTCGGCCAGCACCATCACGCTGTGGCCGTCGGCGAAGGCCCACTCGTCGTACTGCGGCTTGATGTTGATCCGCTCGATCCCGGGGTACTTCTTCAGCCCGGCCATGTCGATCTCGTTGTCGAAGTGGCCGATGTTGCCCACGATCGCCTTGTCCTTCATCCGCGCCATGTGCTGGGCGGTGATGATGTTCTTGTTCCCCGTGGCGGTGATGAACAGGTCGGCCGTCTCCACCACGTCCTCGAGCGTGGTCACCTGGTACCCCTCCATCGCCGCCTGCAGGGCGCAGATCGGGTCGATCTCGGTGATGATCACGCGGGCGCCCTGGCCGCGCAGGCTCTGCGCGCACCCCTTGCCCACGTCGCCGTAGCCGCAGATCACGCACACCTTGCCGGCCAGCATCACGTCGCTGGCGCGCAGGATGCCGTCGGTCAGCGAGTGCCGGCAGCCGTACAGGTTGTCGAACTTGCTCTTGGTGACGCTGTCGTTGACGTTGATCGCCGGGAAGAGCAGCGTGCCGGCCTGCATCATCTCGTACAGGCGGTGCACGCCGGTGGTGGTCTCTTCCGAGACGCCGCGCAGGTCGGCGGCCACGCGCGTCCAGAGCTGCGGGTCCTCGGCCAGGTTGCGGCGGAGCGTCTCCAGGATCACGCCCCACTCCTCGGCGTCGTTCTCGGGGTCGAAGTCGGGGACGATCCCGGTCTTCTCGAACTCCACGCCCTTGTGCACCAGCAGGGTGGCGTCGCCGCCGTCGTCCAGCAGCAGGCTGGGGCCGGAGCCGTCGGGCCACATCAGCGCCTGCTCGGTGCACCACCAGTATTCCTCCAGCGTCTCGCCCTTCCAGGCGAACACGGGGGTGCCCTGCGGGTCGTCCACGGTCCCGTTCTTCCCGATCACCACGGCGGCGGCGGCGTGGTCCTGGGTGCTGAAGATGTTGCAGCTCACCCAGCGCACGTCGGCGCCCAGCTCCACCAGCGTCTCGATCAGCACGGCGGTCTGCACGGTCATGTGCAGGCTGCCCATGATCCTGGCGCCGGCGAGCGGCTTCTGCGCGCCGTACTCCTCGCGCAGCGCCATCAGGCCGGGCATCTCCTGCTCGGCCAGGCGGATCTCCTTGCGGCCGAACTCGGCCTCCGACAGGTCGCGCACCTTGAACGGCTCGCGGCCGGCCTCGGCGGCGGCGGCGAAGGGGCTGGCCATCTCGGCAACTGCGCTCACGGGTCTCTCCTGTGATGGGGGTGCTGGCATCGAATGCAGACCGTCAGGCCTGCGCGAATTCGGCTTCTGGCTCTGGACTGCTGACTTTCACGGCAACAACGGGTTTGGGCATGCCCCCGCTGCGCGGGGTCGGGCTGCGCGCGCCGTAGGGCACGATACCGCCGTGCCCAACGGCGCCGGGCCCCCGCCGCGCCCGGCTCCTTCTCGTTCCCGCCATCGCTCGCGCGCGGCGGCGTCCCGGCCCTGCGGGCGCGCATCCCTCATGCATCGGCGCGCCCCCGCCGGCTTAACCTCGCCCTGGTTCAGCCGTCGTCGCGGTGCACGGTCTGCGGCGAGAACGCGGGGAGGCACACCGCCACGTACTCGGCGCCGCCGGGCTCGGGCGAGCTGTAGCGGATCCACTCGCCCGGCGCGGTCACCACGGCCTGCCCCGCGCGCACGTCGATGGCGCCGCCCTCGTGCTCCACGCGCAGCATCCCGCCCAGCACCACGGTGATCTCCTCGAACTCGGGGCGCTGGCCGGGCTCCACCCACCCCTCGGGCGAGCGCATCCGCGCCACGCTCACGTCGGTGTGCCGCGAGCTCACGCGGCCGGCGTACTCCTCGATCCGCTTCGGCTTGTTCCCCGCCGCCTCGATCACCGCCGGCGCCTCGATCAGTCTCGGCATCGTGCCATTCCCCGGGTTGTAGGGACGAACGAATCCACTGCAACCATCTACCGAACTCCGCCTTCGCACATCGGCGCTGGTGCAAAGTGCTCCCCCTCCCCCGCGGAGCGCGGGGAGGGGGCCGGGGGGAGGGGGCCGCCGCGGCATGCGCCGATTCCGATCGAAGCGCCACCACTTTGCTGGCTTTTCCCTGTCCCCTGTTCCCTGTCCCCTATCCGTTCACCGCGCGCGCCGCGAACAGCGTCGGCCCCTTCGCCGCGGGGTCGGCCGGCAGCGGCACGTAGCGCACGCCGCCCAGGCCGGCATCCCGCATCCACGCGGCCATCTGCTCGGCCCCGAAGCCGAGCCACACGTGGCCCATGGCCTGGCGATACTCCTCGCGGTCGTGCGGGGCCATGTCCACCACGAGCAGCACGCCGCCGGGCTTCAGCACCCGCCGCGCCTCGGCCAGCGCCTCGGCGGGCTCGGCCACGTAGTGCAGCACCAGGAAGAGGAGCGCGGCGTCCAGCTCGCCGTCGTCCACCGGCAGCGCCTCGAGCTCGCCGGCGCGCACCTCCACGTTGGCCACCCCGCCCAGCCGCCCGCGCGCCGCGCCCAGCATGGCCGGCGAGCTGTCGACCGAGACCACGCGCCGCACGAACGGTGCGAGCGACTCGCTCACCTGCCCCGTGCCGCACCCCAGGTCGCCCACCGTCCACGCGGGGTCCATCAGCGCCAGCAGCCCCTGCAGGTCGGCGCGCCGGCCGAACAGCTCCTCGCGCAGGCGGTCCCACTGCCCCGCCGCGGTGCTGAAGAACTCCTGCGAGCGCGTGCTGCGCCGCGCGAGCACGCTCACCAGGCGCTGCGCGTCCTGCTCGGCGGCGGCCAGGGTGCTCACCTGCTCGCGCACCAGCGTCCACAGGCGGCGCGCGGCGGGCTCCAGGCGGTCGGCGCTCATGCGGTAGCGGCGGCTGGTGCCGTCGGCGCGGCCGGTCGCCCACCCCTCGTCCTGCAGCGTCTTCAGGTGCCGGCTGACGGTGGACTGCGGAAGCTGCAGCACCGCGCACAGCTCTCCCACGGTCAGCTCGTGGCGTTCCAGCACCAGGAGCAGCCGGCTGCGCGTGCTGTCGGCCAGCGCCGACATGCGCTCGAAGATCGGGGGAGGCAAGAGAGTATTCATCCGTTGAACCGGATGGAAGGATATAGAAGAGCCACTGCGAGCGCAAGTCATCGACGGCCGAGAGAAACGCGAGCCGCCGCACCGGACGGACCGGTGCGGCGGCGTTCACGGTCGATCATCGATGTTCAGCTTGCAGTTCCTGCCCGACACCGCGGCAGCGGTGCCGCGTGGCACATCCGGCAGGATCCTCATCCCACGCGAGCGACCGCGGCCCGGTGTCCCGCAACCTGGAATCCCGGGATGGGGTCCCCGCGGTCACGGATCACCCCGATCCACGCAGTCCATGCCAGGAGGGCGCTCAGCACGGCGAGCCACAGCAGCATGGCCGGAACCCACGGGTCCGGATGCGGGAAGACCGCCAGCAGCGCGTTCCGCGGAGACAGCACCCCCGGCGAGAGCATACCGGCCAGCGGGAACAGGGACCCCTGCAGCGCGACGGCCCAGCCCACCGACCAGCCCAGCGCATGATGGCGCGCGAGCACCTGCGGGAAGGAGCTCAACAGGTACAGGAGCAGCGCCACGCCCGCCACCGCCACGTAGCTCCCGGCGGGCCGCAGGCCGCCGGCCGCTCCGGCCGCCTGCGCCACGACCACCGCCAGCACCATCAGCTGCAGGCACACCGCGCCGGCCGCCACCCGTGCCAGCCGCATGGCCAGCGCACCCACGGGCACGGGCTCCAGGCGGCGCCGCCACGGCCCCCTCCCGCGCAGCCACACCACCAGCGGCCACCACACGGCGGTGATGGCCACCGGCCACACCCAGGGCTCGGGGCCATCGGAGGGAGAGCCGGAGCCGATTTCCGCCGGCACCAGCCACAGCGTGGCCACCACCACCCAGGCCGCCGCCACCAGCGCGGGCCCGCGCAGCAGGCGCAGCTCGCCCCGGATCACGGTGTGCAGCCGCGCCGGGCGCCGCGGAACGCCGGCGGCGGCCCGGGCGGCCGGGCGCTCGAGGCGCGGTTCCGCACGGAAACCCGCGCGCGGCCGCCGGCGGGGCGTGGCCACCATCAGCCACGCCAGCGCCCCGGCGGCGGCCACCAGCAGCGCCGCGCCCAGCAGCAGGGTGGGGCCCTCTCCGGGGGCGGGCGCATCGCGCAGCATCAGGAGCCGCCGCACGCGCGCCCAGCGCGAGCCCAGCAGCACCTCCGGCACAATGGCGAGGACGAAGAGGGCGCACAGCATCAGGGCGGGGCGGGTGCTTCCGCGCAGCCACGCCCCCGCGCCCACCAGGTAGCAGGCCAGCCCGGCGGCCAGGATCACCAGCGGCATCCAGACGATGGCCGCGAGCGGCCGCCCCTCGGGCCCCAGCACCCACAGCGTGGTCACCAGCGCGAGCGGCGGGATCATCGCGGCCACCGCCCACGCCGCCCCGGCGGCCATCCACAGCAGGTCGTGCCGCACGCGCCCCAGCGGCATCGCGTGGTCGAGCTCGCCGCGCCGCGTGGATGCGCCCCACTGCACCAGCGGGAGCAGCGCCATGAGCAGCGCGAACACCGCAAAGCCCTCGAAGCCTTCCGAGTTCGTCCCGCTCGAGATCCCGAGAAAGAACGTGAGCAGCATCGGCACGACCGCCCGGTGGCGGCCGAACAGGCCCAGGTAGTGCCGCGCCACCCTCCCCGCCTGCGCCGGCGGGTGCAGCTCCGCGGCGCTCATCCGTCCCTCCCCGCGCGCAGCAGCGTGAGCGTGGCGTCCTCCAGCGACAGCGCCACGGCGTCGCGCACGGCCGCGCCCGACGCCTCCAGCCGCGCGGCCACCTCGCGCTCCGGGCCCCACACCGTCCAGGCGATCTCGCGTCCTCCGCCTTCGCGCAGCAGCACCTCGCCGTTCAGCCCCGGCGCCCCGGCCCATCCCGCCGGCACCTGGGCGCGGTAGCGGCGCAGCGAGGCGTCCACCACGTCGCGGGGGGCCTGCAGCACCAGCCGGCCGCCCTCGATCACCCCCACGTGGTCAGCCATGCGGTCGGCCTCGTGCACGTGGTGGGTGCTCCAGAGCACCGTGGTGGGCGCCGTGGTCACGTGCACCACCAGCAGCGCGCAGAACTCCTCGCGCGCCAGCGGGTCCAGCCCGTCGGTGGGCTCGTCCAGCAGCAGCACCGGGGGCCGGTGCGCCAGCGCGGACACCAGCACCACGCGGCGCAGCGCGCCCTTCGACAGGCCGTCCATCCTCGCGTGCAGCGGAACGGCCAGCCGGCGGCAGAGCACGTCCGCGTACGCCGGGTCCCACGCCCGGTAGAACGACGCGTGGTGCGCCAGGAACTCGCGCGCCGTCAGCCAGCCGTACGCCGTCTCCACCACCTCGGGTACGTAGCCGATCTGCGCGCGCGCCAGCGCCGGGCGCTCGGTGGTGCGCACGCCGCACACACGCGCCTCGCCGCGGTCGGCGCGCACCAGGTCCAGGAGGATCCTGAGCGCCGTGCTCTTGCCGGCGC
>Ga0190275_10000997_pt1 | contig 22037 bp, 18 predicted proteins | sample Popmic550T_FD_133745 | JGI IMG/M metagenome (GOLD analysis project Ga0190275, IMG submission 133745) | Populus adjacent soil microbial communities from riparian zone of Yellowstone River, Montana, USA - 550 T | ecosystem: Environmental > Terrestrial > Soil > Riparian zone > Trees stand | place...
CCTCGATCATCGTCTGACAGTCCATCTCCCAAGCGGTTTTTGTAAGCTCGCCGAGCGTGTCGAGTTCCGCGAACTGCGCCTCGTCGTTAGCGTCTGCGATTGAGCCGGGGCGCAGGCCGTCGCCCAGAGAGAACGAAACGTCGTAGGCGCGCATGATCTCGCAGATGTCTCGAAAGCGCGTGTAAAGAAAACTCTCTTCGTGGCGCGCAAGGCACCACTTCGCCATGATCGAGCCGCCGCGCGAGACTATGCCCGTAGTGCGCCGCGCCGTCAGAGGGATGAAGGGCAGACGCACGCCCGCGTGGATAGTGAAGTAGTCAACGCCCTGCTCGGCCTGCTCTAAAAGTGTGTCGCGGAAGATTTCCCAAGTAAGCTCTTCGGCCTTGCCTCCGACTTTTTCGAGCGCCTGATAGATGGGTACGGTGCCGATGGGCACGGGCGAGTTTCGCAGAATCCACTCGCGCGTGGTGTGTATGTTCTTGCCCGTGGACAAGTCCATCACGGTGTCCGAACCCCACTTGATCGCCCAGCGCATCTTCTCGACCTCCTCGTCAATCGAGGACGCGACCGCCGAGTTTCCGATGTTGGCGTTAATCTTGACGAGGAAGTTGCGACCGATTGCCATCGGCTCGGCTTCGGGGTGATTGACGTTGGCGGGGATGATCGCGCGGCCACGCGCAACCTCGTCGCGCACGAACTCCGGCGTGACGTAAGACGGGACTGCCGCGCCGAAGCTCTCGCCGCGATGCTCGTGAAGGAGCGAGCTTCGGTCGTCGCGACTTTGCACGCGCGCGGCGTCGAGCGCGGCTTCGCGTCCCATGTTCTCGCGCAGCGCGACGAACTCCATCTCGGGCGTGATGATGCCGCGCTTGGCGTAGTGCATCTGCGTGACGCACGCGCCCGCACGCGCTCGAAGCGGCGCGCGGCGAAGACCCGGAAACGGTTCGAGCCTTGCTTTGTCTCTGTTCTTCGCGAACTCCGCCGCCCCTTCTGTAAGGTAGCCGTCGTCCTGCGGCACAACCTCGCGCCCTTCGTACTCCTCCACGTCGCCGCGCGCTAAAATCCACTCGCGCCGCAAAGCCGGAAGGCCGTCGCGCACGTCGCATCGAACGTCGGGATCGCCCCACGGGCCGGACGTATCATAGACGCGCACAGGCGCGTTCTCTTCAACGCGCCCGTCCGGCTGACGCGTGGGCGAAAGGCTTATCTCGCGGAAGGGGACGCGCGCGCCTGCGCCGCCCTCGACGTAAACCCTGCGCGAGTTCGGCAGGCGCACTTCGTCGCTCTGCCGCTCGCCTTGAACGCTGTCGCTCTTCATAATCGTCTCGCTCTCCGCGGGCCTAACTTTTCGGCGGCCCGCAAACGTGAAAGGCCATCCCTCTCGTAAAAAGGGACGGCCTCCCGGCAACCTCCCTTCGGCGGTACTAACCGCATCAGGTTCAAAGGGTCTCCTCGATTGCGGATTGCGGATTGCGGATTGAAGAACAGGGTGGTTCTCTTCAATCCGCAATCCGCAATCCGCAATCCGCAATTTGCGGACTCTCAGCCGCTCGTCACGGCTCCCCCGTTTAAATTTCACTTTCAAAGCCGGACGCCGCGCGCGTTTCCGCAGGCCGCAGGTCTTCCGGCGTTTTCGTGCGAAGTGTACCCGCCGCCGCAAAGAATGACAAATAAATGAGCGGCAGCGAACACTCTCGCCACTTAATGCTGATATAATCCGCGCAAATTCAACGAAGGAGAGGAGCGAACCATACATGCGGATTCGATCTGCAATGAGCAGTCTGTCGCCCTTCGCGCTCACGCTCGCACTCGCGCTCGGCGCGGGGGCGTGCAAAGGCAAAGCCGATAACGCGAACAACACAAATACGACGGTGAGCAACGTCAACGCGAACACGCCCGTCATGACTTCGACGCCGACGACCGCCGCGGAGGACGTGACGATCAAGGGTAAGGTCGAGGACAACTTGACGAAGTACGGCATCACGGGCGTTACCGTCGAGGTCAAGGAAGGCGTCGTCACGCTCAGGGGCGACGTGCCGAGCGCGAAATTCATGGACGCGGTGAAGGCGGGCAACGAGGCCGGCGCGCGCCGCGTAGTCAACGAGTTGGTTAAAAAGTAGGACGGGGAGGGACGATGTCTACAAGAGACAAATACCAGTCGCTCATTGATCTCGCGAACACGAGCGGCATCACTAACCTTGAGGTGCGCGAGGACGGCGACGTGCTTCACATATCGGGCACCGCGCCGAGCGACGAGGCAAAGCAGAAACTCTGGGACGAGTACAACCGCATTGACCCGGACATGCGCTCCGGCGACCTCGTCCTGAACATCGGCGGCGGCGGCGAAGGCGAACAGACCTACACCGTCAAGTCCGGCGACACGCTCAGCAAGATCGGCAAACAGTTCGGCGTGTCGTGGCAGGACATACACGAGGCCAACAAAGACGAGATCAAAGACCCGGACAAGATTTTTCCCGGTCAGACGTTTCGCATCCCGCGCAAGAAATGACGCGCGCAAAAACCGAAGGCCGTCACGTTGAATAATCTTTCAACGTGACGGCCTTCCCTCGTGTCGGCGAATAATCTCTTCGGCAACCTCAGCCCGTTACTGCTCGCTGCCCGGCCTCCTGCGCGCGGGCATGCTCATGGAATCGCGCCCGTCAACTATTCGGTAGCCCTGCGGCAGCGTGAAGAGTTCGGGCGAAGGCTCGACGCGCGAGATGTTCGTCAGGCGGAAGACGGTCTCGCCGAAGCGCGGGTCGTTGTGCTTCATCAGGACGATCATCTGAAGCTCCTGCGAGCGCCACTCCTCGTGCGTTATCTCCATCGCCTGCTCGTTGTCGAACTCGCCCGCCGGGATGGTGACGGTTATGCGCGTGCCTTCGGCCATCACGCCCTCGATCATCTGCGGCTCAAGTTTCTCTCTCTTAGGCGCGGGCTGCGCGGGCGCGTTATCGCCTTCGGCCATGCGCCTGTGCGCCGTGCTGGTCGGCATCAGGACGCCAAACGACGCTTCGCCCCCCATCGCGCGCCGGCGTGCTTCCATCAGTCCCGGCGACAGAACCATCTTGCGCGCCGTGCCCGACCACGTCTCGATTGTGTAATTGACCTGCCCCACGGGGTCGTTGATGACGATGAGGCGCGGCTCTTCGCCGTCCGGCGCGCGCGTTGCCCCGCGCGTCACCAGATGCTCTCGGCGCGTGCGGCCCGCCGAGTCGCGGAACAGATGAGCCGTGCTCTTGCGGACGACGCGGTTGCCGTCGCCGAGCGTCTGGACGTGTTCGGTCGTCGAGTCCGCGGTGAAGGGCGAGTCCTTCACGAGGTTGCGCTCGAAGTTCGCGTCGGGCGTCGTGAAGCTGAGTGTCTGCACCGAGCCGCCGCGTCCGCCCTCGAACGGGACGGGCGTCTCTGCGACGGGCGTCGGAAGCTCTACGCGCATCGTGCTTGAACGCGCGCCGGTCGTGGGCCGCGGCGGAGGCGGCTGCGGCGGCCTCCCTTGCGCGCGTGCGTTTGTGAGTCCTGCGAGGGCGAGCAGCGCGGCGCAGAGGAGCGCGCGCGTCGTCGCCGTGGTGATTCGATTGCTGTTCATGCGAGGTGTATTTCCTTTCAAGTTTAAATGCGGCGAGACGCGCGGCGGGTCAGTACCGGGAGCGTTAGCGACCGGGTGTGCCTTGGCTGACATCAGACTCGAACAGTTGAGCGCGTTCGCACCCCGTCGCTACCGCTCCGGGTACTGAAGCTGCACTGCTCGCAGTCAACCTCTCAACCGCCGATGAGACTCATCGTGCGCGCGGGCTGCTCGAAGTAAGTCTCGTTGATGTAGTGGCGCGGCTCTTTCCTGAGCATCACGGACTCGATGTACTCTGCGACTTCGGCGCGCGAAGCGTTCGCGCGAATCACGTCGCGCAGAGAGTGCTCGACCTTCGAGAAGAGGCACGTTCGTATCTGCCCGTCCGCGGTCAGACGCACGCGCGAGCATGCGCCGCAGAAGGGTTCTGTGACGGGCGCGATGATGCCTATCTCGCCCGGCGAGCCGTCCGCGAAGCGGTAGCGCGTCGCCGTCTCAGACCCTCGACCGCCGCGCGTGGCGACCAGAAGGAAGCGCTCGTTTATCGCGGCGCGAATCTCCGCGCCCGACACGACGCGCTCGCGCGTCCAGCCGTGGCCCGAGTCGAGCGGCATGTACTCTATAAAGCGCATCGTGACGCCGTGCGTGCGCGCGAACTCGGCCATGTCCGCGACTTCCGTATCGTTGTGCCCGCGCACGATGACCGCGTTGACCTTGACGGGCGCGAGGCCGACGCGCTGCGCCGCGCGCAGCCCCGCGAGAACGCGCTCCAACATATCAACGCCCGTCATCTCCTCGAACGAGGCGCGCTTCAAACTGTCGAGGCTCACGGTTACGCGGTCGAGTCCCGCGGCCTTCAATCCGGCGGCGCGCTCCGCGAGGTTGAAGCCGTTCGTAGTGAGCGCGAGGTCTTTGATGCCTCGCAAGCGCGCAAGCTTTGCCACGAGCGTCTCGATGTCGCGGCGGAGCATCGGCTCGCCGCCCGTCAGCCTGACCTTCTCGACGCCGAGCGAGACGAAGACCTCCGTCGCAAACTCTATCTCCTCGTATGTGAGCACGTCCGACTTCGGCGCGGTCTCCGGCGGCGAGCCGTGCGGCAGGCAGTAGAAGCAACGGAAGTTACACTTGTCCGTCACCGACACGCGCAAATCGCGTATCGCACGCCCGTATGAATCTTTTAGTAAAGCTATAGTCATGCGGAGTCTTGTTTAATCCTACCAACTACGCACATCTCGCGCGAAAGAGCCAAATCCATTGGGAAATAATTGTTCAATCATAGATAGATCGTCTACCAATCGAGTAGCAGCCTCAATAGCATAACGCGTTTCCATTTGCAGAGATGGTCGCTCAGTACGATAGACTTGAGCTTTAAGCTTATTCCTCGTAAAAGTTATTCTTTCCGCCTGAAGCTTTCGTGCCCATGTTGCTTCGTTGACGTGTGGATCGAGTCCGCATAAGTACCAAGCTTCGATAGCAGGCACTGCCAAGCCAGCGGCGGTTTTCAAAGGACTTCGACTCGGAATGGGCCTAAATCTCGCTTTCTCCATGTTGATAACACTGCGGAGTTGACACAATCTACACCTTCGATCTTCACCGCCGACTTGCTCATGTCCGCTTTGATGAACGGGTGTATCGTCTGAATCTGCGACTACGACAAGCGCGTCGGCATCTGTATTGAAATATAGATGCCTGATGGTGACAGGAAGTAACGTTTTAACCGACGGCCAACCTCCCTGACGCGCTTCAATATGTGGTAGCGAAGGTATCTCTTGCGTTCTCTTTTGGAGGATACCCTCAAGAAGGATTCTGATAGCCGCCTCATCCGCTGGTGACTCGCTTAAGACAGCTACCTTCATGGTTGATTTGGAACTCCCCCAAGAATTCCGCTGTACCACACTTCGCCTAAAGGAGCGTCTTGTAAAAACTCATCTATGTTAGGTTTGTCGGACAGACGCTCGAAGTGAACTCCTTTCTCATCCTTATGGGCGATAACAATCTCTTCAGGATGATCTTTGTAAAGGTCAAGAAAATACGGCGAATGCGTCGTCGCAATTACTTGGACGGGGTCGCGCTTTTCACCGTGATCTTCGGGATAACAAAGTCTGTATATTGCGTCCCGCACTTCTCGGAGCAGCCGCGGGTGAATACCCCGCTCAGGCTCCTCAAAGCACAAAATGGATGGCGGGTTTGGAAGGTAAGCCAATGTAAGAAAAGCCAGTGCGAAAAGAGTCCCATGTGAAAGGTCAGATGCTTCGATGCGATGACCGGAGCGCGTGCGAAGCAATAACGATTTATAACCCTTTTTTGGCGTGTCAAATAATACACGGTCGAATTCGGGTAACCATCTTCCGAGTTCTTCGTTCAGTGCTTCAAAACTCTCTGGTTCTTTATCTCTAAGACTTTCTAACACTCCAGCTAGATTAGAGCCATCGGCATATAAAGTCGCGTTCGGGAAGAGTTCGACAGGAAGAGCCAGCTTCTGTGCGTCAAAAGAATAGATTTGAAAACTCGTTAAGGCTTCACGGAAATTCGTTATAACCCTGCCGTGTAACTGACCAACGTTAAAATCAGGGCCGAAGTTTTTAAACTTGCCGTCCTCACACTCCCACCCTGAGTTACTGAATACAACGGAGTCGCTGATGTCCCAGTTAACCCTAATCTCAACGGTAATGTCATCAACATCCCTTAACGAAGCGGTAACAACATCTAAAAAATGAAACGCATGAGTGTTTCCTGCCATGTGCAGACCTTGCATGGCGGTGCTCTTACCGCTGCCGTTCGGCCCAACAATTAAAGTAAATCTGTTAAGCGGAAGAGTCGTGTCTATTAAAGCTTTGAAGTTCTTAAAGTGAACTGACTTTATCATTAAGATTCTCTCCTACTGCAAAGAAGCCAGTGCAGCGCACATCGTTTAGCACAATTATACCCTCAAACGCAGTTAATCGTCTTCCAGAAGAGCGTGCGCGTTGCGTTGGAGGCCTGCGAGCTTGGCGCGCTTGACGGGGCTGCGTCGGAAGCGTTCGACGTATGCGTCGTGGGTCAGGTTGATGATGTCGTTAAGTTTGGGAGAGATGCTGTCCGGGCGCGGCTCGAAGCGAGATTCTTCCGTGGCTTGCTCGAAGCGATTCCACGGGCACACGTTCTGACAGATGTCGCAGCCGTAGAGCCAGCCGTCGAGGTTCGCGGCGACCTCCGCGGGCAACTCCGGCTCGCGCAGCTCAATCGTCGCGTGGGAGATGCAGCGCGCCGAGTCAACGACGTAAGGCTCGACGATTGCTCCGGTGGGGCACGCGTCAAGGCAGAGCGTGCACGTGCCGCAGTGGTCTTCCTCGCGCGCGTCGTCGTACTCAAGCTCGATGTCCAACACAAGCTCTCCAAGGAAGACCCAAGAGCCGTAGTCGCGCGTGATGAGGTTTGTGTGCTTGCCTATCCAGCCCAAGCCCGCGCGCTCGGCCCAAGCCTTATCCATCGCGGGCTGCGCGTCAACGCAAACCTTGCCGTGCGCTTCGGGCGCAAGCTCTCTCGCGAAAGCGAGCAACGCTTTCAGCTTCTCGCCCAGAACGTCGTGGTAGTCGTCGCCCCACGCGTAGCGCGAGATTTTGCCCGTGCCGTGCGCGGCGGTGTGACGGTGCGGCGTGAAGTAGTTGAGGGCGACGACTACAACGGAGAGCGCGCCCGGCAGAAGCCTGCGCGGGTCTGTGCGGCGCTCGACATCGCGCGCCATCCAACTCATCCCTGCGTGATGACCGCGCCGCAGCCACTCTTCGAGCCGCGCACGCTCGTCTTCGAGCGGCATGGCGCGCACGATGCCGACTTTGTGGAAGCCGAGTTCGCGAGCGCGTCGCTTGATCTCCGACGTGAGGCGCGCGGTCGAAAGCCTTTCTTGTAATGCGTCGCTCATAAATCTTTCGGGAGAATTATAACAGAGCGATGCGTGGCACACTTTCTTGAGTGCGATGAAAGGGGTAGTTCACCGCAGAGGCGCAGAGGACGCAGAGTTCACGCAGAGAAATACTCAAACCTCTGCGCCCCCTCTGCGCTCTCTGCGCCTCTGCGGTGAATGCCTTTTGCCGCGGATTCAAGAATGAGAGATACGCCGTTTGCGGGCGAGAGTTGCGCCGCCACATGGCGCGCGTTAAGCTTCGGGGCAGCATCTTATGTCGCAAAGAAGCATGGATTCGATGCCGGCGAAGGAGTCGCTTGAGCGCAAGGCCGGGCGGCTTCTCTTCATCGGTCTGCCCGTCACGCGTCTCGACAAGCACTGGCGCGAGCTTCTGCGCGAAGTCCGACCGGGCGGCGTCATACTCTTCGGGCGCAACATCGAGTCGGCGGAGCAGGTCGCGCTCCTTAACGCGCAGATACGCGACGCCGCGGGCGCGGGCGTGCTCATCGGCGTAGATCAGGAGGGGGGACTCGTTGACCGCTTCCGCGACGTGTGTGGGCCGATGCCTTCGGCCAAGTCCGTACGCAACGCTGGGCGCGCGGAGCTGGCGGAGAAGTTCGGCGCGTTGACGGCACGCGTGCTGCGCCTTCTGGGCTTCAACATAAACTTCGCGCCCGTTTTGGATCTCTCCGGCGACAACGAGGACAACGGCCTGCGCGCGCGCACGTTCGGCGCGAAGCCTGAGATGGTCTCGCTCCTCGGCGGCGCGTACCTCGACGGTTTGCAGCGCGGGCAGGTCATCGGCTGCGGCAAACACTTTCCCGGCTTGGGCGGCTCGAAGGTTGACTCGCACCGTCGTCTGCCGGTCGTCACGCACACGTGGCAGGAGATTTTTCAGCACGACCTCGTGCCCTTCATGGACTTGATGTTCCACAGACCCGGCGAGCGCCTGCGCTCCGTGATGGTGAGCCACGCGGCCTTCCCAGACATCTCCGAGTTCCTGCAAGACCTTTTCCGAGAGAAGGGCGACCCGCCGACCATACAGGGCTTGCACGAATTTCCCGCGACGATAAGCGGCAACGTTACGACGCGCCTGCTCCGGCGTATTCTGAAGTTCGACGGCCTCGTCATCACAGACGACATGGAGATGGGCGCGGTCGTGCAGACGCTCTCCGTGGCCGAAGCCTCTCTGCGCGCTATCGAGGCAGGCTCCGACATGGTCTTGATCTGCGAGCAGGAGGCGAACTTCGTCGCCGCACGCGACGAGCTTGCGCGCGCCGTCAAAGAAAAACGCCTGAGCGCACGCGCGCTGAGCGCGGCTGGCCGCCGCATGGACTCCGCGCTCAAGCTCACGGGCGAGCCTGAACAGTTCGACGCCGAAGAATTTCAAGCGGTCGCGCGCCGCATCGCGGAGTTGAAAGACGAGCTGAAGACTGCGGAAGAGACAGGCGAGTACGCGCCGCTCTACAGCACGGAGGAAGGCGACGAGCGACGCTCGTCCAATTTTTAGACGAGCTTTCGTATGGCTCTTGTCTTTGGCCGAACAAAAATTTAACAGGGATGGACAGGATAAAGACAAACGCAGAAGTCAGAACGATGAACGATGAACTGAAAGACAAGTTGAGTTCAGTTCATCGTTCATCGTTCTGACTTCTGACTTTCCTTCCTCCTGTCCATCCCTGTTAATATTTCTTCCATCACTACATTGAATCACGGAGGCAACTCTCGCCGTGCAACGATTCTCGACAACGCTTCTCGCGCTCGCGCTTCTACTCATCCCCGTCTTCGCGCAACAGACCGCCACGCCGCCCGCTGGGCAACCCGCGGCGCCGAACGCCGCGCGTCAGGGCGAGGCCGCCGTCGCGCAAGCGCCGCCCATACCTCTGCCGCCGCCGCGCGTGAAGATCGAGGAGTACCGCGAGCGCGCGTCGCGCATCATCGGCGCGGCGCTGACAAGCGACATGGCATATCGTCGGCTCGCATGGCTCACAGACCGCATCGGCCACCGACTGAGCGGGTCGGAAGCTTTGGAGCGCGCCGTCGAGTGGGCCGTCGCCGAAATGAAGCGCGACCGCTTAGACAACGTGCGCGCGGAGAAGGTTATGGTGCCGCACTGGTCTCGCGGCGCGGAAAGTCTCGAATTGGTCTCGCCCGTTCGCAAGAGTCTTCCGATGCTGGGCTTGGGCAACAGCACGGGGACGCCGCCCGAAGGCTTGACGGCGGAGGCGGTCGTCGTCCGAAGTTTCGACGAGCTTGAAGCGTTAGGCGAGCGCGTGCGCGGCAAGATAGTCGTCTACAACGTTCCGTTCACGAACTACGGCGCTACGGTCGCGTACCGGGGCGGCGGCGCGTCGCGCGCGGCCAAGTATGGCGCGGTCGCCGCCATCGTCCGCTCGGTCACGCCTGTAAGTTTACAGACGCCGCACACGGGCACGCTTCGTTACAGTGACGACCAGCCGAAGATTCCGGCGGCGGCGGTCACAATCGAAGGCGCGGAGCTTTTGCAGCGCATGCACGAGCGCGGCGAGCGCCCGCAGCTTCACCTGAAGATGGAAGCCAAGTTTCTGCCCGATGCGGAATCGGCAAACGTCATCGCGGAGATCAAGGGGCGCGAGAAGCCCGAAGAGGTCGTGGTCATCGGCGGGCACTTCGACTCTTGGGACGTAGGGCAAGGCGCGCACGACGACGGCGGCGGCTGCATCGTCTCTTGGGAAGTAGTGCGGCTTCTCAAAGAGCTGGGCCTCAGGCCGCGCCGCACGATCCGCGTCGTGCTGTTCACGAACGAGGAGAACGGCCTTCGGGGCGGCAACGCATACCGCGACGCGCACAAGTCGGAGCTTGCAAAGCACGTCCTCGCCATCGAGTCCGACAGCGGCGTCTTCCGTCCCACGGGCTTCGGCCTCGACGAGAAGGCGACGCCACAGGCGCGCGCGGACTTCATCGAGATAGCGAAACTTCTGAGCGGCATCCGAGCCGATAACATAGCAGCGGACGGCGGGGGCGCGGACATCGGCCCCATCGTGAGGGAGGGCGTCGTGGGCGCGTCGCTCAACGTTGACGGCACGCACTACTTCGACATACACCACACCCACGCAGACACCTTCGACAAGGTCAACCCGCAGGAGCTTGCCGCCTGCGTCGCCGCGATGGCGGTGATGGCCTACGTCGTCGCCGACATGCCGGATCGTCTGTGAAGTTAAACGTGAAAGAAAGCGGGAAGCGTAAGAATCTGTTTGAGGAGTTAGCTCCGTAGGAGCGGGATGTTTGAACGCGTCGCCTCCGGCTTCTTGAAGTTCGCGGTATAGCTCCAACGCCCGCCGTAACGCTCGACAAACTTGAAGCCCTCTTTTTCGACGAGCGATTTGACTTTGGCGAACGTTGAAAAGTCCGGGTCTGGAAGATGCTCGCTGATGGAAAGCAAGCCTTCAGGCTTTAAGACGCGACGGGCTTCGCCCAAGAAGGCTTTCCGGTTCGACACTTCCCCCAACACTGCGACGAGAAAAAGCGCGTCGAAGGAGTCTTCCTTGAACGGTAATTCTCCCGCGTCCGCGAGCGTGTATCCGACGTTATGCAATCCCTCCGCTTCTAGTTTCCGGCGGGCCTTCTTCAGCATCTCTGGCTGCAAGTCCAACAACTCAAGATGCCCGTTCGGAACACTGCGCGCGACTTCGACGCTGTAGAAGCCGGAGCCTGCGCCAACTTCAAGCACACGGCTCGTCGCGTCAAGCGCGAGGCGTGCGACGAGCTTTCGAGGCGAGAGCGTAATGTATCGCCAAGGGAGGTCAAGGAAAAAAGACAACTCGTGCGGGAACACTCCGCGCCAGAGGGCATTCTTAACACTGCTCGCCCAACGAATCACCTTCATAGTTTTCGTGTAGCCATCTAACGCTCGGCATCACCCGCGCCCCTATTCAACGTACATGAGAGGCATGCTGATGGGGCGTCGGGTGAATGCCATTGTTAGATGGCATCTCACCCTTGCAGCAATTGTGTTAGCTTTGGCGACCATTCAAGCGGCATCCCATGATCTAGCAATACATCTTGAGCCAATGAGATTGCTTCTACTTGAAAGTCGGCACTTTTGTTATGAGCACCCGCTAACTCGATCTTAAATTCATCGACATCTGGAACAGGTCTAAACTCAGAGTTGCTACTCAATAACCAATCACTGTTTCTATCCTCAACTTCAAGTTCTAAATAGCCTTTTGGACAATACAGAAAGTCCTCGGGAATTCCGCCATTACTATTTATGAAATTGCGGGCGTACTCAAAGCACTCTAAGGACAATTCAGAAGATGCTGAGATATGTAATAACCACAGGGCTGTGAAGAAGGAATATTTTAACGGCCCAGATTCAATCTCCAATAGAATTAATTTGCATTGCTCAGCAATATATTTAACGGCTTCCGGTAAGTCATGCATCAAGATAGCTATAAGCGCCCAATATGGCGGAGCAAATCCTAAAATGGCTTGAGTATAATCACGATCTAACCCAAGATGAGGCCCAATCTTCGTGCCATACAAAGTGTCCTTTTGCCAATTCATTAGTCTTTCGTAAAAGAACTTCTTTCTTTCAAACCCGTCTGATGAAAGCACAAGGATGCCTAGATGGATTGGAGCCGCCCACCAGCTTCCTATCCACGATTCGTACCGGTCATCTTCTTCAATATAAGGTAGGGCAGATTCACGCGCCGAGAGATAACGAATGAAGTGTTGTCGGAATTCGGGATTGCTTCTCGATAATACCGCGTACCGTAGTAAAAAAGTTCCATGTCCCCTCTCAAAACCTATATTCTCAATGTGTTGAATAATCTCCGAAAGGTTAGCGTCTTTCCATAACTGCGATTTCAGAACTTTTGTAACGCCTATCAAATCTATCTCCCGCGTTAATCGTCTATGTTGTCCGAGAATATCCATAACAAGCTCTGTGGTTTTGCCGCTCGCCAGTTCATACGCCCGATAATTGTGAGAGCCAAATAAGCGACGGAGGTCATCAACACGTGAGGTATCTTGCCCACCGGATACCATGACATGAAAGAAGAATAAGGGTTTTTCAAATGACTGATTAGGTTTCCCGAAAACTTTGGCTGGATTACTGGCAATAGCGTTTGTAACTTTACTTTCAACTTCAAAAATCATCAGAGGGAACTCTTGCCCCTTTTCTGATAACCACGCTACATCTATCGCTGGAGGATTCTTTTTATTCCTTTCGACCGGCAACTCTTTCTCTACCACGTATCCTAAAGCTTCACCGAGATGGAACAACCCTTCAATGATCTGTTTACCCGCCTCTAATTTATGTTCTGGCATAATGTAGCTTTCAATGGAGTTGAGAGAACCTTAGAGTAGAAGCCATCTAACATCTGATTATACCGTGCGGTGCGGCATAACACCCTAAATTACAGTGTTATGCCGCACCGCGCAGTATAACTACATTATAGACGGCAATAATTCTTAGGCTTTCTCGTCGAGGACGCCTGACCGCTGTATGGGTAGGAATTTTCCGCAAGAGTTCCTTGTGTGGAAAGCCTCCACCTTATTGACTTGCTTCTATTTTTGCCGCGCCTTATGTTTTCTGGAACTTTCCCCCCGCCCGGCGCGAATCTACAGTGTCCGCGGTGGTCTTCCAAATTATTTCGGAGCGGAGAATGTCGGCTTCTCAAAACGCAGGCGACGCTGAGCTGCTGCGGCTGATGCTGGCCGGAGACGAGGAGGCTTTCACGACGCTTTACAGGCGTCGGCAGGGCGGCGTCTACCGATTCGCGCTGCGCATGAGCGGGTCTGAGGCTCTGGCCGAAGACATCGTGCAGGAAGTCTTCATGGTCTTGATGCGCGACGGCGCGAACTTCGACTCGTCGCGCGCGTCTCTGAGCGCGTACCTCTACGGCATCGCGCGCAACCACGTCCTTCGCGCATTCGAGCGCGAGCGCGGCCTCGTCCGGTTCGACGGCGACGACGCGGACGATTCGCCAGTCGCGCCGCACGAGAATCTAATCGCGCACGACGACCCGCTCGGCGATCTGACGCGAGGCGAGCAGGTCGAGGGGCTACGGCAGGCTGTGCTTGCGCTGCCTCCGCATTACCGCGAGGCGCTCGTGCTGTGCGAGCTTGAAGAGATGAGCTACGCGGAGGCCGCCGCCGCTTTGAGTTGCGCGGTCGGGACTGTGCGCTCGCGCCTGCACCGCGCGCGGGCGATGCTCGCGGAGAAGTTGCGCGGCGCGCGCAGGCGCGAGTCGGAGGCGGCGGGCGAGGGCGGCGCGGCGGTCGGCGGTAAGGAAGGGACGGCGCAGGCTTTGAGGACGGCGAGGTGTTTCGCATGAACTGTCAGGACTTTGAAAGCAACATTAACGCACTGGCGCGCGGCGCGCTGATGGACGCGCGAGAGCGAGAGACGGCGCTCGCGCACGAAAGCGCCTGCACGCGTTGCGCCGCGCGGCTCGCGGACGAGCGCGCGCTCACGTCGGGCCTTCGCGTGCTGGCCGCCGATACCAAAGACATGGAAGCGCCCGCGCGAGTCGAGGCCGCGCTGCTCGCAGCGTTTCGTGCGCGCGCCGCGTCGCGCGTGGGCGTCGCGCCGCTTGCCGACGAGACAATAGATAGGCCGTGGTCTTGGATGAGGACGGTCGCGGTCGCATCGCTCGCCGCGGCTGCCGCGCTCGCGCTCTTCATGCTCATCCCGCCAATCGCGACTAAGACAAACGTCGCGGTTACTGGAAATCAAACCACCGGACAAGAACAAGTCGCCGCGACAACCGGCACGATTGAAACCGCAACGCAGAAGGATAAACAAACGCTTTCGTCCTCGGTCGCGGCAGCATCGTCAACGCCTCTGCCGGTCGCTGACGAAAATGTTTTGCGCGCGTCTGTCCCGCGTCGCCAGCCGAATCGCCCCGTGCAAGGGATGAACGCCGGCTTAAGCAGAAGCGACGTGCGCGGCTCTCAAACTCAGCGCGGCCTCGCACAGACGGCGAGCAGCAGCAGCGAGGAGGTCACGACCGACTTCATCCCTCTGATGCAGGGCGAGCGATTCACGCAGGGCGAGGGCGGCCACCTCGTAAGGATAGAGCTGCCGCGCTCCGCGCTCGAACGCTTCGGGCTGCCGATCAACGCGGAGCGCGCGGGCGGGCGCGTCAAGGCAGACGTACTGCTCGGCGAGGACGGACTTGCGCGCGCGATTCGATTCGTGCGCTGACGGGAACAGTGCCGGGGGCGGCGCGACGCGCGGGTCTCATTGATCAGCACGCACTCCCTCCGCGTGAGTTGCGGCCCTTCGCGCCGCCGCCCCGGCGCTGTAGCAGCTTGCCAATCAATTCGGATTAGCTTCGCGAAATTAAGGGCAATCAAAACTTTGGAAACGTAACGAAAGGAAACCGTAAGTCATGCAGAAGAAATGGATGGGCTTCACGCTCGCGCTCGCGCTCGCGGGTAACGCGCTCGGCGTTTGCGCGCAGGATGTGAAGGTGAGAAGGACTGGGCCGCCTCCTACGGTCGAGCGCGACGTAATCATCGAGCGTCAGGGGCCGGACGGGCCGACGCCTCCTCCGGGCGAAGGCGTCGAGATGCGTGGCGACAACTTCGTCTTCCTCGCCACCGAAATGAGCTTCAACGGCAAGGTCGTTAAGGGTGCGCCCTACTCGGCGCAGGCCGTCACCGAGAGCGTGCATGCGCTCGCCGACGGCAACCGCATCGTTCACAAGAACACAGCGCAGGTCTATCGCGACTCGGAAGGGCGCACGCGCCGCGACCAGTCGCTCGGCTCGATAGGGCCTTACGCAGCACAGGGCGACCCGCCGCAGACCTTCTTCATCAACGACCCCGTGGCGGGCGCGAACTACATACTCGACCCGCGCTCGAAGACCGCGCGCAAGCTCCCGCGCATGGAGTTCCGTTTCAAGTCCGAGAGCAGCGACGGGGCCGCGAAGCAAGAGGCCGAAAGAAAGCTCTCGGTGGAGAGCCACGCGCGCATGCGCGAGAAGAAGGAGGGCGACGAGGGCTTCCACTTCACCATCCAGACTCCGCCTCCGGGCGAGCCGGGCGCGGCGGCGGACGTTCAGTTCTTCCGACACTCGTCGAAGGCAGAGAAGAAGTCCGAGAAGCTTGAGGCGCGCAACATCGAGGGCGTGCAGGCCGAAGGCTCGCGTACGACGACGACCATCCCCGCGGGTGAGATCGGCAACGAGCAGCCGATTCAGATCGTCAACGAGCGCTGGTACTCGCCGGAGCTTCAGGTGATTGTGATGACGCGCCACAGCGACCCGCGCTTCGGCGAGACAACCTACAAGCTCACAAACATACAGCGCGTCGAGCCTTCGGCTGCGCTCTTCCAAATCCCTTCGGATTACACCATCAAGGATAGCCGCGGCCCCGCCGGCCAGCGACGCATGCGCCGCCCCGCCCCGCCGCCTCCGCAGGAGGAACAGAATTAACGACGGCGCGAGTGAGACGAGAACAGCCCGGCAGGGGCTGAGGAAATTAGCCGGGGGTGAGCCGTAGATGCGAGCGGCAGCGAGCATCGAAGCCGAAGCCCCCGGAAGCGACACGAATTAAAAAACCGCCCCGGCAGGGGCGGCGGAACACCGACACGAACGATGACGTGTGTTGTTTCCGCCGCCCCTGCCGGGGCGGGGTAATTTTTGTGTGTCCCGTTCCGGGGGCTTCGGCTTCGTCCCTTGCTCGCCTTACGGCTCGCTTCGGACTCGCTCACCCCCGGCTAATTTCCTCAGCCCCTGCCGGGGCTATTCGGCGCTGCGCCTTTCTTCTTGTCGTCACTCCTCCGCTTCGCGTTGTTGCCGCCTGACTTCTTTTTCTTCTCCGTTTTCGCGGGCGGCAGGTAACTCGCCGCTGCGTCCGTGACGACGCACAGGCCGCTCAGTTTCTCGCCGCGCAAGCTTTGCGCGAGCGAGCGCGCCTCGGCGTAAGGTAATCCTTCGGCCTCGCGCCCGCGCTCGCTTATCACCGCCCAGCGACGTTCGTTCAGTTCGCTCATCAAGAAGCTTTCTTAAAATTCGGTGTCGAGTAAAAATCCCTGCGAGTTTAACGGATGCGCGCGAGACCGAACAAGCGTGCTGCCTGAGGGCCACGCCGCTCCAAATTGAAACTTAGAACATGAGGGCAGACGGAAAAGACTCATCCACGAAAACACACGAAGCCGAACGCACGAAATCATCTCGCTTTGTTTCGTGCTGCTTCGTGTGTTTTCGTGGATCAACGCTTTCCTGTGTCTCCATCTTGAGCGTTCTGATTTAGTTAAGCCGGAACAGCAACGGGCGCGACGCTTGCGGCGCGGCATGCGCGGGCGTTAATCTCTCGAGCGCAAGCAAACAAAAATTCACCCGAACAAAACTCGAAACGAGCGACAACCGAGAGGCGAGAGAATGAAAAAACTACTCCTGCTTTTGGCAGTTCTTCTGACCGGCGCGTGCGTCACACAGCAGACGCAGAACACGGCCACGACCAATGCGACGCAGAGCGGCGGCGGCGATCAGGCGTTCAAAGCGGTTCACGACAAATACGTCGTCGAGTTCCTGCGCCGCAACCCAACCGTCAACACGTACCTCGGCGGCGCGGGGCTTGACCCTTCGCTCAAAGAGGTTGACGGGAAACTCCGCGACCACTCGGCTGCCGCGCTCACGGAAGAAGACCGCTGGCTCGCCGATTCGCAGAAGGCTTTTGAAGGCATTGACGCGCAGACGCTAAGCCCCACGCGCCGCATTGACCGCAACGTCGCGCTCGCGCAGATAGCGTTCCTTCTGCGCCAACACCAGACGCGCCGCTATCAGGAGCGCGCCGTTGACACATACGTGAGCGAGCCTTTCCGCGCGATTGACTGGCAGTTGCAGGGCATGACGCAGACGGGCGAAAAATCTTACGGCACGCCCGAAGAGTGGCGTCTGGTAGCGAGCCGCCTCGCAGACATCCCGCGCTTCCTCACGGTCGCGCAGGAGCAGTTACAGGCGGGCGTCAAGTCAGGCAACACTGCCGACCCGCGCATGCTACGGCGCGACGGCGTCAAGACCGCGGAGGCCGACGCCAAATACTTCGCGGAGGAGTTGCCGAAGCTCGCGCAGGAACGTCTCGCCGCGGGCGAAGCGAGCGACCAACTGCTGACGCAAGTTAAGCAGGCGTCGCAGGCCGCCTCGGACGCTTACAAAAAGTTCGCCGAGTTCGCGCGCACTACTTTCTTCGACGCCGCGCCCGACGCGCCCGACGGTCTCCTGCCTAAGTCGCAGTTCTCCGCCGACCGCTACGCCTTCGGCGAGGCCGAGTACGACTGGGCGATCAAGAACAACCTGCGTATGGACACGACCGCCGCCAAGCTCTACGAAGAGTCTTGGCCCATCGTCGAAGACACGCGCAAGCAGATGGTCGAGCTTGCGCGCAAGATCGGCGAGAAGCGCACTCTCAAGCTCCCCGAAGACGGCATGCAGGCCGTGCGCGCGGTCTTCGACGAGCTTGGCAAGGAGTACCCGAAGACCGACGCCGAGATGGTCGAGTGGTACAAGGAGGCTGGCGTCAGGCTGGTTGACTACGCGCGCAAGACCGGAGTGTTCGACGTGCCCGCCGACTACAAGCTCGACGTTGTGGAGACGCCGCCGCCGCTTCGTGCCTCGATTGACGGCGCGGCATACTACCCTGCGCCTCCCTTCAAGCAGAGCGGCGTGGGCCGCTTCTACGTCACCACGTCGGGGACGAACGACCCCGCGGTTCTCAAGGAGAACAACCGCGCCGCGCTCGCAGACCTCGCCGCGCACGAAGGCTTTCCGGGGCATGACTGGCACTACAAAGTCATGACGCAGTACCGCGACCAGATCGCGGGGGTGCGTTGGCTCACGCCCGGCGCGGTCGAAGACTCTTCTTCGATGTGGGAGGACTCGATGGCCGCCGAAGGGTGGGCGCTCTACTCCGAGGCTCTGATGGCCGAAGCTCAGCCGGGTGCGCCCGAAGGCTTCTACACGCCGGAGGAGCGCCTCTATCAACTTCAAGGCAAGCTCTACCGAGACCTTCGCGTGCGCGTTGACACAGGAATCCACACGGGGCGCATGTCGTTCGGCGAGGCGGTTGACCTCTTCTCCGAGATAGTTGACTTCCAGCCGGGCAAATGTTCGGACGCTAACAAGTCCGACTCGAAGCGCGCGAGCTGCGACTCGTCGGAGCGCGCCATCTTCCGTTATTCCAAGTGGCCCACGCAGGCAATTACATATCGCCTCGGCAAGGATCAGATTTTCGCCTTGCGCGCGGAGGCGGCGAAACAGCTCGGCGCGGGGTTCGCGCCCAAAGCGTTCCACCTCCTCTTCATGCGTCAGGGCACGATCCCGGCGGGCTACTTCCGCGAGGAGCTATTGAAAGAGATTCAGAAGAAATAGGAGAGCGGGCAAAAGGTTAAAAGGGGAAGAGGCAGGCGCGTTTTCGCCCCGGCAGGGGCGTCGGAAATTAGCCGGGGGTGAGCCGAAGGCACGAAGCGAAGCGTAGTGCCGACGCGAGCCCCCGGTGCAACAAGCAAAAAATTCCAAAGCCCCGGAGGGGCGACAGACTCGACTCACTACAAAAACCGCTCGTCGTATTCGACGCCACTCTGTTTGAGGAATTCGACGTACTCATCCTGAAACGACAACTTCCTGTGGTGCCTCTCCTGTTGCGCGATGTAACTTTTCACCCGACCGATTTGCGATGCGCTAACGGTGAACGCGCCGTACCCGTCCTGCCAAGCGAAATCGCGCTCGCCCATCGTCTCGTGTGCCCAATGTGAAGACGCGCTCTTGATGTCTCGCAGTATGTCGGCGAGCGTGTGATTTGCGCGAAGGCCAACCAGCAGGTGTACGTGGTCGTCCATTCCGCCGATTGCTTCCGGGATGCCGCCCGTGTTGCGGACTGCCCCGCCGAGGAATGCGTGCAGTCGCCCGCGCCAATCGTTGGCGATGAGTGGGCGACGATTCTTCGTGCTGAAGATGAGATGATAATGCAGGCTCAGGTGAGTTGAAGACATGGCACGCTCCTGCGCCCCTGCCGGGGCGCGTGAGGTTTTTGGTGGATACGTTTCCGGGGGCTTGCTTCGTCGTTCGCCTGCGGCTCACGCCTCAAGCTCACCCCCGGCTAATTTCCGTCGCCCCTGCCGGGGCGCAACACTGGCGGTGACTTCTACGTTACCGCGCACCTGCTCACTCGTACCGCAAACACTCAATCGGATCGAGCCTTGATGCCTTGCGCGCGGGCCAGACGCCGAAGGCGAGGCCGACGAAGACGGAGACGAGCAGCCCCGCGATTACCGCCCAGAGCGGCACCGCGGAGGGCAACGCGGGCAGTATGAACGCGATGATCTTGCTGATGGCGATTGCGGAGAGGACGCCGATGACTCCGCCTAAAAATGTCAGCGTCATCGCCTCGTAGAGGAACTGCAAAACGATGTCGCGGCGGCGCGCGCCGATGGCCTTGCGTATGCCGATCTCCTGCGTGCGCTCGGTGACGGAGACGAGCATGATGTTCATCACGCCTATGCCGCCGACGAGCAGGCCGACCGACGAGAGCGCGATGCCGAAGATGCCGATCATGGCCGTGATGCTGTCGAACTGCGAGACGATCTTGTCGGCTGTTCCGAGGTCAAAATTGTTCGCCTGGTTGAACTTCACACCGCGCCGCCGCCGCAGAACTTCCTCCACCTGATCCAGAGCCTCGCGGAGCTTGCCGGACTTGGCCTGTATGACGAGCATCACGTACTCGCTGCCGGGCGAGACCTCGTGCGCCGTTCGGAAGGGGATGTAGATGGCGTTGTCCTCGTCGTTCTCTCCGAAGATGGCGTTCTTGCGCTTCTCAAGCACGCCGATTATCTCGAAGGGCCGACCGCCGAGCTTGACCTCCGTGCCCACGGCTTCGCCCTCTCTACCGGGAAAGAGCGCGTCCACGACGTTGACGCCGATGACCATCACGTTGCGCCGGTTCGTGTCGTCCGTCTCCGTGATGAACCGCCCGTCGCGAATGGAGACGTTCGTGGCCGCAGCGTAGTTCGCCGTCACGCCCTCTACGCCGCCGCGCCTGTAGTTCGTGCCCTTGTACGTGATCGTCGAGTCCCACCAAGACACGAAAAGATCGGGCGCGACCGTCTCGACCGCGGGGGCCATGCGGGCTATCGCCTCGCCGTCCTCGCGCGTCAGAGGCTTGCGCTGTCGCTCCGCCGCGTCGCGCGGCCCCAGACTCGGCCCCGTGGAGAGGTGGAAGGCGTAGATGTTGTTCGTGCCGAACTCTTCGACGACCTGCACGATACTCTGGCGCACGCCCGTCAGGAGCGAGGCGATGACGATGACGACCGCCACGCCGATGACGATGCCGAGCGTCGTCAGGAAGCTGCGAAACTTGTGCGCCCGCAAGCTATCGAACGCCATGCGGAAGATTTCGACGGGGACGAATCTGGCGATACTGAATTTCATAGCTTTAGTAAATGGTAAATGGTGAATGGTAAATGGTGATTGAACGATCTGCGGCTTGAGCTAAACATTCACGCCGAAAGCGCAGTTTCTATTCACCATTTACCATTTACCATTTACGTCTCTTATTTTCTTGCGAGCGCGACGATGGGGTCGAGCCGCGAAGCCTTGAACGCCGGATAGATGCCCGCGATCATCCCTATGCCGCCGGAGACGCCGATGGAGAGCAGGACGTATATGAACGTCACAGTCATCGTCCAGCCCGTCGCGATGGCGATAACCCACGTCAGCGCGACCGCCAGAAGGAATCCGAGTATGCCGCCGCACGTCGTCAAAACCGACGACTCGATCATGAACTGCAAGAGCATCTGCTTGCGCGTCGCGCCCAGAGCTTTGCGCAGGCCTATCTCGAACGTGCGCTCGGTGACGGAGACGAGCATGATGTTCATCACGACGATGCCGCCGACGACGAGCGAGATGAACGTGATGGGCACGACGACCGCGGCGATGCCGCCCGTCAGCGAGTCAACCTCGCCCGCGAGATCGCCCGTGTTGACGAGTCCGAAGTCGTCATCCTCGTTGCCCTTGAGCTTGTGCTTGTTGCGAAGCGCCGTGCGCGCGTCCTCTATCGCCGTCTGGAACTTTTCGCGCGAAACGGCCTTGCCGTGAATCTGTAAGCTCTGGCGTCCGCCGAAGATTTTGCGGTAGGTCGTGAGCGGCAGGTACAACTGCTTGTCGAACGACTGGCCGAGCATCGAGCCGCGCTTTTCTTCGACGCCGATGATTGTGAGCGGCAGCCCGCGCACGTTCAAGGTCTTGCCTATCGCGTCTTGTCCGGGGAAGAATTTCTCTTTCACCTCGTCGCCGATGACCATGACCATCGCGGCGGTCTCAAGCTCCTGCGGCAGTATGAAGCGCCCGTCGGCAATGGTCTTGTCCTCGATTGACTGCATGTTGGGCGTCACGCCCTGAACCTGAACGCCGAACAGCTCTTCGCCGTCCTGCTTGAGGTCAGTACGGTTCTGCAACTGCGCGCCGACCTCCGAGCATGCGACGCAGTAGTCGCGCACCCACTCGTAATCCTCAAGCTCAAGCCGCTTGTTGCGGCGGTTCATCTTCTCCCACGCTTCTTCTGAGAGTTCGCCCTGATGCGCCATGCGCGCGATCATGA
>Ga0190275_10000998_pt1 | contig 22025 bp, 23 predicted proteins | sample Popmic550T_FD_133745 | JGI IMG/M metagenome (GOLD analysis project Ga0190275, IMG submission 133745) | Populus adjacent soil microbial communities from riparian zone of Yellowstone River, Montana, USA - 550 T | ecosystem: Environmental > Terrestrial > Soil > Riparian zone > Trees stand | place...
CACCATCGGCGTGCTGGCCGCGGTGCTGATCATCGTGCAGGCCATCAATTGGGCCACCGACTACCGGCTGGACGCGTGGGGCATCGATCCCCGCAGCTGGGAAGGCCTGCTCGGGGTGCTGTTCGCGCCACTGCTGCACGGATCCTGGGGACACCTGTGGTCGAACCTGGTGCCGCTGGTGATCATGGGTGTGCTGATCATGCTGAGCGGGGTGCGCCAATTCGTTGCGGTCACTGTGCTGGTCTGGCTCGTTTCCGGCCTGGGTGTCTGGCTGATCGCGCCCGGGAACACCACCACCGTCGGCGCGTCGGGCATCGTCTTCGGTTGGCTGGCGTTCTTGATCGTCCGGGGGATCTGGACCCGGACCTGGCAGCACATCGTCCTCGGGTTGGTGCTGCTGGCGATCTACGGCAGCCTGTTCTGGACCGGAATCGTGAAGGTGGCCGCCGCCGACGTCACCGGGGTCGTCACGGTTTCCTGGCAGGCGCACCTGTTCGGCGCCATCGGCGGAGTGCTGGCCGCGTTCCTGGTCGCGAAGGCCGACGGTCCGCGACGCGCCGCCGCCAAGGCAGCCATCAGGTCGTGAGACGGCCGGTACCGTTCGTGGTGTGACATCGTCGAGGTCCGTATCGGATGCCCCCATCGGGATCTTCGATTCCGGGGTCGGCGGTCTGACCGTGGCCAGGGCAATCATCGATCAGCTGCCGGGCGAGCGTGTCCGGTACGTGGGGGACACCGCCAATGGCCCCTACGGGCCATTGAGCATCGCTGAGGTCCGCCGGCATGCCTTGGCGATCGGCGACCAACTGGTCGACAGCGGGGTGAAGGTCCTGGTGATCGCCTGCAACACTGCATCGGCCGCATGCCTGGCCGACGCCAGGGAACGGTACGACATCCCGGTGATCGAGGTCATCCGACCGGCCGTTCGCCGGGCCGTTGCGATCACCAGAACCGGTGACGTCGGAGTCATCGGGACGTCTGCCACCATCGAATCCGGTGCCTACCAGGATGCCTTCGATGCCGCCCCAGGTGTCCGGGTGCATGCCGTCGCCTGCCCGTCCTTTGTCGATTTCGTCGAGCGCGGAATCACTTCCGGACGGCAGGTGATCGGGCTGGCCCAGGCCTATCTGGCGCCGCTGCAGCGGACCGGTTTGGACACCCTCGTGCTCGGCTGTACCCACTACCCGCTGCTGACCGGCGCGTTGTCGTTGGTGATGGGCGAGCAGGTGACGCTGGTCTCCAGCGCGGCCGAGACCGCCAATGACGTCTACCGCCGGTTGACCGAACTGGACCTGCTGTCCCCGGGCCCTACTCCGTCCGGTCCGCACGAGTTCCTGGCTACCGGCGACCCGGAGCCTTTCGCACGGCTCGGGCAACGCTTCCTGGGCCCGGAGATCAGTTCGGTGACGGGCCTGGGCGTCCCCGTCTGAATGTGTCCTAACCCACTCGGCGCAGCCGCATGGGGTACGGCAGGCACGAACGTGTCGGTATGGGGCACTAGCCTTCTGGGAATGAACAGAGTTGACGGCAGGGCCGATGACGAACTTCGCCCGGTGCGATTCACCCGGGGCTTTCAGCAGCATCCCGCCGGTTCGGTGTTGGTCGAGTTCGGTGGAACCAAGGTGTTGTGTGCAGCCTCGGTCACCAATGGTGTGCCGCGCTGGCGGAAAGGCTCCGGCCTAGGCTGGCTCACCGCCGAGTACGCGATGCTGCCGTCGGCTACCCACGAGCGCAATGACCGGGAATCGGTGAAAGGCCGGGTCGGTGGCCGCACCCATGAGATCTCCCGGCTGATCGGTCGATCGCTGCGGGCATGCGTCGACCTGCGAGCACTCGGCGAGAACACCATCGCCGTTGATTGCGATGTTCTACAGGCAGACGGAGGCACCAGAACAGCTGCCATCACCGGCGCTTACATCGCACTGGCGGATGCCGTCAGCTACCTCAGGAACCGTGGGCTGCTGACCGACCCACAACCGCTGTCCTGCCAGATCGCGGCGGTCTCGGTCGGCGTTGTCGGTGGGCGGGTGCGGCTCGACCTGCCCTACGAAGAAGACGCCAGGGCGGAGGTGGACATGAATGTCGTGGCAACCGATGTGGGCACCCTGGTGGAGATCCAAGGGACGGCAGAGGGCGCCACCTTCGCCAGGTCGACCCTGGACGCCATGATGGATTCGGCGCTGGCGGGGATCGAGACGCTGGCCAAATTGCAGCGGGCCGCCTTGGCCGAGCAGCTGCCAGCTAGGCCGGCCGGTACCGATGTCAATGCCCGCCCGCCTAAACCGGCCGCGCCGGCCGTCAAGGCCCGAGCACAGGGTGGCAAGTGATGAGCCGGGTCCTGCTGGCCACTCGCAACGCGAAGAAGCTGGCCGAACTACAGCGGATTCTGGGCACCAGGGCGCAGGCAGTTGGGTTGGCCGATGTGCCCAAATTCGAAGAGCTCCCCGAGACCGGATCGACCTTCGAGGAGAACGCGATCGCCAAGGCGGAACAGGCGGCCACCCAGACCGGAGAAATCACCCTGGCTGACGATTCCGGACTCTCGGTCGACGCCATGAACGGTATGCCAGGAGTATTTTCAGCACGCTGGTCCGGCAAGCATGGGGACGACGCGGCCAATACCGAACTGTTGTTGGCACAAATGGGCGATGTCCCGGACGGCCGCCGCGGGGCGGCCTTTGTCTGTGCGCTGGCTCTGGCGGTGCCCAAGGAATCGTTGCAAGTGGTGCGCGGGGAATGGCGTGGGCGGATCCTGCGACAACCACGCGGCAGCAACGGGTTCGGCTACGACCCGATCTTTGTGCCGGAGGAGACAGACGACAGCGGCGACCGCAGGTCGGCGGCTCAATTGCTGCCCAGCGAGAAAGACTCGCTCTCGCATCGCGGGCGGGCGCTCTCGCTGATCATGCCGGAATTGGCAGTTGCACTGGGCTGGCGGGCGCCCTGACCCGCACAGGTTAATGACGCAAAAGGGACGGTCGACCAGGCGGTCGACCGTCCCTTTCAACGGGCTTTGTTACGGGCGTCCCCGGCGGCGGCCGGCGGCCCGCGCAATGATGACCGCGCCGCTGGAACCCAGCAGCATCAGGCCCAGGATCAGCAGCCAACCGGTGATACCCCAAACGACCATCTCCGGCCTGGCGAACAGCTGATCGATGGTGCTGGCCACCCGATCGGCGCCGTCGTACCAGGCAAGGGACCACACACCAGCGGCAGTGAGCGCGATTCCGGCTGGCAGCGTGGCCCAGGGCGACCAACCATTGAGCAGCACCGCGACGAAGATCAGTGCGGCACCCGTCGAGGTCCAGACGATGTCCCATGTCTCCGGCTGGCCGCCGGTATTGAGCATCACATCGAAGATCCGAAAGCCGAATTCGCCGATCAGATAAAGACCGCCGGCTACCAGCAGTGTTGCGATGACCGCGCTGATCAGGGCTGCCCAGGCGCGAGCCTTTGTCTGCTTACCGCCGCTCGGAGCGACCCGATCGGTTGCCGGTGGCACGTAGGTCGAGGTCGGATCGCCGTAAGTGCTGACTGGTGCCGACGGGTAGTCGCCCGCGCTGGACTCCGACGGCAGTGGTTCATACGGACTGCCTGACCAAGTACTCGCGCCACTCTTGGCTGACGAGGTCGAGCCGTAGGGACTGTCGGGTGAATCATCCGAAAATGGCGATTCCTCGGGGTATGCGGCCGATTGAGTCGCCGTCCGGACACTGCCTTCAGCATCGGAGTCGTACCCAGCGTCCCCGTTACCCGACGTCCGCGAGATGTCCGGTCCGGTCATGTTTCGCCCCTCTGCCAACGACTTGAAGCCCGCCTGCATGGCGGGTGTCTGCCTATCGTCCGTCCCTGGGGCGGTTCATTGCGGGAACACGACCGGGCGTGTTGCCGATTGGCCCAATCGACAATCGATGCGACCGGGGCTGGCCTGCAACCGCAGGTCAGCCCCGTGGTGGGGCCGGAGGGACTCGAACCCTCACTGGCACGGACCTAAACCGTGTGCCTCTGCCAATTGGGCTACGGCCCCAGCCCTGCCGATCGCCGTCCCGTGACGGGCGAGTCGGTCGACGTGGGGTTCAGCTTGCCAGACCAAGTTCTTTCAGCACCCGGGCGACATGTCCGGTCGCCTTCACATTTCGCCAGATCTGCTCGAGCCTGCCATCTGCGCCCACCACAAAAGTGGACCGGATCACGCCCTGAACTGTCCTGCCGTACTGCTTCTTCTCCCCGTAGGACCCATAGGCCGTCATCGTCGTCCGGTCGGCATCAGAGAGCAGGGTGATGGTCAGCCCCTCCTGGTCACGGAACTTCGCCAGCTTGTCCGGCTTGTCCGGGGAGATGCCAAGTACGGCATAGCCACCATCATCGGTCTGGCCCCTGGCGCTGCTGAAATCGCAGGCTTCCGTGGTGCAGCCGGGCGTCATGGCCGCCGGATAGAAATAGACGATCACCGGTCTTCCGGCGAAGTCAGACAACGAAACCCGGTTGCCGTCGGCGTCCGGAAGGGTGAAGGCCGGGGCGACATCGCCCACCTCGAGATTTGAGCTGTCCATGCGGCTAGGGTAAACACCCGCGGGCCGCGATCGAAGCGGCCCTTGACGCATCGACGACATGGAAGCAGGGGAGGCGCAGTGGCCCGCGACGCGGAAACCATTCAGGCCGAGATCGAACGGGCGCGTGACTCACTTGCCACCGCCGTGGACGAGCTGACGACTCGGGCGAACCCGAAGCGGGTGGTGGAGCAGGGGCGGCGCACGTTATCCGCCACCATTGCCGAACCAAAGGTCAAATACTCCCTGGTCGCAGTAGGTGCCCTGCTTGCCCTGGTGATCATTCGCCGGCTGTTCCGGTAGCCGGCTGGCGGCGCTGAACCGCCCTTCGGACCTCGAGTTCACGCGGTTGGAACGCCGGTTCGGGTTACCCTGGCTCTGGCCGGAGCTCGGCTGCCGTGGCACGGACTTCTTCCTGCGCGCGGAAATCTTGCGATGGGGCGGTAGAGACGATGATTGCTGCGCGGAAAAACGCGCTGCTGACCGTGGTGCTGGCATTCGTGGCGATGATCGCCCTGCTGGCTGGGTGTAGCAGCGGCTCATTGTCGTCGGAGACCACGGTGACCTCGACCGTGGGCGGGACAGAATCCGGCACTGCGGCATCGAGCTCTTCGTCCTCGAGTGCGGCACCGTCGACCACCAAGGTCGTTCCGCCGGTTGCCTCCATCGCCGCCACTCCGGCCCTGGGTGCGGTGGACCTCTCCCCGGTCGAACCGATCTCGTTCACGGTTGACAAGGGCACAATCGACGATGTCACGCTGACCAACCCAGAGGGCAAGGTCGTCGTCGCGACCATTGCCCCCGACCGGAAATCCTGGTCCGTCGGCGAGGTGCTCGGCTTCGGCAAGACCTACACCCTCGCTGGTACTGCCACCGGGACCGACGGTAAGCAGGTTCCGATCAACGGCACCTATACCACCGTCAGCACCGACACCCAGACCAGGAACACGGTCAATCCCGCCGACGGTGCCGTTGTCGGGGTGGCCGCACCCATCAGCGTGAGCTTCGGGGTCGAGCCGGAGGACCGGGCCCTCATCGAGAAGAAGGTTTCGATCACCACCACACCGGCCGTTGAGGGTGCCTGGGCCTGGGTCAAGCATGACGACGGCCGCTGGGCGATGGACTACCGCACCAAGGACTACTGGCCGGCCGGCACCACCGTGCATGTGGACGCCAAGCTGTACGGCGTGCGACTCAATGCCACCTCGTACGGCGCGTCGGACATCACGAGTGATTTCACCATCGGTCGCAACCAGGTGGTCATCGCAGACGTGAACTCACACGACTTGATCGTCCAGCAGAACGGTGAGACGGTCGCCAGCTACCCCGCGTCATTCGGCCGGGGCAGCGACAACGGCGATCCCGAGTTGGTTACCCGCTCCGGTGTCCATGTGGTCACCGAAAAAGCCGCGGAGTACCTGATGAACAACCCCAGGTACGGCTACACCAACAGCCTGCAGCGCTGGACGGTCCGGATCAGCAACAACGGCGAGTTCATCCACGCAAACCCGGACAGCGCCGGCGCACAGGGCAACAGCAATGTCACACACGGCTGCGTCAATCTGTCCACCGCCGATGCCGAGGCGTACTACAACTCGGCAATCTGGGGAGATCCGGTCGAGGTCAGCGGCACCGACGTCAACCTGAGCTCGATGGACGGCGACATCTACATCTGGGGCATGTCGTGGGACGAGTGGAAGGCCATGTCCACTACGCCATGACACGGTCGTGGCAGGACGGGGGATGAACGAGGTACGTGTCGTCGGGGCCACCGTGGTGGCGTCGGCCGACCTGGTTCACCGGCACGCGGAGATCGCGCTGTCACCGTCGACCGGGTTGATCAGCTATCTGGGGGCGCCCCGTGGCCCGTTAGGCGCTGCCGACATCGATGGCAGCGGCCGGATCGTCGCACCCGGTCTGGTCAATGCACACACCCATGCCGGCATCAGCCTGTTACGCGGTTACAGCGACGACGAACCCCTGCAGCAATGGCTCAGCCATATCCGCGCCTTCGAACTCCGGATGACCAGGGCCGACATCAGGGCCGGGCTGATGCTCTCGATGGCCGAGATGATCAGCACCGGCACCATCGGATTCATCGACATGTTCCTCTGGGACAGCGGTTTGCTGGCCGATGTCCACGCCGCCGGGATGCGGGTGTACGCCGCCCCTGCGGTGTTCGGGTACGAAGCGGTCGGCTACCCACTGGCGAGCCAGCAGACCGGCGCCCAAGTGTTGGATGGCACCCCCCGCCTGGCGGCCGAATTCGCCGGTGACCCGCTGATCCGGGTGGGTTACGGGCCGCACGCGCCCTACAGCTGCGGTCCCGAGCTGCTCACCGATGTCGCCGAGCGGGCATCTGCGGATGGCCTCGGTGTGCAGATCCATCTGTCCGAAACCGCAGCCGAGGTGCGGGAGAGCCTGTCGTCATCGGGCCAATCGCCGATCGCGCTGGTGGCCGGCCTCGGGTTGTTCCGGGCGCCGACCCATGTTGCGCATGCCGTTCATCCCGAATCAGGGGATGCGGAGTTGCTGGCCGCAGAGCGGCTCACTGTCTCCTACAACCCGGTGTCCAACCTGAAGCTCGGCGCCGGCGTCGCGCCAATTCCTGGCTACCTGGGTGCCGGTGTCGAACTGGCCATCGGCACCGACTCGATGGCCTCGAACAACTCCGCAGACCTGTTCGAGGAGATCAAGTTCGGTGCGCTGCTCCAGCGGGGGATCCACCACGACCCGGCCATCATGCACGGGGCCGGCACACTGGCCATGGCCACCAGCGGCGGTGCGCTGGCGCTGGGCGGGGGGCTTTCCGGCCGGCTCGCTGTCGGTGAACCCGCCGACCTCATCCTGCTGGACGCCGGTGGGTTCACCGCGACGCCGCTGCACGACCCGGTGGCCTTTCTCGGTTATGCCGCCAACGGCTCGGACGTCACCGATGTCTTCGTCCGCGGCCGCCGACTGCTGGCCAACCGCCGGCTGACCACCCTGGATGAGGTAGCCATCAAGGCCGACGCAGCGCACCGGGTGGAGCGCATCCGGGCGGAATTGGGCACCGGCGGGCATTGAGCTGCCGGCTACAGCTTGGACTCCACCAGGGCCGCTGCGTGATCGGGCACGTACTTGAACTGACCGCGCGGCGGCCGTTTGTAATGGGTTGCCTTGGGGCGCTTCGGGATCTTCACTGGCTCGGGTTCGATGTTCTCGTACGGAATGTTCGACAGCAGGTGTGAGATGACGTTGATGCGGGACCGCTTCTTGTCCTCGCTTTCGACCGTCCACCACGGCGCCTGCGGAGTATCGGTGGCCATGAACATCTCGTCCTTGGCGCGTGAGTAGTCCTCCCAACGGCTGATGGACTGCACATCCATCGGGGAAAGCTTCCACCGCCGATTGGGGTCGGTGAGCCGGGACTGAAAGCGCCGTTCCTGTTCGACGTCGGAGACCGAGAACCAATACTTGAATAGTTCGATGCCGTCATCGACCAGCAACTTTTCGAATACCGGCGTCTGTTGCAGGAATCGCTGGTATTCGGCCTCCGTGCAGAAACCCATCACGCGTTCGACCCCGGCCCGGTTGTACCAGGAACGGTCCATGAAAACGATCTCGCCGGCCGCCGGCAGGTGCTCGATATACCGTTGGTAGTACCACTGGGTGCGCTGCCGCTCGGTGGGCGCCGGCAACGCAACGATGCGGGCCAGCCGGGGATTCAGGACTTCGGTGAAACGCTTGATTGCCGAACCCTTGCCCGCAGCATCGCGGCCTTCGAAGATGGCCACCACCCGGTTACCCGACGCCTTGACCCATTGCTGCATCGTGACGAGTTCGCTCTGCAGGCGGGCCAACTCGGTTTGGTAGGCCTTCTTCTTGATCTTGGGCAACTTGGGAAGTTCATCGTTGTCTGAATCATCTTGGGCCATGCGTTTGCTCCATCCGACCGGAAACTCGTAGACGCGGGTGGCGGCCGCACTGCTGCCGTTGTTTCGGCAGTTTTCCATGGCGAGGGTGGGTTCGCCCGGGCGGGCCGGAGCGCGGCCAGCCGTGCGGTCAGTTCCGGGCCGCGGACCCATTGTTCGTGCTTACCTTCGGGTGCCGGGCCCAGAAGAAGCAATAGACACCGAACGCGATCAGCCCTAGCGCCATGATGGTCAGCAGCACGGCACCGAATGGGGCGTCGTGCACGGTCCGCAATGCGTCGTCCAGCCCGCCGGCCTTCTCCGGATCGAAGGTGATGCCGGCCCAGCCGAACAGTCCGCCGACCACCGCATAGGCGATGCCCTTGACGATGTAGCCGGCCTGGCCGAGCCGCAGCACATTTTGGCTGACGCCGCCGGCGAGGTCTTCGGTGAATTTCTTGGTCACGCCGCGGCGGATGAGTCGCACGGCGAGAACGATGATGCCGATACCGATGGCGATCACCAGCAGTCGCCCGGCGGTATTGGCCATCAGCCGGGCCGAGAAGCTCTCCTCGGCACTATCGCCAGATCCACCCGCACCCCGCAGGGTGCTGATTGCGGCCACCGCAATCACTGCGTAGGAAATCGCCCGGCCGGCCGACCCCACCTGCTTGCGGATTCGTTTCATGCCGGCGGGGCGATCACGATGTCCCCAGATCGCCTCGATCCCCTGCCACAGGGTCAACGCGAAAAGCCCCACCACGATGGTCCAGAGCAGCGCCGCGCCAAAAGGCTGGCCGGCTAGTTCGGCCAAGGCTCCCTTCTGCGAGGCTTCCTGATTCTCCCCCCTGCCACTCCAGGCGATCTGCAGCGCGATCCAACCGATCAAGATGTGCACAACGCCGTAGGCCACCAGGCCGACGGTCAGCAGCAGCCGGAATGGCCGGCTGGAGACTACCTGCTGACCGGATTCTTCGGCACTGTCGGCGGCCTTCTTGCCGGCATTGCGTGCTTTCCCGGCGGCGTTGTTGCCCTGAGTTGCCATTGCGGTTGCTACTTACCTTTCTTTTCGAGCGCGTCCGGCTTGTGCACAGCGTCGCGCCCGGATTTGTCACTCTCCACCAGGTACTGCGGGTGGTCTCTGTCCGCCTTCACAGTACGGCCGGCGGCTTCGGTCTCCTTGGTGATCTTGCCCTGCACCGTGCCCTCCGTCGTCGTGCCGTGCGTGTGCCAGCTGACTTTGTCGCCCTTGTGGAGGTCTTTGTCGGATGCCATGGAGGTGAAGTACCCAGGCTCGATCGCTGCCAACCGGCCCCCCCGCTGACCGCGCGGATCAACTTCCCTGGCGCGGCTCAAGCAGTTCACATCAGTCCCAGCATCCCCAAATGGGCCAATTTCGGCCGCGCGGACGAAGATGATCCGCGCGGTCGGGGCTTGCGGACGTCACCCGACCGGCCGCGTTGCTGGACAATGCGGGGTTCGTTGGTGACGCTCTGCGGATGAGCATCGAGATATCGCTGTCGTTTTGGGAAACATTCTGGATCATCGTGTTCGTCCTGAGTGTCGGTGCGGTCTCGGGGCGCATCCTCGGTATTCACCGCGGCTTCCTCCGGGCGACCGTCGCCGGCATCCTCGGCAGCTTCATCGGGTTGGTGATAGCGAGCGTGGTGCTCAGGGACGAGGAAGATCTTCAGTTCGACGATCTCATCCTGATCGCGTTCGGATTCGCCCTGCTCGCCACCATGGTGCTGAGCATCGTGCTCGAGGTGCTGCTGCGGCCGCGGCGGACCGGCAAACGGCGAAAGCTCCGCACCCGGGTGCGGGCGTTCTTCACCATTGGCGGCCGGATCGTCGAAGTCACCAGGATCGCCCGCCGAAACGGGCTCGCCGGGCCGCGCCTGATGTCCAGGAGTGCGCTGTCCAGTCCGGAGGGTGGACTGCGCATTCGCAAATTCTTGGAGGACTGCGGCGGGATGTTCATCAAGTTCGGCCAGATCGCTTCCACCCGATCCGATCTACTGCCACCTGCGGTCATCACGGAGCTCTCCGATCTGCAGTCGAATGTCAAACTCGTTCCGCTGGAACAGATCAGGGCGTCCATCGAGCACGAGCTGAAGGCTCCTATCAGCGAGATCTTCGTGCGCTTTTCGGACGAGCCATTGGCTGCGGCGTCGATCGGCCAGACTCATGTTGCCGAACTGGCCGGCGGCCAGCGGGTGGTCGTCAAGATCAGGCGCCCGGACGTCGAGGTCGGCGTCGCCCGCGACTCAGCAGTGCTCCGCTGGGCGAGCCGAGCGGCCGTTCGACGGTCGGATGCGGCCAGATCACTGGGTTTGGTGGCGTTGGCCGACGAACTGATCAAGTCGGTGGAACAGGAGTTGAGCTACCTGCACGAGGCGGCCAGCGCCAGGGCGCTGGGCGCGGTCCCCAATGGCGAGGGGGTCGAGATTCCCAAGGTGATTACCGCCTTGAGCTCCGAGGGGGTGCTGGTCCTGGACCGGGTCGAGGGCAGACCGGTGTCCGATCGGGCAGCGGTGGACGAGTGTGGGGTGCCCAGGTCGGTACTGGCCGACCGGCTGCTGGGCGCATTCCTGACCCAGGTGATGTCAGCCGGGGTTTTCCATGCCGATCCGCATCCGGGCAATATCCTGGTGGATCCACGAGGCACGTTGTGGCTCATCGACTTCGGCGCCGTCGGGTTGATCGACCCGATCACCATGGAGTCGCTGCAGCTGATGGGTGCCGGGCTGGCCACCGGTCAACCGGCGTTGATCGCCAGAGCCCTGCGGTCGATCTCCGGCTCGTCGGGCGAGACGATCGACACGCAGTCACTCGAGGTGGAACTGAGTCGGGTACTGAGTGAGCAGCTGCACGCCGGTGGATTCGATCCGCGCAGCCTTCAGGACATCATCGTCATCATGGGCCGGCACGAGATTCCGGTTCCGCCGACCTTCACGCTGCTGGCCAGGGCGCTGGTGACACTCGAGGGCACGCTGCGGGTGATCGATCCGCGAGTGGACCTGGCCGCCGCGGCCGCCGTACAGCTGGGCAGCACGGTCGAGCTCACTCCGGCGAGCGCGAAGGAAGCGGCGCAGCGCGAATTGCTCCGCAGCCTGCCGTCGCTGCGAGCCCTGCCCGGGCTGACCGAAGATGTTGCCCTGCAGCTTCGGTCGGGCCGGATCAGAATGCAGATCGATGCCTTCTCCGGTCCGGGTAAGGCGAATCTGACCAGATGGGTCGACCAAGCGCTGTTCACCGCGGTCGCCGCGGTGGGCTTGTTGGCCTCGACATTCATGCTGATCGGCGCGTCGATCTCTCGACCTGAGCATGAGGTCGGCGCATTGCTGGCCGTTGGATACATCGGCCTGGTGATCTCTTCGGTGATGTTGATGAGAGTGGTGGCGCAGATACTGCGGCGGGAATCCGAGGTGGCGGCATGACGGTGCCCGGTGCCGGGCGGCTGCGGCAGTCGGCGATCTACTCGCATGGTGTGTTCGGGACCAGGCCCGCCATCCCGACCAGTTGGCCCGACCTGGATCGGTTGGCAAGGCGTCGATTGTCCCGGCGCGGCTACGGGTACGTCGCAGGCGGCGCCGGAAGTGAACAGACCATGCGGGCCGACCGGGCGGCCTTCGAGCGCTGGGAATTGCTGCCCAGGATGCTGCGGGATGTGGCCGTCCGCGATACCGAAGTGCAGCTGTTCGGTAGAGCCTTGCCCAGCCCGCTGCTGCTTGCGCCGATCGGCGCGTTGGGCATCCTGCACCCGGCAGCCGATCTCGCGGTGGCCTCCGCAGCGGCGGAACATGGTGTGCCATACATCTTCTCCAGCCAGGCTTCGCAGCCGATGGAGGACTGTGCCGCGCTGATGGGAGACGCGCCGCGGTGGTTTCAGCTGTACTGGTCGACATCGGACGAGTTGATGGCGAGCTTCGTCGGGCGCGCCGAGCGTGCCGGCTGCGCGGCGATCGTGGTCACCCTGGACACCACGATGCTGGGCTGGCGGCCGCGGGATCTCGACCAGGGCTACCTGCCATTCGCACTCGCCGACGGGATCGCGCAGTACACCACCGACCCGGTGTTTGCCCGGATGGTCGCCGAGCGCAGCGCCGCCCCATCGCCGTCGCCTTCGCCGCGGGTCAGCGAGCTTCCAGCGCTGGTCAGGTCGCTGGCCCGGATGTCCAAGAACGCGCCGGGCCGTCCGGTGGGCAACCTGGCCGGCGCTCGAGCCGCCGTGCAGACGTTCCTGGAGACGTACTCCCGGCCGTCGCTGACCTGGTCGGACCTGCCGACGTTGCGGTCGATGACGTCGTTACCCATCTTGCTGAAAGGTATCCAGCGGCCCGATGACGCTCGCCGAGCGATCCACTCCGGCGTCGACGGACTCATTGTCTCCACCCACGGAGGCCGGCAGATCGACGGTGGCCGCGGCGCTCTGGACAGCTTGCCCGGTGTTGTCGACGCGGTCTCCGGCGCGCTGCCGGTGCTACTCGATTCCGGGATCCGTGGTGGAGCAGACATGCTCAAGGCACTTGCGCTGGGTGCGACCGCGGTGTGCCTAGGTCGGCCATACGCATTAGCGCTCGGGCTGGCCGGCCGAGTCGGGGTGAGCGAGGTGATCGCGAATGTCCTGGCCGAGTTCGATCTCACTCTGGGGCTGTGCGGCTATGCATCGGTGGCCGAGGTCGGAGCCGATGTCTTGGTCAGGCGAGATATCTGACGCTGTCTATCTGCACTGGATACCCGGCGGCCAAGGCCCGAATGCTGGTCGGCGGGGTGAGCGCCTGGGCCGTGCCGGCCATGGGGCGGGGAAGCGACGCGGTGTAGCCATCGGTGGTCCACAGGATGACGGATTCGCCGAGCACCAGATGAGGCTGACCGCTCAACACCACGAACGCCCCGTCCGGCAGCGACGACCAGTCCATGGTGTGCAGCCTGCGGCGGCGGGTGCCGGCGATCAGCCGTTCGTCATGCAGTTGCCGGTCGAGGTCAACCGCCCCCGGTACCGGCTGTGCGGCACTGACCACCGAGGTCGCCCGAAAATCGTTGTAGGCAGGCCGCCGGCAGAGTGCGCAGGGCCGGTGCCCTGCTGCCAGCGAAACCGCCTCGTCATGAAAAAACAGCACCGTGTAATGGCCAGGTGCCCATTGCGGGATCGACCAATTCTTGTAGTGCAGAACGCAGGTGATCCAGGCCCGATTGCGGGTGTACCGGACGATCTGCTGGCCTTGGTGCAGGTTGCCCCGATTGCCCAGCCACGCCCCGCGCAGTGGGATGGCCACGATGTCGCCGAGTGGGGTGACCCGGTTGCGGTGTGGGTGGGCATCGGCGTTCACGGTGAGACCTCCGATCAACAGACGCAGCTCGAGCTGGTTTCCAGCTGTGGTGGTCCCGGTTGCCCGAGTTTGGTCGGGCGATGTCGGCGTGGCAACCCCGCTGAACTACCCACCCGGCGGGACGATGCGATCAGACATTTGAGGAAGGGACGTGTGCCATGCGACGAGTGGTCGCGATCGCTAATGGCAAAGGTGGAGTGGGCAAGACCACCCTTGCTGCCGGGCTCGCCGGCCAGGTTGCCGCGACCGGCCAGCGGGTGCTGATCATCGACACCGACCCGCAGGGCAATTTGGGCCGCGATCTCGGTTATGGGCCGCAGGACGGTAGCAGCCTTGGTCTGGCGATCACCCATGGTCTGCCGTTGGACGTCATCCGCGATGTGCGGGCTGGGTTGAACGTGATTCCGGGCGGTCCTGCCCTGTGGGACGTGGCGCCGGCATTCACCTCTCGCGGTGCGCGCGGTGCTTCCCTACCCGGACTTCGCCCCGCACTGGACAAGCTAAGGCCCACCGGCAAGGCCGCCGATTATGACCTCGTCCTGATTGACACTCCGCCTGGCGAACCGATTCTGCAGGAATTGGTGTTCGCCGCCGCGGATTACCTGATCATTCCCACCCGCTCGGACGATGCAAGTCTGGACGGCCTGGTGGTGGTCGCACAACGGTTTGCCGCGGCTCGCGCCATGAACCCCGATCTGACGCTGCTCGGGGTCGCTCTTTTCGGTGTCCGCGCCGGCAGCACCCGGCTGATCTCCCGGGTCAGGTCCGCCCTGGACGAAACGTTGGGCGGGGCGGCGCCGGTCTTCGACACATCCATTCGATATCTGGAGAGCGCCGCGGTCGATATGCGGAGCCGGGGTCTGCTGCCTTACGAGTTGGCTGATCTGCACCAGGGCGACAAGACCAGGCGGATCAAACAATTGCGCAAGGGAGTGAAAGTGGAAACTGAAAATAGTTTGCTGAGCCGGGATTCCTCGGCTGCGGGACTGGCCGGCGACTACGCCGGGTTCGCCGCCGAGGTCCTTGCCGCGATCAGTCTGCAGGAGAACCGGGACAGAGTCGAGGTCGCCGTATGACGAACGGCGCCCGGCCCAATCTCGGTGGGCTGTTCAATGGCAGTACCCCACCGCAGCGGCCGAGCCGGATCGCCGATCCGGTGAGCCCCCGGCTGGTCACAACGGTGCCGATCAGCGAAACGCCCTTACCCCCGCGCGGTACCGGGAGGCCCGATCCGGTGCCGGCAGAACTGTCTCACGCAGAGTCGCCCCCACACAGCCCGCCGGCGGCCCAGCCGTTGGCGCATTGGGCGGATCCGGTCGGTCTGGTGAATCAGTACTTCGGCCTACTGCGGACCCTGCTGGATATCAATCAACAATGGGCGGTCGCCTGCGCCACGGCAGTTGCTGCACTACCGCGCCGGGTGGGACTGCACCGGTAACCCAATGCGGTGCTGTAGTTCTTGGCGCGGCCAAGGCGGAAAGGCGCACCCCAGGTTCTGCATCAGCGCCCGGCAGAGGATGTCGGTCTGTGGTCGTCGCTGTTGGCGCGGGTGGACGCAGTCGGCGACTGAAGCGCGGCTAGTGCTGGACGCCATGCAGGCCGAGGACCCCGTCCAGTGCAGCAGCCGGTAACCCATTGGTGCGGCATCGCATCGGCAGATGGTGACCTGCTGTCACCGAAGACCCAGCGCATTCGGCGGTGCTGTAGCTGACTGTTACCGTTGGATCACGGAGCGAGGCCAGGCCATGGCAACGGCGCACCAGGATGCACCGGTCGGCCACCGGTGGGCGGGGAGTGAAATTCACCCCACGCCAGTACTTTCCGATGGAGGCGCTCATGCTGACCCGGCGAACCCTGCTCGGCGGTGCCGCACTGGCGGTTGCCGCACCAATGCTGGCCGCGCTACCGGCCACTGCGACGGCCACTGCCGCGGCGGCCCCATCCCTGGCGGTCGATCTGGTCAGCCGTCGATCGGGGAAGTCGCTGTTTGCCCACTTCATGGGTCTCGACCAAGCCACCGGCAGGTGGTTCTTTCTTGCGGCGGACGGCCGGACCCGAGTCTTTCCTGGATCGCCGTCAGCACCGATGACGCCGCTGGCACAGAGCGTCGGCATCCCGCTCGCGGCCGCCGGAACCCGGAAATCAATCACGATCCCCGCTATGGCCAGTGGGCGGGTCTACTTCTCCGTGGGCCGAGCCTTGAAATTCTTTGTCAACCCGGGCGGCGGCGTTGTCACACCATCGGTTGCCAACCCGTCCGACGCGAACGCCGACCTCGAATGGGCATTTTGCGAGCTCACCCTGGATGGGAACGGCCTATACGCAAATATCAGCTTCGTGGATTTCGTCTCGACCGCCATCGGACTCACCCTGGATACCGCGAGCGGGCAGCAGACAGTTGGCGGGCTGTTGCCGACGGGGCTGCAAAGTGTCGCGACGGGGTTGTCCAGTCAGGCCGCCAAGGACAATCCGGGATGGCGAGACCTGATCGTTTCCGCTCAGGGCAAGGTGTTACGGGTGCTCAGCCCGAACCTCGCCAGAGAATTGCCGGCGTGGACGGGGAAGCTCGAGGGCTACCTGAACCCCTATATCGGACAGTGCTGGCAGAAATACCGCTCGACCGACCTGCGGATCGACACCCAATCGAGTTGGGGCAAGGTGACCGGTCGGGTCGGCAGCGACGGTGTCTTGCGGTTCCCCGGCGTCGGCGGATTCGCCCGGCCGTCCAGTGCAGCTGTTTTCAACTGCAGCATCCCGCCTTTTGTCACCACCAACGACGCCATGGGCAATCTCACCGCCCGGCTGGCCGCGTCGCTGAATCGGGGGACTTTGTTGGCGAATGCCAATCAACCTGATGCCTCGCCGGCCGCGTTTTACCAGGTCCCGCTGACGAATCACTATGCGCGGCTGATTCATTCGGCGACCTCCGGTGGCGCCGGCTACGCGTTCCCCTATGACGACGTGCACTCCGCCGGATACAACACCGAAGGGCGAGTGGTGGATCCGCGGCCGACCAAGCTGACCATTCGGGTGGGCTGAGCGCACCGGGAACCGATGCCCGCGGACCATCCGGCCAACCTGTGCAGCCGGCACAGGTGACCAGATGTTCCGCACGGGTCCGGCGGGCTGTGGGTACGCCGAACGGCGGACCGTGGGTACGCCGAACGGCGGTGCCCATTTGCTGGGCACCGCCGCTCTGGTGCACGGTCAGGTGGTTGTCGCCGACCGCGCCGTGATCAGTTGCTGCGCCGCTCGGTGCCAACGCCGGTGCCGGCGACAGTCGAGTCGTCGAGCTCGACCTGCTCCTTGCGGACTTCGCCGGTGACGGTCTCCTCGTCGGTGATCGTCTCGGTGCCGAGCCGGACCCGCTCCACCGGAACCGCTTCGGTGGCGACTACCGGGCGCTCGGCGTGTAGCACGACCTCGTGCTCTTCTTCGGTGATGGTGCCGCCGGCGAGCGCCTCGCCGCGGTTGGCATCCGTGATCGGCTCGCGCTCGAGCCGAACTTCTTCGCGGGAGACCGGGACCTGCACGCTCTGCTGCTCGGTCACGACGTACTTGCGCAACCGGGCGCGCCCGGCTTCGACCTTTTCGGTGCCGACCCGCAGGTGCTCTTCCGACCTGGTGATCGCGTCATCGGTGTTCGGGCCGGAGGTGTCGTGGCCGGCACTGCGGACCTCGCCGTTACCGGCCAACTCGTCAGTGGTGTTGGTGGTGGTGGTCTGGTAGTCGGCTGCAGTGCCGCCGTTGCCGCCATTGCTACCCACGTACTGCTCGTAGTACGAGTACAGAGACTGCTGCTCGTCGGCATCCAGGTGGCTGGCGTCGGAGACGTCCGGTGAATCTTTGACGACGTCCTTGCCGTACGGCAGCACCAGGTCGTCACCGGAGAATGTCGCACCGTTGAGCGGAGCGAAGTTTTCCTTCATCCCGAAGAGCCCGGTATTGACGGTGATCCAGTCCGGCTGGCCGGTTTCGTCATTCAGGTAAACCTGGCCGACCGAGCCGATTTTGTTGCCTTCCGGGTCGACGGCGTTACGGCCGATGTAAGCATCAGGGTTGACTGTGTTGGTCATTTCCTACTCCTTGTGAGACGGGTGCCATGATGGCGGGTGGGTAATTCCTTGCGACGATTCGAATCGTCGCGTTTGCCACAATTAGTTCGCGGCCTGCTGCACAGATTCCTTGGATTCCTGTGCCTGGTCTTTGACGTCGGATGCTGCGGATGTCGCGTCAGTCTTGACGGTGTCAACGGCGTCGGTCGCGGTGCTCTTGACCTCTGCGAGTGCCTGCTGGGCCGGCTCCTGCAGATTGCCGGCAACATTCTTGGCGGTGTCGGTGAGATCGTCGACCAGTGGCTGGGCGGTGTCTCTCACTGCCTGTGCGGCCTGCTGCTCCGGCCGGCTTGCAGGTAGCAGCGATGACACCAGAAGTCCTGCGCCGAAAGCGATCAGCCCAGCGGCGATGGGCGAACCCTGTGCCTTTCGGGCCACTCCGGACGGGGCATTGGACACGGCATCGCCCATGGTGGTGGCCACCTGCTGGCCGGCCCCCGCAGCATCGGACGCACTGCCCAACACGGCATCTTTCACCGAGGTTGCCGCACCGCGGACTCGGCCGGCCTGCCGGCGGGCAATGCTGCCGGGGCTCACCTTGTCGCCGAGTGCGTTGACATTGTCGCTGAGCTCGGAACGGGTGCGTTCGATTTCCAGGCGGATCTGGTCGGGATCGTTACTCATGAATCACTCCATTGGTAGTTCGGTGAATGCTGCGGTGGCTGCTATTCATTGCCCTTGATGGCATCCGGAATCTTCTTGACAGTGGCAGCAGTTTTCGGCAATCCCTTGACCGAACGCAATGAATTGCGGCCGACGACGGCCAGAATTGCGGCGATGATGCCCCAGATCACGGCGACGATCACCGCCGACCAACCAAGGCCGGTCGCCGAGCCAATTGCCCACCACAATGCGATGGACACGAACAACAGGACGAAGTAGCCAGCTACCGCGGCGCCGGTGAGCATGCCTGCGCCCTTGCCGGCCCGGGATGCGGATTGCTGGACTTCAGCCTTGGCCAACTCCAGCTCCTGCCGCACCAGGGTGGATAGGTCCTGGGCAACTTCGGATATCAGGTCGCCCAAGGATCGATCGCCGGCGGATTGCGCGGCTGGTGCTCCGACATCTGCTGGGCTGCTCATCGCTTGAAGTCGCCCGGTTCGCCGGCGGGCAGAGCTGCTGCGGAACTGTCGTCGGTGGGTGCTGTCAGACCTCGGGTCAGCCGACCGGCAACGACGCCGGCGCCCAGCGCGATGGCCAGGTAGGCGCCTGGCTTGCGCCGGGCGAATGAGCGGACCTCATCCAGCACACTGCCTGGATCGCGGTCCGCCAGCCAGCCTGCGGCCTGCCGTGCCTTCTCAGCGGCTTGCTGGGCGAGATCGGTTGCCACTCCATTTTGCTCAGAGCCCTGTGCCATTCCGGCCAGTTCGTCGGCCAGCGAGCGCAGGCCGTCCGAGACGCGCTGTTGGGTGGCCGCTGCCTGCTCGCTGACCTCCGACTGCGCCTGGGAGAGCAGCTGTTTGGCCTGCTTACCGGCTTCCGCGGTGACCTGCCCAGCCTGCTCCTGCACCGTCCCGGCGACTTGTGCGCCGGCGTCCTTCGCGGTACCGGCGACCTGGGCGGCCTGGTCCTTCGCCACATCTGTGGTCGAGTTGTCGACATCGTTGGCCGGCAGCGCGGAAATGTCGGTGGAACCGTTGCCCGAGTAGGCCAACGAGGACTGCGGAGCAGCTACTGGGTGCATCGGTGCCAGCGCATCCTGAACGTGAGCGGGGCCTGGCGGGGTACCCGGTGGGTACTGCGCTGGTGCCGCACCGAAGTTTTCGGTCATCGTAAATGCCTTTCAGTCGTGTGGTGCTGGAGCAGAGTCGTCAATTCACAGATTTCTCGCGTGAAAGGGCTGGATATCGGGGTCGCCGGAGAAGGCGGTCGGACGGGTCGAGATGCAGGGCGCTGAGCGTTGCTCAGCAGGTCATCGATCGACGGGTTCGAGCGCGGCCCGGTCGACCTTGCGGTGGAATCGCATACCGGCAAGCCCGCCCAGGAGCGCACCGATAAGGGCGGCCAGGATTGCTGCACCGATCGCGATGGCCCCGACAGCAGTCACCTGTCCCTCGTTGACCGGAAGACGGGGGAGATTCAGCTGGGCGAAGATGTCGTACTGGGTGCCCGCAATCGCGGCAACAGCGGCGATGACGAGGGCCAGCACAACGCCCCACAGCCAGACAGCGAGACCCTGCCGGAGACCGTTGAAGCGGGCCATCCGGCCGGCAACGTACCCGCCGCAGTAGTAGGCCAGCAGCAGCACCACCAGCAGGGCGATCGCTCCGACCAGCCCGACGGTCTGCGCCGTTCCGCTGCCGGCTTGCGATTCCTGCACCGCCTGATCAACGCTGGTTTCGGTGGCGACACCGAAGGCCACGCCGGCCGCCGCGAGAACCGCGATCAGCAGTACTGCCATTCCGGTTGCCGTCAGCCAGCCGAAGAATGCGGAGCCGACCTTGATGCCGCCGAACCGTTCCCGCTGCCGGGCGACAACATCTGCGTGATCGGCAGGAACGGTGGCGGCCGGCCGATCCACCGTTGGCTGCGAGGTATCGGCGCCGACCCGATGGTCAGCAGGGCTGCCGTCATTCGTTGCCGGTGTGATGGGGGTACTCATGTGCAGTTTCCTTCAGTTTGTTGGTCATCTTGGTGATCTGGAGTGATCAGCGCGCGGACGCGGCTATCGGTCATGCCCGCTTCCCGGCGCTCGCCGAGAACCTCGAGAATCAGGCATCACTCAGGTTCGTGAAAATGCCGACGGAGTAACGCATGTGGGACAGATCTGCGCTGCTACTCAACACCAGTGCCGTCTGGCGCGTTGTCTCCAGTGGCGGAGGCCAACGGCATGCTTTTTGGTCACGTGTCGGTAGATGCCCGCCAGCAATCCAGGTCAAACGCAAGTTCCCAAAATTTCCTTACCTTGTAAGGATCGGCTCGGTGAAACCGTGATCGAGCCGGGCGGGTGGCGTCAGCGGACACAGCCAGCCACGGATGCGGGGCAACGCGGCGGCTCAGGCGCCCGACGATAGAGTCAACAGATCTCGACGCGATCAGTAGGCGGATGGATGACTGACAAGCTGCTCGATCCCGACTCGCCCGAGGGCCTCGGCGACGCCGCGGCTCCCAACCCTGCCGTCGACGCCGGCAACAAGGGCACTCTCGACCGTCGCACGCTGATCCTCGCCGCGGTGACCCTGATCGACCAGAACGACTTGCGCTACCTCACCATGCGTCGGCTTGGTACCCACCTCGGGGTCGAGGCGATGTCGCTGTATCACTACATCCACAGCCGGGAGGATCTGCTCGATGCCGTCGTGGAACTGGTGATCGACGACCTGTACGGCGATCCGGACGTGCACCTGCAGTCCGACGACTGGCAGCAGTATCTGCAACGCCTGGCGCACGGCGTCCGGCGCATAGCGTTGGCGCATCCGCAGATATTTCCGTTGATCGCGACCAGGCCACCGGCGGCGCCCTGGGTCCGTCCTCCACTGCGCAGTTTGCGCTGGATGGAGTCGTTCCTGGATACCTTGCATCAGTGCGGCTTTTCCGACCAGGCCGCGGTCGGTGCCTATCGCGCCTTCTCCAGCTTTCTGCTGGGATATCTGCTGCTGGAGGTTTCCGCCCAGGGGGCTGATATCGGTCCGATCGAACAGGCCGATCCGGATGCCAAGCCCAAGACCGACCTGACCGAGTACCCCAGGCTCAAGAGCCTCGAGGCGGAACTTTCTCTGGACCGCTCGGCCGAGGAATTCGAGGAAGCACTGGAAACCCTGCTCGACCGACTCGAGGTACACGTGCACCCGGCCAAGAGGACCTGACGGCGCCGGTTTGACCCCTCAGCGGCTGGGCACACCCCTGTAGTCAAACCTCGCGTTGCTGCATCCCACCGCGAGTGATGATTTGCTCCGGAGTTTGACCGACCCCCGGGGCATCAGCCCGTTGGCCCCATCCATTTCCGGGTGTCGTCGGTGGCTCGGCCGGCGTCTGGAAGGCGCGCCATCAGTCGGCCGGAATCCCGGCAATCTGCGGATGCTGACCTATGTTCCTGCGGGCCTGCCGACCAACGCGCCGCTCGTCGTCGTGCTGCACGGCTGCAAGCAGAGGGCCGCCGGATATGACCTCGGCACCGGCTGGTCGGCCCTGGCC
>Ga0190275_10000999_pt1 | contig 22006 bp, 17 predicted proteins | sample Popmic550T_FD_133745 | JGI IMG/M metagenome (GOLD analysis project Ga0190275, IMG submission 133745) | Populus adjacent soil microbial communities from riparian zone of Yellowstone River, Montana, USA - 550 T | ecosystem: Environmental > Terrestrial > Soil > Riparian zone > Trees stand | place...
CCGGTGTCACAGGCGGAGAGCACGACGAGCTCGGTGCCCCACAAGTCGAGTCCTGCGAGCTCTAGCGCCGTCACCAGGGTGGTGTCGAGCTGGGACTTTGTGGCGCCGGAGGAGGCAGGCATCCTAGCGCGGGCGCCCGCCAACACGAGACCCGAGCGCAGGAGAGGATCGGGAGGAAGCTGAGCGGGTGCACCGTCGCCAAGCGCTCCGAAGTGACCCACGGCGCGGGAGCCCTTGGGCGCGGGTGCGTCCGCGAGGAAGAAGCCGTGGGTGGCCAGGTGGAGCACGCCCGGCCTGGACAGGCGCAACAGCCGCTCCTTGGTGGCCTCCGCGCCCAGGAAGAGCTGGGCTTGGGGGATCAGGCGTCGGATGGCCGCGGCCTCCTGACGTGAGCCGGGCAGAGGGCCCCAGGGGCGCTCCGCCACGTTCGCGCGCAGAGTGGAGAAGAAGCGCTCCAGGGAAAAGGAGTGCAAGGTCGGCCCCGCCGGTTGCCCGCCAAGGGCGGCCAATGCTTGGGGAGAGGTGCTGAAGTCCGGATCCGCGAGAACGACCACCGAGTCAGGAGGAGCCGTTTCCCGAGGACGGGGCAGCAGGTCCTTGCCAGAGGTGAGATAGGTGATGTCGTAGGATTCGATGAGGAACTGGTGGCCATCGTGAAGTGCAGCGAAGGGCACCAGTGAGAGCTGTCCGTCAGGCGAGAGGAACAGGCGGCGGCGGTCGCCCAGCAAGGGCAGGAGGGGCTTGAAGGCGAGCTGATAGAGCGCCTGAGCGGAGGCTTCGAAGGAAACACCGCGGTTGGCCAAGGCGTTGCGCAGGCGCGAGGCGGCGGAGTCAATGGGCTCTGCCGGTCCCAGGTCCAGGGCACGGGTGCTGGCATCGGGGAAGAGCACCAGCGCCAGGTAGTGAGGCTGGCTGCCAAGCCTGGGAATCAGCGGGCGGTCCGTGTACGCAATGAACTCGACGAGCGCACCGTCCTTGGGGAGGGCCACGGCGACACGGTCGGCGATTTCATCTCGAAAAGGCAGCTCGGCCAGCGCGCGCAGCGGCGCGGAATTCCTGGCCAGAAGAGCCTCCAGCGTGTCACCCTGCTCCGCGAGTTCTCTCAAGCGCTGTCCATGGTCAGCCGGGGCGAGCGGACCGGATCCTCCGAGCGTCAGCGCGGCCAGTTGGGTTCGCAGTTCCCGTAGCCGCTCGAAGGAGTGGCGGTCCTCGGGGCCCAGGCTCCGGTAAACGACGCGGGAGATGTCGGCCGTCTCCTCGACGGAGCGGCCTTTGAGCAGAAGCACTGCGCTGAGGGCCAGGCGTCGTACGCTGGTATCCTCTGGATAGGCGCGCAGCAGTGCGTAGAGACGCTCCTCGTCAGAGCGCAGTCGCTGGAGGAAGCTGGCCAGGCGCGCCTCGGAGAAGTTGAGCGCCTCTCGCCGCAGGCGCTGCTCTGAGATGGCGAAAGAACAGGTCAAGAGCGGCAGGGCTCCAGCTAGGCGATGCTGGACCAGCCGGCGCTGGGCGATGTGGGTAAGCACATCGGCGATACTCAAGGGGGCGCTGCCGAAGGTCGCTTCTTCCAGGGCAGGCGCCTGCGCTGTAAGCGGATCGTCTGGGTGATCGGACAACCCCAGGTCCTTGTAGAGGTCCTTGTAGGAAACGACTTCGGGAGTGCAGGTGGCTCGTTCGTAGAACGCGGGGTCAAGAAGGCTCCGACCCATGGCCGCTTCCTGGACGGCGAGTGCGCGCTCATTGAGTAGCTCGGCTCGAGCGTACAATCCCTGGTCCCAGTACAGGGTGACGAGGTCGGTGAGCGTCTTGGCGACGTGAAGATGATTTTTGCCGAGGGATGCTTCCCGAATGGCGAGCGCGCACTCATAGAGCGGTATGGCTCGACCGTAAAACGCCTTGGCTTGGTAGCGACTCGCGAGGCTTTCGAGCAAGCTCGCGACCTGGGAATCCCTCTCGCCGAGGGCTGCTTCTCGAATCTTGATGGCGGCCTCTCGCTCCTCCGCAGGGATCTGGAAACCGGGCTCTTCCTTTGTCTGCGCCGCGACGGGCGGCGAGAGGGTGACGACAAAAAAAGCGGAGAGGCTGAAGCGGGAAAGGGCCAGGAGGAACTTCATCAAGGGAATCCTCTGGGCTGCACGGGCATAACCCTCTAGAGCCGGTGACCTGAGGGGTTATGCAGAAAATCTGCATTCAGAGGGTCAGCCCGAAATGACTCAAGGAAACCTTGTAGCTACGGGCACTTGCCGCAGGGTTGTGCGCCCGGCGGGTGGAGAGGCCTCACGGAGTCGTATGATCCAGCAGTGACTTCACCCAGTTGGGCCGCATGTGCCCCCAATGTGAGTGCGCCGTGAAGGTGCACTTGACCAGCGGGTGGAAGTCCCGCCCGAGGAGGAAGTCGACCCCCTCGGTAGCTATCTGGCGGGGACGAGGGGCGACCCTCGGACTCGAAGCCCAGAGACAGAAGGCCTCGAAAGGAGGTCGAGCAAGTGTGCAGGCCGCAACGTGAGTGAAGCCTGAGCAGGCCCCGAAAGGGCAATCGTGGGAGCCGACCTGGCTCACATACAGGGAAGGCCATGCGTCCAGCGAGAAGGTCGACGAAGCATCGCTGGGCGTTCCACCGGGGTAGTGGGCGCGGCATGCATGCACACGGTGAGGTGCGCAACACGGGAGACCTGGTCCGAGCGGGATGGCAACCCGAACACGCTCCCGGAGCGTGGTGAGGGCCAGGAGTCGGAGGGCCCTACAGTACCTGAGAAGCGGGTAACGACCGTGGAGGGAAGAGGCCCTGGTTCAGGATGCTTCGCAAGGAGAGAACGCAGCGGGAGATTGGCGTGAGCCTACAACCCTTACATAGCTCGAAGATCCCCGAACGAAGCTGTACGCGAAGGCCAAGGTGGAGCCAGGAAGTGCACGTAGAAGGAGCCACGTGCACTTCTGCGCCGACACGCGTCGCGTGAGACCTGTCCGAGAGCCGGATGCAGGAAATCTGCACGTCCGGTTCGATGAGCGGCGTGGAGGAAACGGACCGTGGGTGAGACTCGGCGAGAGGGCGAGCGAAAGCGGACCCTCGCAGCAGGCGCCGACGAGCCCGAGCGGCACCGCGCCTCCCGTCGACTCTACCCCTCCAGCGCGGCATCAGGCGGAACCAGACGGGACGAGACGGGACAGGGCGGGAGACCGATCCGACGTGAGATCAAGACGTTAGCCGGTAACAGCGCGACCTGCTTGGGGTTTTGCTCTCGCCTTGCTGTGGGTTCGATTCCCGCCGCCTCCATGCAGCGCAAGCCTCCGCTCCGACTCCGATGTCCGCGTCTCGTTCGAAGCAATCCCGGATGCGGAAGTACTTCGCCGGCTCCTTCACCGACTCGCCCACCAGCGAGTCGGCTGCCATGTGCACCACCGCCTCCACGCGGTGCTGCTTCAGCGTGTCGCGCAGGGTGGCGGTGTCGAGGAGGTCGCCCTTCACGAAGGCGGCGCCCTTCACCACCGCCTCGCGGTGGCCCTTGTAGAGGCTGTCGTAGACGACGACCGCGTCACCGCCCCACAGCAGCTCCTCGTAGCGGTCCAGCGCGGCCAGGCAGCGAGGCAAGGCCCCCTGCTACTTGCGGGCCTCGATCAGGACTTCCGGCTCCTTTTCGAGGAAGGGGGTCCAGAACCCCGGCGGGAACTGCTGCTCAAGCGCGGGAGGAACCTGCAGCCGGTGCCAGCGCACGTGCTGGAAGCCCGCCGTTCGCAGCGCCCACTCGTAGGTCTCGCGCAGGAAGCAGCGAATCTCGAAGCCGGTCCACTGCTGGGGAGCTGTCTGGAGCTCGACACGCAGGGGCTCACCGTCTGCAGGCTGGGGCGAGCCCGTGTAGGCAAAGCCGTACTGGCGGTAGCCCTCCGGGTCGCGGGCGGCCACGCCACAGTTGTCGTTGATGGCGAAGAAGGTCTGCCCAGGCGCCAGGTGGTCATGGACCACCCGGCACATCTGCAGCAGGTCCTCAGTGGACCCGGCATAGTTGAGCAGGAAGACCGCCGTGACGAAGTCGAACGTTCCAAGCCTGCCGAGCCGCTGCACCGGGCTGTGGATGTACTCAATCCCGAGCGGCTCCCGGGCCTCCTGCTGCCGCGCCAGCAGGAGCATCTGTTCCGAGACATCCACGCCAACCGTGCGCCCCGCACCGAGCTGCTTGAGCCGGCGGGTGTGGAAGCCCTCCCCGCAGGCGAGGTCCAGGACGGACCTGCCTCTCACATCCCCCAGGTGCGTGAGCAAGGTGTGCTCGAAGACCTCGAAGATGGGGAGACGCTTGGCCTTCTGGTAGTCCGCAGCGATTGCGTCGTACTGGGTGTCCATGGGGCGCTCTCGCAAGGAACGGGGTGGAAGCCTTCGAGCATATTCCCCTCGGGCCTGGAGGAATCAAGGTGGGATGCGACTCCCTGGCGCACGGGGAGCCCACCACCCTCGTAGGCTGCCCGTTCCCAGCCAGACGTCGTTTACGAGAGGACGGGAAAAGAGAGGTCGCCAATAGCGTGCGCCGCAGCTACACGATCGCCTCTCCCCACGTCGACATTAGCCACTATCCGGCCTCCAGCAATTCCCGGAGGACCGGCTCCGACCGCTCGGCCGCGCGTTCCGACCGCTCATCCCGGCGGTCCCAAATCCCTCGCAAGGGGTGGGTAGCTTGCTCCGCGTCAACTTCGAAGGAGGACGTGGATGGAGCTGTGGCCCATGAAGCGCGTGGATCCGATGCAGGTGGCCCCCGTGCTGCCGCCCGCGCGCAAGGGGACACCCGTGCCGCGTACAGCGCTGCTGGTGAACCCCTTCTACCCCAAGGACGTGAACGCCAGCTTCGGCAAGCACGTGCTCACGCCCACGCTGGCCCTCACCAGCCTCGCCGGAGCCACGCCGCCCGAGTGGCGCCTGCGCTACTGGGACGAGAACCTCCTGCAGGGCCCACCCCCCATGGACGAGCTACCTCAGGTGGTCGGCATCAGCGTGCACCTCACCTTCGCCCGGCGCGCCTACGAGCTGGCCGCCTGGTTCAAGGCCCACGGCTGCATCGTGGTGATGGGCGGCCTGCACGCCCTGTCCTGCCCGGATGAGGTGCAGGCCCACGCGGACGCCATTTGCGTGGGCAACGGCGTGCCCGTCTGGCCCCGCATGTTGAGGGACATCGAGCGCGGGCAGCTCCAGCCGCGCTACAGCGCCGAGTACCGCGACTACGCATCCGACCCGCCGCCCGACCGGAGCATCCTGCCCGACTACGGCTTCCTCACCCCCACCTCCCTCATCGCCACCCAGGGCTGCCACAACCGTTGCGACTTCTGCTACCTGGCCACCGGCGACACCCGCATCAAGTACCAGATGCGCTCCCCCGAACAGGTGGCTGCTGAGTTCCACGTCACGGGCGCGCCCTATGGCGTGTTCGTTGACAACAACCTCGGCTCGAGCCGCCGCTACCTGCGCGAGCTGTGCCGGGCGCTGGCCCCGCTGGAGAAGATCTGGAGCGCCGCCGTCACCCTGGACGTGACGGATGAGCCCGAGCTGGTGCGCGAGATGGCGCTCGCCGGGTGCACCGGCGTCTTCATCGGCTTCGAGAGCCTCACCGACGACAACATCCGAGCGGCGGGGAAGAAGAGCCCCCGCGCCGATGACTACGCCCGCCGGGTGGAGGTGTTCCACCGCAATGGCATCCAGGTGAACGGCAGCTTCGTGCTCGGCTTCGACCACGACCGGCCCGACGTCTTCGAGAACCTGGCGCGCTGGATCGAGGAGAACCGGCTCGAGTGCGCCACCTTCCACCTCCTTACCCCCTACCCCAACACGCCGCTGTTCCGCCGCATGGAGGCGGAGGGGCGCCTGCTGCACAAGGACTGGTCGCTCTACGACACCGCCCACTGCGTCTTCCGTCCCCGCCACATGAGCCCCGAGGCACTGGAGGCGGGCTACGCGTGGATCTACCGGCGGCTCTTCTCCCTCTCCTCCATCTGGGCGCGCAGCCCTCACCAGGCCAGCGCCGTGCTGCCGTACCTGGCGATGGCCCTGCTCTACAAGCGCAGCAACTTCCTCTGGCGCTTCCTCATCCGCCACCGCCTCACACACAAGGTATGGACCCCCCTGGTGCACCTTACGCGCCTGCGCCACCTGCGCTACCGCCGACGCCTGGCGCGCGAGGGCTCCCTGCCTGGCCACCTCGTGTCCCCCATCCGCCCCAGCGTGTAGCTCAGGAGGCCTGGGCATCCTCCGGCCGTTGAAGTATGCGGATTGTGCTGCTCCTACATAGGAGGAGGCGAAAAATGGGCAAGGTTACCTTCGGCATGATGACGTCGCTCGACGGCTACATCAACGACCGCAAAGGCGGATTCGACTGGGGCCACGTGAGCGAGGATGCGCACAGGTTCGCCGAAACGGAGCAGGAGCGCGAAGGGCTGGCGATCTACGGGCGGCGCATGTACGAGACGATGGTCTACTGGGAAACCGCCGACCAGGACGAGAGTCTCGAGCCCTACTTCCGTGACTTCTCCCGCGCTTGGCAGGCTGTCGACAAGATCGTCGTCTCCAAGAGCCTCGAAAAGGTGACGAGCAAGCGGACGCGGCTGGTCCGCGAGCTGAGCGCGGACGACCTCCGGCGCCTCAAGGCCGATACAGAGAAGGACATCAGCATTTCCGGGCCGACGCTCGCCGCGTCCTTCATGAAGCAGGGCCTCATCGACGAGGTCAGCATCTACTACGTGCCCGTGGTCGTCGGCGGGGGCACCCCGATGTTCCAGGATGTGTGGCAAACGCTGAAGCTCGAGCGTCTCGACCACCGCGCGTTCGACAACGGTCTCCTCTTCGTGCGCTATAGGGTCCTCAGCTGAGGCCGGCATGCAGGCACGTACGGGATCGCCATCTTCAAGGAGGGCGAGGAGACCACCCAGCGCACCGCGCCGGTTCGGGTGACGGGCCTGTAGTGACATGATGGGTCCATGATCGAGAGTCTCTCCAGGTCCCGGCTGTCGGCACTGGCCCTGCTGGCGGTGTCGCTGGTCGGGTGTGGCGACACTCCCTGGGCCACGGTGCAAGGGCGCCTGCATGCGGACGCGCCGGTGCTCCTGCCGTTGTCCGGTAGACCCGTCTGTGCAGGCTACGTGTGCTCCGAGTACTGGGCCCGGTTCCCTTCCGGGCCCCTCCGCCCACGGCAAACCTGCAGCCTTCCGGTGTATGGCGAGGGTGCGCGCATCGAGAGCGATGGCACGACCCTGCGCCTGGAAGGACGCGACGGGGACCCTGGCCCGCTGGGCTTCGAACGCCATGGCACCTGGGAGTGGAAGCAGGGCCGGGCGGAGAATCCTCCCTATCCCTCCGTGCTGCTGATGGGCCGGGGCCCGGAGGCCCGCCTCCCGGCCAGAGGTTCGGCGCCTTGTGCCGCCGCTCCTGGTGTCGCCCTCCATTTCTGCATCGGCGCGCCGCTCGCACGGCTCGAGGCGCGCCTCGCGCTGGAGGCCCTGGTCCAGCGCCTCCCTGGTCTCCGGCTCGTGCCGGGACTGATGCCAAGCTTCCTGAAGAGCGTCACCATCCGGAGGCACGAGAGCCTCGAGGTGACGTGGGACGTCAAGGCACTGTAGGCCGTGAAGGACAGCCCTTTGAGGGCTCTGCCCTCGCCTCACGGTGCTGCGGGACGGGTGACGATCGGCAGCGTGAAAAAGAAGGTACTGCCGGAGCCTGGCGTGCTCTCTACCCACATCTGGCCCCCGTGGCCTTCGACAATGCCTTTGGCGATGTAGAGGCCAAGCCCTGTGCCTTCTCTCGCACGCCTCTTGGCCTGCCAGTATCGGTTGAAGAGGTGGGGCAGCTGCTCCTGGGGAATCCCTGGGCCGGTGTCACTCACGGCAAACCTCACGGTGCCGGCGGCCAGCTCGGCGCTGAGCTGGATGGAGCCTCCCGCTGGAGTGAACTTGATGGCATTTCCAACCAGGTTCGAGAGCACCTGGCAGACTCGCTCCCGGTCCGCGCTCACCAGCACCTCGGGCTGACTCAGCTTCTGCCTCAGGGAGACCCCCCTCTGCTCCGCGAGCGGCTGGAACAGCTCCAGACATTCCTCGACGAGCTCCCCCAGCTCCTGGGGCGTGGGCTCGATGGAGAAGCGCCCCGCCTCGAGCTTCGCGAGGTCCAGCAAGTCCTGGATGAGGGTATTCATCCGCTTCGTCGAGCGCTGAATGCCCTCGGCCGAGTCTTGTACCCGCCGCCAGGGGCCCTCCGTGTCCGGGGGCAGAGCTCGGAGGATGCGCCCCGCTTGCATCTGGATGACGCCGAGCGGAGTCCTCAAGTCGTGCGAGACGACCGCGACCACGTCGTCCCGGGTCTGAACGGCCTCCTGCTCACGAACCACCTGACGCCCAAGGTCGACCTCGATGGCATATCGCCTCAAGTCAGCGGCAACTTCCAGCTCGGCGGAGCTCCACGGCAGGGACGTCGAGCGGACGACTTCCTTCCAGAGCTCGAATGAGCGGCGCGGGTGAAGGCGCATCCCCGCTCCCTCCACCTCGACGGGCTTGGTGGGATTGCCTCCCCAGTTCACAGTCTGGATGACCTCCGGCCGAAACCACAGGACATGGTCGGGAGCGGGCTTGGGGAGGGAGATCGCCAGCAAGCCGCTGGCGACCTCCTTGAAGGCTTCTGCTGGCGGGTAGAGGCGAGGCAGGGCCTTGGTTTGGAAGACCTCCTCCTTGACTGTCTCGCGCAGCCACCCGACGAGCCCCTCCAGGGCCTCTTGAGGAACACGCCCCACCGTCCAGCACCCGCCTTCGGAGAACACGGCCGCGCCGCTTGCTCCGACGAGGGCCATCAGCTCCTCCGGGTGCTTGACGAGGCCGGCGAGGACCTCTGCCCCTTCCGCCCGCATCGCCTGGACGAGCCGAGCCTGGAGCCCCCGCAATCTCTGGAGACGTTCCCGCTCCTCGAGTTCTCCCGTGGCTCCTATCTGCTGAGAGGTGATCCGGCCGATGAGCTCGCTCGCGAGCCGCAGCGTGTAAGGGACGTACCTCGGGGAGGAGTGGTTCGCGCAAGAGATGAGGCCCCAGAGCCTGCCCCTGTGGACGAGCGAGATGCTCATGGAAGCCCGGACACCCAGGTTCCGCATGTACTCGATGTGAATGGGCGAGACACTCCGGAGAACGGAGAAGCTCAAGTCGAGTGGCTGCTGGCTATCAGGCCGCAGGCTGGGAATGATGGGAGCGGGCCTGTACTCCCTGTCAGGGATGATCCGCAGCCAGTTGCGCAGGTAGAGCTGGCGAGCCTGTTGGGGAATGTCCGAGGCGGGATAATGGTGCCCGAGGTACGGATCCAAGCCCTCCAGCATGTCCTCGGCGAGGACTTCACCATGGTCATCCTCATCGAAGCGGTAGACCATGACCCGCTCGAAGCCCGTGAGCCGGCGCACCTCAGCGGCTGCCGCATCGCAGAGCTCGCGGAGATTCTTCGCCGCCTGCAATCGGGCGATGGCCCGCTGGAGAAGGCGAGGGAGAGGCCACGCGTGATGCTCCTCCGCGGGAGGGACGGGCTCGAGCTCCAGGAGGGTGACGCCCTGATGACGATGAACGATCCCATCGAAGGTGCGCCGGCCGACCGTGATCGGGAGCGGATTGCTCTCCTGAGGCTGGTGGCTCCGCAACGCTTCCGTCAGCTGGCCCAGCGAGGCCCTCTCGAGCAGCTCAGCGAGAGGGCGCCCCAGCAGCAACTCTGCCTGGAGCCCGAAGAGGTCGGCCGTGTTGGTGCTCACCTGCGTGACTGTCAGCTCGGGCTCGCTCAGCGCGAACAGCACTCCATGGGGCTGAATGGAGCCCGGAATGTGGATGGGCTCCTTGGAGCAGTCGCCCAAGTCGATGGCCTGTCCTGGCAAGGAGGAGTCGGTGTTCATGAGCGCTGGATAAGCTCCGAAGAGCAGGAGCCTTCCATGCGATCCGGGAAAACCGTAGCGCGAAGTGGCCAGGAGTCTCGAGAATGAACCGCTACTGGACGGTACCAGGCGAGCAGAGCTCGTCGGCCTTCCAGAGGGCGTTCACCCCCTTCTGCGAGGATTAGAAGTAGTACCCCACGTTCACATTGGGCCGGAAACCCCAGCCCGCTCCCTCTCGTCCCTCTGCCAGGGCCGTGGCGAAGTCAGGCCCCAGGAAGGGTTGGTTGCGGCCTGCCGCGACCTCGATGAAGGCGTGGATGGGGCCGGCGGCGACGTGGACCCCCGTGACGTTCTGTTGCGAGGAGCTGAAGCTCTCCTCCGATTTCAGCATGAGGCCGTGGTCATTGTAGAAGGTCAGTGAGTCGACAGGCCCCCGCGCCAGCTCCCAGGTGTAGCTCACATCCGCCACCAGGAGGTGGGCCCGGCTGGCCACCTTGTAGGCCCCATCAAACGCGCCCATGACGACGAACCGACGATCCTGGGCAATGGGGCCGGAGGAGCTGAACGCATAGGACACCGCCTGGAGGTGTACGCCCCAAGGCCCGTACTGGCCATTGAGGTGCGCCGCCGCGGCCCAGCGCCAGCCCGTCCGCTGGGTCTCGCTGTTGTAGATGCCACCGGCCAGCCCCGAGAGCCCCACCTCCGTCCTGAAGGAGGGGGTGGGTTGGAAGGTGTAGGCCAGGCGCACGTTCCCCTGGCTCGTCTCTCGATCCGTCCTCGCTCCGAGCACGCCCGCTCTCTCGAGCTCCGTCTCGGTGGTTCGCACCAGGTCGAAGGCATAGCGCGCGCTGTTGAGGCTCCGGCCGGTGAAGCTGCCCTCATCGCCTTTGTAGAAGGCCAGCTGCACATCCAAGGCCCCAGACTTCAGCAGGGCCTTCACGCCCATATCGCTGTCGTCTTCCAGCCCGACGTAGAACGTCAGGTTGTTGAACCAGTTGTTGGAAGGCACGGGCAGGATGCCGAACGGCACCTGCGTCTCGCCCACCTGCACCTGCAGCGAGTCCGAGAACGTGTAGCCGAGGTAGCCGTAACGCAGGAAGGAGAACCCGGAATAGAAACGGTACTCGGCATTCAAGCTCAGGTTCTTGTACTCGGCCTGGGTGCGGAGGGAGAAGGTATCGAAGACCAGGTCTCCGCCACGGCTGTGCACCTGGGTGCGCGGCTCCCAGCTCTTGTACAGGTAGGAGAAGCGGAGCATCCCCCCGAGCTTAAGGGAGGGAGCCTCCGTGGAGCTCGCCTCCTGCGCCACCAGCAGGGTCAGCAACAACGCCACCCCTCGCCACCCTTGGAACATGGAAGCCTCCTCGTCTCTCGCCTAGGCGAATACCCGCTGCTTGCCCACCGAGCGGTGCCGCATCTCCCACAGGTTCCGGCGGATGTAGGTCCGCAACAGCCAGCGGTCGGAGCCGTCAAAGGCCGGCTCGAACACGCTGCGCGCATGGAGCCCCTTGCGGTTGTTGATGAGCAGCGTCATGCCGGGCTTGAGGGCGACCTTGTTGTGGACCTTCTCGTCATCGCAGGTGGCGTGCAGCTTCTCCAACGCCTGCTGAGCCTCGGGCGTCTCGCCCTTCACGCCGTTGGCGGCGATGGAGACCTCGGGAGACTCAGCGGGGCCCGAGAGGATCGGCACGAGGTTCGACCACACCTGCCCTCCCTTGGCCCGCTCGCGCGAGTAGGTGCTCGGTGCGGCCATGCGGAACACCGGCTGGCGCAGCGTCTCCACCACGGAGTCCGGAAGGGCCCTGCACAGGTCGCGCGCATCGACGTAGTAGGTGAGCGCCTGCCCGTCCTTGTCCGCGCGGATGCAGTGGAGGATGAGGAAGTCCGGGTTGAAGCGGTGGAAGAAGCCGCTCTCGTCGTGGATCGAGTCGTTGTGATAGTTGAGGAAGACCTTCGAGCCCTGGTTGGACTGGGTGTAGCTGCCCGACTCCACCGGCGTCACGTAGTGGATGAGGTTCCCAGACTTCTCGGAAGTGAAGCCCACCGGCTCTCCCAGGAGCTGGGTCAGTCCCAGCAGGATGCCCTCGCCCACGAAGGTGTTGCGCCTCGTCACGGGGGCGCCATCCGTGGGCGTCGGCGGCAGCTCCGGATCCTGGGGCATGTTCTCCAGCAGCATCACCCCCGGGCTCTCAGGGAAGCGCGAGAAGGCCATGATGTCCTTGAGGACGCTCGCCGGCAGCTCCGCGAAGATCTTGTACACCTGCACCAGCGAGTCCTCGAACGTCTCGTAGGGAGAGTGGATGGACCGCAGCTTCAAGCCCATGTCCTTTGACAGCTTGTCATCCAAAGCCAGTTGCTTCATGGCCATACTCCTCTGGGGGTGAGGGTCGATACGCCCACTTCGACCACGTCCTGCAGCGACAGGTTTGAGAAGTACATGATGTCGCGTGTGAGCTTCTTGAAGAGGCTGAACGACGGTGAGCCCGTCGTGTATTGCAAGAGCTGCGTGTTGCGCCGCCGGGTGGCCTCACTCAGGCAGAGCCGGCCAGGGTTGTGGTAGCGGATGGCTCCGCTGCGATCCCGCATCGGCAGGACACTGGACTGGGCGTAGCGGCTGGCGCTGAAGGGGATGTCCAGGATCCCCGCTTCGAACCCCTGCTCGATGGCCCGGTAGAGGTCCGCATGGTCGAGGATGGGTGCGACGATCTCCTCCACCTCGCGGAGGATCCAGTGCACCTCCTCGTCGACCTCCGCGCTGTCGACCTTCACGAAGTCGGAGATCGCGCTGTTGACGATCCGTGTCGTCCAGATGCCCAGCGCGTTGGCTTGAGGAGTCGGGACGCCGAGCGCCTCCTCGTACGTCTTGTTGATGACCTTGGTCGCCTGCCCTTTCTTGGCGACGACCGCGCCCTTGAGGATGAGCGCCTCGGCGTCATGCCGGGTGGCGGGGAAGGCTCCCATGAACTGGTGCAGCACGGGGAAGACCTCCACGTCTGGTGGCAGGTACTTGCTGGCCATCTTGCGGATGGCCTTGAGCGCGGCGATGTCCTGGACGATGTGGCCGCCCTGGCAGTAGGAGATGGACAGGCACTTGACGCCCTCTCGGACAGCACAGAGTGCCTCGAGCAGCGTCATCGACAGGGCAATCGAGGGAGGGATGAGCACCGCCGTCAGCGTGCCGAACAGCTCCCGGTCCACGATGATGCCCTGCTGGGCCAGCTCGCCGCAGCGCTGGTCCACGTAGCGCCAGGCCTGCATGCTGGAGCGGATCGGCACGTTCTTCGAGTACGGCAGGTTGTAGCCAATCCCGCCCCCCTCGAAGGAGGTGATGCCGCCAGCGAGGGACGACTCGAAGAGCAGCCGTGCGTCCGGCGAGCCGTGACGAATCTCGATCGGCGCGCGCACCAGCTCGTTCAGCTCGCGCACCTTCTTGTACCCATGGCACACCAGGGGATAGCCGTTGAGGTTCTGTGGGTTCTCCTGAAGAACAGTGTGGGCCTTATCGAACTGGCACAGCCGCGTGTAGGCGTCGATGGTGAGCGAGAGGATGTCCGGTTGCGCCTCCCGCTCGAGGAACTGAAGCAGCTCGGCCATCTTGTGCTGCGCGCCCACGCCACAGCGCGGCTGAACCAGCAGCTCACCCCGGGTGTCCGCCTGCTTCAAGGTCTGGTGGACGGTCGCCTTGCGCAGATTCTTGATGTACTCGACCGTCTCCCGCGGAGACGGAAGCTCGTGTGGATAGCTCCTATCCAACGCCAGCGTCTGTTCTTCCATGCTCAGCGTCTCCTGGCGGTTTGTACTGCTGACGCAGCCGTCCCGAGCCGGCCACTCTGGGAATAGAGTTGATCGTGCAGCTTCTGGGAGAACTCCCGCGCCGCAGCCTTCTCGGGGAGGTGGCGCAGGACCGCTCCGTCCCGCCGGAACTCGGTGGCCAGGTGGCGCTCCAGCGTCCGGGGCTGGAGCTTCTGCTCCCGGAGGAACCGCTCCACATCGAAGAATCCGCAGGTGACCACCAGCCGCAGCTCCCCCGCCTGCGACAGGTCGACGACCGGCACCTCGATGTCATGCAGGCCGGCCGCGGCGCGCTCCAGCTCGGCCTGGGACGAGAACTCCAGGACCACCGAGCGGTGGTCGAGCACCACCGCCGCCGGGTTGCCTCCCAAGCCGATGCGCGTGCCCACCCGGTAGTCGTCCTGGTTCAGGCGGCACAGGATCTCCACCCCATGGCGCCTGGCATAGCTGACCGAGCCGTGGTGGATGACCTTGGCCCCGCTGAGTGACAGGGTGATGGCCGAGTCGTAGGACAGCTCTGGAACCAGCTGCGTCCCGGAGATCAGGTTCGGGTCCGCCGAGTAGACGCCGCAGACGTCGGAATAGATCTCGCACTGCTTGACGCCGAGCGCGGCGGCCACGGCCACGGCGGACAGGTCAGAGCTGTTCTTCCCCATCCACATCTGCTGCCCCTGGGCGTTACGGGCCTGCCCGCCGGGCACCACCACCACATCGTGGGTCGCCAGCGCTGCGCGCAGCGGGGTGGCATCAAACTCCAGGATGCGGGCGCGTGAGAAGTTCGCGTCCGTCAGCAGCCCCAGCTGGAAGCCATAGAGCGTCGTCACCTTCACGCCCAACCGTTCGATGGCCGCCCGCGCGTAGGCCGCGCCAATGGTGTCCGCCAGCGGGATGAGACAGTCGATCGTCTCGCCCGACGGAGCAGGGTTGAGGGCCAGGCACCTGGCACGCAGCTCCTCGGTGGCGCCAGGCAGTCCGCTGACGACCAGCGCGACCTTGCTGCCGTCCGCGGTGCGCTCCCGGAGGTAGCCCGCGACGCGATGAAAGTGTTGATCCGTGGCGAAGGATGAGCCACCAAACTTCATGACGTGTATCTGCATGGGGGGGCTTCCTCGAGCGGAGGGTGAGGTCAACCTCACCAGGCTCCCTAGGCCGCCGACTTGCGCGACAGCAGGCCGTTGGCAATCACTTCCTCTGCAATCTGAATCGCGTTCAGCGCCGCGCCCACGCGCAGGTTGTCGGAGACAATCCACAACCAGCCGGCGTTCGGGTTGAGGGCGTCCACGCGGATGCGCCCCACGTGCACGTCGTTCGGATTGCGGACCGTCCGCGGCGTCGGGTAGTTCTCCGCGCCGGAGCCGGAGTAGATCTGCAGCTCCTCGCCCGCTCGGAGCAGCTCGAGCATGCGCGGCAGCGACAGCGACCGCTCGGTCTCGAAGTAGACGGCTTCGGAGTGGCAGTTGATCACGGGGACGCGCACTGCGGTGCCGCTCACGAGCAGGTCCGGGCGCTCCATGATCTTGCGAGACTCCTGGACCATCTTCTGCTCCTCCAGGGTGAAGCCCGTCTCCTGCATGGCGTCAATGCTGGGGACGAGGTTGAAGGCGAGCGGCACCTGGAAGCGCACCGCCTGGAGCGTGCTCTTCTCGTCCTGCATCAGCTGGCGCGTGCCCTCACGCAGCTCGTCGATGCCGGTGAGCCCTTGGCCGGACGCGGCCTGGTAGGTGCTGATGATGACCTTCTTGACGCCGAACTCGGGATCCAACGGCTTGAGGGCGCGCACCACCGGAATGGTGGCGCAGTTGGGGTTGGCGTAGATGCCGGAGGACGGCCGGGTGCGCAGATGGTGCCGGTTCACCTGGGGCACCACCAGCGGCGTGTCCGCGTCCATGCGGTGGGCGTTGGTGTTGTCGATGACCAGCGCTCCTTGTTGCGCCGCCATCCGAGCAAACTTCTTGCTGATGGAGGTGCCCGCGGAGAAGAAGGCAATGTCGATGCCGGTGAAGTCGAAGGTCTCCAGATCCTTGACCTGGTACTTCTGCCCTCGGAACTCGATGATCCGGCCCGCCGAGCGCGGTGAGGCCACCAGGTGCAGCTCGCTGAACTGGAAGGAGCGCTCCTGGAACAGCTCGAGGAGGGTAGTCCCCACGGCTCCAGTGGCTCCAACGATGGCAATGACGGGATTCTTCTTGTGCGACATTTTATCTCCTGTTGGCGGAGGACAAGGACAGCAGCTGCTGAGCCAGCAGCTCCGGTTGGTTCAGCACGATGTCGACGCCCAGCTTCTTGAAGGAGTCCTCCAAGCCCAGCTCCTTCTGGCTCCCCACGGAGAGGTTGCCTCCCAGGATGACCGGGCAGCGGATGCCATACTGGTGCCTCAGCTCCAACAGCCCCCGCAGGTCATCCTTGGCGTGCCCGTTGAGGCTGCCAATGACAATGGCGAGCGCGTCCGGGTTCTGCTTGTGGGCATCCATGAAGTCCTGCAGGGGTGTGCAGGCCCCCAGGTTGACCACCTCGTAGTTATTCTCGCGAAGCATGTGGGCGATCAGGTGGTTGGCCACCACATGGGTGTCGCTGGCGGCAACCCCGAGGATCACCGTGCCACGTGTCCCCCCGGCCTGCTTGCCCCTGGGCTGCAGGGGGCGTGGGCCTGCCGTCTGGAGCTGGGTACCTTCGGTACTCATGGCACGGCTGCTTTCTTTTGCCCCACGAAGGCAAAGTTCCAGTTGCGGTTGACCGCGATGCTGCTCAAGAAGATGAGCGTCACGCCCAGCCCCTGGAAGGGAGTGAGGCGGGTGCCGTAGAGGATGAAGTCGATGAACATCGCCACGGCCGGGTAGATGAAGGACAGGACTGCGATCTTCGCGGTGTCCAGCTTCTGGAAGGCCGAGTACATCAGGATGTACATGATGCAGGTGTGAATCAGACCCAGCCCTGCCAGCCAGAACCAGTGATTGCCCGCGAGCGGCACGGCCTGGAGCGTGGTGAAGGGATACAGCAGCGCCATCCCGAGAGTGATCTGGCACAGCGCGATCAGGTGCGGAGGAATGCCCTTGAGCCGCTTGGCCACGATGGTGGCAATGCCGTAGAGGAACGCGGCCGCCAGCGAGTAGAGGACTCCCTCGACATAGGCCCCCTTCAGGTCACCTGACTGGAGGTTGGTGACGAACACCATGCCGACAAAGGCCAGACAGATCCAAAGGATCTTGCTGGGCGAGACGCGCTCCTTGAACAGGGGAATCCCCAGCAGGACCACGTAGAACGGCTGGGTGTGATAGAGGACGGTCCCCATCGTGATGGAAGTCAACCCGTAGGATTTGAACAGGAAGACCCAGTTGAAGACGATGCACACCCCGCCGAGCGCGATGAGCAGGGTGGTCTTCTTGGTGAAATAGGAGAGCTTGAGGTAGCCCTTGATCAGGCAGAAGGCTGTCAGGCAGATGGCCCCGAACAAGCACCGGAAGAACACGACGTTGAAGGCTTCCTGGTGCGCCTCTGTGACAAAGATACCGATGGTGCCTGACAGCACCATTGCCGAGACCAGCTGGATGACGCCACTCTTGTCTTGCTGATGATCCATGGTGCCTGTAGGGCTCACTTGAAAGGAGGAGCGTAGAGAAGACCGCCGTTGGACCAGAGCGCGTTCATTCCGCGCTCGAGCTTGAGGCGGGACTTCGCGCCCAGGTTGCGCTCGAAGATTTCCTGGTAATTGCCCACCTGCTTGAGGACGCGGGAGGCCCAGCCGGGCTCCAGGTGGAGCGAGTGGCTGGCGCCATCGGCGGCCTTGAGCAGGTTGAGCACGCCGGGATCCTTGCTGGTGACCTGGGCGTCGATGCTCTCAGACGACACGCCGACTTCCTCGGCTTCGATGACGAGGTAGATGACCCATCGGACCAGCTTCTCCCACAACGAGTCTCCGGCCTTGACCGCCGGGCCCATGGGCTCCTTGGAGAAAGTCTCCGGAAGGATGACGTGGTCCTCGGGATTGGCCAGCCGCTGGCGCTCGCCGGTGAGCGGGACGCGATCCAATGCGTAGGCATCGCACTCACGCCTCGCATAGGCATCCAGGGCCTCCTGAGGCGTGGAATAGTAGCGCCCGGCGAAGGTGATGCCGTGCTGGGTGAGAAAACGTTGCAGGTTGATGTCCGTGGTCGTCCCGGACTGGAGCGCGACGGTTGGGTTCTTCAACTGTCTTACGCTGATGACACCCAGGCTGCGGTGCACCATGACCGTCTCTCCGTCGTAGCAGGTCATCGCGGCGAAGGAGATGCCCTGGCCCGCATCTCGCGAGAAGGTACAGGTGGCATTGCAGCAGAGCACGTCAATCAGGTCATCCCGCAGGGCCGAGAACCGCTCGTCTGGTTTGAGCGAGACAAACTCGATCTTCTCCACGTCCCCGAGCACCGCGGCGGCGATAGCCTTTCCGAAGTCGACATCGAAGCCGTGCCAGTGCTGCCCCTCTTGGAAGGACATGCCGTAGATGCCGCGGCTGACGCCGCAGCGGATGCGCCCACGCAGCTTGATGCGCTCAAGCGTTTCACTTTTCATGGTCTTCTACCGTCTCCCATCCGGGAGAGAGCCCCTCTCTGAGCGACAACAATGCTGCCACCACGGAGCGTGTTCTCGTGGCAAAGGAGCGTGTCCGTGACCGGTGCGCAGCCCGCTTGAGTGCGTCGGTCAGTGTCAAGGCACTTGTCGCCTACCGTGCACAGCCCTCATGCGCCCGGGACGGGTCTCCGAGTGTGCGGACCCACAGCCGGGGCGGATCCGATGTGAGCCAGCGCCGCAGGCCGCGAGCCCACCGCATGGGTGAGCGCCGTCTCGCCTGCTCGTAGACGGCGCACCGCCGGATCAGGACCGAGTCCTCCCGCCCGAAGTACCTGTCATTGGGGGAGACGAAGCATAGGCTCCCATGGAGGTGCTCGCCGTTGTACGAGGAGGCGAACCGGGCCATCCAGCTCCGCGCGGCGTCCAGCGAGGAGAAGGGCGCGGCGGGGTAGTCCGGGTGGCGCTTCAACGTGCTGAAGAGCGCCTCGGCATAGGGGTTGTCGTTGCTGACCCGAGGGCGGTTGAACGAAGGGATGATCCCCAGCCCCCGCAGGGTGCACAGCATCTGGCTCCCCTTCATCGGCCGCCCATTGTCCGAGTGCAGCACGAGCCCCGCTGGCTCGACGCCGTTCTCCTGGCACGCCGCGCGAATGAAGCGAGCCGCATGCTCCGCGCGTTCCTCCAGGTGGATGCACCAGCTCATGATGCGCCGGCTGAAGACGTCCATCAGCAGGTACAAGTAGAAGTATGTCCCTCCCTTCGGGCCCCTCAAGTGGGTGATGTCCCAGCTCCAGATCTGGTTGCGCGCCGAGGCGATCCGCTCATGCCCCGGCCGCGTCAAGGAGGGGGTGCCGCCTCCACGCAGGGCGCGCCTCTGTGAGCGAAGGAGGCGGTACATGGTGGACTCCGAGGCCACATAGACGCCCTGATCCGCGAGTCTCGGGACGATCTGGCGAGGGGAGAGCCCCTCGAAGACAGGCGAGCGGAGCAACTCCAGCACGAGCCCGCGCTCCTGATCGCTCAGGCGATTGGTGGGACGGCGGTGAGCCTCGAGCCTTCCATCCTGGGCTAGCTCCGATTTGCGCCAACGCTGGACGGTTCGCCCGGAGATGCCAAGCAGCCTACAAGCAGAGGACTGCCTCGCGCCCTTCGCAATGGCCTCGTCCACCAGGCAGCACACCCGGCGCCGGACGTCCAAGCTGTGGAGCCGGCCCCTCCCTCCCAGCACAAGGTCCTTCCCCTTCATCAGCAAAGCCACCAGCGCCTGCGCTTCTGCTAGCACCTGCCCCTTGCGGCTCACCTCGCGCCGAAGCGCCTTCACCTGCTCGGCCGAAATCCTCGCGCGGCGAGCGTGCGCATTCCAGGGGACGCACAGCTCGTGACGAACACACCGGGGCGGGAACAGGTTCGGACTCTTGAGGGGACGGCACAAGTCACGTGTTTGCATGCCCCGCATTGTTCAGTAACAAGTGGGGTCTTGCGAAACGGCTGCCGGGCAGGGCGGCTCCACCTTCCGGGGTGCCCTGCTACGGGGCGCAGAGAATCTCCTCGCCCTGCTGCACGCACTCCCCGCATGCCTGGGCCTGGAAGGTGCCGCTGAGGCAGAACAGCGCCAGGTTCGGGTTGCCCGAGCTGCACACGGCCTGTCCCTCGCTGCCCTGGGGGCAGGCGTCCCCAGAGCGAGCGCCGCTGAAGTCGCAGGCCACCTGCGCACTGTTCTCCGTGCAGCCGCTTGGTCCCCGGCAGGGCACTGCGCGCAGCACTCCGCCGTTGCACACCAGCACCTCCGTGTCGCTGCTGCACTCCCCTACGTTCTCCGGCTCGCACGGGTCGCCCGCCTTTCGCGTGCTGCCGCACCCTGCCGTCACCATGGCTACCGCCAGCATCCATGCCCACTTGCTCACGTTCGTTCCCTCTCCCGGGCTGCTCCTCCCCCTCTGCCAGGGCCTCTTCCCAGGGTTCCGGCCCTCCCTCGCACTGCGCGGCCAACCTCTACCACAGCCGCCCGCGCCCTTTGCTGCACCCAGCGCTGGATGGCCTACTGAGTGCTGTGGCGACCCTCACCGACTCTTCTCGAAGGGACGGGCATCCTTTGGGATGTCGACGGTGAAGCTGGTGCCGCGCTCGGGCAGGCTGTCCACGGCGATGCTGCCGCCGTGCGCTTCTGCCACGCCCCGTACCTGGGCCAACCCCAAGCCCCAGCCGCGCCTACCGCTCTTCTCCGCCTCGGGTAGCCGCTGGAAGGCGCGGAACAACGTCTCTTGTTGCTCGACAGGAATATGGCCCCCGTGGTTGTGCACCACAATGAACGCACGCCCGTGTGCCTGGCGCACGGTGACGGTGATGGGCCGGGCCGTGGCGCCGTACTTCACAGCGTTGCCGCCGAGGTTCTCCACAGCCCGCTGCAGCGCCTTTGAGGCGAAGTACCCTCGCACAGGCTCTGGGGCCACCAGGACGAAGCGCTCGCCATGCTCGGCCTCCAGGTGCTCGACGCTCTGGCGCACGACGTCTACCAGATCGCAATCCTCAAGCTCGAGCGGGAGCCGGCCACCGGCCTGCACCCGCATGGCATCCAGCAGATCCTGAATCATCCGGTCGACACGGTCGATGCTGTCAATGGTACGCACCGCCCAGCGCGGTACGTGCTCCGCCGAAGGCTTGCGCAGGATGAGGCTGGCGTTGACCTTGGCGGCGCTCAAGGGGCTACGCAGGTCGTGCGCGAGGGTGGCGAAGAGCTGTTCCCTGAAGCCCTCCTGCACCAGAACGTAGGCTGTGCAGGATTTTGCGATGACCTGGTCCAGGGAGGCATTGAGAATGTTCCGCTCCTCAGGGGCCAGGGGCTCCTTCTCCTCCAGCACCGCAAAGAGCACCTCGCGCAGCAGCTTGTACTCTGCGATGACGTCTTCCAGCCGGAAGTGCGTCATGCGTACACGCTCGCCGCCGTGCTCTTCGGCAACGGTGCTACCCTCCGTTGCAGTGCGTCTGGGGTGCTTGGGCGAGAGCGCCTCGGCGAGCTGACGCAGCAGCGCGGGCAGCGTGTTGATGAGAATGGGGTGGCTCTCTCCCGCCGCAGCCGCAACCTCTTTGCGCAGGCGTTCCTCCCAGAGGGTGAGAATGCGCTCCTTGTTGGCAAGGAGCCGGTCGCCCCCTCTCTTGCCCGCCTCTTTCGGCGCCGCTCCTGCAGGCTCCTTGCTCATGCTCCAAATCTGTAAACACGGTCCGGATCATGCGCACCCGAGCGTGCGAGCGCCTCCAGGGCGCACTGCCCTTCTAGCGAACCCAGGTAGCTGGAGCACCTGCCTGCGCGAGGCCCTGTCGCTCGGGTGCGAGCTGGCCTTGGCGATTACTCGGAAGCTCCGTCGATGATCTTCTTCGCCGTAGAGAACGAGAAGCCCGCCCGCGCCAGCGCGGCGAGATCCCGTTGCCGATTCTCCTGCCGGGCCTGCGCATCGCGGCGGAAGGGACCCAGCCGCTTCTTGCGCGCCCAGATGCGTGCCGCCGTGTCTTCGGACACCTCCGCCGTGGCCTCGGCCAGCTTCTGCACGACAATCTCCGCAGCGACTCCCTTCATCCGCAGCTTCTGGGAGATCACCCGAGCGCTACGGCCCGAGGCGCGCAACGATTGTGCCTTCAGTCCGGCGTAGGCCTGGTCGTTGATGAGCCCGTTGCGGATGAGCTTGTCCGCGAGCGCATCCACCCAGCCGAGCGCCTCGGCTCGATCGCCTCCATGGAACCGGATGGAGCGTTCCACCTTCCGCAAGAGCGCACGCTTGCGCTGGCTCACCGTCGCTGCGTACCGCTTCAGGTAGTAC
>Ga0190275_10001000_pt1 | contig 22001 bp, 33 predicted proteins | sample Popmic550T_FD_133745 | JGI IMG/M metagenome (GOLD analysis project Ga0190275, IMG submission 133745) | Populus adjacent soil microbial communities from riparian zone of Yellowstone River, Montana, USA - 550 T | ecosystem: Environmental > Terrestrial > Soil > Riparian zone > Trees stand | place...
AAAAAAAAAAAAAAATTTTTTAAAAAAAAAAAAAAAAAAAAAAATTTAAAAAAAATTTAAAAAAAACCAAAAAATAAAAAAAAAAAAAAAATTAAATGGAATAATAAAAATTGAAAATAAAATTATACTTATAATATAAAAAAAAACAAAATAAAAAAAAAAAGCAATTTTTAAAAAATTTAAATTTATTTTCCATAAAATATAAATTATATAAATAATTAGTGGAATAATATAAATTAATACACTAAAATATATTATAGTTTTCATATTTTATCTTATATATTTTCAATTTATATTTGTAGAATAAAATCTTTCGATTTTATTTTTTTCAACCTTTGAAACAACATCATCCATAGTAAGAACAATAGCGCCTATCATCGCAATAAAAAGTAAAATTGCTGCTGCTATAAATAATATATATAATTTATTAAAAAGTAATTCACCAATTGAACTCATTTGTATATTATTAGAAAAATTTCAATTAGAATATACAACTAAATTTTCAATTTCAATAATATTAAAAATGTTAAAAAAAAAATATATTATTTGAAATATAAAAATTAAACTTAAAAAAATAATAATAGGAATATATATTGAAAAATTAAAAGAATTTTCTAATAAACGTATATTTAACATCATAACTACAAATAGAAATAAAACAGATATTGCACCTATATATACTATTAATATTATTAATCCTATAAAATCTGCACCTAAATAAATGAATAATAAAGAGCATAATAAAAAAACTAAAATTAAATATAACACTGATTGTACTGTATTTTTAGAGGTTATTACAAGTAACCCTGCTATTAAGATTAAGGTATATAAGATAAAAAACATTTTTTATTTTATTTTATATATTTTATTACTGAAATTAATAAAAATAAAAATAATAATATTATTTTTATTTTTATTAATTTCAAAGAAAATTGTATATAAATATAATTATTATTATATTTATTATATTCTTCTATAATTTGAGAATTAATAATTATATTACTAAAAGAATTTTTATATGAATAATAAAATTGAATATTATCTAATAATTTTATTATATGTAAAAATTCTTTTAAATTATTTATAAAAATACAAAAAAAATTTTCACTTTTTAAAAAATTAAAATTAGGCATTTTAAATAAACTTTTAATATAATTTTTTTTTAAATATATACTTAATAAATTAAAATACAATAATATGTTTTTGAATTTTAATATATTTTTAAATTTAATATAAATAACGAAATTAAAATTTAAAAACATATTATTGTATTTTAATTTGTTATAACAACTATCTATTATATTTAAGCTTACTTTATTTTTATAAAAAAATACTGACATTTTTATATTTTAATTTGTATATTACTAGTAAATAAGCTACCTTTAATAATATTGATAGCTCTTTCTAATTTAAATTCTGGAAATTTAAATTTTGCTAATTTTATTAAATCTTCAAAAAAAATATAATTAATAATAACTTCAATACCTTCTTTACTTTTTATTTTCTCTTCTTTTTTTAAAAGATAAATTAAAGAACCTATAGGGGGCTGTTCAATAGTAAAAGTAAAGCTTTTATTTTCAGTTATTATAATTTTTACTTTTAATAAAAAATAAAAAGGTAATTCTTTAGTATATTCATTAAATTCTTTACAAAATTTAATACTTTGCACACCTATATTACCTAATATAGTACCTAAAGGTGGACCAGATTCTGCTTGTCCTGCTTTAATATAAAGTGTTAATATTATATTTTCTTTCATATTTTTTATTATAATAATTCTAAAATAATACCTGCACCTACTGTAAGTTGACCTTCACGCATTATGAATCTTAATCCAATTTGTGCAGGAACTTTATCAACCAATTTTATAGTTACAACTAAAGAATCTCCAGGCATAACTGCACTAACATCTTCTGATAAAATAATAGAACCTGTTATATTAGCTGTACGGAAAAAAAATTGTGGAGTATAATTACTAATAAAAGGTTTATGACGACCTCCTTCTTTCTTTGTTAATATATAAATTTTACCTTTAAACATATCATATGCTTTAATAGTATTTATACTAGCAAGAACGAAACCTCTTCGCACATCATCACGTTTTACCGCTTTTACTAAAATACCTACATTATCACCTGTTTCTGCAAAATCCATAGATTTTCGAAACATTTCTAAACCCATACATTGTGTAGAAATATTATCTCTACCACCAATAACTTCTAATAGATCGCCAATTTTTATAGTACCAGTTTCTATTTTACCCGTTAAAACAGTACCACGTCCTGTAGCCATAAAAATACCTTCTATAGCCATTAAAAATGGTGCATCTTTTTTCCTTTCTGGTTGTTTAATATAAGAATCTACAGTATTCATTAATAATTTTACAGAACCACCACCAAGATCAGTGGCTTCATTTTCTTCTAAAGCTTTACGGGCAGATCCTTTTATACAAGGTACATCATCAGGAAATCCATAACTATCCAATAATTCACGTACTTCTAATTCTACTAAATCTTTCATATCTCCTTCTAACATTAAATCTAACTTATTTATATATATAATTAAATAAGGTATTCCTACTTCTTTTGCTAAAATAATATGTTCCCTAGTTTGCACTTGAGGCCCATCATTACAGCCACAACTAAAATAGCACCCTCCATTTGTACAGCACCTGTTAACATATTTTTAACATATTGTTGATGACCTGGGCGATCTATATGAGAATAATGTCTTTGTTCTGTTTCATATTCAATATGAGCAGCGTTTATAGTAATACCTCTATTACGTTCTTCAACATGATTATCAATATCATGATAAGCATAAAATACAGTATTACCAATACCTTGTAAAGTTTTAGTAATAGCTGCAGTTAATGTAGTTTTTCCATGATCTACATGTCCTATTGTACCAACATTACAATGTGGTTTTGTTTTTATAAATTTGGCGGTAATTTTTTTTGCTAACATATGGGTTTTTTCCTATTACTATATTAAATTTTTTTGGAGTAAAAACTTTTAATAAAATTTTATTTTCAATAGCTTTTTTATATTTTATTCGTTTTTTTCTAATAATTATTCCTTTATTTTTATGGGATAAAATAATACAATCTACTAACCTATTAAAATCTACTTTTTTATTTTTTTTAGAAATATTTAAAAGAGTTTCAACAGCTACTAATACTTGTTTCTTTTTATTAATAGGCATAGGTATATCCTTTCTTTGGCTACCTAAGCGTATTTCTTTAAAAGAAACTTTAGGCATACTATTAAACATCGAAGTAAGAAAAATAAATGAAATATTTGTTTGTTTATTTGTTTTTAATTTAATATTTTCTCTTATTTTTTTATAAAGTCTTAACGCATTAAATCTATTACCCTTTTTTATTAATTTACCAATTAATGTATTAACATATAAACTATAATAATGTTTAGAACTAAAATTTTTTAATTTTTGCATTTTATTAACTTAATTTTTTAACACCAAATTTTGATCTTCTATTTCTTCTACCATAAGGCTCAATTTTTACAAAATCACATAAACCACGTATTAAATGATAATTTATACCAGGAGAATCCTTAGGTCCATGACCTCTTACAAATACTATAGAATGAGTTTGTAAAAAATGTTCACCTATACCAGGTATTTTTGCAAACAATTTTTTATCATTAAATAAAAGGCGTACTTTTGCAAAAGTACGTCTTGCAGAATTTGGTTTACGTGGAGACATTACTGCTATTTTATATATTACACCTTTTCTATGTGGTGCTTTTTTAAACGCAGGTGATTTTTCTTTTTTTTTTCTATTAATACGTCTTTTATGTATTAATTGTTGAAGTGTCATTATGATTTTAATAATGCTATTAAATCAAATGAAATTCCACCTTTTAATTTATAAAAAACAATTAATAGGGCAAGTCCTATAGCACTTTCAGATGCTGCACTTGTTAAATTTATTAAAGAATAAATTAATCCTAATAAATCATCTAAAAAAATAGAACCTATTATAAAATTAATATTTATACTTAAAATTAATAATTCTAATGAAATTAAAGCCATCAAAGCATGTGTTCTTAATAAAAAAAGACCTAATGACCCTATTAAAAATAATAAAAATGATAATAAAAAATAAAAAAACATTTTTTTTATTTTAAATTATAAGAATCATATATAGTTCTATCTATAAATATAGCTAAAGGAAATAAAACTAATAAAAAAAAAAAATATAAAAAAGATAAAATACGTCCAATAGTTAAATAAGGTTCCATTACAGGTATACCTCCTATCCAAGCTAATAATCAACAATTAAATATAAAAATTCAAAAAAAAAATTTATGAACAGGTCTAAAAGAACCACTACGTATAATAGCATTTTTCATTATATAAGGTAAAAAAATTAAAATAATAATAGAAGCTACCATTATTACAAATCCCGATAATTTACCAGGAATACTTCTTAATATTGCATAAAAAAAAAGTAAATACCACTCTGGTACTATATGGGGTGGTGTTACTAAAAAATTAGCTATTTGGTAATTTAATGCATGACCTAATAAATCTGGAGTACTATAATTTAAATACATAATTATTATTAAAAAAACTAAAATACTTAATATATCTTTTAATATAAAATAAGGCGTAAAAGGTATAGTTTCTAACATAGAAGGAACTCCTGTAGGATTCGTAGAACCTGCTTCATGTAATAATGAGATATGTATTATAGATAAAGCTAATATTATAAAAGGTAAAAAAAAATGTAAAGAATAAAATCTATGTAAAGTAGCATCATCAATTGTAAAACCTCCTCATAATAAGAAAACAATATCATTACCTACTAAAGGTATTGCAGATAATAAACTAGTTATAACCATTGCTCCTCGAAAACTCATTTGACCTCAAGGTAATACATAACCTAAAAAAGCTGTTATAATCATTAATAAAAATAAAATCACACCAGTTTTTCATAAAAGTTGTCTAGGATATAGGAATGATCCATAATAAATACCTCTAAACATATGTAAATATACTGATATAAAAAAAAAAGAAGCACCATTTGCATGTAAACCTCTAATTCATCATCCATAATAAATTTCATTATTTATATACATAATTGAACTAAATGCATATAATATTGAAGGATCGTAAAACATAGCTAAAAATATTCCAGTAACGAGTTGTATTATTAAAAAATATAAGGAAAGTACACCAAAATTTCACCAATAAGTTAAATTCATTGGTGTTTTATAAAAGATATAAGAATCTTTTAAACTAGAAAAAAATAAAGCTTTTGAAAATATTCTATATCTATACATAAATTAAATTTTTTAATAAAAAATAATAATCTAAATTTTTTCTAAATCCAATAACATAATTTCTAATAAAAACAATAAATTTACTATCTTTATATAATAATCTTTTTGCATTTTTAAATTTAATCATTCCATTCTTAAAATTTTTATCTAAATTAGGTATTTGTATTGTTTTAACTCTATTTTTACAATCAAACTCAATTGCTTTTTTTTATATAGTAATTGCTATAATATTTATTCATTTTTTTTTAATTTTAAAGAAATTAAATGAAAAAAATATTACTACTTCTTACTATTAAGTTTTTTTAGTACTTTAATTAAATATTTAATTAAATAAAATGTTCAAAGTCTTATTTTAGTTTTAAAATTCTTAAACTTTTTTTTAATTAATTCTAATATTTTACTATAAGCATTAAAAAAGCTAAAACGAAATACAATCTTATTTTGTTTTTCTTGGTTAAGGTTAATATCCTCTTCTACTTTTATTAGCTGTTCTATTTCTTGCTCTAATTCATTTAATTCTTTTTCTAATTCTTGTTTTTCTAATTCTTGTTTTTCCTTTGATCCACGCATATCTTTTTCTTCGACAAACACTTCTACAAAATATTTAAAAAAAATACGTCAATATATAAGAACATAATAACGATAATAAAATAACATAACTAATATAAACAAAATAAATATTGACATATAAGGATGTTGTCGAATAAAATTTAATAAATCATCATTCATACTATTATTTGTTGCTTTTTGCTATGAATATTTTTTTACCATAAAATTTTAAAATCTCTTAATAAAAGTTTAACCATTAATTTAATATTACGATAAGGTCTTTCATACGGTATATTTATATTTTCTTGTTCATATTTATCTAAAAGATGCACCACTTCTATAAGATTAGAATCAACTTCAAGTGTTAAAGGTGTATTATCGTTACGAACTAATAATACTATTAATTCATAAAAAGTTAATATATCATTTTCTATTAATAACAATATAATATCAAAATCATAAACAAACATTACTATTATGGATATTTTTAGTATAAACCAAAGAACAATTTTTATAGTTGTTGGTTTTTTATCTACTTTTTTGAAAATGCTTTTTATTAGCTTGAAAAAATAAAAAAAAATTATTAATGTCATTTTTTTTTATTTTTTTCTTAAAAATTTTAAAATTTTAACTCCTCATTTTATTAAGTGTCCTACAGTTATTATCATCAATTTACTTGGCTTACTTACAACATTTAAACTTTTTGGTATTTTTTTTGAATTTGAATCCGAGTCTAATTCAGCTGTTTTACTTTGGTTATCTTGTTGTTGTTCTATTTGCTTAGAAGACGTAGAATCGCCTTCTATATTTGAATCATTATTTAAAGTTAATGTTTGTTCAGTCTGTATGTTTATTGTATAATTAAAAAAATTACGAATAGACTCACTAATAGTAATACGATAATAAAATAACATACCAAAACACATTAAGATAATTACAATACTATAAGGATGTTGTCGAATAAAATTTAATAAATCATCATTCATACTATTATTTGTTATTATTGGCATATTATTTACTTCCGTAGCATATTCCTCACCACCACCAACTATTTCTTCATCTTCATTATCTTTTTCTTTTTTATCTTCGTCTTCGTCTTTATCTTTGTTTTCATTTTTAGTTTTTAATGTAGTAGTTTTATTAAAAATATAATCTCATTTTTTTTTTCCTTCTTCTATATCATCAGCATTGTCCCCTCCTCCTCATCAATTAGTAGGCTTACGCCTCATATTACGTTTAAAAACAATAGTAATATTAGTTACAACAACATTATTAGTTAAAATATTATAATAAATTGTTTTATTTACTTTAATCATTTTTTATTCTTTATCAATATTTTTAATAATATAATATAAAATTTTAAAAAATTCTATATAATATAATTTATAAAAAGGATCTAATTGTTCAATACCTTGTAAAATTCTATCAGGATCTATTATAATATTTTCAGGACCACTATTATACATAAATTCTAATATTAATTGTTTAAAAAAAAACACACATACTTTAAATACTATACAAATAACATCAAAATAAAAAAAAAATATTATAACTATATATATTTTTATTATAAATCAAAAAATAGTCTCACTTAAAATAATATCTATTTTTGTTATTCTGTGTAATAATTTTAATATAGCTTTATTAAAAATAAATAAAAAAAAAAGAAAAAATACTAACATTTTTTTTTTAACAATCTATTTCGCCAAAAGCTAAACAAAGCACACCATGAACAACTATATGATCCTGTGATAAAAAATTTAATATTAAATTTTTAAACTTATTTAAAAATTTATTTAAATACATAATTTATTATTTCATATTTATATATAGATAAATTAACGATCTATTTCACCGAAAACTAAATCTTGAGTACCTATTATTGTAACTAAATCTGCAAGATAAAGTCCTTTTGACATAAAATCTAAACCTTGTAAATGTAAAAAACCAGGTGATTTAATTCTACATCTATAAGGTCTATTTGTCTTATTAGATACAAGAAAAACACCAAACTCACCTTTAGGTGCTTCAACAATACTATAAGATTCTTCTTTATTAGGTGTAATACCTTCACTATAATATTTAAAATGATGTATTAATGCTTCCATATTATATTTCATTAATGCACGAGAAGGTGGTGCTATTTTAAAATCATCTATAACAAAACTACGATCATTCATATCATTTAATATTTTTATTAAATTTAAGGTTGGATGATAATGAAACTCGACTGTCGCATTTCTTCTACTCTAATCATATATCTATCATAACAATCACCATGTATCCCTATAGGTACAGAAAATTTAAATAAATTATAACTATCATAAGGTTCTACTAATCTAATATCCCATAAAAGACCAGAACCTCTTACCATAACACCAGAAAAACCTCAATCAATTACATCTTTTAAACTAACTATTCCTATATTTATCAAACGTTGTTTTCAAATTCTATTTGTAGATAACATATCTTTAATTTCATCTATACGATAAAAAAATTGTAAAATAAAAGAATTTATATCATCTATTAAACCTTCAGGTAAATCATGAGAAACGCCTCCTGGTCTTATATAAGATGCATGAAAACGAGCACCAGATACTCTTTCATAAAATTCCATTAATTTTTCTCTTTCTTCAGATCCTCATAAAAAGGGTGTTAAAGCACCTACATCTAATGCATGTGTAGTTAATGCTAATAAATGATTTAATATTCTTGTAATTTCACTAAATAAAACTCTAATAAATTGAGCTCTTAAAGGTATTTTAATATCTAATAAATTTTCAATAGCTAAAGAATAACATTGTTCTTGTACCATCATACTTACATAATCTAGACGATCAAAATAAGGTAAAGCTTGTAAATAATTTTTATATTCTATTAATTTTTCAGTACCACGATGTAATAAACCAATATGAGCATCTGTTTTTATTATTAATTCACCTTCTAAAGTCAAAACTAAACGAAGCACACCATGTGCTGCTGGGTGTTGTGGGCCAAAATTTAATGTTAAATTTTTTAATTTACTAAAAAATTTATTTAAATACATTATTTCTTTTTTAAATAAAACTTATAATATTATTTATTATAATAAGTAATATATAATTATGATAAAATAAAATTAAAATATTTAAAATAAAAATAGTTAACATTAATTCATATAACAATCGAGTAAACTTAATATTATTATATATTTTTTTACTTTTATTATTCCTTTCTTCAGAAAATAATATAAATCTTATTATTCTTATATAATATAAAGTTATCAAAATATTTATAAATAATAAAATAATAACAAAAAAAAGATAACCCATTGAAATTAATGCTAATAATATATATAATTTAGAAAAAAAACCCATAAAAAAAGGTAAACCAGCTAATGATAATAGTGTAAAAGAGAAAATTATACTTAATAGTATATTTTTATTAAAAAAGTGACCTAATGACGTTATATTATCTAAAAAAATAATTTCATTACTCTCTTCCTTCTTTTCTATAAAAAATTGCAAAAAAATAAAACAAATAAACATTAATAAAGTATAAAAAATTATATATAAAAAAGAAGATGATACACTAACTACTTCAAATAAACTTATAGAAATTACAATAAAACCCATATGTACTATAGAACCATAACCTAATAAGCGTTTTAAACTAGCTTCATATAAAGATAACATAGAACCATATAATATAGATAAAAACCCTATTAAAAAGGTAAAATAAAAAATAATAGGTTCTTGATATACTAAACTATATAATTCAAAAAAAATATAAATATATGCTATTTTAGGTATTACACCTATAAAAGTAACAGTAACTAAATGAGCATTTTGATATAAATCGGCAACTCAACTATGTAAAGGGAATAATCCTAACTTAAAAAAAAAAGTTATTAAAATAAGTAAAAATGAAAAATAAATAATATTATCTACAGGAAATGTTTCTATTATAAAATGTAATTCAGATATAAATAATGTACCTGTTTTTATATAAATAATAGATACACCAAACAATCCTATTAAAGTTGCATAACTACTTTGAATAAAATATTTATAAGAAATTTCTATACCTGCATTAGAATATTTATTTAAACCTATTAATACATATAAACTTAAATTTATCATTTCTAAAAATAAAAAAATATTAAAAAGATTATTTGACGATATCATTAAAAATAAACTTAAAATTATTATTATTATTAAAACAATATATTCAAATATAGGTAATTTAACTAATTTTACAAAATTATATAAATACACTATAAATAGTAAAGATAAAAATATTATATATCCTTTAATTTGTTGAATAAAATTAGAATAAATAAAATAATTATCTAATAAATATAAATTAGATTCAACATCGACATTATTTTGCAAAATATTATATAAGATTGCAGATAATATCATAAAAACCAAAAGTAAAAACTTTTGGTCTAATTCTTTATTGTAAATAATTTTTTCAATTAAATACACAAAAAAAATTATACACAGCATTCCTAACAGAATGATTTCATTACTAAAAAAAACAAAGATTACGTTCATTTTTATTTATTTATTTTTTTTTTTTTAATTAATTAAAATTTTATCATTATTAAATTTAACCTTATTCACATTTTTAACACAATACATAATTAAAATATATGGAAAAAAAAACGTTATATATATCATTGTAGCAATTCATCAACTATCAATAGAAAAAAAAAATAAACATATGAAAGGGGGGTATTTCAATCAAAATTTAATATTATTTCAAGTCATTTCTTTTTTATACTCTAAAAAATACCAAAATGTAAAATATTCAATATAAGTTAATAATAAAATTATAAAATATTGTTTTATCATCCTTTTTTATATTGGCTACATATTACATATATAAGTAATAAAAAAAAATTTATATATAATAAACTAAAAAGAAAAGTTACATGTTCTACCTTATATAAAGCATAAGCTATAAATTGTATTGCAACAATTAAATATACTATATCTATTTTTTCTATAAAATATTTTTTTTTTCACATAACTATTAACATAATAACTAATTCAATATAACTAATTGTACAAAGTACAAAATAAAATTGTTGAGGAGTCCAAAAATCTAACCCTAATAATGTGTATATATAATCTATATTCATTTTTTTATTTTCTTCTGTATATTTTATAATAAAGGTAAAACATAGGAACATATATTACAGTCATCCAATACATCGTTTTAACTATATGTAAATTTAATATATAATATAAAAAATATGCATAAGAGGGTATAAAAAGTAAAAAAAAACAAACATCTGTAAGATCCGTTCTATAATTAATTTCTAGAACAACAAAAAAAAATAAAGTTTCTAAAAAACTTAAAAATAATATATAATAATAATAATCTTCTTTCATTTTTTTTTTAATCTTTTCATAATGTTCAAGGATTAATAAATCTAAAAAAACGATACATTTGAGTCATTTCTACTTCTTCTTTTATAATATTATATATAGAATCATCATATCTTAATTCTATAAAACCTATAAGAGGAAACTGTTTTAATAATGGATGACCTAAAAACCCATAATCAGTTAAAATACGCCTAAGATCTTTATGATAAATAAATTTTAATCCAAACATATCTCATATTTCTCTTTCTAATCAAGAAGTACTATTAAATAAATTATTCAAAGAAACCAAAAGATTTTCTTTTTTTATAGTAAGCTTAAAAAAAAAACGTTGATTTAATTTATAACAGACAATAACATATAATAACTCAAAAGTACCATAACTATTATCAGGATAATGTGTAGCTACAATATCTATTATAGTATTTATTTTCATTAATATATGATTTTTTAATATAATAAATAAATAAAAATAATAATAAATATTTAAAAAAAAATTTATAATTTTTTTTTTAATAAGATAAAAAGTAAACATATTTTTAAAAATTTCTTTAAAAAATATAATTAAATAATTAAGACCAATCCAAAGCCCCTTTAAATCACTCATAAATAAAACCTAAAGTTAATATAAATAAAAAAAAAAGCATACTATAAATACCGAATCAATTTAAAGAATTAAAACAAATAACTCAAGGAAATAAAAATAATAATTCTAAATCAAAAATAATAAAAAGTATAGCAACTAAATAATAACGTACTTCAAATTTATTACGTGCATCACCAAATGGATTAAAACCACATTCATATGCAGATTGTTTCTCATTATTGGGTTTTTGATATACTAATAAAAAAGATAAAAAAAATAAAATAAAACCTATTATTATAAAAAATAAAAAATATTGAAAAATAAATATATATTCTAAAAACATACTTTTATTATATTATATAAAATTTTAATTTATAAATAAAAAAATAAATATTATCAAAAATTATATAAGGGAAAATACCAAAATATAATATTAAAAAAAAAAATATAAATAAAAAAAAAAATTCTAAACGACTTATATCACTATAATATTTTATAAAAAAAACTTTTACATGACCAAAAAAAATTCGATTATATAAAAATAAAGAATATAATAATGTTAATATTAAGCTAAAAGTTGATAAAAAAACTATAAAAGTAGAATATTGTAAAATACCATAAGTTAATAAAAATTCACCTATAAAATTAAAAGTGCCTGGAAATCCAAAATTTGATAAAATATAAATAAAATAAATTATAGCAAAAAGCGGCATAAATGTTACTAATCCACCATAATAAAATAATAATCTTGTTTTATATCTATCATATAATACTCCTATACCTAAGAATAATGCAGAAGAAGTTATTGCATGACTAAATATCATGAAAAAAGATCCTGCTAGTCCTAATAAACTTTGAGAAAACAAACCTAATAAACTATAATTCATATGTGCTATAGAAGAATAAGCTATTATTTTTTTTATATCAATTTGACCTAAAGCTATTATTGAACTATATGTTAAACTAAAAAAAGCTATTATTAATATTATAAAAATTAAATCATAACATATATTACTAAAAGAACCTAATAAAAAACGTAATATAGCATAACTTCCTAATTTTAATAAAATACCAGCTAAAATAACAGAACCTGGAGTAGGTGCTTCTACATGAGCCTCCGGTAATCATAAATGGAAAGGTATAATAGGTACTTTTACTGAAAAACCTAAAAAAAGTAAAAATCAAATAATAAATTGTCTTTTTTCCAAAAAAAAACTATTTAAAAAAAAATCAAAAGATAATGAACCCTTACTTAATCATATATCAAAAATACTAATAAAAACAAAAATTGATCCGAATAATGTATAACTAAATAATAAATAAGATGCTGTTATTTTTCTTGTACGACTTCCTCATATACCTATTAAAAAAAACATAGGTATAACTATAATTTCAAAAAAAATAAAAAAAAATAAAAAATCTAAAACACTAAAAACATTTATTAATATTCATAAAGAAAAAGTTAATAAATAAAAATAAAAAATCGATTTATATTTTACATTTCAATAACATAAAAAACAAACTATTAATAAAAAAGAACTTAATAATATTAAATTTAAGGATAAAATATCATAACCTCAACTTAAATCTATATTAAAAAATAAATTTTTATAAAAAGTTAAAATATATTGATATCAATATATTGATTTATTATATATTATGTTTATATATACTATTAATAAAAATATTATACAAAAAAAATAATAAAAAAATAAACGTAAATATTTAGGTATAGTTACGAAAAAAATAATAAAAAATCAAAAAAAAAATAATAAAAAAAAATTTATATATAATAACATTATTTATATAAATAATAGAAAAAAAAATATACTTAAAAAACTGAATCCTAAAGATAAAGGTAATATAACCTTTCATCCTAACATCATTAATTGATCATAACGATACCTAGGTAAAGTTGCTCTTACTCATACAAAAAAAAACATAATTAATAATAATTTTAAAGAAAACCAAAAAGAAGTATATACTCATTTAAAAAAAAATATATTTAAAATAGGTAATCAACCTCCTAAAAATAGAATAAAAATGATAGATGACATCAAAATTATATTACTATATTCAGCTAAAAAAAAAAAAGTAAAACCTATTGAAGAATATCTACATTATAACCGGAAACTAATTCAGATTCAGCTTCTGGTAAATCAAAAGGTACTCTATTAGTTTCTGCTAATCCTGTAATCAAAAATAATAAAAAAAATGGAAATAAAGGTATAATAAAAAAAATACCCGTTTGTGCTAAAACTATTTCTGATATATTTATTGATTGTGAGAACAATATAACAGGTATTAAAAGTAGTCCCATAGAAATTTCATAACTAATAAATTGAGCAGATGATCTTAATGAACCTAAAAATGCATATTTTGAATTACTAGATCACCCAGATATTATTATACCATAAACACCTAAAGAAGAAAAAGCAAATAAAAATAATAACCCCAAATTTAAATCGGCAATTACAATATTAAAATCAAATGGAATTAAAGACCAACATAACATACTTATTACAAAAGTAAAGATAGGTGCTAATATAAATAAAAAAAAATTTGAACTACTAGGTATTAACGTTTCTTTACTCAATAATTTTAAAGCATCAGCAATTGCTTGTAATAACCCATAAATACCTACAAAATTAGGACCCCTTCTACGTTGCATTGCTGCTAAAATTTTCCTTTCTAATACAGTAAAGAAAGCTACAGACAATAAAATAGGTAATAAAATAGGTAAATTTTTAATAAAATCTATACCTATAAAAAAAAAAATAAAACACAATAAAGACATTTTAAAAAAAAATAAAATTTGTAAAAACATTTATTAAAATTTTATATATGTTTTAATAGCACAAAATGCCATTATTTTTGAATTTTTTAAAAAATAATCACTTGAATAATAATTATTTATATAACGATTAAATAATGTATTTAAAAATTTATTATTATTATAATAATTTAATACATTACAAAAAATTAAATCATTATTTTGCTTTATAATTTTATTTTTATAACCATAAAAATAAAAAAAATTAAAAAAGAAATCTTCAAGAGTTAAAAAAAAATTACAAGTATATTTTATTATTTTAAAAAAATATAATATAATTGAATGATATTTATTAAAAAAAAAATACTTTAAAATATCTTTTTTTTTATTATAAATTTTTAAAAGATTAATAATTTCCCAATCAGCATATATTGCTAAAAAATTTTTAATATGTTTTTTCATAAAACGATAACGACCTTCTAAATTTACAAATAAACCATCCATTTCATAAGGTGCAGTGGAAGGTAATACTAAATCTGCTTTTCTATAAATTTGGGTGTTACTTTTAAAAAATCCTTGATAAATAATAAAAGCAAATCTATTGATAAAATTAAAATATGAAATATCATTTGATATGTTATATAATAAACCACTAAATTGTTTAAATTTTTTAATAGATAAATTATTATAAATAATAGTATTATAAGATAATACACCTAAATTATTTATTACTAAATTAAAAGTATTTCAACTAAATTTTTTTTTAAAAAAAAAAATAAAACTATAAATATAACTACTAGAATCTTCTCTATTTAATATAGAATTACCTAAAAAAAAAATTGGTTTACTATAAATTTTTATTTGTAAATTTACAAAAGAAAAACTTAAAAAAGATTTAAAAAAAAAATTTGAGAAAGTTCTTATTTTTCCCTTTAAAAAAATTAAAAATTTAATTATACTATTACCTAAATTTTTAATAGGATAACTTAAATAATTTAAAGATAAACCATATGAAAATAAAAATAATTCATTATTTTTATTTAAATTATAATTCTTTTTTATTCTAACATTTAATAAAGGATTTTCTAATCTTAAATCACAACTTATAAATAAAAAAAAATTAAGAATTTCCAAATTTTCTAAAGTATTATTTATTAAATAAAAAAATTTAAAATCATAAATTCATTTAGATTTAAAATAACTAATAATTGAGGATACTCCTATTATATTAAAAAAATTTTTTAAAGATAAACTAGTTATAATATCTACAAAAGCCCCTAAAATTCCTATAATAAAATTATTTTTACGATTTATTCATTTTAATATATATTTTATTGAAAAATCTCATGAAAACACAATAAATTTATTTATATATTTTATTTTTGGATAATTTATACGATTCAATAATAATGAATCATAAGAAAATCTTGCTTTATTAGTTATTCATTCTTCATTAATAGCTTCATCTAATAAAGGTAATATTCTTATAATTTTATTAGAATATATATGTAAACGTATACTAGATGCTAAAGAATCTAAAAAATCAATATTAGAATAATATACAATTTCTCAATTTCTAACTTTAAAAGCATAAGGCATAGAAGTTAATGCACCAACTGGACATAAATCAATAATATTACCAGATAAAACATCTAATAAATTCGTATTTTCGTTGTATTCACTAATATAAGTACCTATTTCCATTTGTAATCCTCTACTTATAACACCTAACATAAAATCACTAATTTCATTTGAAAATCTTACACATCTAGTACAATGAATACAACGTGTCATTATAGTTTTTATTAAAGGCCCTTTTTGATTAAAATTATCAACAGCTCTTTTTTTTTTTTCATAAAAACGTCCCCTATCAGAACCGAATACTAATGATATATCTTGTAAATCACATTCACCAGCTTGATCACATATAGGACAATCTAAAGGATGATTAATTAATAAAAATTCTAAAACAGATTCACGTGCCTCCCTTACTCTTTTATTATCTGTATAAATTATCATATTATCAGCAATATTTATAGCACACGACACGCCTAAACCATTATTTACCTGTACAATACACATGCGGCAATTCCTGCAATTGATAACTTTTCATGATAACAAAAACAGGGAATTGTAATACCACTAGAATAGCAAAATTGAAAAATTGTTGCCATATATGTGTGATTTTTATCTTTTTCATATAAACGATCTATATCATCTATTTTTAATTTAATCACTTACTCTACTTTCCCTATTTAATCTCTTTCTTATAAAAAAAATTTTATTTTTATTAAAAAAATAAAATTTTCTTTTATAATCTAAAAATTTTAATTTATAAATTCTATTATAAAAAAATGAAACTGTAACTTCAATTGCTACTTTCATTATAATATTACGTAAAATTAAAGTTACATCTGGTACTAAAAAGGATTTTCTTCTAATAGCTATACAAATACCACTATAAAGTAAAGGCACACTTTTAAACAAGAAAACAAATTCAACAATATCACCTACTAAAAAATTTTTATATCGTTTACTTCCTTTTATAAAAGTTCTATTTTTTCTCTGCTTAATATAAAAAGCAGGAATTAATTTATTATATCTATCAGAATATGCATTTATATTAAAATAATCATATAATTTTTCCATTTTTTTTTTTTTATTTCAAGGCTATTAAAACAATTAACTTTTTAACACTTTTTTTTAAAATAAATCCTTTATTAAGAAAAAAAGCTAATTTAAAAAAATCTATACATAAGATACTTCTTTTACCATATTGTAAATAACCCAATTTATAAATAATTTTTAAACTTTTATTTTTTCTTTTATTTAAAATTGCAATAATTCAATATACTTGTTCTAAAATTTTTTTACCCTTTCTAAGCCTAATTACATTATGAGGATAATTTTTTTTCATTTTTTTTTTTTAATAAAAAGTTCTCTTACCAATTTCACCACTTTTTTTTATATTAACCACTGTTTTATATTGTTATATAAAATAAAATTCATTTTTATAAAAGAAAAACGTTGTCAACGAACTTTTCTTATTATAGTTATAAAATTTTTAATTTTAAAAAATAATAAATTATAATTTATCGAATCAACAGATATCAAAACTCGATTATTTTTTATAATTATAAAATAATCAAATCAATAAATCAATAATTGTAAAAAAAATAAAACTAAAAAAGTTTTTAAATTTATTAAAAACTTTATTAATAAAAAAGTTTTTAATAAATTTAAATTTAATTTAAGTTTATATAAACTTAAATTAAATTTTTTTATTATATTGAAAAAGAAAAGATTAAATTTTTTTTTTTCTCATAAATTTAAATTAATTAATTTAGAACTAATATTATATATATTATATACTTTATAATTTTTTAAAAAATTATTTCTCTTCTTATCAAACAAAAATAAAAAAAAAAAAAGTCTTTTATTAATTTTTTCTAATTTTCAAGTTATAAATGTAAAAAATAATTTATATTTTTGTAATATATAATTAAAAAGTTTTCTAATTAAATATTCTATATATACATATATTTGTTTTAATATATAAATATAATAACACTTTCAATATTTTATAAATTTTTTTTTTTCCGGACCTATATTAATTCTATAAATCTTCATTAAAAGCTTTATAGAAGAAAAAAAAAATTTTCTTTTTTTCTTATTAAAAAAGAGAATAGTGGATAATTTTATTGGTATATTTTTTTTTATATTTTTTTTTTTTTTTTTTTTTATATATAATTTAGTTCTTATATTTTTTCTTATTTTTAAGTTTATAAATTTATTTTTTCTACTAAATAAAATTTTTAACTTACAATTTTTAAAAAATAAGAAATATTTATTAATAAAACTACAATCTGAAATAATATTAGGATTTTTAATTAAAAGATTTTTAATTAAAAATCTTTTATATAAAATTTTCAATTTAATTCTAATATTTTTATATATTCAATTACATAAAAAAAAAAAAAAAAAAAATAAATTTTTAGCTAAATTATATTTAATTAAAAATTTATTTTTATAAAAATTATCAACATATACATTAAAAAAAACAAATATTTTAAAATATTTAAAAATAAGATATAAATTTGCATTTCTCAATATATCTTTTTTTTTCATTGTTTTCTTTTTAAATAAAAAATAAAATTTATTTTTTAATAATAATAAAGATTTATTTTTATTAGCCATAAAATTTACAAAATACGTTCTTTAACTTTATAATTATTAATAATAGATTCACTAAAAAATAAATGTAATTCTGCTTTTTCATAAAAATAACGTAAAATTCATTTATTTAATTTAGAACAATAAGTACCTTTACTAAATTTTTTTAAATTTAAAAAAAGATCATCATAATAATGATAATCTAACCATGTATATGCTGTATATTTTCTAAATAAAAAATTATAATTTATTATATTTTTTTTATTTAGAAAATTATAATAATTATAATTTTTTATCTTATTTAGAAAAATAATTATAATTATTAATAAAAAATCAACATTTTCATATATTATTTGAAAAAAAAAATCTTTTAAACTTATTAAATATTTATAATTATTATAAAAATGAAATAAATTTATAAATTTATTATACATTTTTATAATACCTAGAAAACGAGAAAAAAACATTAATTCATAAAGTCACCCACTAAATAAAATAGATATACTATGAATATCCACATAAAACATTGAATTATATTTCAAATTATTAAATAAATATTTTATACTTCATTTTCTCCTATAAAATTTTCTTTTTTTTATTTTATCAATACGATGAAATAATTGCTTTTTTTCAAATATTCTAAAAAATCTACTAAATACATTTATTTTAAATAAATTTTCAGAAACTTCATTATATATCATATTTATAAAAGGACTGAATTTAAAAACATAAATATAAATTTTAAATAATCTATTAAAGAATTTATAAAGATTAAAACAAGTATTTACTTCTATATTATTATAATTAAAAAAATTTCCTAAAAAATTTTTTTTTTCAACTTCAATTAATATATTAGAAAGTATATTATAACTATAATTTTTATATGTATCATTAAAATAAATATAATTTTCTAAAGATGTTTTAAATATCGTTGACATAAATTCATCCATTGTTTTAAATGAACTATTTGCAAATCTATATTGATATACCGATTTTATCGCCATAACATCTTTATAACTATCTAATCTATTTTTATAATTATAAAAATGTATTAAATTAAAATCAAAAAATTTATTAATAGAATCAAAAAATTTTTCTGAATAATTTATTTTATATAAAAATTTAATATTAAAATCTTTAATAAATAATTTAGAATAATACTCCAAATTTTTTTTATCTTTTTTATAAAAAAAATTAAAAAAAGGTTCAACTCTTTTTATATTAAAAAAATTAAAATTACTATTAATATTATTATTATATGATAATAACTCTCTTTTTCAAATTTTATCATAATTAAATAAAGTTAAAGACCCTTTATTAAAAGAAGTTGGATTATTATACTTTAAAAAAAATTTTCTTTGACTAGGATACCTAAAAAAATAAATATTATTCCTAATATAAAAGTTATACATTAAATTTTTAAAAAAAATAAAATAATCTATATTACTTAGAAATAAATTATATTTAACTCTTATATTAAAATTTTTTTTTTTAAAAATTTTAATATATAAATTTTTTAAGTCAAAAAATTTAAAAACAAAAGTATTTTTATTTTTTTGATCTAAAAAATTTATAGAATTAAATTTTTTATAATTATATTCAATAATAATATCAACCCAATACTCAAAAAATATAACAGTTATATAATTAAATTTATATTTATTAAAAAAAAGATTAAATTCATAGATACAATAACTAAAAAAAGATATATTATAATAATTATTTAAACTATCAATATTTAAATAATCAAATGAAAATTTTCTAATATTTTTTCAATTTTTTTTTAAAACAAAATTTTTATCATGTTCATATTTAATTTCTTCGAAATTAAATAAAAAAAAAAATATATACAAATTATTAAAAAGACAAAAATTATATATATTTATTTTACTATCTATATACTCTAAATCAAAAAAAATACCCATTAATAATTCACTATATCCTTCACTAAAATAAGTAATAAATTCTAAAAAATAATTATTCACATATTGTATTATAATATTTAAATTAAAAAAATTATAATCTAATATATCAGTAAAACCTGCTCATTTATTTCATTCATTTATTCATAATCAATTAAGAATAAAAAAAAAAAATACAACACTATTAAAAAAATATTCTAATATTAACTGATTTTTAAAAAAGATATATGTAGATTTAATTTGTATAAATTTATTTAATTTACAAAATACTAAATTTAATTTTAAATTATAAGTAGTTTTATAAATTAAACGATCATATATCTTTTTTATTAATTTATATAAATTAAATAAATTTATATAAATTAAAGGAACTTATATTATTTTTTTTTTTTTTAATTTTGTTTCTTTTATTTCATCTTTTTTACTAATTCTATCTTTAATAAAAATATTAAATTTACTAAGAACTTTTATTTTTTTCCTATATTCTGTATTATAGTAAATTTTATCTTGTTTCATTTTTTTTCTTATAATTAATGAAAATAATTATTAAAAAAAAATTTATACTTAATTTTCTTTTTTTTCATTTTCAAATTTTTATATAAAAATTTAATATAATTAATATTAAATGATTTTCTTTTTTTTTTTTTAATATTTTTATAATAATTAAATTTAAAAAAAAGATAAATAATAAATTTATTTAATCATTTTTTCATCCTTAAATAAATACGTTTTCATCTTATTTTTCATTCTCTTTTTTTTGGTAATTTATATAAATTATATAAAGATATGTATAATTTAAAAATTTTTATATAAAAAAGACAAAAATTCATATATATATTTTTTATTGAATTTAAATTATATTTTATATAATTTAAATTCAATAAATCATTTGTTTTTTTATATATTTGATAATTTTTCAAAAAATTCATTGTTTTTTGAAAAAATCAAAAATTTTTTTTCTTTTTACTAATTTTTATATATATATTTTTTATATGTTTTCTTTGATAATTTATTTTTTTTATTTTTTTATAAAAAAAAATTGATTTTCATTTTTTTTTTAATAAATTTATATATTGATAAAATTTATATTTATTATATTTTTTTTTACGTTCTTTATAAAGAATTAATCATCCTTTCTTTACTTTTTTAAAATTTTTTTTTTTTTAAAAAAAAAAAATTTTTTATTTTTTTTTTTTTTTTTTTTTTTTTTTTTTTTTTTTTTTTAATTTATTAATAAAAAAAGGAATTTTTTTTTTTTTTTTTATATTAACATTATTTTTAGAATAGTAATATTTATTATTATTATCTTTAAAT
>Ga0190275_10001001_pt1 | contig 21965 bp, 21 predicted proteins | sample Popmic550T_FD_133745 | JGI IMG/M metagenome (GOLD analysis project Ga0190275, IMG submission 133745) | Populus adjacent soil microbial communities from riparian zone of Yellowstone River, Montana, USA - 550 T | ecosystem: Environmental > Terrestrial > Soil > Riparian zone > Trees stand | place...
CGTGCGCCTGCACCGGGTCGACGTGGAGTCCATCCTGGGCGAGGCGGCGCGCAAGGTGGAGCCCGACGCGCGCGCCAAGGGCGTCCAGGTGGAGGTGGAGAAGAACGGCGGCTGCGTGGCCGAGACCGACGTGGCCCGCGTGCGCCAGATCGTGCAGCACCTGATGTCGAACGCGGTGAAGTTCACCGAGCAGGGCTCCGTCACCGCCCGCGCCAGCCGCGAGCCCGGTGCCTTCGTCGTCTCCGTCGCCGACACGGGGATCGGCATCCGCCCCGAGCACCTGGAGAAGATCTGGGAGCCCTTCTGGCAGGCCGAGGACCCGCTGGTGCGCCGCGCCGGAGGCACCGGCCTGGGCCTCAGCGTCGCCCGGCGGCTGGCGCAGCTCCTGGGCGGCGACATCGAGGCGGAGAGCGTGCCGGGCGAGGGGAGCACGTTCACGGTGCGGCTGCCGGCGGGGTAAACCGGACAGGTAGGTGCGTGAGACAAACGGAAAACGTGACTGCAGAGAAGAGGACGTGCAGCTAAAAACCGCGAGGGGACAGCATTTCAGCTGCCCCTACTCTTGACCGCCTGTGACGGTTCTTACGTCCGGGGCGAACGAAACTGACCACTCGCCGCCGCATCCCGGACCCTCTTGGCATTCTCTGGGCTGAGAAACCGCCCTGTCGATGATTCCTTGCGCACGTGTTGCGCGGAACCGTCTTTGGGCTGTGGCGCCAGACGTTTTGCGTCAGCCGTATTCGCTTTCCCGCTGTGCATCGTCATGTGGCACCTCCTGGGTTAAGTCGTATCACTGGCTTGGTATGAATCGTGTCGGGGTTCAACTCAGCCGAAAAGTAATGCTTCCGAGCCACCCAGCGAAAGCCTTCATGTACCGTAATGGTCGCCAAGTCGATCGGAGGCGCGACGGATGGTGCGCCTGGAGCAAACCTCACGTACCCAACCACGACATCCGCCCAATATTTCACGAGATCGATGGCGTCCTGCATCGGCATCCCCTCCGAAATCAGTGGCGCGGTCTCTTGGAGCACGTTGCGCACGTCTTGCTCGGGAACACCCGCGGCGACCAGCCGCGCAACTGCCTCGTCCGTGTAACCAAGTAGCAGCCTCGAAAGTGGTTCGCCCATGCCGTACCAGACGGCGGACGAAACACCGGCAGCGATCACGCACTGCGGCAGCGGGCACGCATCACCCTGCATGAACACGTGCCAAACCTCTGGTTTTGTGGAACGAGCGCTGTAACCTGCTACAACCAATCCCAAGCCGTTGTTATGTGGGTTCGTCGTGTGCTCCGGGTAATAGTGCTCTCCGTAGAAAAAATCCCTGACCTGCCGGGCAATCTGCTCGACAGTGTAGTTGGCATGATCAAGCGAGGCGGTTAAACGCTCACGGAAATCGCGGGCAAGACGAATGATGGATCGGCCCTGGATGCTTCCGTGCCCATACGTAGCAAGCGCGAGGGGTGTCCCGTATGCCAGGTTCATCAACTTCTCGGCGTTGAAGAACACGTTCGCCACGCCACCGCCCACAGTCGAGAAAGTGGTTGCACTGTCGGTACCAAGGATGACAGCATCCCCAACTGTAAGCGCGATAGCAATCGTCATTAGCGGCTCGACTTGCCAGGTGGACAGCGGAATCGCTGGATTGTTTGCCCCGGATCAAGCTCCCACATCAGAAAATGTGCATCAGTCGCTGACGCTGCCCTGAGCATCTTCGCCCTGGTAGGTGCAGCCGGAGGTGCAGGTCTCGCGCACGACGATGCGGGCGAGGAACGGCAGGTCGGGCCGCAGGCGCGCCCAGAGCCAGCGGGCCAGCACCTCGCTCGTCGGGTTCTCCAGCCCGGGGATGTCGTTGAGATAGTAGTGGTCGAGCTCGTCGAGCACCGGCTTCACGGCGGCCTTGAGGTCCGCGAAGTCCATCACCCACCCCAGGTGCGGGTCCAGCTCGCCGCGCACGTGCACCTCCACGCGGAACGAGTGCCCGTGCAGGCGCGCGCACTTGTGCCCCGGCGGCACGTTGGGCAGCCGGTGCGCCGCCTCGAACCCGAACTCCTTGAAGATCTCCATCGCTCGCCCGCGCTCCCCCGGATTCACGTCAATAATCGAAGGCGGGGAAGATACCGGCCACGGCGCGCCGCATCAACGCGGCCGCGTCCCGCCGAGTCCGCTCAGCCGCCGCCGGGGAGCGCCTCGCGGCCGGTCACGTCCTGCACGGCCACGCGGAAGAGCACCGTGCGGAAGCCCACGGGGTCGCCCGGCGCGAGCGTCTCGGGGATAAGCTCGCGCAGCAGCTCCAGGCCGCGGCGCCACTCGGCCTGCTCCCACTCGGCGCCGTCCTCGGGGATGGCGTAGAAGCCGCCGTGCAGCACCACGCTGCGCCAGTGGAACAGCCCCTCCACCTCGTCCACCTCGAAGGCCACCGGCGCCCAGGTGTAGCTCACCGCGTCCATCTTGGCGCCGTGGCTGGTGCGGCCGTAGATCCACCCGTCGCTGTAGACGTAGTGCAGCGGCTCGATGTCCACGTGGCCCTGCCGCGTGTACGCCAGCCGGCCCACGTGGTTGCGGGCGAGGATCTCCTCGCATTCGCGCCGGTCCAGCGCGCGGATGGTGGGCGGGGTCGGGGTGCTCATGGCTCGGCTCCTGGTCCGGGTCGATCCGGCTCGTCCTCCGCCAGACTCGTCAGCCCGCGCTGGTCGACATCGCGCGGCCTTGATGCATGATACGGCCTCCGTCCTCCCGCGTCAGCAGGGGAACCGAACGATTGGGACGGGAGATTCCCCACACCGGCGGTCCACGGACGGACGCCCGGACGATGCACCCTGCAACGCGGCGTTGCAGCGGTGCGACGTCCCGTTTCGACGGCGGTCGCAGAACGTCCAGCGGATCGGCCGGGAGAAGCGGAGCGAGGCGAGCGACGACGGCGCGCAGATGCGAGACGCGGGGCCGATTCTGGCCGATCTCGCACGGTGCCGATCGAAAGCGTGGCGCTGCACGCGAAAGACGACTATGATTGGCTCATCATTTGATACGTAAATGCGTAGCAGTGACTCTCGTCCACACTAAATCCCCGCCGGATCCCCGGCAGAAGTCCCCCCGAGCAGCTGTCCGCTCTTCCATCCCCAACCCTCCCGGAGGACGCATGCGCAGTTCGATCCGATGGACACGCCCGCGCGCGGTGCTGGCCCTCACGGCCGCCGCCGTGGCGACGGCCGTGGGCGTGCAGGCCTGCGACAGCGCGCGCGGCGCCGAGCTGAACGCCGCCAACGCGCTGACCGCCGGCGCGCTGACCGCCGCCGACAACGCGCAGATCGGCGCCGCGGCGATCGCCTTCCGCAACACGGTCAAGGGGCCGCCCCCGGGGTGGACCGGGCAGGTGTTCCAGCTCAGCCGCGACTATCCCACGCTGCCGCCGGGGCCCTGCCGCCCCGAGGTGTGCCGCTGGCTCACGCGCAACGTGGACTTCCGCTCGCCCAACCCGCAGGTGTGGGAAGGCGCCTGGGCGCAGTACATGAACGACATCCTGGAGTACGTGAAGCAGGGGCAGACGCTGATGAACGGGTGGGACGTGCGCGTGGGCGGCGAGACGCGCTGGTTCCACGTGCCCTGGATGGCGTACGACAGCGTGCGCGGCCGCGAGTTCATCCACGGCACCACCAACGAGCGCACCGCCGACATCAGCGACTTCCGCGGGCAGCGCGGGCTGCACTTCAGCGCCAACAGCCGCGCGCTGAACCGCACGCACCGCATCCAGGACATGCCCAAGGGCCTCAACACGCTCACCGGCAACGACAGCTCGACGGCGTTCGAGACCTGGGCCGTGGGCTTCTACAACCCGCCGGCAGGCTACGCGATCGGGCAGATGATCCCGCGTGACGGCGTGCCGCGCGCCAACCGCGACGCCAGCGGCCGCTGGACCGCGCCGGGGATGCCGTTCCCCGAGGGCACGGTGGTGGCCAAGGTCCTGTTCAGCACCGCCACGCCCACCCAGGTGCCGTACCTTCGCGGCGCGCCGCGGTGGATCGTCGACCGGCACATCCAGGTGAGCCCCGACTCGTTCATCAACCGGAGGCGGCCGGCGCCGGTGTACCTGGTGCAGCTGGACGTGGCGGTGAACGACAGCCGCTCGCCCACCGGCTGGGTGTACGGCACCTTCGCCTACAACGGCACCATCAACGACCCCGACGTGTGGAAGCGGATGTCGCCGGTGGGGCTGCAGTGGGGGAGCGATCCGCGCACCTGGCCGGCGGTGGACAGCGCCAGCAGCCGCCCGGTGAGCGAAAGCGTGATCGCGCCGATCAACATCTACCAGCACCTGGGGTGCGCCGGCCGCCTGGCCGGCCCGGTGGACAACCGCGAGTCGAGCTGCATCTCGTGCCACCAGGGCGCGTTCACCGCGGCGCCGGTGGGCACGGTGGACACCATGCCCAGCGGCAACGGCACCGGCAACATCCCGCCGATCTTCGGCTTCAACGGGATGTGCAAGCGCACGTCGCCGTCGAACATGGCGTACTTCTCCAACATCCGTTACCCGCAGGACTACCCGCCCTTCCCGGGGATGCACGGCGAGCGGATCAACCTCGACGGCTCGCTGCAGGTGCAGGTGGCCTACATGCAGTACGCCACCTGGCTGCACCGGCGCCGCACCCCCACCCGCCGCCGCTAGCCAGGGCGTCGGGCGCGGGATGAAGATCCGGGCCGGCCTCCACGCCAGGAGGCCGGCCCCGCTTCGGTTCACCGCGCACGGCGGGAGATGTCGAGCCCGTCGCTCGCGCCGATTTGCGCCGAGGCGATGCCGAGGCGGAGGCCTGCCGTGCCCTTCGATCGATCGATCCCAGGCGCGGAGCGGGGCCGGCGGAGAACGGCGGCGTTGCGCCGGTGTTGGAGCGCGCGTAATCTGCTGCCGTCGGTCGCCGGAAAGATCTCCCACCCGCTGAACTCCCCCCTCCGAGGAAGAACCCGTGCTCAAGCGCCTGCTGGGCGGCAACTGGCTCAACGTGCTGCTGGTGTTCGTGCCGATCGCCTTCGTGGCCGAATACCTCGTCCACGCCAGCGCCACCACCATCTTCGTGGTCGCCTGCCTCGCGGTGATCCCGCTGGCCGGGCTGATGGGCCACGCCACCGAAGAGCTCGCCGAGCGCATGGGCGAGGGGGTGGGCGGCCTGCTGAACGCCACCTTCGGCAACGCGGCCGAGCTGATCATCGCCATCATCGCGCTGCGCGCCGGGCTGTTCGACCTGGTGAAGGCCTCGATCACGGGGTCGATCATCGGCAACATCCTGCTGGTGTTCGGGCTGAGCACGCTGGCCGGCGGGCTGAAGTTCACCCGCCAGCAGTTCAACGCCACCGCCGCCAGCACCGGGAGCACGCTGCTGGTGCTGAGCGCGGTGGCGCTGCTGATCCCCGCGGTGTTCCACGGCATCGTGGGCGACACCGCGGCCGCGGTGGAGCGCAACCTGAGCCTGGAGATCGCGATCGTCCTGATGGTGACCTACGCGCTCAGCCTCGTGTTCACCCTCAAGACGCACCGCCACCTGTACGTGGGCGACGTGGGGCACGAGGAAGGCGAGGAGCCGTCCCACGCGCAGCGGCCGCTGTGGAAGCCGGTGGCGATGCTGCTGCTGGCCACCACCGGGATCGCCTTCATGGCCGAGTTCCTGGTGGCCGCCGCCACCGAGACCGCCGAGACGCTGGGGTGGAGCGAGGTGTTCGTGGGCGTGATCGTCGTCGCCATCATCGGCAACGCGGCCGAGCACAGCACCGCCATCATCATGGCGATGAAGAACAAGATGGACATCGCCATCAACATCGCGGTGGGCTCGTCCATCCAGATCGCGCTGTTCGTGGCGCCCGCGCTGGTGCTGCTGAGCTACCTGATCGCGCCGCGCCCCATGGACCTGATTTTCACCAACCTGGAAGTGCTGGCGGTAGCCGTGTCGGTGCTGATCATGGCGCAGGTGGCCGGCGACGGCGAAAGCCACTGGATGGAAGGCGTGCAGCTCCTGGCCGTCTACGCCATCCTGGGCATCGCCTTCTTCTTCCTCCCGGTCCCGCACGGGTGAGGAGCTGGGGGCGGGGGTTTGCGTTGACAGCCACTTCGCCCGCTGGTAGATTCGAAGCGTGCCACGGGTTCGCCCGGGGGTACCAGCCCGCGCCTTCGGGCGTCTGGGCCCGGCTTCTGCCTGGTGTGCCAATTTTACAAACACGAGGGCATCAACACCCCCGGCCGTGCAAACGGTGCGGGGGTGTTGTTCTATCGTTCCCATAGCTTTCGCTGGCGATGGATGTAGCGGTCGATGTCGGCATGGCCAGCCACGTATGCCGTCCTGAAGCGAAAATGCCCGTCATTTCGGCGGATCAGCCACACGACGTACCGCTCTGCGCGCACGATGTAGAGGCGCTTCTCCGGCGCGGGCTTCCTGTACGACGTATGATCGACCACACGGAAGCACTGGGTTCCGTCCACCTGCCCACTGATCACCGGAACCAGCCACCGGATCCGCGCGACCCGAAGCGGGTCGACGACGTCTTTCGCCCACCCGCGACGGTGAACCTCTATATTTCTCGCGCCAAGTCCCGTAAGGCGTGTGCATAGTATTCACTTCCTCCGCCGTCCGCAAGCATCGTCGTCTCGGGCTGAGACCGTCGGGAGGAATCCGCGAGCACGCGATACGCCGGCGGTTTTCGCTGGGTCTGCAATGCGTTAGATTGTCTACCGTTCGTGCTGTCCGCGCGGCGCCCCGAGGGGCGCCGCGTTCGCTTGGCCGGCGGTTTTTTCGCTCCAGGTTCCCCGCTTTCACGATGATCCACCACAATCCCGCGGACGAGTTCGACGCCGTGGTGATCGGCAGCGGCTTCGGCGGGTGCATGGCCGCGCTGGAGCTGGTGGAGGCCGGGTGGCGCGTGCTGATGCTGGAGCGCGGCGGCTGGGTGGAGCGCGGCCCGCACAACTGGCAGGGCGACGGCGCCTTCGTGCGCACCCCCTTCTACGCGGCGGACGCGGCGTACGACGTCCATACCGGCGCCGGGAAGCCGGCGCGCGAACGGCTGTGCACCTGCGTGGGCGGCCCCAGCGTGTTCTACGGCGGCGCGAGCTTCCGCTTCCGCGAGCGCGACTTCGGCGTATCTCCCGAGATCGTGGACGGCAGCGGCGCCGCGTGGCCGCTCGGCTACGGTGACCTGGAGCCGTTCTACGGCCGCGCCGAGCGCCTCCTCGGTGTCGCTGGCGAGGCGGGGGCGGACCCCACCGAGCCGCCGCGCAGCACGCCGTATCCGCAGCGCCCGCGCCGGCTCAGCGCCGCGTCGCGGATGATCGGCGGGGCCGCGGAGTCGCTCGGGCTGCACCCGTTCCCCATCCCCCTCGCCATCAACGGCGCGGCGGAGAGCGGCGGGGTCTGCCAGGCGTGCACGACCTGCGACACCTTCGCCTGCGCCGTGTCGGCCAAGAACGACCTGGCGGTGCGGGTGGTGCCGCGGCTGCTGGCCGGCGGGATGGTGCTGCGGGCGGACACCGTGGTCACCCGGCTGGTCGCGGAGGACGGGCGCGTCACCGGCGTGGAGTGCGTGGACAAGGCGACCGCGGAGCGCTCGGTCGTCCGCGGCGGCGTGGTGATCGTGGCGGCCGGGGCGCTGGCGACGCCGCACCTGCTGCTCGCGTCGGCGCTGGAGCGCTTCAGCCCGGCGGGACACGCTGTGGGCCGCTACCTGATGCGGCACTGCAACGCGATGACCTTCGGCTTCTTCGCGCGGCAGCCCAACGCCGAGCGCGTGCACCACAAGCAGCTCGCCATCCACGACTTCTACTTCGGCGCGGCGGAGCGGGGCGCGCCGGCGGGGAAGCTGGGGAACATGCAGCAGATCATGGGGCCGCAGGCGGCGCTGATCGGCCACGTGCTCCCGAAGGCGTTCGCCTGGCTGGCGAAGGTGGCCGAGATCCCCGCGAGCCGGCTGACGGGGATCCTCTCCATCGCCGAAGACCAGCCGCGCCCCGAGAACCGCGTGCGGCTCGACGCCGAGCGGACGGAGGAGTACGGCGTGCCGCGGATGGTGGTGGAGCACCGCTACACGCCACGGGATCTAGAGGCCCGAACCTTCATGATCCGCAAGGCGAAGCAGATCCTCCGCCGCGCGGGCGCGCTGTTCTGCGTCAACTGGGACGTGAGCACCTTCTCCCACGCGGTGGGCACCGTGCGGATGGGGGACGATGAGACGCAGGCGCCGCTGGACGCCGCCTGCCGCTACCGTGGCCTGGAGAACCTGTACGTGACCGACGGAAGCGTCTTCCCCACCAGCGCCGGGGTGAACCCCAGCCTCACCATCGCCGCCAACGCCCTGCGCGTGGGCCGGCTGATCGCGCGCGGCGCGTCGGCGGACGCCGGCGCGGCCTCGGCCGCGGCGGGAGGGGTGGGGCGATGACGGACGCGCGCGGGATCGGGATCGCGTTCCTGGGCTGCGGCTTCGCGGCCACCATCCACGCGAAGCGGCTGAAGGGCTTTCCCGGCGTGCGGATGTACTTCGCCAGCCGCGACCGCGCGAAGGCGGAGCAGTTCGCGAAGAAGTACGGCGGCGCGGGCGCGTTCGGCTCGTACGACGAGGCGATCGCCAGCCCACGGGTGGACGTGGCGCTGGTGCTCACCCCGCCCAGCTCGCACCTGGAGCTGACGCTGGCGGCGCTGGCGGCGGGGAAGCACGCCGTGGTCGAGAAGCCCCCCTTCTTCCGCGCGGCCGACTTCGACACCGTGCGCGAGGCGAAGGAGCGCGCCGGGCGCCGCGTGATGATCGCGGAGAACTACTTCTACAAGCCGCTCGCCGAGTCGTTGCGCGAGGCACTGAGCGCGGGCGCGCTGGGCGAGATGCGCATCCTCACCGTCAACGCGCTCAAGCAGCAGACGGTGGCCGACTGGCGCGGCGACCCGGCGCTGAGCGGCGGCGGCGCGCTGTACGAGGGGGGGATCCACTGGATCAACTTCTTCGCCAACCTGGGCCCCCAAGTCACCGGCGTGCAGGGCTTCCGCCCCGGCGGCGACGACGGCACGCCCGACCGGTCGATGGTGGTGGCGTTCACCTACGCCAACGGCGCGGTGGGCACGCTCTACTACAGCTGGGAGACGCCGGTGCTGATGAAGGGCCTCCACCTCTCCGCCGTCTACGGCACCGAGGGCGTGGCCACCTTCGAGAGCAACGGCATCTTCCTCTCCCTGCGCGGCAAGAGCCGGCGGATGCGCGCCGGCGTGGGCGACATCGCCGGCTACATGGGGATGTGGCGCGACTTCGTTCCCGCGCTGGCCGCCAACCGCGAGCCGCGCTTCAGCTTCGACCTGGCCAGGCGCGACCTGGTGCTCACCGAGGCCGTCTACCGTTCACTCAGCCGGGACCTGTCGGTGCCCGGGCTCACCTGACACTTCCGTTGATGACGATCCTGATCGGCCTGCTCGCGGGCGCCCACACCTCCTCCTGGGGGATGTACAAGGACGCGCCGCACGAGGGGTTCACGCTTCCCAAGTACTTCCGCAGCATCATCGTATCCACGCTGGTGGCGCTGTTCATCGACCGCGTGGTGGGCTTCCGGCCCGACACCTTCGCGCACGCGGCGGTGTTCTTCGGGATGGTGTACGCGGGCGAGCGGCTGCTGGTGGAGCTGTGGAAGACCTTCATCCGCGAGGAAGACCAGAGCAAGTACTTCATCCCCATGCAGTTCGGGGCGTTCGGCAAGCCGATCAAGAGCCGCGCGGTGCGCTGGTCGATCCTGCTGGCGGTGATCCTGGTCGTGTCGCTCACCATCTGGGGCGTCACCCGGCTGCAGGCGAGCTACCCCGGCACGCCGAAGTGGCTGGTGCTGCTGCTTGCAAGCGCCGGCGGATGGTTCAGCGCCTTCGGCGGGGCGTGGAAGGACGCGCCGGTGGAGGGCTTCGAGACCTTCAAGTTCTTCCGCAGCCCGGCGATCGCCACCACCTGGAGCACGGCGATGGCGTTCTTCACCGACAACTGGGTGTTCATGGGGCTGGCCGGCATCGGCTACACCGTGGCGACGATCGAGACGTACAAGACGTTCTTCTTCCCCAACAAGCCGCGCGGCAAGTTCGCCGGCAAGCCGATCCTCTTCCCGAAGATCCTCGACCAGCGGAAGTACGTGGCCGTCCTCTACGCCTCCATCTGGCTGGCCGTCGCCACCAACCTGGTGCTCGCCGCCATCGGCCCCAAGGACGGGCTGCTGCCGTAAGCCCGAACCGGGCCGGCCGACGCGGGAGGTCGGACGGTCCGCGGTCGAACGGCCACGCGACGCAGCGAATGACGAGGGGGCGAGCACCGGGCTCGCCCCCTTTTTCGCGTACGTGCCGTCGCCCCCGTTGTCAGCGCTGCGCCTGTACCTGCGCGATCTGGGCCTGGAGCCGCTGCACCATCGCGAGCCATTGCTCGCAGTTCATGGACGAGCGGTACACGGACGAGGTGGTTCCGCCGCGCAGGTCGCTGCACTGCCGGTAGCTCTCCTGCGCGTGCGTGATCTGCTGGCGCCACTGCGAGATCATCACTTGGCGCATGTACTCGCGCTGCGCGGCGTTGAGCTGGTTCGCGGCCGGCTGCGGCTGCTGGGCGTCGGGCCCGCGGTGCAGGTGCCCGTGGTTTCCGTGCGGGTGCGCGTGGTACCCCGCCGGGATCATCTGGCCGGGGTAGATGATGGCGCCCGGATAGGGATCGCCCTGCTGCGCCGCGGCGGGCACGGCGGCGGCGAACACGGCGACGGCGGCGAGGAGAACGGCCCTTGGCATGATGACCTCCGCATCGAGGTTCCCGGCGTGCACGAGCTATGAGTCCAACCTAACGCGCTGCATTTCGCCTTCCTAGAATGTCGTTTACGGGGCGATGACTCCAGAGGGCAAACGGGGTTCCGATCGGCAGGATCGCACGCGGAGGCGAGAATCGCCGCGGTGCTGCCGCGAAGGCCGGGCTTCTCCCACGTCGATCGATACGACATAATTGACGCCACTTGTTTTATCTTGAGCGATGGTTATGTTGTAGGCCGGCGATGTGGCGGAGGGGATGAACGAACGGGGTGATCCATCCGGCAGCGGGCGGGACTACGCTCGCGCGGATGCAGATCTCTTCATGGAGGCAGCGAGCATGGCGTCCCACGGCCGGCACCGGCACTGTTCCTGTGTAGATCCCTTCTCGCCCTCGCGTTCCGCTGGGGCGAGTCAGGTTGCGTGTTGTCGATGAGGTGACTTTGGCCGGCCGGGCTCCGCGTGGAGCGCGGCCGTTTTGCGTCGGCCGCGTGTGGGCGCGGACCGGCATCCACCGCACCACCCGCGGAGAAACCATGGCGAGCAAGAAGCTGAACCTGGACGTGGACCTGCTGCACGTGGAGTCGTTCGAGGCAGAGGCGGCCGAGAACGCGAGGGGCACCGTGCAGGGCAACATGGAGATGATCACCGTCGACTACACCTGCTACGACTACACCTGCCGCGGCTACGGCACCTGCAACATCTACCCCTGCAAGAACATTCCCTGAGGCACCCGCCGCGTCCGCCGGGCGCGGCGACCAGGGCCGGCTGTCCTCCGTCCGTCCCGGGCGGTGGGATGCCGGCCGTCGATCACCCTCACGAGTGGAGCGAGACGATGGCTACCCGGAAGCTGAACTTGGACGTGGACCTGCTGCAGGTGGATTCGTTCGAGCCGCTCGCGGCCGAGCAGACCGCCCGCGGCACCGTGGAGGGCCACGCCTGGACGCTGCCGTACTGCGACAGCCAGTACGACCGCACCTGCAACGGCTACGGCACCTGCGGCATCTACCCCTGCAAGCCGGTGCCCTGAGCCCCCGCCGGCACGCGGACCGCTCGCAGGCGCCGGCGACGCGAATCAGTCGAATCGAGGCGGCCGGCGTGGAGCACGCCGCCCGGCCGTTCGTGCCGGCGGCGCGACCGCGCAGCCGGCGAACCACACTCCTCAGATGGGGGATGTCATGGCGGGGAAGCTGAAGCTGGACCTGGATCGGCTGACGGTGGAGTCGTTCGAGGCACAGGCACTGATGTTCGAGCGCGGCACCGTAGACGGCGCCGAGTTCTTCGCGAGCATCGACGGCACGTGCGTGGATGCAACCTGCCGCAACTACGGCACGTGCCGCCCGAGCGCGTGCGCCACGGTCCCCTGAGCGGACCAGGCGCCGACGTCGCGCGAACAGCGAGCCCCGGCGCCTTTCTGGCGCCGGGCTCGCTCGTATTCGGTCAGCGAAGCGAGGTACTCATGCTTGTGACGAGCAGCCGGTAATTGTCCGCCTGCCCCGACTGCCGGTAAACCACTTCGCGGCATCCAACATCTGGATACATCGACGCAGGAGCCATCATGAGCACGCTCGGCAACCGCATCACCATCGACCCGGACATCTGCCACGGGCAACCGACAATCCGTGGCCTCCGCTACCCCGTCAAGACGATTTGCGAACTGCTGAGCTCAGGGATGAGTTCGGAAGAGATCCTGAAGGATTATCCCGATCTTGAGCGGGAGGACATCCTGGCTGCCGTCGACTACAGCGCTCGTTCATGACTGTGGATTCACCGAGTTGAGCCGCAAAGGCTCCTGGTTCACGGCTGATGCAGGAACGAAAAGCCGCTGCGACGATCGTCGCAGCGGCTTTCACTATTCGTTTCCCGGCTGGCTCAGCCCTCCCGACCGCCTTCACCGACGATCCCCGCAAGCTGGCTGGCGTCCGTCTCGCTGGCGGCCAGCAGCTCGAACGAGCGCATGCGCGCTTCGTGGCTGTGGACCATCGTCGTGACCATCACCTCGTCGGCCTGGGTCTCGGTGACGAGGGCGTCGATGCGGTCGCGGACGTGCTCGGGGGTGCCGATGATCTGGAGGCGGCGGAAGCTCGCGGCGGTGTCGCGGTCGCGCTCCGTGTATGGGTACGCAGCCGCCTCCTCGGGGCTGGGGAGCGGCATGAACTGGCCGCGCTGCAGCCGGATCCACGACAGCTGCATCGACGTCGCCAGGTACTCCGCCTCCTCGCTCGTCTCCGCGCAGATGACGGAGACGGCGACGATGGCGTGCGGCCGCGGGAACGCGTCGCTCGCCTCGAAGGCGTCGCGGTAGGCCTGCACCGCGGGGCCGGCCGGCGCCGGGCTGAAGTGGCTGGCGAAGGCGTAGCCCATCCCGAGCTGCCCCGCCAGGCGCGCGCTGGCCCCGCTGCTCCCCAGCAGCCAGATCGGCGGCAGCGGCACCCCCTCGGGCACCACGCGCACGTTGCGGAAGGCGTGGCCCTCGGGGAAGTCGCGCCGCGAGAGCCCCGTCAGCTCGGCGAGCTGCTGCGGGAACTGCTCGGCGTCGAACGGGCGCAGCGCGGCGCTGGTGGCCGCGTCCGTTCCCGGCGCGCGGCCGATGCCCAGGTCGATGCGCCCGGGGTGCAGCGTGGCCAGCGTGTGGAACGCCTCGGCGATGCGCAGCGGCGCGTGGTTGGGGAGCATGATCCCGCCCGAGCCCACGCGGATGCGCTCGGTGGACGACGCCACGTGCTCGATCAGGATCTCGGGCGACGAGCTGGCGATGCTGGGCATGCCGTGGTGCTCGGCCAGCCAGAAGCGCGCGTAGCCCAGCCGCTCCGCCAGCCGCGCCAGCTCGCGCATGTTGCGGAACGCGTCGGCCGGGGTGCTGCCGGAGGCCACGGGGGCAAGGTCGAGCACGGAGAGCGGAACGGACATCGGTCACCCACCGGAAATCCATGGAACGAAGCGCGGGCGCCGTCGATCGGCGTCCGCGCCGTCTTTGCATCACCGCCGTCTTTGCATCACTACTGAGATACACTGCGGCCGCCGCGGCGTTCGTCGGCGCGTCCGGCCGGCGACAGCGGGTGCGGAAGCGATCTCACGGACGTTTCACACGGAGTCAGCAAGCGAATCCGCGCGGGTGCGGCAAGTTGTTGTCAATCCCTGATGTTCCGGAAGCGCCTGCCGGACTCCACGGGTGAAATACCCGACTTTACCGGGAAATCTATCCCGGAACTTAACCCACCCGCTCAGCGGTCATGTCTGACGCGAACGGCTTATCCATGCTGAGACCGATCATGGACGTGCCGGCTAAGCACGCTATTCACGCGTTGGAAAAGACGGTGGCACCGTTGGAGCCGGTCAGCCCGGTCAGGAAAAAGGCGTGCCCGCCCACGAGACGGAAGCAGTACGACGTCAGCCGAGGGGAATCAGGTGCGAAACGAGCAGCGTCGTGCCCGTCGTGGCCGCCGCCGCACGCAGGGTGGCCGTGTTCTGCCAGCCGGCGTAGGTCAGATAGAAGGAGGTGGCGGTGCCCTGTACGGTGATGGTGAACTCCCCGGGCGTGGACTGGGTGACGGTGCAGTTGGCGCCGCCGGCGGCCGTGTACCGGTAGGTCACGCCGCTCTCCAGGCCGGTGTAGATGGAAAACGTGCCCGAGTGGCCCTGCGGCGTCACCAAGGTAAAGTGCGTCACGGACCGATATGGCAGGAACGCGCCCCCGCGCACGCCCTGCGGCGTGGTGCCCAGGTTGGCGAACGCGTCCGTACGGTCGTTGTACGTCCGCAGCTGCAGGTCGTTGCGGGAGTCGTTCTGCAGAACGGTGGTGACGGCGTTCACCGCCTCCTGCGGCGCGACGGTCACGCGCGTGGCGCTGGCGTCCAAGCGAATGGCCACCGTGGCGTTGGCCCAGGTGTTCAGGCCGATCTCCACGCCCGCCCCCTCGATCTCGATCCCCCGGCTGATGGGGACCACATCCGACCCGGCGATCATGTTGCCGGAGATCGTCAGGCCGCGCCCCGTGCTGGTGGCCTGCCGAAGGAACCCAATCCCGTCACCCTCCAAGCGGTTGCCGGTGACGAGAAACCCGAAGCAGCTCGTGCCCAGGTCGATGCAGTAGAAGTCGATGCCGGAGCTCCCGCTACTCGCGGCGCCGCCACTAAAGTCGTTATCGCGGATGACGGAGCCGCTGGAGCTTCCGCTGCTGTTGCGGTTGACGTCGATGGGGCGCCAGGCCGTCCCCGCGACGGCAATGAACGTGCAGTTCTCCACCACGTTGGCGTTGAAGTTCACGCTGGAGGAGATGCCCGCCGAGCCGCTGGCGCTCGCCCCTTGGATGGTGCACCGCCGCCAGGTGACCCAGAAGGAGCCGTCGCATTTAAATCCGGTCTGGAACCCGCTCACCTCCACCAGCTCGAACTCGAGGCTGGTCTTCGCCTGGGTGTCTACCCCGACGAGCCCGTTCGTCCCCGCGCTGTTCACCACCCGGATCCCGCGTAGCGCCGCTCGATCGGCACCGATCAGGATCGCCGTGCCAGAGCCGTGGAAGTTGATCTGCGATCCCCCCGAATAGCGGAAGGTGCTCACCCCTTCGAGCGTGACGTCGGCCCCCACGCTGAGGGAGGAGTTGATCCGGTATGTCCCGCGGGGAAAGAACACGATTCCGCCGCCTGCTGCCGCAGTGATGGCACTCTGGATCGCGGTCTTGTCATCCGTGCTGCCGTTACCCGTGGCTCCGTACGCCTTGACGTTGTAGACGGCACCACCCTGATCGTAGTACGTGTCGATCGGCATGCGTTCCTCCCGGTCACGGGGTTATGGACCCGTAGGTTCGGTCGTCTCCCCACGTTCTACATCCCGGCGGCCCACCCGTTCCGGAAGTTTTCTACGTACACTTAACTAGCACGCTGAGTCCTGAAGAGGGCTTAGTAAACACGCCAGCGGGTCCTCGGGACGTGCGAGACCGTGACGCGCCGGGCGGCTCGCGGAACTAAGAGAAGGAGACAGGACGCTGCCTCCCTCGCAGCTTCCTTCGCGAGCCGGAGCGGCCAGACTCGCGGGTTCCAGAGGCGGTGTAAGACCTATCCCAGCACCTATCCCGAGCGGTGCTGGAAGCGAGGATACCACGGCAGCATAACCCGCTGTCGTGGCATTGTTTATGGCAGTGGAGCCGGACCAGTTTCACCACATCGACTTACTTGCCACGGAGTCAGCGGAGTCAGCGGAGTGTGAAACCCCTGTCGTTCAGCCCCGCGGCCGCTCGTCCGCCCAGTACGCCTCCTGCTCCGACTCGCGCGGCGGGCCCAGCACGATCCACTCACGGCCCTGTCGCCGGAACCACTGGCGATGCGTGACGCCGCTCACGCGCACGCGCTCGGCGCCCTCCGCGCGCACCAGGCGGACGAAGCGCTGGCGCGTGGTGACTTCCGCGCTGTCGCCCTCCATTCGCAAGGCGGTGATCACCTCGTTCAGCGTGTCGAGTCGCACCACGGCGGCCATGCGGCGCCCGAGGTCGGCGCGGATCTCGGCGTTGGTCACGGGCGTTCCGTCCGGGCGCCGCGTGGCCACGGCGCTGTCGGGGCCGGCCACCAGCACCGACGGGTTGCGCGTGCGCCACGCGAGCCGCGCCCGCGCCACCCGCTGCTCCACGTACAGCTCCAGCGCGCGCGCCTCCACCGGCCGCAGCCCGCCGAGCGGCGCCGAGGCCGGCGGCGGCGCGCAGCCGATGCCGAGCAGCAGCCCGCCGCCCGCCGCGAGTGACAGCGCCAGGCGTCTCATCGGCTCCCCACCGCCCGCGTTTGCATCATCCCCCTCGCTCCTGGTCGGTTCCCATCCCCTCGACGTCCAGCCGCATCCACCGGACGCCGCCACGGCGCTTCGCGCGGCAGATGTCGGGCCGCGCGCGCGGAATGGATTGCCCCACTGCCGGAGCCGGGTGTAATCTTCGGATCCTGCCGCGTCCGTTTCCCCGCGCTCGACCTGCTCTCCCGGCGCCCTGGACGTCTCATGGACCGCACCTTCACGCAAATCCCCACGCTCCGCGGCGGCTGGCTGCGCGCGGCCCGGGCCGCGTGGTTCGCCGGGGCCACGGTGTCGCTGGTGCTCACGATTCTCGGCGCGTACCGCTGGAGCGTCGCGCAGCGCGATGTGATGCCCGCCTTCCGCGCGCTGGACGTGGCGATGGGCGACTCGCGCGGCCCCGGCGGCCTGCGCGTGCTGACGCCCGTGGCCGGCGGCGTGGCGAGCGCGGGGATGCGCCAGGGTGCGCTGGTGGCGGTGGACGGCGCGGCCGTGGCGCCGGGCGCGACGCCGCGCCAGATCGCCGCGCGCCTGCGCGGCAAGCCAGGCACGCCCGTGGTGCTCACCCTGCGGCACGACGGCGGCGCCACGGCGCGGTACCGGCTGGTGCGCCAGCCGCCGGGGAGCCCGAGCGGGCTGGGCGAGGCACGCCGCGCGGCGCTGCTCGGCGCGGTGTCGATGGTGTACGTGCTGGGGCTGATGTCGGTGGCCGTGCTGCTCTTCGCGCGCTGCCCGGGCGACCCGGCCGCGCTGGCGGTGTCGCTGTCGTTCGCGCTGATCGCCGCGGGCAACCCGCTCACCTGGTTCGGCGCGCCGGGCACGCCGGTGCTCGAGCCGGTGCTGCGCACGATGGTGTACAGCGGGATCGTGCTGGGGTTCTGGTTCTTCTGCATCTTCCCCGACGGCCGAATCGTGCCGGCGTGGACGCGCGCGTGGATGATCGTGGTGCCGGCGTACGCGGCGCTCATCGAGTTCGTGGTCGCGCCGCGCTCGGCCCCGGCGTTCTACGGGCTGGTGGCGGCCGGGATGGCGATCGGGGTGGTGGCGCAGGTGCAGCGCTTCCGCCGCGCGGCCACGCCCACCCAGCGGCAGCAGACCAAGTGGGTGGTGGCGGGCGTCGCCGCGTCGGTGGTGCTGTACGGGCTGGGCGGGCTGGTGGTGCCGCTGATCCCGGCGGCGGCGGGGAGCGCGTGGGGCGCCTGGCGCGAGGTGGTGCAGGAGACGCTCACCTCCTGGGGCTTGCTGCCGGTCCCCGCCGGGCTCGCCATCTCGCTGATGCGCTACCGCCTGTGGGACGCGGACGCCGTCCTCTCGCGCAGCGCCACCTACGCGCTGCTCACGGTGGTGCTCGCGGCCGCCTGGGCGGGGATGAGCCAGGCCACGCAGGGCGTGCTGGGCGGGATGATGGGGGCCGACTCGGGCGCCGCGGCGGGGGCGGTGGCGGCGGCGCTCACCGTGGCGCTGTTCAACCCCACGCACGACCGGGTGCGCCACTGGGCCGACCGGCGCTTCATGCGCGACCTGGTGGAGTTCCGCGAGCGCCTACCCACCGTCGTCGGCGATCTCCGCGAGACCGAGGACCTGGATGGGTTGCTGGCGGTGGCGCTCTCGCGCGTGTGCATCGCCCTGCGCTGCGAGCGCGCGGCGGTGTTCCTGGAGGATGGCGCCGGGCGCACCCTCGCCGCCGCCCGCGGCGTCCCGGCGGACGCGAAGGCGGAGTGGCCCGACCCGCCGGATGGGGGGACGGTGGTGCAGGAGTGGCGCGACCCCGTGTTCCCCGTGCGCGTACGGCTGGCGGCCGAACGCGGGGGCACGCCCACGCGCGTGGGCTGGCTGGCGCTGGGCCCGCGCCCGGACGGCAGCGCCTACGGCCGCGACGAGCTGGACGCCCTCGCCGCCGTCGCCGGCCCGATCGCGCGGGCGGTGTGGATCGTGCGCGCCCGCGCCGAGCACGAAGCCGCCCTGGAGCGCCGCCTCCAATCCGCCGAGGACGAGCTCCGCCACACCCGCGCCGAGCTGGCCTCCCTCCGCACCGGCGTCAGCTGATCAGAATTGGCGTCGCGCGGGAGCCCCGTGGGTGCCGCGCGAAACCCCGCATACGAAGCCTCACGCAGTTTGTGAGGCTTTCCATTGTTCCAGCCGCGGACTCATCCGCCCTTCCCCCGCGACGATCTCCGCATCCCCATCTCCCGAAACAATCAATGCCACGGCAGCCGATGCGCTGCCGTGGCATTTTCGTGGATCCATCGCCGCTCCAGCGCGGCCTCAGTCGCCTGCTTCCACGCCGGCGGGTCGAGCAGGTGCAGCGCGCCGGCGGTCGCCGGATCGGCGCGGACGAGCAGGCCGTCCGACAGCAGCTCCTCCAACTCCTCGAACCGTGGCGCGTCGTCCCGATCGCCAGCATCGCACAGCAGCTTCGCGGCGCGGGCGTCCAGCGGGCGCTGGGTGAAGGGGCCCTCGCGGCAGTCGAGCAGGAGGTGGAACTCGCCTTCGGCCACGTCGTCGTAGGGCGGCGGGCGCTTCCAGGCGAGGTGGGTGAGCAGCGGCTGCGGGTCGTGCGCGAAGGTGGCCACGCGCACCAGCGGGTGCGGCACCAGCGGGCCGTCGGGCCAGCGCTCCGCCGCGTCGGCCACGCGGGCCAGCAGGTCGGCGCGCGGCGCGACCGCCACCTCGTAGCGCGCGGTCTCGAACGCCACCACCTCGCGCAGGTAGGGCGACGCCAGCCGGCCGTCGTCCAGCATCCGCACCACCAGGGCGGCGAAGTGCGCGGTCTCGCGCCGCATGTTGCGGTCGGGCGGGCGCCCGGCCCAGAACTCGTCCACCACCGCGCGCGCGCCGTCGCCCAGCAGGTGCAGCGTGCCCGGCATCACCGTGGACAGCGTGATGAAGCGGTTGTAGCGGTACAGCGTGGCGTTCACCCGCATCCCGTGCTGCCCCGCCGCCGAGGCCAGGCGCCGCCGCTCCAGCGGCGTCAGGTCGTAGCCGGCGAGCGCCGCGTCGGGGTCGGCCGCCACGCGCGCGCAGAGCCGCACCGAGGCGGACAGGTCGGCCAGGGCGAGCTGGAACCCGAGCAGGCTCATCCGGCGGCCGCGTGGTGGCGGTCCCACACGTCGCGGGCGGTGCGCAGCTCGCGCAGCACGCCCTCGGCGCCCATCGCCGGGTACCATCCCTCGTGGAACTCGAAGGTGATGGCGCACAGGTTGGGGCAGGCGGCGACCACGTCGGGGAGGAGCTCCCACACGCGCTCGGCCACCGGCCCGGCGTGCGAGTCGGTGTACAGCCCCTCCAGCTCGCTCCCGCCGGCGATGTGCAGCTCCACCACGCGCTCCAGGTCGAGCGCGAAGATGAAGCCGCGCGCGTCGAAGCCGTGGTTGGTGGCGTTCACCACCACGTTGTGCACGTCCAGCAGCAGCCCGCAGCCGGTGCGCCGGGTGAGCGCGTTCAGGAACTCGGGCTCGGTCATCTCCTGCTCGGGGAGATCCACGTAGTAGACGTTGTTCTCCAGCAGGAAGGGGACGGGGATGCGCGCCTGCACCGCATCCACCCGCTCCACCAGCATCTCCAGCACCTCGTGGTCGTACGGCACCGGCAGCGCCATCCCGGGCGACAGCTCGGTGTGCGCGTCCACGCCGGGAAGGCGCACGAAGGAGAGGTGGTCGCTGTGCCAGGGCATGCCGTAGCGCGCCTGCCAGCGGGCGACCTGCTCCACGTGCCCGCTGTCGAGCGGGTCGGCGCTGCCGATGGAGAGGCCAACGCTGTGGCCGACGATCGCGAGCCGCTCGGCCGCGCGGTCCAGGATCTCCACCTGCGCGTCGGCCTCGATGAAGCGCACCGGCGCCCCGGGGCCCTCGTCCTGCCAGGCGCGGTCGGGGATGATGGCCAGGTAGTCGAGCGCCTCGGCGTGGTCGCGCACGAACTCGCGCAGCGACGGGTTGTAGAGCACGCCCACGCCCAGGCGCGGCAGCGCGGCCAGGCGCTCGGCCGCGGGAGACGGGCTCAGCTCCGAAACGCTCATCGGTGTCGGGATGGTGGAGGCTGCGAGGCGAGGCGGTCGCCCGTGCCGGGGACGGGCCCTCGGGCCCATTCCCGGCACGGCGCGGCCGGTTCAGAACGTGGACTTCACGGGCTCTTCGACCCGGATGATCGGGTCGTCGGGCGTGGGCCCGATGCCCGACAGGCAGGCGGGGCAGGTCGGATCCCACGGGTTCGGCTCGATGGGCTTGGTCGGATACGGCTCGGTGGTGAACTCCGCCATGTGGATCTCCTTGCGATGTGCGTTCCGGGGACGAGGGGAGGGTGGAGCCCGCCCCGGATCGGACTCCATGGGTAAATCGACTTCGCGACGTGGATCGGATGGAGCTGTACAGAGCGCAGGCGACATGGGGCAACGCAAACCTGCGGGCCACAAGGATAACCGCGCCCGCCTGATCTGACAACCAGTAAATGACGTCAAACATTAGGGTATTTGTTGCAACGAACTCTTTCTGACGGTTCTATCACATGGGTCTGGACGGGTCGCCTCGAGCCGCTCATCTCCCCCGACCCGGACCGATTCTCGTCCCGGCTCGACCCGTCGCCCGGAACGAGGGCGGCGACGTGATCCGTTCGTCTGTTGCTACGACTTCTTCGGGATGATCTATTCGTTCGTCCCCGCGCCACCTCTGCCCCATCCCCTGCCCCGCACTCGCTTGATCCCCACGGCCTCCACCCCCACCGCGGACCCGGACGCATGAGCTCCGCATTCACGCTGTTCGACTGGCTGATGGTGGTGGGCTACGGCGTGGCCGTGGCCGCGCTGGGCAGCCTGCTCGGGCGCCGCCAGAAGGACGCGCAGGACTACTTCCTGGCCGACCGCTCGGTGCCGTGGTGGGCGGCGTGCTTCTCGATCGTGGCGACGGAGACGAGCGCCCTCACCGTGATCTCGGTGCCGGCCACGGCGTACGGCGGCGACCTGTGGATGCTGCAGCTCGCGGCGGGCTACCTCGTGGGCCGCATCGTCGTGGCCGTGTTCCTGCTTCCGCGCTACTTCCGCGGCGAGATGCTCACCGCGTACGCGCTGCTGCAGCGGCGCTTCGGGGTCACGGCGCGCCGCTTCGCCTCGCTGATCTTCCTGGTCACGCGCACGCTGGCCGACGGCGTGCGCATCTACGCCACCGCGATCCCGCTGGCGGTGATCACGGGGATGCCCACCTGGCAGTCGATCATCGCGATCGGGCTGTTCACGCTGGTCTACAGCTACTACGGCGGCCTGCGCGCGGTGGTCTGGGTGGACGTGGCGCAGATGTTCATCTACATCGCCGGGGGGATCGCGGTGCTGTGGGTGCTCACGCAGCGCGTCCCCGGCGGGTGGGACGCGATCGTCGCCACGGCCGGAGAGGCGGGGAAGCTGAAGGTGCTGCACACCGGCGGCGGCTTCGCC
>Ga0190275_10001002_pt1 | contig 21948 bp, 24 predicted proteins | sample Popmic550T_FD_133745 | JGI IMG/M metagenome (GOLD analysis project Ga0190275, IMG submission 133745) | Populus adjacent soil microbial communities from riparian zone of Yellowstone River, Montana, USA - 550 T | ecosystem: Environmental > Terrestrial > Soil > Riparian zone > Trees stand | place...
GGAGCGGAGAGACCGAGCGACTCGGAGACCGCCTTGACGGTCGCACCGGACTTGATCTCGGTGACGACGTCCTCCTGCGGCTTCTCCTCCTGCTGGCTGAAGTCGGGCTCGACCCACGGCGTGCGGCGACGACGGCCGCGGCGGCGCGGCGGCGTCTGCTGCTGGGGCGGCGGCCCCGGCGCACGGCGCGAAGCCTGAGAGTCGATGACGACGCGGCGGCGGCGACCGCCCGCGGCGGCGCCTCCCCCGTCGCGGGTCGGACGAGCTGGGCGCGCCGCCGAGTCGGCGCTTGCCTGGGCCGGCGGGGTCGCCGGCGCGGCGGGCTTGGGCGGTGGCGCAGCGGCGGCCGGCTTGCCGTTGCCCGGCCGGGCGGTGCCCGAGGGGCGCTTTCCGCGTCCGTCCTCGGCAGGGGCCTTCTTGCCGCCGCTGAAGGCGAGCTCGATGTCGGCCTCGTCGACGCTGGACGCGGCCGCCTTGACGTTCAGGCCGGCGGCCTGGAGCTTGGCGATCACCTCCTTCGAGGGGATGCCCTTCTCCTTGGCTATTTCATGGACGCGCTTCTTAGCCATCCACTGCCTCCTCGACAACGTCGACGTCGTCGGCCGGCGCCTCGCCGGTCACGAAGTCGTTGTCGGTGTCGGTGAGCGCCTGGTGCGCGGGCAGGCCGCAGTAGCGCGAGCCTGGAATCGATGCGTTCGGACAGCGCTTGCCGTTCGACAGGATCGCCGCGCAACGGCCCGCGGTCTCCTCCTCGTCGAGGCCGAGCGTGTCCTCCTCGTTGGCGAACTCCGTCTCGGAGCGGATGTCGACGCGCCAGCCGGTCAGCCGAGCGGCGAGCCTGGCGTTGAGACCGTCCTTGCCGATCGCCAGCGACAGCTGGTCGTCGGGGACGATCACCGTCGCCTGCTTGCCGTCGTCGTCGACGAGCACCTCACGCACGCGCGCCGGCGACAGCGCCTTGGCGACGAAGCGGGCGGGCTCCTCGTTGAACGGGATGATGTCGATCTTCTCGCCGCGCAGCTCGGAGACGACCATCCGCACGCGCGAGCCGCGCGGGCCGACGCAGGCCCCGACCGGGTCGACGCCGTTGGTGTGCGAGACGACAGCGATCTTCGAGCGGTAGCCGGGCTCGCGGGCGACGTTCTGGATCTCGACCAGACCGTCGGCGATCTCCGGAACCTCGAGCTCGAACAGCGCGCGGATCAGCTCCGGCGAGCGGCGCGAGACGATGATGCTCGGGCCCTTCGACTGCGCCGAGACGTCGGTGATGATCGCCTTGACGCGCGCACCGTGGTCGTAGCGCTCGCCGGGCACCTGCTCGGAGCGCGGCAGCAGCGCCTCGACGCGCTCGCGGAGCTGGACGAGCGTGTAGCGCGAATCCGACTGCTGGACGAGTCCGGTGATCAGCTCACCGACGCGGTCCTGGTACTCGTCGAACATCATGTCGCGCTCGGCCTCGCGGACACGCTGCAGGATCACCTGCTTGGCGGTCTGGGCGGCGATGCGGCCGAAGTCCTTCGGCGTGACGTCGCGCTCCTCGATCTGGTCGCTGTACTCGGCCAGGACGTCCGGATCGAGCTCCGGCTCCTCCGGCTCGCGCAGCTCGCCGGTCTCCGGATCGATCTCGGGCTCCTCCTGGGCCTCCTCGGCCTCGGCGAGCAGCCGCTCCTCCAGTTCCGGAGGCAGGATCAGCTCGTACACGGTGAAGTCGCCACTGTCGTGGTCGATGTCGACGCGTGCGTACTTGGCAGAGCCGGGGCTCTTCTTGTAGGCCGAGAGGAGCGCATCGGCGAGCGCGTCCATCAGCGTGTCCGTGGCGATGCCCTTTTCCTGGCCAAGCGCCCCGATCGCCTCCACGATCTCCTTGCTCATCTCAGTTGCCTCCAGTCCCCGTGTCGTCGTTTCGATCGCTTGCTGCGCCGGCGCCGTCCACAAGGTGGCTGCGCGCGATCTCGGCGTACGGGATCGTCACTACTCCCGTTCCAGCGGCCACGGTCACCTCGTCGTCCGAAGCGCCGACAAGCTCGCCGGTGAAGTTGCGGTGGCCGTCACGCGGCTCGCGGGTGCGCACACGCGCCCGGCGGCCGAGAAAACGGCGGAAATGGTCCGGCTTGACCAGCGGACGCTCCGGACCGGGCGAGGAGACCTCGAGCCCGTAGTCGGAGAGCAGGTCCGTCAGCTCGTGCGTGACGCGCTCACAGAGGTCGAGCGTCACGCCGTCCGGATGATCGATCGTCAGACGCAACCTGTCGGTGCCGATCTTCTCGCACGCGAGCAGCTCGACAAGCGGCACGGGGCCTGCCAGGCGGGCCTCGATATCGCTGTGGAGTTGGTCTGTGTTCGTCGGCATAAGGTCGAAAAAAAGGTGGGCTGCGAAGCCCACCTCCAGGCGCGACCGGAGTCGCGGTACGTCTGAAAGTCCAAGCAGCGGACCAGTATAGACGGGCTTCTCACACGGCACGGGCGCTTGCGAGCCGTGGCCCGTACTGTCCCGGATCATGCCAGCCGCGGTCGACGTCATAGATGCCTACATCCAAGCCCTACCCGGCGAACGCAGGCGAATCGCCCATGCCGAGTGGGGATTGACGCTATCCGCCGAGCATGCGGGCGGTTGGCCGCTCGACGTCGGATTGCGGATCGCCGACGGCCTGCTGACAGTCAAGGCGCATGCGTTGACCGATCCCGACGGGATCGACCCGTGGATGCTGCTGTGGTGGAACCGCTCGACGCGGATGGCCCGCTTCGGCGTCACGCAGGCGCGCGAGGTCTGGGTCCACGCCGACGTGCCCGTGGCGACGGTCGACGAGACCTCGCTCGACCGTCTGCTCGGGCTGGTCGTAGAGGGCGCGGTCGCGGTGCGCGACTTCCAGCGGGCCCAGCGCGAGCCGGCGCCAGAGGGCGGCGATAGCTGGCTGACGCCGCGCGACTAGGCGTTTTCGGTCAGGCGGTCGCGGAGGTTGCAGTAGTCGGCGCGATCGGGGCGCATGCTGGCGGCCAGCGACGCGTGGCGGCGGGCCTCGCGGAGGCGGCCGGTCTTGACGAGCGCCTTGCCGAGGCAGAAGTGGGCGAAGTCGTTGACCGGCGCCCGCTCGACGACGGCCTCGAACTCTTCGGCGGCGGGGCCGAAGCGGCCTGAGCGGAAGTAGGCACGGCCGAGAGCCTCGCGGATCGAGGTCTTGTCGGGCTCGAGCTGGCGGGCGCGCTCGAGCGGGATCGCGGCCGCGGCGAAGTCGCCACGTTCGAGCAGGTCGCTCCCGCGCTTGTAGAGCTCGTATACGCGCTCGCCGCGCTCCTCCGGCGTCTCGCTCATCGCTTCACCTCCGTCGTCCTGAGCGACTCGACTCGATCGAGTATGGCGGACGCCACGGCGGCCTTCGAAGCGCGTGGAACGGGCTGCTCGCCGCCCGCGGTGACGACCGTCACCTCGTTGTCGGTCGAGTCGAAGCCGATTCCCGGCTGGGAGACGTCGTTGAGGACGATCGCGTCGAGTTGCTTGCGCTCGAGCTTGCCGCGGGCGTGCTCGAGCGCGCCGGCGCCGTGCTCGGCCGCGAAGCCGATCAGGGTCTGGCCGTCGCGGCGCTCGGCGGCGAGGCTCGCGAGGACGTCGGTGGTTGGTTCGAGCCGAACGGTCAGGTCGTCGCGCTCGCCCTTCTTGATCTTGCCGTCGGCGGCGTCTGCCGGGCGGAAGTCGGCCACGGCGGCGGCCATCAGGAGGACGTCTGCCGTCGCGAACGCCGTCCGGGTGGCCTGCTCCAGCTCGGCTGCGGTCGAGACCTCCACCAGCCGCACCCCGTCGGGCGCCGCAACGGCGAGGTTGGCGCCGACCAGGGTCACCTCCGCCCCGCGTCGCGCGGCCTCCGCCGCAAGCGCGACGCCCATCCGCCCCGAGGAGCGGTTGCCGACGTAGCGAACGGCGTCGATCGGCTCGCGTGTCCCGCCGGCGGTCACGAGCACATGCAGACCGTGCAGCAGGCTCCCCGCGACAACCTCGAGCGCGGCGAGCGGATGGCTCTCGATCGCCTGTTGCTCGTCGTTCGGGGCCTCGGCGAGCACGCGCTCGACGGCCGCGAGGATGTCGGCGGGCTCGGCCAGCCGGCCCGTCCCCCACTCCCCCTTCGAGGCGAGCTGCCCGGTCGTCGGGTCGACGATGTGGACGCCGCGCGCGCGCAAGGTCTCGATGTTGGCGACCGTGGCGGGGTTCCCCCACATCGCGCCGTTCATCGCCGGGGCCAGGATCAGCGGCGCCGTGCAGGCGAGCGCGGCGCTGGTCAGCAAATTGTCGGCCTGCCCACCCGCGAGCTTGGCGAGGGTGTTGGCGGACGCCGGCGCCACCACGTAGGCATCGCAGTTGCGCACCAGCTCGAGGTGCGAGATCGGGTCGTGGTCCGGCGAGGGGTCTCCTGGGAATGCTCCGCGCGACGGATCCGCCTCGAACTCGTCGACCAAGACGGGCCCGCCGGTCACTCCCTCGAAGGTCGCCCTGCCGACGAACCCGAGGCTCGCCGGCGTCTGGACCACGCGTACGGCGTGGCCGGCCTTCGTCGCGAGCCGTACGAGCTCGACTGCCTTGTAGGCGGCGATCCCACCGGAGACTCCTATGAGCAGACGGGCCATGGGATCGCCCTCACATCGGTGCCGCGACTAGTCGCGGTAGGTGTACTTGATCTTGCCCTGTGCGATCTCCTCGAGCGCGATGCCGAGGTAGTTCTTCGAGCCCGTCTCGACCATCGGCGGCGGGTACTCGTCGAAAGTTCCCTCCCCGAGGTTGTGGTAGTAGCTGTTGATCTGGCGGGCGCGCTTCGCGGCCACGAGGACGCAGGCGTAATGCGAGTCGACGTTCTCGAGCAGCGTGTCGAGGCGAGGGTTGATCAAGGTTCGTTCCTGACTTCGGGGACACACATGGTAGCGGCGAGGTCGATCAGCTCCTGTGCCGCCTCGTCGGCGTCGGCATTGACGATCCTGTGGCGGAACTCGTCCTGGGCGGCCAGCTCCTCGCGCGCGACCGCCAGCCGGCGCTCGATCTGATCGGAGCTCTCGGCCCCCCGCGCCACCAGCCGCCGCTCGAGTTCGCCGAGGTCGTTGTCCGGAGGAGCGATGAAGACCTGCCGCGCCTCGGGCATCGTCGTGCGCACTTGACGCGCGCCCTGGAGGTCGATCTCGAGCACGATCAGCCGCGCCGGGCGCTGCAGCTCGCTGCGCAGCGTCCCGTAGCGGTTGCCGGCGTATTCGGCGTGCTCGACGAACTCGCCCTGACGCACCCGCTGCTCGAACTCCGAGCTCGAGAGGAAGTGGTAGTCGCGACCGTTGACCTCGCCATCGCGCGGCTCGCGGGTGGTTGCCGAGACTGACAGCTCGGCACCGGCGAAGTCGCCCAGCAGGCGGCGTATCAGCGTGCCCTTGCCAACACCCGAGGGACCCGTGATCACGAGGACCGGCGTGCTCACGACGGGCGCCGGGCTAACGCCTGAGGTAGGAGACCAGCTCGTTGCGCTGGCGCTCCGAGAGGCCGCCGATCGTCTTGCTCGGCGAGATGCGGCAGTGGGTGAGGATGCGATTCACCTTGACGCGGCCGTACTTCGGGACGGCGAGCAGGAGATCGAAGACCTTGGCGGTGGCGACGTAGTCCGGCGGATCCAGCAGCAGACCGTGAATCTGACTGCGACCGGCCTTCAGATCGCGCTTCAGACGGGCTCGCTGGGTGCGAATCTCGTTCGCGCGCTTGAGCGCATCCATGCGCTGTGTCAGCGAGCGCTCGGGCGTCATTCCCGCCTGCGCGGTTCTCGGGTCGCCGCCTGTCTTCGTTTGGGTTTTTGCAAGCGATTCGGGCGCGACCGGCATGGGCGGCGACTATACACACGGATCGCCGTCGCGGAGGTCCAGAAGGGCGTTTTCGGGGTGAATTCACCTTGACCTCAACCTGAGGTTCAGGAAGCTTGGCGCTGCTTGACCCTTTGCGTTGGCTTTGCAGGCACTTCGTGCAGCTCCTGCAAGGGGATCGGTTCGTCCTCGCCGGCGAGCTTGGCTCGGATCGCCCGCTGCGCCGCCGAGGCGCCGCTCATCGTCGTGATGCAGGGAACGCCGCGCCCGACCGCCGCGCGGCGGATCTCGTAGCCGTCGGCGCGGGCGCCCGAGCCCGTCGGGGTGTTGATCACGAGATCGACCTCGCCGGCCTCGATCCGCTCGACGACGTTCGGCGAACCTTCGCTGAGCTTCCTGATCCGCTCGACGGGAACGCCCATGCGGCGGATTGCCTGCGCCGTGCCTCCGGTGGCGAGCACGGCGAAGCCGAGGTCGTGCAGCGAAGCGGCGAGCTGGGTCGCCGTCGACTTGTCACCGTCGGTGACGCTGATGAAGACGGTGCCGGCGCTGGGCAGAAGCGCCCCCGCCGCGGCCTGTGCCTTGCCGAAGGCGGTCGGATAGTCGGCCGCGATGCCCATCACCTCGCCGGTCGACTTCATCTCTGGACCGAGACGGGCGTCGGCCAGCGGAAAGCGACCGAACGGCAGCACCGCCTCCTTGACCGCGACGTGCCCGGGGTGCGCGGGCAGCGGCAGGGCCATGTCCAGCAGCCGCTCGCCGAGCATCAGGCGGCAGGCGATCTTGGCCAGCGGCACGCCGATCGCCTTCGACACGAACGGGACGGTTCGCGAGGCGCGCGGGTTGGCCTCGATGACGTACAGCTCGTCGTTGCCGAAGACGGCGAACTGGATGTTGATCAGCCCGACGACGCCGAGGCTGAGCGCGATCCGCCGCGTCGCGTCCTCGACCTGGGCGAGCATGTCCGGCCCGAGCGACATCGCCGGGATCACACAGGCGGAGTCGCCCGAGTGGACGCCCGCCTCCTCGACGTGCTGCATGATCGCGCCGATCTGGGCGGTCTCGCCGTCGCAGAGCGCATCGACGTCGACCTCGATCGCGTCCTCTAGAAAACGATCCAGGAAGATGTCGCCCTCCGGCCGCTCGCCGTCCGCGGTCCGCTCCAGGTAGCTCGCGAGACCGTCGCGGGAGTAACAGATCTCCATCGCCCGGCCGCCGAGGACGTAGCTCGGCCGGACCAGCAGCGGGTAGCCGACCTCGTCGGCGGCGGTCAGCGCCTCCTCCGGCGAGCTCGCGGTCGCATACGGCGGGCTCTTGAGCCCGAGCTCCTCGAGCAGCGCGCCGAAGCTCGGCCGGTCCTCTGCGCGGTGGATCGACTCGACCGGCGTGCCGAGCAGCTTCACGCCAGCGTCGGTCAGGCCCTGGGCGAGCTTCAGCGGCGTCTGGCCGCCGAACTGGACGATCACGCCCTCGGGCTGCTCGATCTCGATCACGCCGAGCACGTCTTCGAGCGTCAGCGGCTCGAAGTAGAGACGGTCGGAGGTGTCGTAGTCGGTCGAGACCGTCTCGGGGTTGCAGTTGACCATCACCGCGTCGCGGCCCGACTCGCGCACCGTCATCGCGGCGTGGACGCAGCAGTAGTCGAACTCGATCCCCTGGCCGATGCGGTTCGGGCCGGAGCCGAGGATCACGACCGAGGCGTTGTCGCCGCGACGGACCTCGTGGCGCGGCCCGTCGGGACCGGGGCGCTCCCAGCCAGAGTAGTAGTAGGGCGTCGCGGCCTCGAACTCGGCGGCGCAGGTGTCGACAGACTTGAACGTGCGCACGAGACCGGCCTCCGGGTCCTCCCCACGCGCGATCGCCGTCATCTCCGCCATGTACCACGGGTCGATGTTGGTCCGTGCGCACAGCTCCTCGTCGGATAGGCCGCGCCGGACGGCCTCGAACAGCAGCTCGTAGCGGTCGTGGCCAGGAATCTCGAGCGCGGCCAGCAGCGCGTCGGAGTCCTCGGGCGGCGTCGGCACGACGTCGATCTCGCGCGAGCGCATCGCCTTCACGAACGCCTGCTTGAACGTGCGGCCGATCGCCATCGCCTCGCCGACCGACTGCATGTAGGTCGACAGGCGACCGTCGGCGCCGGGGAACTTCTCGAAGGCGAAGCGCGGCCACTTGACGACGACGTAGTCGATCGTCGGCTCGAAGCTGGCCGGCGTGACCTTGGTGATGTCGTTGTCGATCTCGTCGAGCGAGTAGCCGACCGCGAGGCGGGCCGCGATCTTCGCGATCGGAAAGCCGGTCGCCTTCGACGCCAGCGCCGACGAGCGCGACACGCGCGGGTTCATCTCGATCACGACGATCTCGTCGGTCGCCGGGTTGACCGCGAACTGGATGTTCGAGCCGCCGGTCTCGACGCCGACAGCGCGGATCACGGCGATCGCCTGGTCGCGCAGCAGCTGGTACTGGCGGTCCGACAGCGTCTGCTGCGGGGCGACGGTCACCGAGTCGCCGGTGTGGACGCCCATCGGGTCGATGTTCTCGATCGAGCAGACGATCACGACGTTGTCGTCGTGGTCGCGCATCACCTCGAGCTCGAACTCGCCCCAGCCGATCACCGACTCCTCGACCAGCACCTGGCCGATCGGGCTCGCCGCGAGGCCCTCGGAGACGATTTGATGGAACTCGGCCTCGCTGTAGGCGATGCCTCCCCCCTCGCCGCCCATCGTGAAGCCCGGGCGGATGATCGCCGAGCGGCCGGCCCAGTCCTCGCCGGAGCCCGCCTCGGGCAGGCCGATGTCCGGCAGCGCGACGAGCGCGTCGGCAAGCGCCGAGACGGCCGCCGAGCGAGCGGTGCGCAGTCCCGCCGCGGCCATCGTGTCCTTGAACAGGTCGCGGTCCTCGGCGCGCTGGATCGCGTCGTAGTCGGCGCCGATCAGCTCGACGCCGTAGCGCTCGAGCGTGCCGTCGTCGGTCAGGTCGCGCGCCAGGTTGAGCGCAGTGCCGCCGCCGAGCGTCGGCAGCAACGCGTCGGGGCGCTCGCGCTCGATGACCCGAGCGACCGACTCCGGCAGCAGCGGCTCGATGTAGGTCGCGGTCGCGAACTCCGGGTCGGTCATGATCGTCGCCGGGTTCGAGTTGACGAGCACGACCTCGTAGCCCTCCTCGAGGAGGACCTTGCAGGCCTGCGCGCCTGAGTAGTCGAACTCGGCCGCCTGGCCGATGACGATCGGCCCGCTGCCGATCACGAGGATCTTGTGGATGTCGTCGCGGCGCGGCATCAGACGTTCTCCACCATTCGTAGGAAGCGGTCGAAGATGTGCAGGCTGTCGTGCGGCCCCGGGCCGGCCTCCGGGTGGTACTGGACGGTCGCGCCGGGCACGTCGCGCAGCACGAGCCCCTCGACGGTGCGGTCGTAGAGGTTGATCTGCGACAGCTCGGCCGCGCCGAAATCGGTCTCCCAGCGGACCGGCTCGTCGGTGTCGATCGTGCGCGCACCGTCCGGGCCGACGACCGCGAAGCCGTGGTTCTGGCTCGTGATGTCGATCCTCCCCGTCTCGAGGTCCTTGACCGGGTGGTTGGCGCCGCGGTGGCCGAACGGCAGCTTCGTCGTCTCCAGGCCGATGGCGCGGCTGAGCAGCTGGTGGCCGAGGCAGATGCCGAAGACCGGCCGCTTGCCGATCAGCTCGCGGACCGTGTCGACGACATAGCCCAGCGCGGCCGGGTCGCCGGGGCCGTTGGCGAGGAAGAACGCGTCGGCGCCGCTGGCGAGCAGGTCGTCGGCCGAGGTCGTGCACGGGTGCAGCTCGAGCCGCGCGCCGCGCTCGCGCAGATGGCGGACGATCGAGTCCTTGATGCCGGTGTCGATCGCGGCGATCGTCAGGCCGGCGGCGTCGGTCAGCGGGTCGAGCAGGACCGGCGCGCCCGGAGTGACCTCGCGCGCGAGATCGGCGCCGGCCATCGCCGGCTCGGCCTGGACACGATCCATCGCCTCGGCCTCCGGCATGTCGCCGGGGAAGACGCCGCCGCGCATCGCGCCGCGGTCGCGGATGTGGCGCACCAGCGCACGCGTGTCGACGCCGCAGATCGCCGGGACGCCGCAGTCGGCGAGCCATGTCAGCCAGCCGCCCTCGGCGTGCGGCGCGTCCTCGCGGTCGATGCCCTCGCGCATCACGACGGCGCGCGCGTGGATCGAGTCGGACTCCATGTTCTCGGCGCAGACGCCGTAGTTCCCGATCAACGGGTAGGTGAAGACGATCACCTGGCCGCGGTAGCTCGGGTCGCTGACCGACTCCTGGTAGCCGGACATCGCGGTGTTGAAGACCACCTCGCCGGTCGCGGCGATCGGCGCGCCCGCCGCGTCGCCGTCGAAGCGGGTCCCGTCCTCGAGCAGCAGGTAGGCGCTCATCGGACAGCCTCGATCGCGAACGAGCGCTCGCGGAACGCGACGGCGCCGGCGGCGACCGTCATCCGCACGCGGCCGGTCAGCCGCCGGCCGCCGAACGCGCAGTTGGCGGAGCGGCTCTCGTAGCCGGCCTCGCCGACCTCCCAGACCGCGTCGAGGTCGACCAGGCAGACGTTCGCCGCAGCGCCCTTGGCGAGCGTCGGCACGACGAGGCCGAAGGGCTCCATGCCGGCGGTCATCCGCTCGACGACGAGACCGAGGTCGAGCACGCCGGGCAACACGAGGTCGGTGTGGATCGCGGCGAAGGCCGACTCGAGTCCCGTGACGCCCATCGGCGCCAGCTCGAACGGCTCCTCCTTCTCCTCCCGCGAGTGCGGCGCGTGGTCGGTCGCGATGCAGTCGAGCACGCCGGCGCGCAGGCCGTCGATCAGCGCCTGGCGGTCGTCCTCGGTGCGCAGCGGCGGGTTCATCTTGAAATGCGTGTCGAGCGAGCGGACCGCGTCGTCGGTCAGCAGCAGGTGGTGCGGCGAGGCCTCGGCCGTCACCTTCACTCCGGCCGCCTTGGCGCGCTCGAGCACCTCGACGGTCCGCCGTGCGGAGACATGCTGGACATGGATCCGGCCGTCCTCGTAGCCGGCCAGCTCGCAGTCGCGCGCGACCATCGACGACTCAGAGACCGACGGGATGCCCGCCAGGCCGAGTACCGCCGAGACCTCGCCCTCGTGCATCACGCCGCCGTCGGACAGCGTCGGATCCTCCTCATGCAGCGCCAGCACGCAGCCGCTGAGCTGCTGGTAGCGCAGCGCGTGGCGCATGATCCCGGCGGAGCGCACAGGCAGCCCGTCGTCGGTGAAGGCGGCAGCGCCGGCGTCGGCGAGCTCGGCCATCTCGGTCAGCCGCTCGCCCTGCATGCCGACCGTGATCGACGCCGTGAACCCCGTTGGAATGCGCGCCTCGGCGCGAGCACGCTCGCGCAGCGAGCGCAGGATCGGCGCCGAGTCGACGACCGGGTCGGTGTTGGGCATCGCGAGGATCGCGCAGTAGCCGCCGGCCGCCGCCGAGCGGGTGCCCGTCTCGACGTCCTCCTCGTCCTCTCGTCCCGGCGTCCGCAGATGGACGTGCGGGTCTACGAACGCCGGAAAGGCGTGCAGTCCCTCGGCCTCGACGACCTCGGCGCCCTCAGGCGCCGACAGCGAGCCGGGCGCGCCGATCTCGGCGATCTCGCCGTCACGGACGAGCAAGTCGCCGGGCTGGTCGAGGCCGTTGCGCGGGTCGAGCAGCTGGGCGCCGTGGATCAGGACGGTCGCGTCGGGGACGGGAGCCCGATCCAATCTCCCGGCCTCGGGCGCGCGCGAAGTCGCGTTGAGCTTGTTCATGCCGGCTGACGCTCCGTGGGCTCGCCGCTCGGCATCCGTTGACCGGCCGCGGGGCCGCCGCCCTGGCCGGCGGTCAGGAGCTCGTAGAGAACCGCCATCCGCACGACGACGCCGGACTCGACCTGCTCGGCGATCAGCGCCTGCGGCGAGTCGATCACCTCGGCCGACAGCTCGACGCCGCGGTTGACCGGGCCGGGATGCATCAGCAGCTGCCCGGGCCCCAGCCGCCGCCCGTTGATCTGGTAGCGCGCCGCGTACTCGCGCAGGGAGGGAACGAGGGTGCCGTTCATGCGCTCCTGCTGCATTCGCAGCGTGTAGACCACGTCGGCCTCTCCGAGTTCGTCGAGCGTGTGGCGGACCTCGCAGCCGAGCGCCTCGATGCCGCGCGGGATCAGCGTCGGCGGGCCGCAGACCGTGACCCTGCAGCCCATCCGCGCGAACGCGAGGACCCCGGAGCGGGCGACGCGGCTGTGCAGGACGTCGCCGACGATCCAGACGCTCAGCCCGTCCAGCGTCCCGGTGCGGCGGCGCAGGGTGTAGAGGTCGAGCAGCGCCTGGGTCGGATGCTCGTGCTTGCCGTCGCCGGCGTTGATCACCGAGGCGCGCGTCCAGCGGGCGACCAGCGCGGCCGCGCCGACGTTCGGCGACCGGATGACGATCGCCGCCGGGTCGTAGGCGGACAGCGTCTGGACGGTGTCCTTGAGCGACTCGCCCTTGTCGACCGACGAGCCCTGGGCCTTGATCGAGACGAGGTCGGCGGACAGCCGCTTGGCGGCCAGCTCGAACGACGAGCTGGTGCGCGTCGAGGACTCGTAGAAGAGGTTGACGACGGTCCGCCCGCGCAGGGTCGGGACCTTCTTGATCTCGCGCCCGGAGACCTCGGCGAAGCTCTCGGCGCGGCGCAGGATGCGCTCGATGTCCTCGCGGGAGAGCCCGTCTATGGAGAGCAGATGCCGCTTCACGCCTCGGTCCTCCTGATCGTGATGTCGGAGCCGGACACGATCGTCACCTCGTCCTCGCCGTCCAGCTCCTCGACGCGCACGTTGACGCGCTCGCTGCGGGCGGTCGGCAGGTTCTTGCCGACGTAGTCGGGGCGGATCGGCAGCTCGCGGTGGCCGCGGTCGGCGAGCACCGCGAGCTGGACACGGCGCGGGCGGCCGTAGTCGAACAGCGCGTCGATCGCCGCGCGCACCGTGCGGCCGGTGAAGAGGACGTCGTCGACCAGCACGACGGTCGTCTCCTCGACTGGGAAGTCGACGTGCGAGGCATGGACGACCGGGCCGCTCGGATCGCCGTCGCCGGGGCCGCGCAGGCCGACGTCGTCGCGGTAGAAGGAGATGTCGACGTCGCCGAGCGGGACCGGCTCGCCGACCAGCTCGGCGACCTGATCGCGCAGGCGGGCGGCGAGCAGGGCGCCGCGCCGGTGGATGCCGACGATCGCGAGCGGGTCCCCCCCGTTGCGCTCCACGATCTCGTGAGCGATCCGGACGATGGTCCGCCGCACGTCGTCGCGGTCTAGAACGACCTTCTGGCTCACTGCGATCTTGCCCCTTCCTGGCCTCACGGGACCGGGTTAAAGAGACTGCGCCGCAAACGTAGCAGGGCTGCCCGTCGGCTCAGTCGCTCGGGGCGCGCTCGTGGACGGGCTCGCCGCGCTCCGGGAACGGGATCTCGACCCGGTCGAAGTCGCGCGGGACGATCGTCCGCTCGAACTCCGCGCGGGCCTCGTCGCGCAGCGGTCCGACCGGATAGCGGGTCGAGACGTGTGTCAGGGCGAGCAACGCCACGTCGGCGTCGGCGGCGAGCATCGCCGCCTGGCGCGCGGTCGAGTGACCGGTCTCACGGGCGCGGTCGAGGTCCTCGTGCATGAAGGTCGCCTCGTGGACCAGCAGGTCGGCGCGATGCGCCTCGCCGCGAGTCATGTCGCAGGGCGTGGTGTCGCCGGAGAAGACGAGCCGCCTGCCGTGACGCTGCTCTCCGAGCACCTGCTCGGGCTTGACGTCGCCAGCCGAGCCCTGAACCGTCTCGCCGCTCTGGAGGCGTCCGAAGTCGGGGCCCGGGGCGACCCCCAGCTCGCGCGCCCGCGCCTCGTCGAAGCGTCCTGGGCGGTCGTCCTCGATCAGCGCGTAGCCGAACGCCGGCACGCGGTGCGCGACCGAGAACGCCTCCATCGCGTAGCCGTCGCGGTCGAGCTGGTCGCCCGGCTCCATCTCGTCGATTCGGACGTCGAAGCCCGGCTTGCCGATCAGCGGCGCCAGCACCTTGAACAGCTGGCGCAGCCCCGGCGGCCCGAAGACGTGCAGCGGCCGTTCGCGGCCCTGGAGCCCGAACGTCTTCAGCATCCCCGGCAGCCCGAGCACGTGGTCGGCATGGAAGTGCGTGATGAAGACGTCGTCGAGGTCGACGAGGCCGACCGACCGGATCAACTGGCGCTGGGTCCCCTCGCCGCAGTCGATCAGCAGCCGCTCTCCCCCGCGCCGGATCAGCGTCGCGGGCAGGCCGCGGCGCGCGGTGGGCGCCGAGCCGGCGGTGCCGAGGAAGACGACGTCGAGATCCATTCGGGGCGAGAGGCTATTGCCCGGATCGTCACCGAGCCCAGCCGTTTCGCCTCTCAGCGCCCGGGTAGCCGGTCCGCCACCGAATGACACGACGAGCGAGGAGCGGCTGACATGGCGACCTGCGAGGTGTGCGGCAACGAGTACGACAAGACGATGGACATATCGGTCGCCGGCGAGCAGGCGCGAACGTTCGACTCGTTCGAGTGCGCGATCCATGCGCTCGCCCCGACCTGCGAGCACTGCGGCTGCCGGATCGTCGGGCACGGTGTCGAGGACGGCGACGCGGTGTTCTGTTGCGCCAACTGCGCCCGCGCGAGTGGCGCCGAGGGGCTGCGGGATCGGGCGTGACCGGCATGTTTGACGATGCCCGACCGGGGGTAGCGCGGCCAGCGTAAGCGAGGAGGAGCGTGGAGTGAAGCGGCTGGTGAAGTTCGTAGGCGTAACGCGACCCGCGGCAGAGGGAACGATGGAGCAACCCGAGCTGTCCGACTTCTCGTCTGACGACGCGGCGCTATCCGACCCTGCCATCGAGGACGTCGATCGGTCCTTCGAGGAACGGCCAACCGGCGAGACGCTCGTAGCCGAAAGCTAGGACCCCGCCCTCGCCCGCGAGGAGCCGGAGAGCTCAGGGCTTCTCGTACAGGGTCTCGCGGTCGCGGTCTGTGAACTCCGTCTCGTGGTGAGGCCCGGCCTTGTCGGCCTGCGCCCGGAGCTCGCGCACGTCGCGCGACGTCCCGCGACGGCGAGCCAGCTCGGCTAGGCCCATCCCGACCAGGAAGAGGAACGCCAGCGGCAATGCGTAGATCGGCGTCCAAAACGCGAAGCCGAACAGCAGCAGGGAGAGGACGAACGCGATCACTACGAGGGTGAGCGGTGTCATGGTCTCGCGCTACCCCCGGACGCCCAGGGCAAACAGCCCTTGCGCGAATGATGCAAGCGCCTACACTCGAACTACGTGGATTGACGGAAGATCCGTTCAAGACGGCCGTCAGCTCACCGGCCGCCCGCGAATACCCGTTTCCTCTTCGCCTCCGGTCCCGATTCGAGGGAGGCGGAGAAGGCAGTCCCATGTCAGCCACTCAGGTCGAGCATGCGACGACAGGTCCATTGGCCGCGGCGATATCGAACGGCGTCGTGCACCTCGTGCTCGAGTACACCGGCAGGGGTCCCACGCGCGCGCGCACCCACATCACCGACGAGCTGATCAGCGTCGTGTTGGAGGACACGCTGACGAAGGGCGAGCGAAGCCTCGTCGAGGACGGCAAGACGGCCCTGGTCCTCGACGCGCGCAAGGCCTACCAGCAGACGATGCGGCGAGACCTCATCGCGATGGTCGAGGAGGCGACAGGCCGCAAGGTCCGCGCGTTCCTCAGCGACAACCACATGGAGCCCGACGTCGCGATCGAGAGCTTCCTCTTGGAGCCACAACTCGACGAGCATCGGCAAAACGGTGGCGCTCCGCCGACGAGCTAGTCGGTCCGTCGACTGCGTGGCTGGAGCTAGGTCGTAGCCTGCTCCGGTGCCGGGCGCTTCGCGACCTTGTCCGCCGGCCCCTGGTTCTGCTCCCACCACGCGTTGATCGCGTCGATGGCGGGGCGCATGATCAGGTTCTTCTGGAAGTTCTCGGTGTCGTTGACGTTCGGCATCGGCTCGCTCGGAACGGGCATCTCGAGCAGCTCGCAGAGCGGCTCCCAGCCGTCCTTGGGGTTCCAGACCAGCAGACGGTCGGAGGGAACCGTGTCGATGACGTCCTGGTTCCAGCGCTCCATCCCCGCGGCCATCTCCGTGGCGTCGCCTCCGCTGCCGACCATGATGTCCGCCCTGGTCCACATGTCGTTGAGGAGGTCGAGCCAGGCGGCGTAGAGCGGATCGACGTGGTACTGCGCCCTGGCCAGATGGTGCATGAGGGTGTCGCCGAACCAGATCTGCGCGATCGTGTTGTTCATGCTCTCGACCCAGCTCTCGGCGGAGCGAACGCTCAGCAGGACCTTGGCATCGGGGTAGACGTCCATCAGCTCGCGCCAGTGGTACGAACCGGGAAAGTCGACGATCGACTCCTTGCCGGCGAAGAGCTCCTCCCAGTCGCCACTGCCCTCGAACGCCTTGCGCCACTGCGGGATGCTGTTGGCCGGGTCGGCCATCATGTCGCGCATGTGGTAGCAGGGCAGCCCGAGCATCTCGAGCGCGACCAGCTGGGTCGTCGTTGCGGTGCGCGGCAGGCCAGCGCCGATCAGCTTCATGGGTGTCCTCCTAGGGATGGGAAGGTGCCACATCCTATGGTGGATGATGCGCCGGTGAGCGACGCGGCGGAGGACGCACCGAGCGCGCCGGCGCCAGCGCGCGGCGGCGACGATTCGGCCGGCGGCCTGTTCGCCCGGTTCCTGCGCTTCGGCGCCCTTGCGTGGGGCGGGCCGGCGGCGCAGATCGCGATGATCGAGCACGAGTGCGTCGAGGAGGAGCGGTGGGTCTCGCCCGAATCGTTCCGCAAGACGCTTGCCGTCTACCAGGTGCTGCCTGGCCCGGAGGCGCATGAGCTGTGCGTCTACTTCGGCCGCCTCCGCGGCGGCAAGCTAGGTGCGTTCGCCGCGGGCATGGGTTTCATGCTGCCCGGCTTCGTGTTGATGCTGGCATTCTCGGTCCTCTACGTCGAGGCGGATCTCGCCAGCCACTTCGAGGACATCTTCTATGGCGTGACCGCCGCGGTTGGCGGGCTGGTCGCGCGAGCGCTGGTGCGGCTGTCGCGCCACTTCGTCACCGACGTTGCGCTGGCCCTGCTGGCGGCGGCGGCGTTCGCGTTGACGGTCTTCGCTTCGGCGGGGTTCGTCGTCGTGCTGCTCGGCGCCGGGCTCGCCTACGAGCTGTGGACCAACGCTGATCGCTGGCGCCGTCGCGCGCACTCTGTCGCGGTAGCCCCTATCGCCTGGGCGGTCGTCGCGGGCGCCGGAATCAGCCTGTCCCTGCACGCGGAGATATTCGTCGAGGGTCTCAAGGCCGGCCTGTTGACCTTCGGTGGCGCCTACACCGTGATTCCGTTCCTCGAGACGAGCGCGGTCGACACCTACCACTGGCTCACCCCCGAGCAGTTCGTCGACGGGCTCGCGCTCAGCGGCGTGCTGCCAGCCCCCCTGATCATCTTCTCGACCTTCGTCGGCTACCTAGCAGGCGGCCTGGGCGGCGCGCTGCTGATGACGGCCGGCATCTTCCTGCCGGCGTTCTTGTTCCCGATCTTCCTGCACCGCCAGCTCGTCGCCGTCGCGGAGAACCCGCGCATCCGTCCGTTCCTGCTCGGCGTGACCGCCGCAGTCGTGGGTCTGATCGCGGCGGTGACGGTCGACATCGTCGAGACGACGGTCGTCGACGTGCCGACTGCCGTGCTCGCGCTCGGCGCGTTCGCCGTTCTGAATCGCTTTCACGGCAAGCTCACGGTCCTCTACGTCGTGCTCGGCTGCGGCGCGATCGGCGCCGCGCTCCAAGCGACGGTGCTCTAGCTCGTCGAGGGATGTCGCCGGCGGTCGTCCTGCGAGCGCCAGCGCGGCCGGAAGCCCTATCCTCGCGGCACACGCGCCCGTAGCTCAGTGGATAGAGCGTCCGCCTCCGGAGCGGAAGGTCGCTGGTTCGAATCCAGCCGGGCGCACTGCGGCGGGCCAGGAGCAGGCTTTACCAACTCCTGACCTTCGCATGACCGGGCCTTGTAGCCGTCGCGCCGATGTTGGGCGCATGGCACTCAACCGGACAACCGTTTCAGCCGTTGGCACCCTGCTCGCGCTTGGTGCGCTCGCCGCCGTGGCTCTGGGCGCGGGCGGCGACGAGCCGTCGACATCGGAGCCCGCCGCCGCCCCGACACCGGAGGTGCGGACCGAGATCGTGCGGCGCACGGTGCGGGTCCCCGCACGCGCCGCCGCCACGTCCGCCCCGGCTGCCTCCGCCGGTGTGGTCGCGCCGCCGGCTCCCGGTCCCTCTTCCGCGCCCGTCGCCACCCCGCCGCCGGCGGTTGTCGCCGACGACGACCGAGATGACAGCGGCCACGACGACCGCGACGACGAGGACGACAGCGGGCATGGCCGCGGCCGCGGTCGTGGCGGGGACGACGACGGCCGCGAGGACGACCTGGACGACGGCGGACATAACGACCGCGACGACGACAACAGCGGACACGGCGGCGGCGGCGATGACGACGACCACGACTGATCGTCCGACTCGCCTGCCGGTGGCGACGATCGCGGCCGCGCTGTTCTGCGTCGTCCTGATCTATCTGGCGCTTCAGATCCGGGCTGGCCAGGACCCCGCGATCGGCGCGGCGGAGCCGGCGCCCGCCGCGACCCGGCCGGTGGTGGTCCGCCGGATCGTCGTGCGGCGCATCGTCGAGCAGCCCAGCGCGGTGGCAACGCCAGGCGCTCCGGCGCTCGCCCCCGCCCCTGTCGGGTCGAGCGCCCCGGTTGCGGCAGCACCGGTCGCTGCGCCCACGCCCGCTCCGGCACCGGTCGTGAGCGGTGGCTCGTGAGCCGGCGGGTGGTCGCCCTCGCGGCCCCGACGGTCGACGAGACGTTCTGCGCGCTCGGGACCGATGTGCGCCTGATCGCGACGGGCTTCGGCGCGCGGGCAGCGGCCGCGGGCGCCCGCGAGGCGATCCTCGACTACCACGCCCGTCTGTCTCGCTTCCGGCCGGAGTCCGAGCTGTCCGCGCTCAACGGGGACCCCCGGCCGGTAGCCGACGCGTCTCCGCTCCTGCGGTCAGCGGTGAGCGCCGCGCTCTGGGCGGCGAAGCGCAGCGGCGGCCTCGTCGACCCCTGCCTGCTCGACGCCCTCGAGGCGGCCGGCTACGCCCGCTCGTATCAGCGTGACGGCCCGGTTCCGCCACCCGCGGGCGCGCGGCTGCGAGCGATGCCCGACCCGCGCCGTCGCTGGCGGGCTGTGCGTGTCGACGACCGGGCTGGAACGATCGCGCGACCGGCCGGACTGCGCCTCGACCTCGGCGGGTCCGGCAAGGGCCACGTCGCCGACCTGATCGCCGACCGGCTCCGCGAGCTCGACGGATGGGTCGTCGACTGCGGCGGCGACATCCGGATCGGCGGCAGGCGCGAGGTCGAGATCGACCATCCGCTGCGCGAGGCGCCGGCGGCGCGGCTGGTGGTCGAAGACCGCGCCGTCGCGACGTCGAGCGTCGTCTCCCGCGCATGGACGACCGCCGGCGGGCGACGTGCCCACCACCTGCTCGATCCGCGCAGCGGCCAACCCATCTGGACGGGCCTTCTGACCGCCACCGCCCTGGCGCCCACCACGCTCGAGGCCGAGACGCTGGCGAAGATGGCCCTGCTGCGCGGCGCAAGCGAGGCGCGCCAGACGCTCGCGATCCATGGCGGCGTGCTGGTGCATGCGGACGGCCGGGTCGAACCGGTCGGCGGTCATATCGAGGCGGCCGCATGACCGGACCCGACCCCGTCGAGTTCGGCTGGTGGCTGGCGTCGCGCGCCGCCGGTGTCGTCGCCCTCCTGTGCATCGCCGTGTCGGTGGGGATCGGCCTCGCGATGGCCGGCCGGGTCTCGCGCCGCCCGGCGTTGGCGCGCACGCTGCTCACGGTCCACCAGCAGACCGCGCTCGTCGGACTTGTGGCGATCGCGGTCCACGGCATCGCCCTGCTGGGCGACCGTTTCCTGTCGCCCTCGATCGGCGACATCGTCCTGCCCTTCACGAGCACCTACGAGCCGCTCTGGACAGGGCTCGGCGTCACCGCCGGGTGGCTCGGCGCGCTGCTCGGCCTGAGCTACTGGATCAGGCACCGGATCGGCCCGGCTCTCTGGCGCAAGCTGCACCGCGCCACCGTGTTGGTCTACGTGCTCGCGGTCGCGCACACTCTCGGCGCGGGAACCGACGCGAGCACGTCCTGGATGCGCGTGCTGCTGGTAGTGACCGGGGCGCCGATCGTCTTCCTCTTCATCATGCGCGTGCTGACCCCGGCGACCGGCGCGGTCTTCCGCCGCTACCGGGTGACGGGTCTGACGCTGGAGAGCGGCAGCGTCTGCTCGTTCGAGCTCGCGCCGGCACGGTGGACGCGACTCCCGGCCCCCGAGCCCGGCCAGTTCGTGATCGTCCGCGCCGACGTCCCCGGCGCCGGACCGACGACGCGCAGCTACTCGGTGTCCGGCGCGGCGAACGGCCGCCGACTTCGCATCAGCGTCAAGCGCGAGCCGGGCGGCGTCATGAGCGAGCACCTGCACGCGGCCCTGGACGCCGGCTCGACGATCGAGCTCGCGGGCCCCCAGGGCAGGTTCGTCCTCGGCCCCCACCCAACCCGCCCGGTCATCCTGATCAGCGCCGGCATCGGCGCCACGCCCGTGCTCGCGATGCTGCATTCGCTCGCGGCCGAGGGCTCAGAGCGCGAGGTGTGGTGGATCCACGGCGCGCGCAACGGGCGCGAGCACCCCTTCAGGGCCGAGGCGCGTCAGCTGGTGGCGCGACTGCCGAACGGCACCACGCACATCCGCTACTCCCAGCCCGACCGACGGGACGCGCTCGGGCGCGATCACCACGCGGAGGGCAGGATCGACGCCCGCGCGCTCCTCGCGCTCGGCGTGCCGCTGGATGCCGAGTACCGCCTCTGCGGTCCGCCCTCCTTCGTCGCCGACCTCCAGGCAGGCCTCTGCGCGGCGGGCGTCGACCCGCCACGGATCGCCAGCGAGAGCTTCGGCGGTCCCCCGCCAAAGCGGCCGAAGCCACCGGAGGCGCCCACCCCGCCCTCAGTCGCAGCCGCGCCTTCGCCCGGCGCCCCATCGGTCGAGTTCTCGCGATCGGGCGTGACGGCCGCCTGGGAGCCGCGCTGCGCGAGCCTGCTCGACCTCGCCGAGGCCAACGGCGTGACGCCCCCGTTCGGCTGCCGCGTCGGCACATGCCACGGGTGCCACGCGCGCGTCATCGACGGCGCCGTGCGCCACGATCCAGAGCCGCTGGAGCCGGCCCCGTCCGGCGGCGCGCTGCTCTGCTGCGCGGTGCCCGAGGGCAACGTGGTGCTGGACGCCTGACCAGCGCTATCGTCGAGCCCATCGCTCCCAAGACGCTGACCAAGCGCGAGTACGAGAAGGAGCTCGAGCGGCTCCAGACCGAGCTCGTGCGGATGCAGGAGTGGATCAAGCAGGAGAAGCTGAAGGTCGTCGTCCTCTTCGAGGGACGCGACACCGCCGGCAAGGGCGGGGCGATCAAGCGGATCGTCGAGAAGACCAACCCGCGCGTGATCCGCAACGTCGCGCTCGCGGCGCCTACCGACCGCGAGCGCACCCAGTGGTACTTCCAGCGCTACGTCGCCCAGCTGCCGGCCGGCGGAGAGATGGTTCTGTTCGACCGCTCCTGGTACAACCGCGCCGGCGTCGAGCGGGTGATGGGCTTCTGCACCAAGGGGGAGTACCAGGAGTTCATGCGCAACGCCCCGCTGTTCGAGCGGATGCTGCAAGAGTCGGGAGTCGTGCTGATCAAGTACTGGCTCTCGGTCAGCGACGAGGAGCAGGAGCGTCGCTTCGAGAAGCGCCTGAAGGACCCTGCCAAGCGCTGGAAGCTGAGCCCGATCGACCTCGAGGCACGGGCGCGCTGGGTCGACTACGCCGAGGCGAAGGACGAGATGTTTGCCTACACGGACACCAAGGACTCGCCCTGGTGGGTCGTCGAGGCCGACGACAAGCGGACCGCGCGGCTCAACCTGATCGCCCACCTGCTCGACCAGATCCCCTACGGCGACGTCGAGTACGAGCCGGTGAAATTCCCGCCGCGCCAGCAGCGCTCCTACGTCCGCCCGCCCGAGGACACGCAGACC
>Ga0190275_10001003_pt1 | contig 21946 bp, 13 predicted proteins | sample Popmic550T_FD_133745 | JGI IMG/M metagenome (GOLD analysis project Ga0190275, IMG submission 133745) | Populus adjacent soil microbial communities from riparian zone of Yellowstone River, Montana, USA - 550 T | ecosystem: Environmental > Terrestrial > Soil > Riparian zone > Trees stand | place...
CAAGGCGATCATCGGCTATGGCGATACCCTCCTCTTCTTCCGAGGCAGGTATCACTGGAGCTACGTCGAGAAGCGGCGACGGGTGGCGGAGCTGCATGACGCGCCGGCAGGCTTCCGTCAGCTCTACGAAGAGGCCAGCGCCTTTCGCTTCGAGCCGGACTACGACTCCATGATGGGGCGCGATCTGGCCTCGTGGTTGGAGGAGGTGCGAAGGCACCTCTCGGATGTCCACCTTGCTTGTGAAGCGATCCGGATGGCCACCCCAGGGCTTCAGTGGGACGGCTACTTTGAGCGGGTGCTCCGGTACGCGCTAGTGGAGGGCGGCCTGCGAGCGCGGGTGTGGATGAGGAAGGTGCGCAATGCGGTGCGCTTCAGCCCCTCCGAGCTCCCGGGATTGGGGTGGCACGAGCAGCTGGGGCTCCAGCTGGGGGGGGCGCGAGGGCTGCTGGCCGCCATGTTCCCCTGCGTTGCCTACGGGGTGGGCGGGGAGCATGGCCGGGAGCTGACGCGGCACGCGCTGGGCGTCTGGGGGAGTGCCTCCGAGCTGCGGCGCGCATACCTGCGGTACTGGGGAGAGGTCAGCGACACGAACTTCGTGCTCATGGCACGCAGGCTCGGTCTGGTCCTGGAGGCTCGCGGACAATGAATTCAAGAGTCACGGTCATCATGCGCTCGAAGAACTCCGCGTGGGTCATCGGACAGGCCCTCTCGGGCCTCTTCTCGCAGCACCGCAGAGACTTCGAGCTGCTCCTGGTGGACTCGGGCTCAACGGATGCCACGCTCGACATTGCCAGGCGGTTTCCCTGCCGGGTGATCCAGATCGCAGCCACGGAGTACTTCCCCGGTGCGGTCCTCAACAAGGCCATCCAGCAGGCCCAGGGCGAGATCCTGGTGTTCCAGAACTCCGACGCGGTGCCCCTGGCACCCAATGCCCTCGAGCAGCTCCTGGAGCCCCTCGAGAGTGGCCAGGCGGATGCGACCTTTGCCCGGCAGCTCCCGCGCCCAGAGGCTCACACCTGGGTCCGGCGAGACTACTCGCTGGCCTTTCCCTCCCAGGGAGTCCCCCCTTCGTGGATGGTGTACTCGCTGCCCTTCGCGGCGATGCGGCGCGCGGCCTGGGAGCGGCATCCTTTCTATGAGGATGCCTGGGGATCCGAGGACACGGAGTGGGGACACTGGGCGCGGCAGAACAGGGTCGTCGCGCGCTATGTCCCGGAGGCTCTGGTCATGCACTCGCACAACTATACCCTCCGGCAACTCTACGGGCGCCGCTTCATCGAAGGAGAGGCGGACGCGTTCATCCTTCAGGACAAGGTGTCGATCCCGAGGTTTCTTCGCCGCCTGTGCAAGTCCTGGGCACGCGATGCCGGAGCCCACCTGGTGGCGGGTGATCTCTTGGGGCTCATGCTCTCGCTTCCCCGGCGGTGGGTGTACCACTGGGCCTACTGGAAGGGACACACGCTGGGCGAGCGGAGGAAGAAGACCGGAAGCCAGGACACGAGCATCGGCCAGCGGGTGGTCCTCAAACGGGGGTGATGAGGAGCCGCGAGGCCCTGGCTTGTGAGCGATGAAGCTTCGTGCTCAGGGCGCGGTGCTCCGGCGCACGGCCTGGCGCAGCTGGCCTTCCAGGCACTTGACGTAGGCATCAAGGCAGGCATGGGCTCTTACAACCTCGAGGGCCCGCTTGACGGTCGCCTCCTGGGCGCTCCGGTCGCCGCCCAGGGCGGAGAGCTCGTCCGCGAAGGCCTCGCCCGAGCAGACAGGTACGAGGCGCGCGACGTTGTGCCGCTCGAGGAACTCGCGGGCTCCACCGCTGGGCGAGGCCACCACAGGGAGGCCACAGGCCATTGCCTCGAGGTAGGTGAGGCCTTGCCCCTCGTGCTCGAGCCGCGAGAGGAACAGGAGCACATCTGCTTCCTGGTAGAGCGCGGGGAGCTGCTCGCGAGGAAGTTTTCCTGCCCAGGTGACGAGAGGCTCCACGCCCAGCGCCCGCGCCCGCTGCCGGAGACTTGCCTGGAAGCTCGGCGCATCCGCCTCGCCCACGAAGGTCAGCGTCGCGGGAACAGCACGCTGTTTCAGCACTGCCAGCGTATCGAGGGCTATCTCAGGGGCCTTGCTCGGATGGAGCCGGCCAACGCAGAGCAACCGTAGCTCCGAGCGCATGGGGCGGAAGGCACGCGGGGTGAACAGGGAGAGATCCACTCCCTGAGATTGGACCGCCCCGGAGGCCAGGGGGACGCCGGCATTGCGCACCACGCGGCGGACCGCCTCCGAGAGATAGAGGACGCTCGCGGCCGAGAGCCCTCTCCACGTTCGTGCGGGCACGAGCACCTCATCGAGCCACCGGCCAATCCAGGTTCCGCCCCGAGGGCTCAGGCCGGCTGAATATGCGACGGGCCAGTCGTCGTTCACCGTCAGCACGAAGGGGATGCCTGCTTGCTGCAGCACCCGCAGCGGCGCGAGTCCGAGCCTGCGAAGACTCATGACCAGGGCGACCTGCGGCTTCGCGTGGGTTCGCAGGTATTCTCGCGTCGCCGCTTGATTGAGCAGGCCAGCCCAGAAATGGCGGAGACGATCGCGGCCTGCGGGACGCCCGAAGGGACGGGCGAGACGCAAGGTTCGTATCACGGAGGCCTGCCCGGTTCGGGGGCCTGTCGTGAGGACTTCTACGGTGTGGCCACGGTGCGTCAGCACCTCCGCCACATCCCGGGCCAGGAGCTCGTAGCCTCCGAGGATGTCGGGAGGGTAGAGGTTGCTCAGGACGAGGATGTGCACGTGGAGCCTTCCTTGCGCGGCGAGGGCGCTTCAGTCTCGGCAGGGGGTGGGCTGGCCTCGGCGGGGGGGGCGCGCAGCCACCAGGTGAGGAGCGCCGCCGCGGTTCCCAGGAGCGTGACCCCACTGCAGATGAGCGCGCTGGCCAGGGCTGAACCCGTGGCGAGCGGAGCCAGCGCCCAGCCCAGGCTCAGCGAGACAAGTCCGGCCGTCCCGATGGGAGCCAGGGTCCAGGCGATCTCCTGGGCGCGCCAGCCGACCAGTGCGCGGGCCTTTCTCCAGATGAGCAGAGCGATCAGCAGGTTGCCGCACACAGTGCCTCCTGCCACACCCCAGACGCCGAAGTACCTCACCCCTGCGAGGGATACCGCGATGTTCAAGGCGTTCCCCAGAAGCATGGGGCGCGCGACGTCCCAGGTGCTGGTGCTGCTCACAGTCAGGGCGGCGGACGCGATCTCCTCGGCCGCCGCAATGATCGCGGCCGTCCCTAGCAGCGCCACGGCCACCCCGACGACTCGATCCTGCGCGAGCGGGCCCACCCACGCTCCCAGGAGGGCTGAGCCATCCAGGGCCAACGCCACGACACCGCTGGTAACCAGCCCCCCCAGGACCGCAGTGCCGAGTCGCATGGCACCTGGGCGGCCATCCGGATCTCCAAGGCGATGGAGGAGCCACCCGCTGGACTGCTTCGCCAGGGAAAAGATCTGATCGATGGAGCGGGAGGCGACCTGGTATGCGCCCACGGTGCTCAGGGGCAGGTAGGCCGAGAGAATGAAGACGTCCGCACGGATGGCCGCTGCGACCCCTACATTGATGGCCAGGGCTGCCATGCCCTGGCGAAAGGCGTCGTGAACCTCGGAGGACTCCCTCGGCCAGCCAGGGCGAAGCTCGAGGTCTGGGTCGAGCTGCCTCGCAGCCCTCGTGAGGAGCAGGGCCTCGATGCCGGCGCCGGCGAGCAGGCCCAGTGCTGGCGCGAGCAGCGATGGTGCCAGGGCCAACCCTCCCGCAGTCAGCGTGACCTGCGCCGTCGAGGCCGCTGCCCGGGCCCAGGCAAGTGAGGTGAAGGCCCCGCGCATCAAGAGGAGGGCTCGAAGCGGTGCCCCGAGCGAGCCCACCAGCCCTGCCGTGAGGGCTGGGAGCGCGGCATGGGTGAGCTCCGCCTGGAGAGTGCCCATCGAGGCCGGCAGACGGAGGAGCAGGAGGTATGCACCCAAGCTCATGCAGGGGCAGACGATGAGGACCACCCCCATCGTCAGGCGAACGAGCCTGCGCGTGACAGCATCATCCGGCCGGGCCGCGGCGCGCAGCACCGCGTTGCTGAGGCCCAGATCGGACAGCCCCACGAGGAAGCTCGTCGTTCCGAGCAAGGCCCAGGCCCCCAACCCCTCTGGCCCCAGGGAGTGCACCACCAGGGAGATCGTGAGCAGGCCCGCCACTGTCTGGGCGGCATGCCTCGCGCACATGGAGAGGAAGTCGGCCGTCATCCCCAGGGGCGAGTTGTCGCGTGCCATCGTCACGCAAGACATGTGCAGAGCACATGCCGCTTCTCCCACCGTCGTTTCCTCGGGCAGCGCCCCTCGGATCGTCTCAGGTGTCTCAGGCTGAGACGAGCCAGGTCCCTCGATGAGGCAAGGGCGCTCCAAAGAGAGGGCTGGTTGGTGGTCTGGGAATTGCCTGCCGTGCGGGCATGGCGAAGACAGCGGGGGACGGGCGACGCGTGGTTCACGTGCTGCGCAAGTACGATCCACGGGAGTGGGGAGGCACGGAGACGCATGTCGTCGAAGTGACGCGGCAGCTGGTGCAAATGGGCTGGGGTTGCGAAGTGCACGCTCCCCAGGGGCCCGCTGCACCTGATCGCTCGCTGGATCCCCGCGTCCCGATGGTGCGCTACCGGAGCTTCAACCCTTTTCTTGGAAGCGCGAGCAAGCGGCGAGCCCTGCTCTCCAACGCAGGCAATCTGGTGACGCTCGATGAGCCGCTCCGCCTCGCGCGCGATCGAGGAATCGCCCTGGCGCACCTTCACACAGCGGGACGTATCGGTGGCGCCGTGCGGACCGCCATGCGCTTCACGGGACGGCCGTACGTCATCTCCGTCCACGGGCCATTGCTCGCGCGGCGTGCGTGGCTGGAGGCGGAGATGACGCAGCGTTTCTCGGGGCTCGTCGATCTCGGTCGTCCCTTCGGAGCGCTGTTGGGGGCTCGCCGCGTGCTCCAGGACGCCGCGCGGGTGATTGTCTTCAACGAAGAGGAGCGCGTGGCCCTGGGCGAGCTCATCGGTCATCGCGTGGTCCGTCTTGAACAAGGTGTCAATCTCGAGCGCCTGCAGTCCGGTTGCGGCGACCGTGCGCGCCGGCGCTGGCCGCAGTGGGCCGGACTGCCGATCGTTGCCGTCATCGGACGGCTCCATCCTCAAAAGAACCAGCTCCTGGCCGTGCGGGCCTTCGCCAGAGGTGCGCCTTCTGATCATCACCTGGTGCTGGCCGGAGCGGTGGTGGACCCGGCTTACCGGGCTGCTGTCGAGCAGGAGATTGCAGAGTGCGGAGTGGCGTCACGTGTTCACGTGCTCGGAAACCTGGACCCCGATGAGGAGATCCCGGACCTGCTCGCGCTGGCGAAGCTCGTCATGGTGCCCTCGCTGCACGAAGCGTTCGGGCTGATCGTGCTGGAAGCATGGGCAGCGGCTTGTCCGGTGATCGTCGGAGTTCAGTCCGGGCTGGCGGACCTTGCGGAGGCCATCGGGGAGGCTGGGCTCCGCGTGCCTACCCTTGAAGTGGAAGCGTGGGCCGCAGCGCTGCGCCAGTGCTTGTCCATCCCAGCGCGGCTGGAGGCCGCGGCCCAGGCGGGGGCAGCGCTCGTGCGCCGGCGCTTCACCTGGGAAGCCGTCGCCAAGCGCCTTCACGGCATCTATCAAGCCGTACTCGAGCAGAGGAATCCTGAATGAGAAGGCAAGAGCTCCTGCGTAGGATCTCACAAGGACTCCTCCGGCCGGTGCTTGCACGCCTGGCGACGCCTCTGGACGATGACGAGCTCAGGCGCTCAGCGATGGCCTTCGCGCCACATCCTGATGATGAGACCCTGGGTTGTGGGGGGGCCATCCTCCAGAAGCGGCGATCCGGTGCCGAAATGCAGATCGTCTTCATGACCGACGGAGCGGCTTCGCATGCGCACCTGATCTCGCATGCCGAGATGAGGTTGATGCGGCAAAGGGAGGCTCTCGAGGCCGTGGAAGTCCTGGGGCTGGGGCCAGCGCATGTCTCCTGGTTGGATTTTCCCGATGGGGAGCTGAGCCTGTGGCGTGCGCAAGCAGTCATACGGGTGAGCAGGCTGCTCCAACGGCATCGCCCCGAGCAGATCTTTCTGCCGTACGCACGGGGTGAACATTCCGATCATGTCGCGACCCACTCGATCGTGTACGAGGCCATCGATAGGGTAGGGCTGGCGGCTACGCTCCTCGAGTATCCCGTGTGGAGTTGGCGGCATTGGCGTACGGCTGGGAGGTTCCTGCGAGAGCTTCGAACCTCCGTCGCCATCCACGAAGTGCTGGCCCAGAAGCGCGCGGCTTTGGAGCGGCATGTCTCTCAAGTGCGACGCAGGAATGGAGATCCGTGTTGGCGGACCCTCGGGGACATCGATCAGGGAGAGTTCCTCGCCTGCTTTTTTCAAGATTACGAGTACTACCGTCGCGTCGACCTGTGGAAAGTATAGAGAAGGTGCGAGTGCTGTTCGTCGCGTGGTTTCTCCGCCCGGATCGCCGGTGGCTGGGCGAGTTCCTCCCACCGGAGCGCTTCGAGTGCTCCTACGTGGGGCTGGAGGACCCTGTCGACTCGACGCAGAAGCGCACGCCCGGGAAGAAATGGTGGCAGCTGTTCCGGCTGGCCCTGAAAGCCCGGCGTTATCTGGCTCGCCATCCGCAAGACCTGATCGTCACGGCCTTCCCGCAGGGGGGCTTTACCCAGGGGCTCGTGAACCTGTTGAGCTTCGTGCGCACCCCGCACGTCGTCTGGTACTTCAACTGCGGCCACGAGTACCACGGGGTCCGCAAGTGGTTGTCACGGATCGCCTACCGGTGCGTGGACCGGTTCATCGTCTATACGAAGCACGAGCGCTCGGTCTACGCACGCGCTTTCGCCCTGCCGGAGTCCCGCTTCCACTTCACGTACCTGACTGGGGCGGAGCTGAAGGCCGAGGATTTCCGCGGGGCGCGTGAGCGCTTCGGGCTGGCGCCGCGCTACATCGGCGCGCTCGGCTCCTCGGGCCGCGACTATACCACCCTGTTCCGCGCGGTGGAGGGACTGCCTGTGCAGCTGGTGGTCGTGGCGCATCCGCATGGCTGGCCGGCCGGTCCAGTTCCACCCAACGTCAAGGTGATAACCAGCATCCCCCAGGAGGACTACCTGCGCATCATCGCGGAGGCGGAACTCGTCGCCATTCCCGTCAACAACCGGGAGACGGCGAGCGGGCAGATGACGTTGATCCAGGCCATGTCGCTGGGCGTCCCGGTGGTCGCGACCCGGTGCATTGGCACCGAGGACTACATCCGCCATGGGGAGAACGGCTGGTTCGTCCAGATGGGAGACGTGGAGGAGTGGCGGCGGACGCTGCTGTCGGTACTCGAAGAGCCCAACGCGCGGCGCCGGCTGGCCATCGAGGCGCTCCGCTTCGCCCAGGAGCGCTTCACGGACCGGGCCGGTGCCCGGGTGCTGGAGGCTCTGGTCGAAGAGCTGTGCCCGGCTGCAAGGCGGCTGCCAGCTTCAGTCGCTGGCGCTACACTCGGGGCTCCCACTGAAACCGACGACAAGGAGGAGCACCCATGAGTCATGAGGTTGATGCCATGATCGAAGTACGGTACCAGCGCCTGTTCGGCTACCGCGCTGGTTACCTGCCGCGAGACAGAAGAGCTCTCGATGAGTGGCTCCGGAGCCTGAAGAACCAGCTCCGTTACCGGGCCGCCGAGCGTAGACCCAGCGCGGCCGTCCGCAAACTCAAAGAGTTGATCGACGCGAATGCGATCGTCCGGATGTACGTGGCGGAGATGCTGGAGCAGGTACCGAGCGCTCACAAGGTGATTGAGAACACCGACGAACTGTTGGCGGCGCTGGATCACATCGCTGCGACCGCCCCGCTCTACAACCCGGACCCCAACAAGCGGAACGCGTTTCCGATGTCCTCGCTGTTCGCGTACATGATGATGACCCGCGCCGGTGAGGCGGTGTTCCGGAACGACGAGTTCAACCGTGCGATCAAGAACATCCTCCAGGAGTGGTGCCAATACCTGGACAGCCCCGAGAGCGCGCACGTCTTGAACGAGGGCGAGTACGGCTGGCTCTCGCAGTTCGCGTATCAGGACATGAAGCTGTACGAGTTCATCTTCGACCGCACGGCGCCTCACTGGGGATGGAAGTCGTACAACGACTTCTTCCACCGCGAAATCCGGAAGGACGCCCGCCCGATCACGGCACCGCACGATCCGAAGGTCATCGTTTCTGCCAACGATGGCAACCTCGTCACGATCGCGAGAGGCGTTCAACGCACCGACACGTTCTGGCTCAAGGGCGAGCCGTACTCGCTTGCGGACATGTTGGACAGGAGCGAGCACGTCGATCGGTTCGTGGGTGGCTACGTGTTCCAGTCGTTCCTGAGCGGGGCGAACTATCACCGCTGGCACTCGCCGATCGACGGTGTGGTGCGGGACGCACGTGTCGTGAACGGCTTGATGTTCAGCGAAGCGGAGTCCGCCGGCTTCGATCCGAGTGCGGGGATCCTGTCGGAAGGCTACGACGCCTGCGTGAACACCCGCGGGCTCGTCTTCATCGAGAGCCCGGATCCGAAGATCGGGATGGTGTGTGTCATCCCCATTGGCATCACCGAGATCTCATCGGTGACGATCAAGGTGAAGGCGGGGGACAGGCTCACGAAGGGCGACGAGCTGGGCTACTTCAGCTACGGCGGCTCGAGCATGTGCCTGGTCTTTCAGCCGGGCTCGATCGATCACTTCACCGTGCCAGCGCCACCGCCGCTCCCCGTCGTCGATCCGACCAGCGGCCCCGCGATCCAGGTGAACGCGCAGATCGCCATCGCGAACTAGCCACTGTACCCCAGGCACCCGGGACCTCCTGGAGTGCCGCACTGTTTGCGGCTTCCCGGAGGCGCCGAGCTAGCGCTTCCACACCACGCGCTCGCCCTCGAATGCGCACCGCCCTGTGCGCTCCAGGTGCAGGAGGCCCGCTTCGAGCACGGGGAGCACGGTCCGCGTCAGTCGCAGCACGCCGAACAGGCGCCCCGTCTCTCGGCAGAGGTCCTCCTTCCCCAGTGACAGCGCCTGCGCGAGCACGGAGGCCGCCGCGTTGGCTACCTCCTCCGGCGGGAGCAGGGAGGCCTCTCGCTCCTCATGCGCTCCACGGAACTCGGTGTATTGCTCCGGATCGCGCGCAGCCCACCAGAGGAACTCACCCCGTGCGAGCACCCCACCACGCCGGGTGAGCTGCTCGAGCTGCTCCGTGAGGCGAGCACGGACCCGCGGCGTCAGCTTCGTCAACCCCCATGCCTCCAGGATGCGCCGCCCGAGCAGGTCCTCGTGCATGGGAGCCTCCTGTTCCAGCACGGCCTCGATCTGCTCTCGGAGGCGCACGGCGGAGCTGGGAGCAAAGAGGTCGGCCCCCTCGCGAACCGGAGGGAGCTTCGCGGGCAGGTAGGGCTTCACGGGAAGGGTGGGCACGGGCCCGCTGGGCGCAGTGCTCGTGGCGCGCTCTGGTGCCTCGTCCTCGCTGTCGGAGAGAGGAGGGGAGGGCTCCACCGGAGGCAGGGCGCGAGGCGGGGGCTCTTCCCGAGAGGCCCTCAGCGCGTGCTGGACTGCCTCCGCGAGTCGCTTCACCTGTCCTTCTCGATCCTCCAGCCAGTCAGGCGACCACACGCGATGAAGCCGCCAGCCGAGTCCTCGGAGCACCTCAGCCCGCAAGCGGTCTCGGTCTCGGGCGCTCGACGCCGAGCCGTAGTGCGGACCATCGCACTCCACACCCAGCACGTACTCGCCAGGGCGCTCGGAGTGCACGACTGCCAGATCCACCCGGTAACCGCCGCACCCCACGTCCGTATGGACCGAGTAGCCCATTCCTCGGAGCGCTGAGGCCACCTCCTGCTCCAGCGTGCCCGTGGGCTCGCGCTCCGCCGCCGCGGCAGAGGCGTTGCCCGCCTCCTTGGCCCGCCGCAGGAACTCGCGCAGGTGCCGCGCACCCACCGAGGAGGTGCGCGACAGATCGATCTGGTCGTGCGTCAGCGTCGAGAAGACACGCAAGGCGCAGCGTGCGCGGGTGACGGCCACGTTGAGCCGCCGCTCCCCGCCCGACCGGCTCAGCGGGCCGAAGTTCATTCGCAGCTTCCCGGCCGCATCCTTCGCGTAGCAGATGCTGAAGAGGATCTCGTCCCGCTCGTCCCCTTGCACGTTCTCCAGGTTCTTCACGAAGACGGGCTCGCCGGAGCTGAAGTGGGCCTCCAGCTCCGGAGACCTGGCGCGCTCCGCGTCCAGCAGATCCAGGATGAGCTGCTGCTGCACCACGCTGAAGGTGACGACACCAAAGGTCCGCTCGTGTGGCGCGTAGCGGCGTAGTGAACGCACCAGCTCCGCGACCAGCACCTCCGCCTCGCGTGGGTTGATGGCCGCGGTCTTGCCCGCAGTCTTCGACTGATAGACGCCATCTGGGACTGGGTGCCACTTGATACCCAGGTCCTCCACGTGGGCCCGCGCCGCGGGGAACACGTGCAAGCGGCCCTCGTAGTACTGCCGGTTGCTGAAGTCGATGAGGCTGTCATGCCGGCTGCGGTAGTGCCACCCGAGCATCTGCTGCGGGAGCTGCTTGGCCAGGGCCTCCTCCAGGATGCTCTCCAGCTCGACGATGTCGTTCTCGTCGGGCAGGGCCTCGGAGTCATCGCCCCGAGTGAAGAACGCCGTGGGCGGCAGCTGCTTCGAGTCGCCCACGATGATGACCTGCTCTGCTCGCGCGATGGCGCCGATCGCGTCGTGGGTTCCGATCTGTGAGGCCTCGTCGAAGACCAGCAGGTCGAAGCGCCGTCCCTCGGCCGGTAGGTATTGGGCCACCGACAGAGGGCTCATCAGGAAGCAGGGCTTGAGCCGCCGCGCGAGGTTGGGGATTGCACCCAGCAGCTTGCGCAGCGCCAGATGGCGCGTCTTCTTGCGCAGCTCGCGCGAGAGGATGCCCGGCTCGGAGGTCTCCGTCGCGAGCGAGAAGCCCGCGGGGAGCTGCCGCTCCAGGGCCGAGATGACCTTGCGGCGCGACAGCGCGAGGTGCTCGCCGTCGAGCTGGCGGAAGCGGTCAATGCGCCCTCCGTGGGCCGTGCCCTCGAAGTCTCGCAGCGCAGGCTCGGCGTCCTGGAGATCCCGGGTCCACGTGGTGAGCACGGCGCGCTCGAAGGTGAGGCTCAGCCGCTCCGCGGGGAGCTCCTGGGCCTCCACCGCCTCCACGAATGGGCCCTGGCCCAGGGCTCGGAGTCGCTCGGCCTGCGCCTGGTAGAGGCACCATGGGCGGAGCGCCTTGAGCCCCTGGCGCCACGTGTCGAGCTGGCGGCGCAGCGAGGGGCGGTGCTGTGCGGACGTCGCCGGCTCCCAGGGGCGTGCTCTCAGCAGCCCGGACAGGGACTCCTCGGCACGGGCCAGCCGGTCCAGGGAAGCGCGCAGCTGCCGGGCCTGAGGCGCCAGCGCTTCATGCTCCGCGGGGCTGGAGGGGAGCTGCACGCGCGGCACTCCCAGCGCGCTCCGAAGTTCTCTCGTCTGCGCGGCGCGCTGGACGAGTGACTCCAGGGGCTCAGGCCGCTCGACGTCGGCAGCGGAGATGCCGCGCAGCGCGGCGGTGAGGGCCTGGGTCTGCTCGGTGAGCCGTGGGCGCTGCTCGAGCACCTTCAGCGCGGTGCCGAGGTCCCTGGCGATGTCCGGGTTCCCAGGCAGCTCGCCCGTCGCGAGCCCCTTGAGCACCCGGCGCGCACTCCAGAGAAAGAAGAAGGCCAGGAGCACGAAGGCGCTGGCCCACTTCTGGAAACGCGTGTGGAGGGCAGGCAGCTCCAGGGTGAAGAGCTCAGGCTTCCAGCGCGAGGCGAGCTGGGACTCGCGGGTGGACTGCTCGCGCAGGGCCAGGGCGTGTGCCTTCACCTGCCGGGCCGTGTCTGGCCAGACGTCATCCATGAGGGCTACGGAGGGGACTGGGCCCGCGGAGAGCACCTCGCCCAGCTCCGTGAGGGTGCGCAGGCCCTGTGTCGAAGCAGGCACTTCGATGCCGAGCGTCGCGGCGAGTGGGGCCGCCTCCTTCTCCACACCTTCCAGCGCGGCATGCGCCTCGACGAGGGCAAGGTGGACCTGCTCTTCAACGGCATGGCTCCAGGTCAGTCCCCGCACCGGGCCCCAGGGATGGGGACCCAGGGCACGAACGGCCTGGAGCTTCCGGGAGAGCTCCTCCACCTCGGCGAGCGCTTCTCGGAGCCGGGCCTCTGAGAGCTCCTGGGCAGCGGGGAGCGGGAGGCGCACCTCGGGCAGCTCGCGCAGCGCCAGCAGCCGGCTGGTGGCGGCATAGACGCTCATCCCCAGGGGCCACGGCTTGTGGAGCGCGCGGACGTAAGCATTGAGCGCCTCGCGCGAGGTGCCCAGCTCGGCCGAGCGCTCCTCCCAGCGTGGCTCAGGAGTCCGTTGCGTGCGTTCGAAAGCGCGGGCGAAGGAGGCCAGCACCTCCTTCTTGTTGCTCTTATGGCTGTGCAGCTCCAGGCAGAAGTCCTCGAGCCCCACCTCCTTGAGGCGCCGATGCACCACGTCCAGCGCGGCCATCTTCTCGGAGACGAAGAGGACGGTCTTCCCCCGCGCCATCGCGGCGGCGATGAGCTGGGTGATCGTCTGGGACTTGCCAGTGCCGGGTGGGCCCTGGAGCACGAACGAGCGTCCCGACAGCGCCGAGGCCACCGCGGCCATCTGCGTGGAGTCCGTGTTGACGACACTCGGGAGCTCGGCGGGCGCCACCTCCTCATCGATGCGCTCGGGGGCGTACTCCTTGCCAGTCACTGGCGGCGAGGAGGCCCCGACGGCGGCGATGTGTCGCACGAGCGGGTTGGCCAGCAGGACGCCCTCGTTGTCCTCCAGGTCCTTCCACATGAGGAACCGGGTGAAGGTGAAGTGGCCCACGTGGGCCTCGTCCAGGACTTCCCAGCCCGCGCGGCTCTGGATGGCCTTGCGCACCGCGCGGAGGATGCCGACCACGTCCAGCCCATTCTCATCGGCCTCGAGGGAGGTGAGCGCGCTGGCGTCCAGCCCATGGTCGCGCCTGAGCTTCTCGGCGAGGGTGACATTGCCGAGCGGCTCCTCTGCCTCTCTGACGAGGCGCACTCGCTTGCGGTCTCGATCCAATCGGAAGGCAGCGGGGTAGAGGAGCAGCGGCGCCAGGCGCGGCGTGGGGTCTCCCTCCTCGAACCAGCGCAGCATCCCGATGGTGAGGTAGAGCGTGTTGGCCCCTCCCTCCTCCATGTCCGTGCGCGCGGTTCGATCCAGGTGCCGTGCGCGGGACCACAGCTCGGCCTGCCGCAGTGATGCGTGGATCAGCCTCTTGGCAAGATCCTGCCGGCGCCGCTCAGCGAGCTCCTCCTCCGTGCCGCGGGTCTGCTGGAGCTTCGCGGCCCGCGCGTCCCGCTCATCCTCTTCGGGGAGGGGGAGGAGCTCGTAGGTCTCCCCCGAGGAGAAGACATCCTCGAAGGATGCCAGCTCCGGCACCTGGAGCGGCAGGGCGCCCCGGGTGTCGAGCCGGAAGCTCAGCAGCCGGTTGCGCAGCGTGAGATCGAGCAGCTTCTCCTTCCACCGGGCGACGCGCGAGACGAGCTGCGGCGGCGGGGGCTTCGCATCAACCGGGGGCGGAGCGGCGGCGGCACTCTCCAGGATGGCGCGGATGCGCGCATGGGCAGGCTCGGGGGAGTCACTCTGCGGTGGAGGGGCCTCCACGGTTCGTAAGGGGAGCGGCCGGTAGCGATCGAAGCGCAGGACATTCACATCCAGCGCCGCACGGAAGCGCGCATCCTCCGCCAGGTACTGCTGGGCCACGGCAAGGGCCCGGTCGAAGGCGGGCTGCCCGGCGCTGACGGCGGTGGAGACATCGAACGGGAGCAGGTGGCCCAGAGCCACGAGATTGCGGAGTCGCGCTGCATCCTCAACGAGGCCTTCGGGGAATCGCTCATCGATGAGCCACACGGCGGGCAGGGCGTGGCCTTCCACGAGGAGCAGGAGCGGGGAGAGGCCCATGGCCTCGAGCGCGGCGGCGGCCAGGAGCGTGAGGTCCAGGCAGCACCCCATGCGCTCGCGCAGGAGCTGATCGGGCAGCCGTACCTTCTGGCCATGCTTCTCGAAGCTCGGGGGCACCTCCGCATAGCCAAGGTTCAGCGCCTGGAGCGTCTCGTAGAGCGCGGCCACCTGGGTGTGCACGTGGGCGGGGTTGCGCTTCTGATAGCCGGGGAGACTGCCGTCGCCCACCGCCTTCTCCAGCAAGGCGCGCACGTCCTTGAGCAGCTCGGGGATGATGGGGTGATTGGGCGTGACAAAGGTGGCCAGCAGCCCCAAGGGCGCGCGCGAGCCAGGCCAGTGGTTGTAGGGGAGGACCTCGACGTCCACGGAGCCTTCGGTGAGGACGCTGTCCTCCTGGTGGAGCGCCCAGCGGAGTCGAGCCCGCTCCGTCTCGGTGACGGTGCGCAGGCGGCCAGCGGGCAGGCCCAGGTCGATGACGCCGAGGCTCAGCTCCTCGCCGGCGGGGAGCGCGGGGACACGAACGCGAACGGCGTCGCCGAGATCCGGCAGGAGCTGGAGCTCCAGCTCCGAGGGGGCGAGCGCCTCCGCGCCAGTGTTCCGCAGGAGGACGTCCCGGACCAGCGGGACGCCGCTCTGCTCCATCGCGAAGTTGAGCGTAGGGGCGACGGCGATCTCCAGGGAGAGCGCGGCCAAGGGTGTGCCAGAGGCGGGTACGGACATGGATCCTCGGGAGGTCGTGACGTGCCCGGAGAGGACGCGCAGCATGCCACGAACCTGTCGGACAGGTAGACAGGTTCAGAGAGGACGTGCCCGGTAGGCTCAGCTCTCCACGGGCGCCAGGGGCTTCCGCTCGGTCGCGGGGGCGCCGCCTTCCTGATCGATCATCTCCTGGAGGACATGCATGGCGCCCTCGATCCGGAGGAGGGAGGTGGAGAGGTTCTGCCGTTTGGCATCGAGCTCGGCGAGCATCTTCTTGCCGTCCTCGTACTCAGCCTTGAGGGTCTCGAAGCGTTCCTGCAACCGGGTCTTCATCCTCTGTCTTCCTTTCGTAGCCTGTGGGCGAGCCTGCCTCACGGGCGCTCAGGCCGTGACCCTAGCGCCTGGAGGAGCACGGGGACGAACTTCTCATATTGGACGAGCCGGTGCTTGCCGTCGATGAGCCGGAAGACTCCGAGATCGGGCGGAACTCCCCGCGCTGGATGCCTCGCTCCAGCAGCTGGCAAGCGTCAGGCGGCCTCGTTCTCCTCCAGCAGCGCGGCGAACGGAGAGCTACCCTCTCCCAGCTCTTTGTAGAGGGCCTCCACCTTCTCCAGCTCCCGCTTGAGCACCTTGTGGTGGTTGCGGTTCTTCAGCAGGTTCTCCCGCCCCAGCGCCCGGAACGCATCCTCGCGGCCCATCTGCTGGACAGCCTGCCCGAGCACGATGCCCACCAGCGACTCGGCCAGCCCCAGATCCAATGACGTGCCACGACGCTTCGCCTCCGCAATGAACGCGTTCGCTGCCGAGCGGAACGCCTCCGTCACCGAGCTGGTCGCCTTGCCTGGCTCGCCCGTGGCCCCCTCGTACTCCAGCGCCCGCGAGACGTGGCCCTCCGACAGCGTCAGCTCTGGCGAGGCCCCGTGCTCTACCAGCGCCAGCGTGTAGGCCCGGCGGATGATGTTGTCCAGCTGCCGCAGGTTCCCTGGCCACGTGCGCCGGCTCAGCAGCTGCTCGGCCTCGGGCGTCAGCCGCGCCTGCCCCTGGGGGAACTGCTCCTTGTGCCGCCGGCCCACCATGTAGTTGGCCCAGAGCGGGATCTCGTCCCGGCGCTCATCCAGCGAGGGCACTCGCAGCGGCAGCACGTTGATGCGGTAGTACAGGTCCTCGCGGAAGCGCCCCGCACGCACCGCCTCGCGCAGATCCACGTTCGTGCCGATGATGAACCGCACGTCCGCGCTCCGATCGCCCGCCCCATCTCCCAGCACCCGGTAGGAGCGCTCCTCCAGCACCCGCAGCAGGCCCGCCTGCGCCTTGAGCGACAGCTTGTCGATCTCGTCGATGAAGAGTGTGCCGCCCTCCGCCCGGCCGAGGCTCCCCAGGCTGTCCTTCACCGCGCCGGTGAATGCTCCCTTCTTCCACCCGAAGAGCTCCGCCATCTGCAGATCCTCGGGGACCGCGATCAGATCCAGCACCTCGAAGGGCCCCTTGCGCCGGTTCGAGCGCGCGTGGACCCACCGCGCCAGCCGCGACTTGCCCGCCCCTGTCGCCCCGCTGACGAGGATGCTCTCCTCCTGCTGCGAGAAGACGTTCAGGATGGGCAGCAGGTTCGCCATCGACGCGCCCACCACGGGCAGGTACTCGTCCACCTCCACCTGGGGAGCCGGGCGGAACGGCAGGCCGGTGAGGTACGGCGCAGACACCTTCGCGATCGTCTGCAGCTGCTCCACGCACTCGCGCCAGACGAAGTCCTGGCCCATCGCCGCCGGGCTGTCCGCCTCCAGCGAGATCATCCCGCCGATCCCCGAGCCCAGCGTGGGCAGCGGGATGACGCACACGTGCGAGGCCTGCCGGCTCAGGAAGCTCTGGCGGCTCTCCTGGCTGCCGAAGCTGCCCGGCAGCAGCTCCTCTTCCTTGTCCGGGGACTGCGGCGAGTACGGTCTCAGTGTCCCCAGCGTGACGTCGATGAAGACGGGGCACCCGTGCTGCACCACCGAGCGCCACGCCGTCGCCGACACCAGGCTCGGAGCCCCGCGCGCCCCAGCACTGCCGGCCGTCTGCACCGCCGTGGCGCCCTGCTCCAGGATGGCCAGCCTCAGGTATCCCCCCGAGGGCCGCAGGTGCACCATGCCCCGCAGCACCTTGCCCCGCCCCGCCAGCTTGCTGGCGGCGATCGCCCGCTCCGTCAGGCTCATCAGGGCCGCCAGTGTCCGCGCGGCCGCATCCTCGAAGTCTCCAGACTTCGACAGCGCCATCACCAGCGAGGACAGTTCTTCTTGCATGGAGTCACCCAAGTCGTTGAATTCCGGTGCGCAAGCCAGGAGCCTGAGGGCTCAAGCACCTGCCCATCCTCTCAGAGCCCGGGTGCCCCTTGAAAGCATCTACAATGAAGGAACCGCATGACGAGCGAGCATGAGAAGGCTGGGGCCCTGGAAGGCCCAGGTGGGGGCATTCCTCCGCTGCACTCCAGCGCCTTGAGCCGGTGGCTCGAGTCCCACCCGGAGCTCGTGACGCGGTTCTTCCAGGTGCAGTCCTTCCCGAGGGAGACCCGCATCTTCCGCAGCCAGGAGGCGCTCTCCGGAGCGTTGCCGAGGCTCGCGATCATCCTCTCCGGGGAGCTGGCGCTCACCCAGCTCTCGCCAGGGGTCCTGGCGCCGCACCGGGCCCTCTACCGAGGAGACCTGTGGGTCAACCCGAACCGGACGGGCTCGAAGCGGAGCGGGCCCACCTCGGCCATCCACCTCATGTCCGTCTCCGCGAGCCAGGTGCTGCTACTGACCGAGCAGGGGCTGGGCTCGCTCCCAGAGCAGGAGGCGAGGGAGCTGGAGCAGATCCTCGATGACTCCACGGCGCTCCTCCACGCGCGGCGCGCCTTCTTCCTCGCGATCCGCAAGACCCTCCAGCTCCGGAAGGCGGCGGTCCGGCACCTGCACGCGCTGCTCGACACGGTGGAGGTGCGCTCTTACGAGGAGGGTGGCAACGGCGGGGAGATCATCATCCAGCAGGGCAGCACCGAAGAAGCGAACAAGGGCATCTTCCTGGTGCTGGAGGGACAGCTCGGTGAGTGGAGGGATCCCCAGGGTGCCGAGACCGAGCCCGTGCTCATCCGCCCCCTCTACACGGGGAGCATCTTCGGGGACGTGGTGCTGCACAGCGACAGGCCCCACCCGACCACGGTGAAGCTCCACACCGGCAAGGCCCGAGTGGCCTTCCTGCCCCAGAAGAGCAGTGAGCAGCTGATCCACCGCTCCCCCTTGTTTGCGCATGCCGTCTCTCCAGCTCCCAGCGACAGCTGGCAGCGCATCGCGGATGGCGGCACCTTGCTGGCCCATCCTCCCGAGGTGGTGCTGTTCCGGAGCGATGCGTCCGATGCGCCGCTGGAGTTGCTGATCCAGGCCGTGGCCGAGGCGACCCACCAGAGCCACAGAGACCGCATCCTGCGGGTGGAACTCGTCCCTTCGTCGCAGGTGGGCACGCCCGAGCTGCCGCCGGAGCCGCGCCCCGGAGAGGTGCCCCTCTATCGCCTCCGGGCCCACGACGGACATGCCGCGGCCCTCGCGCTCCAGGAGCTGGCTCGATCCCTCCGTGGGAAGTGGGACCATCTCTTCGTCCATGTGGACCCGCGCCTGTGGCTGGGGCTCGTTCCTCCTCCTGGGAGTGCGCTGGGCTTCCGGCCGTTCCTGGGCGGAGAGGTGGCCTGGAAGCTGGTGGAGCTCTCCCGCGATCCCCTGGCTGTGCCGCCGCCGCCAGGCTTCGACCACGGGTCCATCCTCTACGCGGCGCTGCTGGCGCCCCACACGGAGCGCCTGCAAGGCCCGGCGTTCCCGTCCGGGACGGTGCGCCTCGCGCTGAACTTCCGGAACTTTTCCAGCCGGCGGACCTTCGCCCAGTGCTCCCCGGCGGAGCAGGCGAGCTTCCAGCGTTGGGGGCGCGCCATCACCGAGAGGATGGTTGGAGTCGCCCTGGGCGCAGGTGGGTCCTGGGGCTACGCCGAGATCGCCCTCATCCGCGGGATGCAGCAGCGCAAGATCCCCATCGATGTCGTCAGCGGGACGAGCTTTGGGGCCCTGGCAGGGGCCTTCTACAGCGCGCTGGGAGACTCGGGGCTGGAGCTGCTGCTGAAGGAGGGCGCCAAGTTCAACGCGGTCGTCCTCGCCAGCATCATCAACTCGAGCGCCATCACGCGCTTCATCGATCGCCTGCTCGGCCATCGGCGGCTGGAGAAGACCGAGCTGCCCTTCTTCCCCGTGGGGACCAACGTCTCCAAGTCCCAGGCGTGGGTCGTCCAGCAAGGCACCCTGGGCGCGGGTGTTCGCGCCAGCGGCATCATGCCCGGCCTGCTCTCCCCGGACTATGCGGACGACAACAGCCGGGTCGTCGATGGCGCCTTCATCAACTGTGTCCCGGCGAGCGTCCTGATGTCCCATCGCGCCAACCTGATTGTAGGGACCAACGTCCTCTCGGATCCTCCCGATGAGGAGGAGCGCGGGCCACTGCTGCCGGGCCCACTGGGGTGGTTCCTGCACGGGCTCAACCCTGTCGGGCGCATCTCCGATGCGGTGCGCGCGACGCTCATCCTGTTCCACACCAGTGGAGAGCAGAGCGTGTCCCACGCGGATGTGACGTTCGACAGCCCCTTCTGTCCGCTCCCGCCCTGGGCCTTCGCGCAGGGGCAGGCCATCGTGGACAGGGCGGCCAGCGTCCTCGGGCCGACCCTGGACGAGCTCGAGGCGCGGTGGAGAGTCATGGCCGCGCCTCGATCGGAGCTGCCCTCCAAGGTCCGCGCCCTGAGGCAGTCCGGGATGCAGGGGGCGTTGGGGGTGCTACTCCCGGAGCGGATGCCAGCATGATTCCCGTTCGCATCCTGGGGACCTCGGGCGTGCTGCCCGGGCGGGCGGTCTCCACGGAAGAGGTGGCGAAAAAGCTCGGCCGGGATCCGGTCAAGATGGAGCAGCGCACGGGCATCCGGACGCGCTACTGGGTGGAGCCCGGCACCCGCATGACGGACATCGGGGTGGAGGCGCTCCGCCGCGCGCTCGACGCCGCGAAGATGGCTCCCACGGACCTGAGCCGCATCCTGTTCGTGACCTCCTCGGGAGGGGACGCCATCACCCCCGCCACCGCCAGCCTGATCTCGGGCGCGCTGGGGCTCACCGGCTCGTGTGATGCCTTCGACATCAACAACGCCTGCATGGGGTTCCTCTCCGCCTTCGATGTCGCCGCCCGCTCGATCGCCACCGGGATGGGACCGGTGGGGATCGTCGCCGTCGAGTGCATCTCCCGCGCCCTCGACCCGAGCCACCCGCGTCCCTACCTCGTCTTCGGAGACGCGGCCGCCGCCGCCGTGCTCGGGCCCGCGCGCCCAGGCGAGGGCGTGCTCAGCGTGGCGCTCGCCAACAACGGCACCCTGCCTCCGGACACCGTCTGCGCCCAGCCGCTGCTCACTGGCAAGGTGGAGCGCGTCCAGTTCCTGGTCTCCAAGGAAGAGATCCTCCAGATCGCGCTGAACGCCCTCCGCACCGCCACCCAGACCGTGCTCCAGCGGGCGGGGGTGAAGCTGAGCGACATCCAGTGGGTGCTGCCCCACCAGCCCAACGGGGCCCTGCTCGACGCGATCATCGACTCGCTCGGCCTGGATCGGACGCGGATCATTCCCATGGTCCAGGACGTGGGCAGCGTGGCCTCGGTGTCGATTCCGTACAGCCTCGATCTCCTGATGCGCACCCGGGAGGTGCGCCCAGGGGATCGGATCCTGATGGTCGGAGTGGGAGCGGGCGTCTCGTACGGCGCGCTCCTCTATCAGGTGGGCGGATGAGCCAGGCGGGAGGTGTCCCGCTGGCCACCTGGCTGGCGGCGTTCCGGCTGCTGCGCGTCTGGCACCGGTATGAGGTGCGTGGGCTGGAGGGGCTGCTGAGCCCGGGCGCGAAGCTGCTCGTCGCCTACCACGGACGGCCCCTGGCGCTCGACCAGTGCATGCTCACCGTCACCCTCTACGAGCGGCTGGGCTACCTGCCTCACGGCATCATCCACGGCTACTTCGGTCAGAACCGGCTGCTGCGGTGGGTGATCGATGGCCTGGGCTTCGTGACCGGCGACGGGGCAGAGATCGCCGACGCGGTGGCACGAGGCGAGCACGTCCTCGTCCAGCCGGGTGGGACGCGCGAGGGCTGCCGCAGCTTCCGCCACCGCTACCAGGTCGACTGGGGTGATCGGCTCGGGTACCTGCGCCTGGCGATCCGGCATGGTCTCCCCATCGTTCCCGTGGCCGGCACCGGCGTGGATGACACCTACCTCGGCCTCAATGATGGCTACGCGCTGGGCCGCCGCCTGGGCGTGCCCGCGGGCCTTCCGGTCTGGCTGGGGCTGGGTGCCACGGGCGTGTGGCCGCTCTCGCTGCCGTTCCCGGTGAAGGTGACCCAGCTCATTGGAGCCCCGATCGAGCGCCACCTCGAGGGAAGGATCGATCCCGCGGACCGCGCGGCGCTGCAGGAGCTGCACCAGGAGGTTCGAGGCGCCGTCCAGTCGCTCATGGACCGGGCGCGGGGCCAGAGGGAGGTTGCATGAGCGCGGGGCAGTGGGCGGTCATCCTGGGGGCGTCGTCAGGGACGGGGGCCGCGATCGCCGTGGAGCTTGCCAGCTCGCGTGAGCTCAACGTCTTCGGTGTGCACCGTGGGCGCTACCTGGAGCAGGCCCAGCGGGTCGAGCACGACGTGGCTGCTGTTGGCCGCCGCATCGTCATGCACCAGGGGGATGCTGCCACCCACGAGGGCCTGGTCCAGGGCGCTGATGCCCTCCTGGCGGCGGCGGGCCCGCGCAGCGTGAAGCTCTTCGTCCACTCGCTGGCCAGCGGCTCGGTGGGGCACTTCGTCTCGGGCGGGGAGGAGCAGTTCCACCCCAAGCAGGTGGAGCGCACCTTCAACTCCATGGCCCACTCGTTCATCTATTGGATCCAGGCGCTGCTGGAGCGGGAGCTGCTCGCGCCCCAGGCCCGCCTGCTGGGGCTCACCAACCCGCTGACGGAGTCGCTCCTCCACAACACGGGCCTCATCACCGCCGCCAAGGCCGCGCTGGAGATCTACGTGCGTCACCTGGCGCTCGAGCTGGGGCCGCAGGGGCATCGGGTGAACCTGCTCAAGTTCGGCACGGTCATGACGCCGGCGATCCAGCACGTCTACTCGCCCGAGGCGCTGGCCCGGCTGG
>Ga0190275_10001004_pt1 | contig 21939 bp, 18 predicted proteins | sample Popmic550T_FD_133745 | JGI IMG/M metagenome (GOLD analysis project Ga0190275, IMG submission 133745) | Populus adjacent soil microbial communities from riparian zone of Yellowstone River, Montana, USA - 550 T | ecosystem: Environmental > Terrestrial > Soil > Riparian zone > Trees stand | place...
CAGCTCGAGCAGCTCGAGCAGCTCCGGTAAGAGCGGCAGCCACGGGTTCAGCTACCCGGTCAGCGCGCCGATCACCTCCGCGTACGGCATGCGCTTCCACCCGATCCTGAGGTACTGGAAGCTGCACGACGGAACCGACTTCGGCGCTGGCTGCGGAAAGCCGATCCGGGCGCCGTACAGCGGCAAGGTGGCGGAGAAGTACTACAACGGCGGCTACGGCAACCGGCTCATCATCGACCACGGGGTGGTGGACGGACGCTTCGTGACGACGGCCTACAACCACGCCATCCGCTACACCGTCGGCGTCGGCGACCACGTCAGCAAGGGTGAGGTGATCGGCTACGTCGGCAGCACCGGCTACTCGACCGGCTGCCACCTGCACCTGATGGTCTGGCTGGACGGCGACCTCCGCAACCCGATGACCTGGTTCTGACCGCCTTTTGCACCACCATCCACATCTGGCGTGGGTTTTACTCCAAAAGATTGCGCCCCGGGTGCTGGCAGGATGGACACATGGTCAAGGAGAAGGGGCGCAAGGTCGTCGCGCAGAACCGCAAGGCCCGGCACGACTTCCACATCGGGGAGACCTACGAAGCCGGGCTGGCGCTGAGCGGTACGGAAGTGAAGTCGCTGCGGGATGGCCGAGCGACACTGAGCGATGCGTTCGCGACGGTGGACGACGGCGAGGTCTGGCTGCGGGCAGCGCACATCCCGGAGTACAGCCACGGCACCTGGACCAACCACACCGCCCGCCGCACCCGCAAGCTGCTGCTGCACCGTAAGGAGATCGACAAGATCGCCCGTGAGCTGGAGACCAAAGGCTCGACGCTGGTGCCACTGTCGATCTACTTCAACGACGGGTACGCCAAGGTCGAGCTCGCCATCGCCACCGGCAAGCGTGAGTACGACAAGCGGCAGTCGATCGCCCAGCGTGAGGCCGACCGGGAGGCGCAACGGGCGCTGGCGGCACGCACCCGCCGGGGTGGCTCGTGAGGGACGCGCTCCGGAGGACTCTCCTGGCGGTGGCCGGGGTCCTGCTGGCCGTCGGTTTCGCGCTCGCCGCGACGTCCCCTGCGTACGCGGCCTCGGACCAGATCGACTCGTTCGACATCGAGTACGAGATGGGCACCGACGGCGTGCTGCACGCCCAGGAGACCATCGTGTACCGGTTCGGGTCCGACTCCGGCCGGCACGGCATCGACCGCTACTTCGTCACCCGGGAGAAGTTCGACGACAACAACGATGCGGTCTACACCGTCGACGTCGAGTCGGTGACCAGTCCGGACCCCGATGTCGCCACGCAGTACAGCGAAACCACCTTTGAGACCAACAGCGGACGCAATGCCGAGCTGCGGCTGCGGATCGGCGACCCGGACGAGACGGTCAGCGCGGCCACGGCCACGTACGTGATCACCTACACCGTCAAGGGTGCGATGCGCACCTTCAGCGGGTACGACGAGCTCTACTGGGATGCCACGGGCTCGGACTGGAAGGCATCGATCAAGGACGTCACGGTCAGTGCGACCGTGCCGGGCGGAGCACAGGAGCTCAGCTGCTTCGCCGGGCCGGTGCAGAGTGATCAGGAGTGCACCTCCGACAAGGTCGTCGACGGGGTCGGCACATTCACCCAGGACAGCCTGCCCGCCGGACAGGGCCTCACCATCGGGGTGAAGATCAAGTCCGGTCTAGTCACCGACAACGCGCCGCACCTGGAGCCCGACGGCAGCAAGATGTCGTCGGGGGAGAGGGTCGGGCTGATCGCGCTGGCCGGCAGCACGCTGGCGTCGCTGGTGCTCGCCCCGATCATCGGGACCCGTTGGTGGCGTAAGAACGGCCGCGACCAGCGGTACGCCGGCCTCGCGCCGGGCACCGTCCCGCTTCCGGGACAGCAGGCTCCGATCGTGCCCAGCGACCCCGATCTGCCGATCCCGGTCGCCTTCACCCCACCGCGCATCCCCGTCGCCGAGGCCGGTCTGCTGATCGACGGCCAGGTCGACACCCGGGAGACCGCGGCAACCATCATCGACCTGGCCGTCCGCGGCGCCCTCACGGTGCAGAGCACCGGCAAGAAGGACTTCCGAGTGACCCTGGTCGATCCGAGCCGGGCGACGGCGCCGCACGAGATGGTGCTGCTGACCGAGCTGTTCGGCGGCCAGCCACCGGGCACCCAGGTGGACCTCTCGGAGCAGGGCAGCCTGACCGCGGCGCACGCCGCCATGCAGAAGTCGGTACGCAACCAGGTGACGTCTCGAGGATGGTTCCGCAAGGTTCCCTCGGCGGCGGCCGCCAGCGGCTTCGGCTTCGGGGCGATCGCCCTCGCGGTGTTCCTGGCCTTCACCGTGGGCGCGGTGTTGATCCTGCTGCTGATTCCACTGCTGCCGATCCTGGTGACGTTCGCGATCATCCGGTTCAAGCTGCGCCGAGGTCAGCGGACCGCGGACGGCCGTGCGGTCTGTGACCAGGTGGAGGGTTTCAAGACCTACCTGGCGACCGCCGAGGCCGACCAGATCCGCTTCGAGGAGGGTGAGGACATCTTCTCGAAGTACCTGCCCTGGGCGATCGCCTTCGAGCTCGCCGACCGGTGGGCGAAGATCTGCGGCGATCTGGTGGCGATGGGTCGGCTGCCCAACGAGACGCCGTACTGGTACAGCGGTGCCTACAACATGGCCGTGTTCAACACCGGCTTCATCACCAGCAGCCTGGCGACCGCGGCCGCTCCGGCACCGTCGGCGACCTCGAGTGGCACCGGCTTCGGCGGCGGCAGCTCGTTCGGCGGGGGCGGCTTCTCCGGCGGCGGTGGCGGCGGCGGCGGTGGCGGCTCCTGGTGAGCCGTGTAGTCGCCACTCGCTGTTCGCTCTGCGCTCGAGACTCTGTCTTCCCCCCGGTCGCAGACGTGCGCATGTGCTCGCTCGGTCAGTCCAGCCAGAGCCGCGATACGCTCACGGCCGCTCGCGACGGGACCTAGTCACGTCACGTCGACCAGATCGACGACGAAGATCAGGGTCTCGCCTGGCTTGATCACACCGCCGGCGCCGCGGTCGCCGTAGCCCAGGTGGGGCGGGATCACCAGCTGACGTCGGCCACCGACCTTCATTCCCGCAACGCCCCGGTCCCAGCCCTGGATCACCCGTCCGGCGCCGAGCGGGAAGTCCAGCGGAGCGCCGCGGTTGTAGGAGGCGTCGAACTCCTCACCCGTGCTGTGGGCGACGCCCACGTAGTGCACGAGCACCTGGTCGCCGACCGTGGCCTCAGCACCGTCGCCCACCACGATGTCGGTGATCTCCAGATCGGTGGGCGGCTCGCCCTCGTAGAAGTCGACCTCTGGCTTCTCTGCTGTCATGACCGACCAACCTAGCGGTACGTCTTTCCCGACGGCTCACTGCCAGACACGCTGATGGAGAGATGCACCGGTACGACCTCCCGGTGAACCGGGGTCGGGCAAGGGGAGTGCCCGATGGATCGGATCGTCCCGAGCGGGGAGCATAGTCACCATGAGCGCGACCTTCGAGCATCCCAGCCTCCGCCTTCCCGTGACCGACGAGCAACGCGACCGAGCTGAGCACTGGCTCCAGGAGGCGTACGCAGACGGACGGATCACGTCCGAGGAGTTCGACCACCGGATCGGCCAAGTCCTCTCCGCGACGAACCGCAAGGACCTGAATGAGGCCTTCTTCGGCCTGGTCCAGGTTCCCGCCTCTTCCCAGGCCCTGGGTGTCCATCCCGCCTACCGGCCCCTCGTGCCGCCCGCCACCAAGCAGCAGGCCGGTCGCGGTGTCGCCGGTGTCGCGCACTTCTCAGCCCTGCTGACCTCCATCTTCGGTCCGCTGCTGATCTTCGCGCTGAGCCCGCAGGGCAGCTACCCCCGCAAGGAGGCCGCCAAGGCGTTCAACTTCCAGCTGGTGGCCCTGGTCAGCTGGATCGGCCTGATGGTCGTCGGCGGCATCACCGGTCTCGGGATCTTCGACTTCCTGATCGGCCTCGCTTTCATCGGCTGGGTGGTCCTGACGGTGGTCAGCGGCGCCAAGGCCCTGCAGGGCGATGACTGGACGAACCCGGTCAAGAAGGTCGTGAAGATCGAGGCTCTCTCGGAGAAGTAGCGCTCAGGAGACCACGTCCGACCAGGCACCCGGAATGAATCCGGGTGCCTGTGTCGTTGGCTGTGGGTAGAGTGGGCATGCACAACTCAACAGGGGGTGATCGGTTTCGACTCGGGTCGGTAGACCCAGGAGAAGCGGGCCGAGAATCCAAGGTCAACTCGTTAATGTCCCTTGGGAACCAATAAGTGCCGATAACAGTCGCACTGACTTCGCTCTCGCTGCCTGATCAGTGATCGAAGGGTCAGCCCGGGCGCGCCTCCGTCCCGGACCCTGGCCTCATCAAGGAGGCTCACCTGCTAGGAGCGGTCCCAGGACCTAGCGGGAAAATCAACTGAGACTGGGCCTGTCTGCGACGTGCTGGTGCGAGCGCAGGGGCCGAGAAAACGACCAACCACCAGCTGCGCCCGGAGAAGTCCTGGATCGTCGCTCGAGGACGCGGGTTCGATTCCCGCCACCTCCACCCTGTCCCATGAGGGCCGGTTCCACCTCGGAGCCGGCCCTCGTGGCTTCTCAGGGACTCGACGTACCGGGTCGTCTTCGCGATGGTCGGTCTGTCGGCGGTATCGAGCCGGCCCGGTCCTTGCTGGTGTAGGAACGTTCGCATCGACGAGAGGACACGGAATGAGCACGATCTCGATCACCCAGGCAGCATCGTCGCTGCTGGCCGAGGCGAACGCGAGCCCCAGCGGTCGGGCAGCGAGCACCCTCTACGGCGGCCATGATCACGCTCTGCGGCAGACGGTGATCGCGCTGGCCGGCGGGCACGAGCTGGCCGAGCACGAGAGCCCCGGTGAGGCGACGTTGCAGGTGCTCTCGGGCACCGTGCGGCTGACCGCCGGCGACGACGCCTGGGAGGGGACTGCCGGTGACCTGCTGGTGATCCCGCCGCGTCGGCACGCCCTCGCAGCGCTGGCGGACTCGGCCGTGCTGCTGACGGTGCGGGTGAGGTGAGCGACCTCGACCGCCTGCTGCGGTGGGAGAATGCCGGCGGAACCTGGCAGGTGCTCGCCCGGCGCAGCGGCACCCTGACCGTGGCCCTGTGCCGTTGCGACGGTGGAGAGGAGGTCGACCGTCTCGTCAGCGACGATGACGACCTGCGTGCGCACGTGGGTGACCGGGAGCGCAGCGATCCGGAGGGTACGCAGGCCGCCACTGGATCACAGACACCCGGCGGCTTGACAGACTGAGCCGGTGACCTACCTGCCACCGATCACCACGCCCCTCCGCACCATCGGTGGGCGGGTCTTCGACTTCGCCCACGAGATCGTGGTGATGGGGATCGTCAACCGAACGCCCGACTCCTTCTACGACGCCGGTCTCACGTACGCCCTCGAGCTGGCGGTCGAAGCGGGGCAGCGGGAGGCGGCCGATGGTGCGGGCTGGGTGGATGTGGGCGGCGTGCCGTTCTCCCCGGACGTGCCGACGGTGTCGGTGGCCGAGGAGCTGGACCGGGTCGTTCCGGTGGTGGCGCGGCTGGTCGATGGTGGCGTGGTGGTCTCGGTGGACACCGTACGACCGGAGGTCGCTCGGGCCGCGATCGCGGCCGGCGCCGGAGTGATCAACGACACCAGCGGTCTGCACGACCCGGAGATCGCCGACGTCGTCGCCGACTCCGCGGCCACCTTGGTGATCACCCACAGCGCCGCTCCGCCCGGACAGCGCCTCCGGCGACCACGGTACGACGACGTGGTGTCTGAGATCCGGGCGTTCCTGGTCTCCCGAGTGGAGCGAGCCATCGGACGGGGAGTGCCGGAGGACAAGATCGTGATCGATCCCGGTCACGACCTGAACAAGAACACCCTGCACTCGCTGGAGATCACCAGGCGACTAACCGAGATCGCCGACCTCGGGCTGCCGCTGCTGGCCGCGGTGTCCAACAAGGACTTCGTCGGCGAGGCCGTGGGGCTGGACCGTGGTGAGCGGCTGGAGGCGTCGCTGGCCGCGGCGACCATCTGCGCGCTGAACGGGGCTCGGATCCTGAGGATGCACAAGGTGCGGGAGTCGGTCCGCGCGGCCCAGATGGTCGAGGCCGTGCTGGGTCTGCGCGAGCCGGCGTACCTGCGGCACAACCTGACCTGACCGGCGAGAGGTGCGGCTCGGCTCGGGTCTGGCGGGCGGATGCCGTCCGTGTCCTGAGCCTGTCGAGGACAGCCCTTGGCCCGTTTCAGTCCTTCGACAGGCTCAGGTTGACGCCATCCGGCGAACCCGAGCGGATCGCGTGCCGGAGGTCAGTCGATGCCGCGGCTGATCTGCCGGCCGTGCGGGGTCTGGAAGTCCACTGCCCGGCCGCGAACGAAGGTCTTGCGCACCAGGCCGGAGACGGTCTTGCCGTGGTACGGCGTGAGCGGGTTCTTGTGGTGCAGCTTGGCGGCGTCGACCACGTACGCGTCGTCCGCGCCGAAGATCGCCAGGTCGGCGTCGTAGCCGAGGGCCAGCCGACCCTTCGAGCGCAGCCGCACCCGGTCGGCCGGCTTGCTGGCCATCCAGGAGACGACCTGCTCCAGGCTGATCCCGCGACGCCGCGCCTCGGTCCACACCAAAGACAACCCGAGCTGGACCGACGCGATGCCACCCCAGGCCACCCCGAAGTCGCCGTTCTCCAGATCTTTCAGCTCCAGCGTGGAGGGGGAGTGGTCCGAGGCGATGTAATCGATCGTCCCGTCCAGCAGCCCCTGCCAGAGCAGCTCCCGGTTGCCGCTCTCGCGGATCGGGGGGCAGCACTTGTACGCCGTGCCCCCGTTCGGGATCTCCTCGGCCATCAAGGTCAGATAGTGCGGGCAGGTCTCGACGGTGATGTCCAAGCCGTCGGCCTTGGCCGAGGCCAGCATCGGCAGCGCGTCGGAGGAGGACAGGTGCAGGATGTGGGTCCGGGCTCCGGTCCACCGGGTCCGCTCGATCACCTCGGCGATGGCCAGGTTCTCCGCTCCCCGGGGCCGGGAGGCCAGGAACCTCTCGTACACGTCGCCCTGGGGGCTGGGGGCGCGGTCGATGGCCCGGGAGTCCTCCGCGTGCACGATCATCAAGGCGTCGTAGGAGGCGAGCACCCCCAGGTGCTCCTCCAGCTCGTCGCCCTCCAGGTGCGGGAACTCGTCGACGCCGGAGTGCAGCAGGAAGCACTTGAAGCCGAACACACCGTGGTCGTGCAGCCCGCGGAGGTCGTCGATGTTGCCGGGCACGGCACCGCCCCAGAACCCGAGGTCGACGAACGCCTGGCCCTCCGCGACCAGCCGCTTGAACTCCAGGGCCGGCTCGTTCACCGTGGACGGGATCGAGTTCAGCGGCATGTCGATCACGGTGGTCACCCCCCCGGCCGCCGCCGCCTTGGTGGCGGAGGCGAAGCCCTCCCAGTCCGTCCGCCCCGGCTCGTTGATGTGCACATGGGTGTCGACCAGACCGGGGATCAACGTCTCGTCGTCGGCCAGCGTGATCACCTCGGTGCCCTGCAGCCCGTGGCCGTACGGCTCGATGGCGACGATCTTGCCGTCCCGGATGCCCACCTCCCGGTCGGTGACCCCGGCCGTGGTGAGGATCCGGCGTCCCTTGATCACCAGGTCGTACGGGGCCGTGCGCTCGCTCGGCGGGGTTTCGGGCGCAGCGTCGGATGCGGGCTTGTCCCGGCGGAGCTGGGCGATCTGCTCGCGAACCCGCTCCGGGCGGTTGACCTCGGCGATCTTCGACGGGTCGTTGCTCGACACAGGGACTCCTCGGATCAGTGGGTGGTGGAATCGTTCAGGTACGTGGCGATCTCGGCGCCCAGCCGGCGCAGCAGCGGGCCCGCCTCGGACATGCAGCGGCTGACGTCGGACTCGATGTCGGTGAGCGCCCAGACCCGGTCGAAACCGGCACCGCGACGCTCGCGCTCGTCGAGCGTGGTCCGGCCGCAGACGGCCAGCACGGTCGGCACCCCGTGATCACGAGCGCGCCGGGCGACCCCGAGCGGGGTCTTGCCACCCAGGCTCTGCCCGTCGAGACTGCCCTCGCCGGTGATCACCACGTCGGCGCCGGCGAGGACGTGATCGAGATCGACCAGGTTCATCACCACCTCGATCCCGGGGCGCCGGGTGGCACCGAGGAAGAGGGCGGCGTAGCCGACACCGCCGGCGGCGCCGGCCCCGGGCAGATCGGCGGCTCGTCGGGCGGTGTCACCGGCGGTGTCGGCCAGCGCACCGACCAGAGTGGCGAGGTTGTCGTCGAGAACGGCGACGTCGGCGGGAGCGGCTCCCTTCTGCGGGCCGAAGATCGCGGCGGCGCCCTCGGGCCCGAGCAGCGGATTGGTGACGTCCGCGGCCAGGATCAGCTCGGTGTCCTTCAACCGCGGATCGAGATCGTCGACCTCGGCGCTGACGAGCGCGGTCAGCCCGCCGCCGCCGTCCGGCACCGGCCGCCCCTCGGCATCCAGCAGCCGTACGCCGAGGGCCGCGAGCAGGCCGGCGCCGCCATCGGTGTTGGCGCTGCCGCCGACGCCGAGGACGATCCGTCGGCAGCCGCTGTCCAGAGCGGCTGTGATCAGCTCACCGGTTCCTCGGCTGCTGGCCGCGAGGGCGTCCCGACGGACGACGCCGTTGTCGTCGGTCGGAAGCACCCCCAACCCGGAGGCGGTGGCCATCTCGATCACCGCGGTCGCCGACTCCTCGTCGACGGCGATGGTGGCCCGGACGGGATCGCCGAGCGGTCCACTGACCTCGACGATCTGTGGGCGGTAGCCCGCGCTCAGGGCGGCATCCACGGTGCCCTCGCCGCCGTCGGCCATCGGCACCGTGTGCACCTCGGCGCGCAGGCCACCCTCGGCCAGGCCGGCCGCCACCTCGGCCGCCACCTCGGCAGCTTCGAGCGATCCCTTGAACTTGTCCGGGGCGATGACGACGCGCATCGCGCTAGTTCATCACCGTCACGGCGGGCACCTCCACCGGCTCGGCGGAGTCCATCACCGAGATCGCGGTCGGAGCGTCCTCGCCGCTGATGGCCAGCGGCTCGAACTCGTTCACCGCGTCCAGACCGGCGGCGCCCATCGAGATGTTGGTGATCTTCTCCAAGATCACCTCCACCACCACGGGCACCGACTCCGTCTCGGCGAGCTGCTGCGCCTGGCGCAACGCCGCGCCCAGGTCGTCGGGCTGGCGCACCCGGATCGCCTTGCAGCCCAGACCCTCGACCACCTTGACGTGGTCGACGCCGTAGCCCTCGGTGTCGGGGGAGTTGATGTTGTCGAAGCCCAGCGACACGTGGTACGTCATGTCGAACCCGCGCTGTGCCTGCCGGATCAGCCCCAGGTAGGAGTTGTTCACCAGCACGTGCACGTAGCCGATCTTGTGCTGAGCGCCCACGGCCAGCTCCTCGATCAGGAACTGGAAGTCGTAGTCGCCCGACAGGGCCACCACGTTCGCCTCCGGACGGGCGGTCGCCACGCCCAGCGCGGCGGGCATCGTCCAGCCCAGCGGACCGGCCTGGCCGCAGTTGATCCAGTGCCGGTTCTTGTAGACGTGCAGCAGCTGAGCGCCGGCGATCTGCGACAGACCGATGGTGGACACGTAGACGGTGTCGCGGTCGAAGGCGCGGTTCATCTCCTCGTACACGCGCTGCGGCTTGATCGGCACCTCGTCGAAGTGGGTCTTGCGCTGCAGGGTGGACTTGCGCAGCTGACAGTCCTTCGCCCACACGTCGAAGTCCGGCAGGGCCAGATCACCCTGACGCCGCTTCGCCTCGGCCAGCAGCGCGTCCAGTGCGGCGCCCGCGTCGGAGACCACGCCGTAGTCGGGGGCGAACACCCGGCCGATCTGGGTCGGCTCGATGTCGATGTGCACGAACGTGCGGCCCTCGGTGTAGACGTCCAGCGAGCCGGTGTGGCGGTTGGCCCAACGGTTGCCGATGCCCAGCACGAAGTCGGCCTCCAGCATGGTGGCGTTGCCGTACCGGTGCGAGGTCTGGATGCCCACCATGCCGGCGTGCAGCGGGTGGTCGTCGGGGATGGCGCCCCAGCCCATCAGGGTCGGGATCACCGGCACGCCCAGCAGCTCGGCCAGCTCCACCAGCCGGTCCGCGGCATCGGCGTTGATGATGCCGCCACCGGCCACGATCACCGGTCGCTCCGCCGCGCTGAGCATGTCGATGATCTTGCTCGCCTGGGCCGGGGTGGCGGCCGGACGCTGCACGGGTAGCGGCTCGTAGGTGTCGATGTCGAACTCGATCTCGGTCAGCTGCACGTCGATCGGCAGGTCCAGCAGCACCGGACCCGGCCGACCCTCCCGCATCAGCCAGAAGGCCTTCTGGAAGGCCCCGGGGATCTGCGCCGCCTCCTTCACGGTCACCGCCCACTTGCTCACCGGTCCGGCGATCGAGGCGATGTCGACGGCCTGGAAGTCCTCCTTGTCCAGCTTGGCCACCGGCGCCTGCCCGGTGATGCACAAGATCGGGATGGAGTCGGCGATGGCCGAGTACAGCCCGGTGATCATGTCGGTGCCGGCCGGACCGGAGGTGCCGATGCAGATGCCGATGTTGCCGGCCTTTGCCCGGGTGAAGCCCTCGGCCATGTGCGACGCGGCCTCGACGTGGCGGGCCAGCACGTGCTTGATGCCGCCGTGGTCGCGCATCGCGGAGTAGAACGGGTTGATCGCCGCCCCGGGCAGTCCGAACGCCTGGGTCGCGCCTTCCTTCTCCAAGATCAGCACCGCTGCGTCGGCAGCCTTCATCCGTGCCATGTCTGTGTCTCCTTGCTCGTCGTCGAGGGGTGTCGCGTCAGTTGGTCGAAGTGCGGCCGGACAGCTGCTCGACCAGCAGCAGCAGGGCCGAGTGGTCGAGATCGCCGTGGCCGAGCTGACGCAGCGACTGCATCAGCTGGGCGGTGTGGGCACCGAGCGGGATGGCGACTCCGGCCTCACGGGCGGCGGCCAGGATGATGCCCATGTCCTTGTGGTGCAGGTCGACCCGGAAGCCGGGCTTGAACTCGCGGGCCACCATCGAGGTCGCCTTGCGGTCCAGGATCCGGTTGCCGGCCAGGCCTCCGGCGAGCACCTCGATCGCCGCGGCGGTGTCCACCCCGTACGCCTCCAGGAAGATCAGCGCCTCGGCGACCAGCTCGATGGTGCCGGCGACGATCAGCTGGTTGGCCGCCTTGACGGTCTGGCCGGAGCCGGACGGGCCGACGTGGACGACTGTCTTGCCGACCGTCTCCAGGACCGGCCGGACCGACTCGACGACCTCGGCGTCGCCGCCGACCATGATCGACAAGGTGGCCTCGACCGCACCGGCCTCGCCGCCGGAGACCGGGGCGTCGACGGCGCGGACGCCATGTTCAGCCGCCTGCTCGGCCAGCGCGACGGCCACGTCGGGACGGATCGAGGAGCAGTCGACCCAGATGGCGCCGTCCTTGGCGTGGGCGAGGATCCCGTCGTCGCCGGAGGCCACAGCCTCGACGTCGGGGGAGTCCGGCACGATCGTGATGATCACGTCGGCATCGCGGACGGCGTCGGCGATGGTGTCTGCGCCCTGGCCGCCGTTGGCGATCAGGGTGTCGACCTTGCCTCGGCTCCGGTTGTAGCCGGTGACGGCGTAGCCTGCCTGGACCAGGTTGGCGGCCATCGGGCCGCCCATGATGCCGAGGCCGATGAAGGCGATGGTGGGCTTGGTTTCGGTCATGATCACGAGGTCCTCAATGGGTGTCAGTGTGCGTTCGTTGGGGTGTGTCGCTGCTCAGGAGCGCTGATCGCGTGGGAGCCAGGCGAACGGGTCGGTCGAGGAGTCCTTGTACTCCAAGCCGACGTAGCCGTCGTACCCGCCCGCCCGGGCGGCGTCCAGCCAGTCGTCGAGCGGGAGGTTCCCGGTGCCGGGCTGGCCACGCCCCGGGTCGTCGGCGATCTGGACGTGGCCGAAGTCGGCTGCGTGGTTCCCGATCACGGCCGCGACGTCGTCGCCGTTGACCGCCAGATGGTAGAAGTCGGCCAGCAGCTTGACGTTGTCAGCGCCCACCTTCTCGATCACGGCGAGAACATCGCCGGCTGTCTTCAGCGGGTATGCCGGAGCCCCGGAGACGGGCTCCAGCAGCACAGTGCCCCCGATCTGGCCGATCTTCTCTGCGGCAAGGCGCAGGTTCGCCACGCCCAGCTCGTCGGCCTCCGCCTCCGACCCGCCGTCGGCGCGCAGTCCGTACAAGGCGTTGAAGGCGCGGCAGCCCAACCGCTCGCCGATCCCGACCACCACGTCGACGTTGTCGGCGAACTCGGATTCCCGACCGACCCAGCTGACCAGTCCGCGGTCACCGCCGGCCATGTCCCCGGCGAAGAGGTTCAGACCGGAGAGCTGGACACCGGCGTCGCGCACGGCCGAGACGAATCCCTCGACGTCGGCGTCGGACGGCACGGCGACCGGGAAGGGCCACCAGAACTCGACCGCCTTGAAGCCCGCCTCGGCCACGGCCCGTGGGCGTTGCGTGATCGGCAGCTCGGTCAGCAGGATGGAGGCGTTCACGGTGTATGTCGTCATCGCTGGGCAGTCCTTCGGCGTTCCGCTTTATGGAAGTTAGTATCTGTTATGCGGAAACAGTAGAACGCTCCGCCGCCCCACGTCAAGGCCGTGCTCCAGCGGTTCTCGTCTATTGGAGGTCTGATTCTGTATGGTGGAATCGACGACGATCGAAAGGGGTCGCTCCATGGCCCAGCAGTCCACCGAGGGACGTTCGGGAACCGTGCAGTCAGTCGAGCGGGTCTTCGAGCTCCTCGAGATCATCGCCGACGCGGGCGGGGAGGCGTCGCTCAGTGACCTCGCCGCTTCCTCCGAGCTGCCGATGCCGACCATCCACCGACTGCTGAGGACCTGCGTGCTGCTCGGGTACGCGCGACAGCTTCCGTCCCGCCGGTACGCACTGGGCGCCCGACTGATTCCGCTGGGGGAGCGGGCCGGCCGACAGCTCGGCCGCGTCGCCCAGCCGAAGCTGGTCGAACTCGTGCGCCAGCTCGGTGAGACCGCCAACATGGCGCTGATGGACGGAGACCAGATCGTCTACGTCGCCCAGCAGCCGTCGCCGCACGCAATGCGGATGTTCACCGAGGTGGGTCGTCGAGCCAACCTGCACGACACCGGCGTGGGCAAGGCGATCCTGGCGACCCTGGCTGACGACGAGGTGCGGCGCATCGTGTCGCGTACCGGCATGCCCACACCGACTCCGAAGAGCCATGGCACGGTCGACTCGTTGCTCGCCGATCTCGCCGAGATCCGTCGTCGCGGCTACTCGATCGACGACGAGGAGCAGGAGCTCGGGGTCCGCTGCTACGCCGTCTCCATCCCCAAGGCGCCCGCGCCGATGGCGGTGTCGGTGTCCGGTCCACTCAGCCGGGTCGACGAAGCCTTCGGTGATCGTGCCGTGCCGGTGCTGCAGAAGATCGCGGAGCGGGTCGGCAACGAGCTGATCGGCTAGGTCCTCGAACCCGACCGCCCGGCCGGCGACTGGCGTACTGCCGGGGCACCGATCGCCGTGATCGCCCGCAAGCACGCCAGTGAGTGCTACTCATCGCCCCGTAGTCGAGCCAGCAGCACCCTGAGCTTGCCGCTGGATCTGGCACCCGGCTCAGGCGATGCCCAGCCGCACGGCCTCGCGCGCGGCCGCCGTACGGGTCGAGACGCCCAGCTTGTGGAAGACGGACCTCAGGTGGGCCTCCACGGTACGGATGCTGACGACCAGCCGCGCGGCGATGCCGGCATTGCTCAGCCCCTGCGCTACCAGTCGGAGCACCTCGACCTCCCGCTCGCTGAGACCGCTGGGGAGCCGCTCGAGCGTGGCCTGGAGGCGGGCGATCCCCGTGGCCGCGGTTTCCTCGATGTTCGCGGGCGACAGCCGCGTACCCGCGTCCACCGCCTGCCGCCAAACCTCGGGGCCCAGACCTCGCTGCACTCGGGTCACGGCCGCGGCATAGCTGCTCTCGTTGAAGCTTGGGCGCACCACGTTGAAGTGATGACGCCAGGCCAGGCCGGCCGAGAGCAGCTCTGCGGCCAGCCCGAGCTCGCCGAGCTGCGCTGCGATGGCGCCCAGGCTCTCGGGGAGGTCGGCGCCGTTCGGGCTGATGCCGACCTCGCGTTGGATCTGCAGCGTGAGGTCGTACTCGGCCACCGCGTCCCGCCAGCGGCCGGTGAGTCGCCGTACGTCGGCCAGCATGAGGTGCCCGCTATAGAGCGTGACGACATCGTCGATCTCGTCGGCCACTGTCATCGAGTCCCTGATGTGGCGTTCGGCCTCAGCCCAGGATCCGGCCGCCACCGCGATCTGGCCCAGATCGCTCAAGCACCAGGCTTCGCCGTGTCGATGATGTAGGGAGCGAAACAGAGCCAGACTCTGGTTCTCGTGCCGACTGGCGGCGGTGAGGTCGCCGTCGGTGAGCGACTGCCATCCCAATGCCGTATGTGCCCAGGCGATACCCGTCCGGTGGCCCAGCTGGCCATACCACCCCAGTGCCTCGTCGAACCGTCGCCGGGCGCGGGCCGAGTCCAAGGAGGTCCAGCAGTACCCGACGTCGACAAGCGCGCGGGCCCGGGCGAGGATCGATGCGACATCACTCGGCTCCCAGGGAAGGGCCAATGCCCGTTCCAGCCGGTCCCTCTTCGCGTCCTCGGACGACCGGGCGAAGGCCCAGAAGGCATAGAGCGCACCGACCAGGAGCAACGCCCGATTGCTGTCGCCGCGATCGAGGGCCCAGAGCATGGCGGCGTCGAGATTGGCCCGTTCTGACCAGAGCGGGCCTGGCCGGTCTATCGCACCGTTGCCGTTCCACTGGGTCCGCGATTCCTTGGTCAGGCCGAGGAAGTAGTCGAAGTGCCTCCCGTACAGAGTGTCTGCGTGGTGGTCCTGATCCGCTGAGGGTCGGTTGGCGGCGTAGGAACGAACGAGCTCGTGGAGGTGATAGCGCGGTCGCCCGCTCTGATCAACGGTGGCCTGGATCAACGCTTGATCGAGGAGCGTGCGCAGCATCGCAGGAGTCGCCCCGGTGACCGCCTCGGCAGCGGTCGGGGTGAACCCGCCACGAAACGTCGCCAGCCCGGCCAGCATCTCGCGTTGGTCCCCACCCAGCGAGCGCCACGTGGTGGACAGCATGGCGTCCATGCTGCGATGTCTCTCAGCCAGGTTCGGATCGGTCGAGCGCAAGATGTCGAGGCTGGCCTCGAGCTCGTGCAGCAGGTCCCGCGGCGACAGCACCCGGATCCGGCTCGCCGCGAGCTCGACGGCCAGCGGCAGACCGTCCAGCTTCGCGCAGATCTCGGCGATCGGAGCGCGGTTGGCGGCTGTGAGGGCGTAGATGGGGGCAACCGCTGCCGCACGGTCGACGAACAGCTCGAGCGCCGCGTCGTCCACGTCGAGCGCCGGGATCGGATAGACCCGCTCGGTCGCGAGGTGCAGCGGAACGCGGCTGGTGAGAAGGATCCGCACGTCGGGTGCGGTCGCCAGGAGGTCAGTGATCACCTCCCTGCATCCGCCGGCGACCTGCTCGCAGTTGTCCAGCAGCAGGGTGCGAGGCGGATTCGACAGTGCGTCGCACAGAGCGACCACGGCGTGCGGCGCGCTGGCGCTTCGGATCCCGAGCTGCTCGGCGATGGCCTGCGCGACCAGGTTGTTCTCGTTCACGGTGGCCAGGGAGGCCCAGAGAACGCTCTGCACTGCGGGTTCGGGCTCGCTGTCATCGAGCCGTTGTGCCGTTTCGACGGCCAGTCGCGTCTTGCCGGACCCGCCGACGCCACAGATGCTGACCAGTTGATGGTCGGCGAGCAGGTCGAGCAAAGCGGCGATCTCACGTTCCCGCCCGATGAAGCTCGACTCGTACCCCGGCAGCCGGCCCGCCCGACCATGCATATCCCGACGCTACTCGGAATGTCGCGATGGGTCCCTCACACCTCGAGGTCGGCTGGTCCGACGCCACGCTGTCGTGCAACCAGTCAGGTCGTCGTCATGGCCGGGCCTGGTAGACGATGTTGAACGGAGTCTCGGTGACTCGGCGGAAGTCGTGGAAGCCGGCCGCGACGGTCACGTCGTGGATCGCCTGCTCACCGGCCTGAGCGCCCAGGGCGGCTCCGGTCTCCTGGGACAGCGAGTTCGGCACGCAGATCATGGTGGAGGAGTTGTAGTAGAGCCGTCCGATCGGGTTGAGGTTGTCGGCGACCGCTTCGTTCGCGTACGGCTCCACGATCATCCACGAGCCATCCGGCGCGAGCGTCTCGCGGACGTGCGTGGCGACCCCGATCGGATCTCCCATGTCGTGCAGGCAGTCGAAGAACGCCACCAGGTCGTAGTCACCGTGGGGGTAGTCGGCTGCGCCGGCGACATCGAATGAGCAGTTCGCGGTCAGCCCGGCCGCGGACGCTTGCTGGGTGGCACGCTCGATCGACGGCTGGTGGTAGTCGAAGCCGACGAACTGCGACTTCGGGAACGCCTCAGCCATCAAGATCGTGGAGACGCCATGGCCGCAGCCCACGTCAGCGACCCGAGCCCCAGCGGTCAGCTTCTCGACCACACCGTCGAGCGACGGCAGCCAGGAGGACACCAGGTTGACCGCGTAGCCGGGCCGGAAGAAGCGCTCGACGCCCTCGAAGAGATCAGGATGATGTTGGTGCCAGCCGAACCCTGCTCCGGTGGTGAAGGCCTCGGTGATGGCGGGCACGGCACGAACGGTCGCCGCCACCGTCAGGAACGCGCCGGGGATGTACGCCGGACTGTCCGGTTGGGCCAACGTGAAGGACTGCTCTGGCGTCAACGAGTACTCGTCGGTCTGCGAGTCGTAGCTCACGTAGCCGCCGGCCGCTTGGCCTCGAAGCCACTCGCGGACATACCGCTCGTGGGTTCCGGTGGCGCTGGCCAGCTCGGCGGAGGTGCACGGGCCGACGGCGTCCAGGGTGTGGTAGAGCCCGAGCCGATCGCCGATGATGACGGTCGCCACCTGGGATGCTGCCGCCAGCTCCTGGATGAAACGACCCATGAACTCATCCAGGACGTCTTGGTCGAGCTCTCGCTCTTGGGTGATGGTCATCATCCTGCCTTCGGGTGATCGCCGCCTCCGCGGCGTGGGCCGGTATCGACCCGTTGCCAAGCGTGGACCTGCGAACCACGCCGGCACATCGGCAAATCCACCTATTCGCTGTGACCAGGGCTGATCAGCGGTCAGGTCACCGAGGACGGTTCTCGTGCGGCCGAAACGACGCCGCGAGCTCGGCGCGTGACCGGTAGCCACGTTTGCGGTACACGCTGCTGAGATGGTGCTCGATCGTCTTCGGGCTGAGAAAGAGCGCGGCAGCGATCTCCTTGTTGGACAGGCCGTCGGCCGCGTGCAGGGCCACCCTGGTCTCCTGAGCCGTGAGCGGCTCGGGAACCTGCGGTACGCGGCTCCTCGGACGTGATCCGGTGGCGGCGAGCTCGCTGTCCGCTCGCCGTAGCCAGACGGTGAGGTCCATCTCCGCGAACGCGTCGTGCGCCGCCGTCAGCTCTGCTCGAGCTCGAACGCGTTGGCCGGAGCGACGCAGCCAGGCGCCGTACAGGAGCCGGGTCCGTGCTGCCTCGAAGGGATCGGGCGACTCGGCGTGGGCGGCGAGGGCCATCTCGAAGGCCCGAGTTGCGCTGTCGAGATCCTCCGCCGCCAGGCCGCGGCAGCGCGCCACCAGCGCACGTAGCCTCGGGGCGGCGGTGATCGGCGTCGCTGCGGCGAAGCGCTCGGTGATCGCAGACGCGTCGGCCTGACGTCCCAGAGCGGTGTACGCCTCCACCAGGTCGGGCGCGACGCCGAGCGGTTCACCCATGGATCCGACACCTCCGTCGGCAGCGATCCGTGCCTCGAGCAGCCCGGCGGCGTGCCCGGGATCGTCGCGACACAGGGCACAGAAGGCGGCCGTGATCGCCTGGTGGGCGGCGAACCCGGTGGTTGCGGCCCGATCAGTGAGCGACCGTGCCCTTTCCAGGGCAGCATGCGCCTCGTCGTGCAGACCTCGGGCGGCGGACTGCCAGGCGAGCATCTCCACCGCTACTGCCGTATCCGCCGCATAACCCAGCTGATCGCCGAGCTCCGCTGCCTCGCCGGCGTCGGCGTACGCGCCGGCGTGGTCCCCGATCCACGCCCGACCTGATGCCGCGATCGCCAGCGAGGGCACGAGCACGCCGAGCGCACCTCGGCTCCTGGCTTCCCGCAGCTGGTAGGAGGCCAGCTCCTTGACCACGTGTGGGTCACCCAGGAAACCGCCGGCCAGACACAGGAAGAGAAGCGTTCGCGGATCCTCCCGCAGGGGTGGGCAGGTGATCTGCTCGGTGACCGACAGCAGCAGGCTGCGGCCGTCGTCCGGGTGTCCGCGGAGGACTGCTGCGACACCACGGGTGAAGTCCGAGAGCATCCGCTGCTCTGGGTCGGCGCGGTCGGCGACCTCGACGATCGCCAGGGCGCACTCGTCGATACCGTCGACGTCGTTCAGCCGGAATCGCGCCAGGGCCAGCTCGGCAAGTGCCGTCGTGCGCGCCCCGGCCTCCAGCCGGTCGGCCGCCGACGCAAGCAGTTCCACCGACTGTGGCACCGAACCGGCGTACTGCTCGATCATCCCCAGCACGAACAGCGCCCGACCCTCGATCTGCCGCGGGCTCGAACCGTCGAGCACCCGGGCGGCCAGCGCTCGGGTCCGCCCGGTGTCGCCGGCCAGGAAGGCGTCCTCTGCCGCGGTCGCCATCCAGTCAGCTCGACAACCAGTGTCGTCGCTGAGCAGCGCGGCCCGCTCCATCACGGCTGACGCGGCAGCGTAGCCGTGCCAGCGACGACTTCGATCGGCGACCTCAGCCAGCTCTCTGGCGACTACCTGGTCCGAGCCGACGGCGGCCTCGGCGCGGTGCCAGGCTCCGGCGACGGAGGGGGGTTCGGTGGCCAAGACCTCGGCCAGGATCCGGTGTGCTCGGCGCCGGTCCGCCGTGCTGGACTGGGCGACCACAGCCGCCCGGAGCAGGGGATGGCGGAACTCGAGCACCGGGCCGCGCTGCGTCAGCATGCCGTGGTCCTGGGCCGCATCGAGCAGGGCGGCGGCGTCCTCGCCCTGCCTCAGCAGCGAGTCAGCCACCGGCGCCGACCTGCCGGACCCGTCGAGAGCGACGATCAACAACATCCGACGGACCGGGCCAGGCAAGGTGGCGATCTTGCGTCGGTACGTGGCGAGCAGCCGCTCGCTCACCGGCAACCGGGCTGGCAGGGGAGCGGCACCTACTCGTTGGGCATCGCTGAGTCCGTGCCCGACCTCCGAGATCGCCAGCGGATTTCCGCCGGTGAGCTCCACCAGGCGCTCGGCGACCCGCTCCGAGACGCCTCGGGGCAGCAGCGTACGAGCCGCCTCGAGCCGTAGTCCGGCCAGCGTGAGGACCTCGATCCCAGCCGCGAGGTCAGGGGGAACGCTGCCGGTCCGGGCGGTCCAGACGATGCCGACCGGAACATCGCGGAGCCGGCGGGCAGCGAACGCGAGTGCTGCTGCCGACTCCCGATCGACCCACTGCGCGTCGTCGACCAGGACCAGCACCGGTTCACGCTCTGCCTGGGCGGCGAGCATGGACAGCACCGCAGCAGCGACCAGGAAGCGCTCGTGCGGGTGCTGCATCGGCCCCCAGCCGAGGGCCTGCGACAGCGCTGCGGCCTGTCCTGGCGGGATCTCGGTGGTCCGTCCTCGGATCGGTCCGAGTGCCTGGAGCAGTCCGGCGTACGGCAGCACCGACTCCGACTCGATGCCGTTCACCCTCAGACATCGGAAGCCGGTGGCCCGTCCCGCCACGGCCTCGAGCAGAGTCGTCTTGCCGATGCCGGGCTCACCCTCGAGGAGCAGAGTGCTCGTCGACCCCGTCCTGGCTGCAGTGAGCATCCTCGACAGCCGCGCGAGCTCGGGCTCACGGCCGACCGTCTGGGCGGTCGACTCGGGGGTTTTCCCCCACGCGAACAACGGCGGTTCCGGGCGATCCTCAGAGGAAGAGACATCCACACCAGGAGGCCGCGATGCGGGCATACTGCAGGATCCCACCCACCGCTCGTGGGCGCAGCACCCACGCGAGCAACGGCTAGGCCCGGCGGTGGTCACCTTCGCCGGTGTCTCGCACGTCGCGCTCACCGTCACCGATCTGGACGTCAGCGTGCGCTTCTACACCGAGGTGCTCGACTTCGTCGAAGTCATGGACGTCGGCTACGGTCGCATCTGCCTGCATCCGGCGACGGCCTTCACCCTGGGTCTGGTGAAGCACCCGGAGGCCGACGGCGGACCGTTCTCCGAACTCAGCACCGGGCTCGACCACCTCGGACTCGTGGCCTCGTCGCGAGCCGAGCTGGAGGCGTGGGAACGTCGTTTCGACGAGCTCGGCGTCAGCTACACCCCCATCAGGGACATGGAGCTGGGCTACCACCTGAACTTCCGCGACCCCGACGGCATCGCCTTGGAGCTCGACGCACCGAACGAGCTGTGGCTCGAGGCTCGCCGGATGCTGGCCGCCGGTCCGCCGGACCCGGGCGTGTACGCCGACTTCGTCAGCCGGCATCTCGGATCCGAGCTGCTTCCTCGCCCTCGCGAAACCGTGCTCAACGAGTGATCGGCCAGCCCGTCATCTTCTTCGGCCGGGGTGGCGCGTACGTCCGCACCTTCGACGTGGACAGGCCCAGGCGGACGAGCGACTCGGCCACCGTCACGGCTGCCGCGACGCCATCCACCACGGGTACGCCGGTCCGCTTCCGGACCTGAGCCTCGAGCTCGGCCATCCCGCCGCAGCCCAGGCAGATCACCTCGGCGTAGTCGTCACGGACGGCGGCCTCGGCCTCGCGGACGATCGCCGCGATCGCCCGCTCGGGGTCGGACTCGAGCTCCAGCACCGCCATCCCGCTGGACCGGACCGACGCGCACCGCCGGTCCAGGCCGGCGAGCAGCAGCCGGTCCTCGATCAGCGGCACCGCCCGATCCAGGGTGGTCACCACGCTGTAGCGGTGGCCGAGATACATCGCGGTCGAGGCGGCCGCCTCGGTGATGTCGACCACCGGGACATCCAGCAGCTCCTGCAGACCTTCGCGGCCGTGCTCGCCGTAGCCGGCTTGGATGACGGCGTCGTAGGGCTGGTCGTACGCGAGCACTCGGTCCATCACCGCCACGGCAGCCAGGTAGCTCTCCAGGTTGCCTTCGACCGACTCCGCGCCGAACCGGGGGGTGAGGGCGACGATCTCGGTTCCCGGGGCGGCGACCCGGCCGGCCTGCTCGCCGATCCCGGCGGTCATGGACTCGGTGGTGTTGACGTTGACGATCAGGATGCGCATGGCTGTCTCTCTCCTGTCAGTGGTTGCTCTCGACCGCGATCGACTCACCGGAGACGTCGACGTAGGTGCGGCTGCGGTCGGCGACCACAAGGTAGAACACGGCATCTCGAAGGGCGAGCAGGATCTGCCAGGTGCCCAGTCCCAGGGCGAAGAGCCGATGGCGAACGAGTAGTTTCCCAGGCTGTGTACGTCATCTGCCCACAGCGCGAAGAAGTTCTCGCCACCCCCTCTCCGCTCCTGGTGCGCTTGGTGGGCGCGAGGCCGTGGTTGAGCAGGGCTGGGATCGACACCTCGGGCACGTGCTCATCCAGCGCTGCCAAGTGGTCATGCTCGGCGGTCGATGAGGTGGCTTTGTCCGAGAGATGGCTCGACATCCCACTCCTTTTCCGCATTGCGAACCATGCCTGACGTCACGGTTGCAGTTCCACGAAGTAGAAGTTAGACTCCACACAACGGAATAACTTGAGGAGATCCAGATAATGGCCAACAGCCCCAGTCCCGGGTACTCGATCACCCTCCGGGTCGCCGTGAGCTCCACGGCCGGCTCCACCACGGACCTCGCGTCAGCGGTGGCC
>Ga0190275_10001005_pt1 | contig 21928 bp, 20 predicted proteins | sample Popmic550T_FD_133745 | JGI IMG/M metagenome (GOLD analysis project Ga0190275, IMG submission 133745) | Populus adjacent soil microbial communities from riparian zone of Yellowstone River, Montana, USA - 550 T | ecosystem: Environmental > Terrestrial > Soil > Riparian zone > Trees stand | place...
CCGCCCTCGCCGAGATTGGACTGCCGCGTGCCGTACACGTCCTTGCCGGTCCGGGCGATCACCTGCGTCTCCTTGGAGGCGGCGCCGCCGGTGGGGTTGCGCACCCCCTCGCGGACGTTGTCGCCGGTGCCGGCGATCGCCAGCGGCGCGATCAGGACGATGGAGGCGGCAAGCGCGATGACGAGCGGCGTGCGGCTGGACATGAGGTTCCCCTTGCGTCGTGGGCGTCTGCATCCTCCGCAACACGTCGGTCGGTATCCCGATGCGGGTGGCGCTGCTAGCGCGGCGCGCCTCGTCCGTCCACGCCCCGCAGCCGCCCGCCTGGCCTGCCCCCGGTGATCCCGACGAACGTGCGCCAGGCCGGCTTCGGTCTGCCGGCCATGTCGAACAGCCCGACGCGAGGGCCCCACCACGGCTTCTCGGTGGCGACGTAGGCCCGATCCTGCAGCCCATAGAGGATCAGCCGCTCGAGACGCAGGCGCCCGCGCGCGGCGAGCAGCGTGCGGATTGTCCCGGCGATCTTCGCGGCCTGGCCTGCTTTCGACGTCCGAAACGGCGAACTCGGCCCACCCGTCGCCCAGCCGACCTCGGTGATCCAGATGGGCGTCCTGCGGTCTCCGCGACGATCCATGTACGCCCGCACCTGGTTGAGCTTGTCCAGGACGCCGGACGCGTGCTCGGAGTATGGATTCAGCGCGACGACGTCGAATACGGTGCGCGCGCCGGGTTGAGCATAGATCTTGCGCAGGTATTCGAGCATGCGCGTTCCGTGCCGTGAATCCGGCAGCCCCGCGAGGACGGTCTGCGCCTTCGGATCGACGGCCCGCAGCCGCGCACGTGTCAGCCGGACCAACCTCAGATAGCCGGCGGCGTCGTCGGCCGGCCGCCAGTACGCGGGCAGATTGGGCTCGTTCCACACCTGATAAGCCTTGATCGGCATCGGTTCGAGTTCCGGGTGAAGCTTCCAGAACGTCCCCCCTCGGCCGTAGCGCGCCGCGACCCCGCGGACGAAGCTACCCCAAACGGTCCGATCGGCCCGGGTCCGCGGGCGCGGGCGACCACCCGGAATACCGATCAGCACGGGGAGGACCTCGATCCGCTCGCGCGCAGCGGCCGTCAGCAACGCGTCGTACCGTTTCCAGCGAGCAGTCAGGGGGAACGCCTCGTACCCGCCATCGAACACGGCACGCAGGATGCCGACGCCACCGCGTTTCATCATGGCGACGTCCCGCGCCTCGGGATGGGTGAAGGTCTGCATCCCGAAGAACGCCCGGCCGGGACCTGCGGCGGTCGCCGGCGCGGGCATGATGCAGGCAACCACGACCACTACGAGTGCGATCGACCAAGCGTGTGCCGTGCCGCGAAGGTCGACAGCGATGACGCGTGTCACAAGCGAATTGTCCGGCACAGGAAGGCGGCGCCGGCGCACGCGCGCCAGGACCGAAGGCGGCGGCTTTGGCCGCCTAGGTCGTGGTGGGTGATCCGCGCCGGCGAGATGAGGCGAAGCCGGCCGCTCCGAGCGCGAGAAGAGCAAGCCCGATCAGCGCGATGAGCGAGATCTGACCGCCCGTGAACGGCAGCCCGTCGGCCTGCGCCCCTGTGAGCTCACGAACCTCAACCGGAGCGACACCGCTGCCGCCCGCGACGTTGTCCGCCGTGCCAGCGCCAGTGTCATTCGGCACCGCGTACTGGTCGACCACCGGGCTCTGCGCGACTGCCGTCGGGACCGCGATGATGAACATCGCGATCAGGACCATCGTGACCAGCCGAGCGGTACGGAACATAGGGCTCTTCCTCTGCAGTGGGATGCCTAGCCGACCTAGTTTTAGCGCATCGTTCGGGTGATCACCAATTTCGCGCCCGGAACCTGCGTCTACCGGGCGTCGACGAAGCCTGGCGGAAGCAGCATGCGCGGATTGAGCGCCTTCGCTCTGCTCATCCGTGCGCGCGCCTTCGCGCGCTCGCCCAGCTGCAGGAGGACGCCGGCGTACTCGCGCTGCAGAACCCAGTTGTTCGGGTCGCGCCGCACCGCGGACTGGAGCGCCGCCCGGGCCTCTGCAAGCCGTCCCAGGCGCACGTACGCGCGTCCGCGCGTCGCCGCGGCGCGCCCACCGGCCTCGCCGTCGAGATCCTCGAGCTCGGCCAGCGCTTGAGGGTAGCGCTCGGCCGCAAGCTCGCTTTGGCCGCGCTGCAGCGCAGCCTCACCGCGGCTGCTGAGGACCAGGTGGATGCCGAATAGGGCACACACGACGGCGACCACGACAAAGGGAAGGCGCGTTGTATTCATCGGCCGGCGTCGAGGCTAGCGCGAGTGCGCTGGGCTGTGTTTGCGCGCTCTAAAGTCCGGAGCAATGTTCGCGGAACCCCTTCATGCCGCGACCGTGCCGGCATCCGCGGACCCCTCCCCGGCTACCACCTTCACGCGCGTCTGGCCGGCGCTGCCGGCCGCAGCCGTCGCCGTGTTCGTCCTCGTGCGGCTGGGCTTCGACCAGGGTGGCTACTTTCCGGCGGCGTACACGTCTGCCGGCGCGATCGCGTTCATCGCGCTCGCGGTGCTCATCGTGCGGCCGGGGCGGACACGCGTCTCGACGCCTGCGCTCGTCGCGATCGGCGCACTGGCCGGCTTCGCGTGCTGGTCGGGCCTCTCCCGCGCGTGGTCGGTGGTGCCGGACGTCGCCGCGCTCGACATGCGTCGCGCGATGCTCTACCTCGCGTTGTTCGCGCTCGGCCTGCTCGCCGCGGACTCCGGGCGCAACGCGCGCGTGTTCGTCTGGTCGGTGCTTGGCGTGATCGTGACGCTGTGCGGGGCGGGGCTGTTGAGCCGGCTGCAGCCCGAGCTCGTGACAGCGACGGTCGACCCGTTCGTCGCGCCGTTCTACCGCCTTGACTACCCGCTCGGCTACTGGAACGCGTTCGGGGCGCTGGCGACACTGGGCGCTGTGCTGGCGCTGGGCCTGGCGGCCGACCCGCGCGGGAACGCCATCCTGCGGGCTGCGGCGGCGGGGGCATCGGTGATGCTCGTCGTGGCGATGTACCTGTCGCTGTCGCGAGGGGCTTGGCTGGCGCTGATCCTCGGCGTCGTCGTGCTTCTGGCGATCACCCCGCACCGCGGCTCGCTGCTGATTGCGCTCGCCATCGTGGGTGGCGCCGCCCTCGTGGCCATGCTGCGGCTGCGCGGCTATCCGGCGCTGGTGACCGACCCGAAGGTGGGCGGCGGCCAGGTGGTGGACGGGCGCGCGTTCACGCGCGAGCTCGTGCTGCTGATCGTGCTGGCTGTCGCCGCGCAGGCGGCGATCGCGGCGCTTCGGGTAAGCACGCGGATCACCGATCAGGTGCGAGCGCTCCGGCAGATCGCGCTGATCGGCGCAGGTGTGCTCGTCGTCCTCGCAGCGCTGGCCGGCTACGCGGTCAAGGGGGGCGAGGCGGAGGACGCCGCGACCACCGCTTTCGACGATGCGAGCGGCTGGCTGGACCGGCAGTGGCAGGATTTCTTGCAGCCGACCGCAAACGCGAGCGAGGGCACCGGCGCCGCGCGCCTGATCACGACGAAGGGCGCGCGCAGCGATGGTTACCGCGTCGCGATCGACGGCTTCGAGGAGCGGCCGCTGACCGGCGGAGGTGCGGGCTCGTTCGAGGTTCGCTACGCCCGCGACCGCGACATCGACGTGAAGATCCGCGACGTCCACTCGCTGCCGATCGAGACCCTGGGCGAACTCGGAGCCGTCGGGATGCTGCTGCTGCTGAGCTTTGTCGGGGCGGTCGTGGCCGGCGCGCGCCGCTCGCTTGCCGGCAAGGGCCTGATCCGCCCGGCCGAGACCGCCGCGGTCACCGCCGCATTCGCGGTCTGGTTTGGGCATGCGTCCGTCGATTGGGACTGGGAGATGCCAGTCGTGACGGGCGTGGCCATCGTGCTGAGCGCGACGCTGTTTGCGCGTGGGCGGCGGCGCCGGTCACACCGGCGCCGTTCGGCCAGCCCCGTCTGATGTACAGAGCCAACTCGGTCCACTTTACGGTCTCAGCCAAGTAAGGTTCGCCCCCGGGCGGGTCTGTGGAGTGGAGTTCGGGTACGCCGTACGACGCTCCCGGCACGCAATTTGTCAGAGAAGAGGCCAATGCAAGGACGAGGACCTTCGCGCAACGGAGAGCCTGGGCGGGAGCACGCTGTCTCGGGCAGCATGGCTCCACCGCTCGTTGCTGCGACAGCGCCCGCGGTCGCAGCGCCGTCGCCCCAATCGCGCGCCGCCGAGCGCCCGATCCGCGAAGGCCGCCGCTCGCGCACGACGCTGCGCCGTCAGGCGATCAATCGCCGCAGCCTCGCGCTCGCCGACATGGTGGCGGCGGGCTTGGCGTTCTCGCTGTGCGTGGGTGCGCTGAGCTCCGAAGACAGCCTGCACCTCATCACGCTGCTGGCCCTCCCGCTCGTCGTCGTCGCCGGAAAGCTCCAGCGCATCTACGAGCGAGACGAACTCGTGCTGAACAAGAGCACGATCGACGAGGCGCCGAAGCTGTTTCAGCTCGCGACTCTCTACGCGCTGCTCGTCTACATCTTCCATGAGCCCTTGCTGACCGGCACGCTCGGTTCGGGACAGACGATCGCGCTCTGGATGACGCTCTTCGTCTTCGCCGTCGTGGCGCGATGGATCGCCCGCGGGCTCGTGCGCCGGGCGATCGGCCCCGAGCGCTGCCTGTTCGTCGGCACCGACCAGTCCTTCGAGCGCCTCTCGGACAAGCTCGACAACCACGACCCTCGGGCCGAGCTCGTCGGTCGCATGTCCCTGAGCCCGACCGCGGACGCCCACATCGTCGCCGCCGCCAGCACACAGCTGCACGTGCTTACCGATGAGCTCAGCGTCCATCGCGTCATCATCGAACCGTCGCAGGAGGCGCCCCAGCACGTGCTCGATTTCGTCAGAGAGGCGAAGGCGTCAGGCGTTCCGGTGAGCCTCCTACCGCGCGTCCTTGACGTGGTCGGCTCGTCGATCGAGGTCGATGACGTCGACGGCCTGACGTTGCTGGGCGTCCGGCATTTCGGACTGTCGCGTTCGTCGCTCGTGCTCAAACGCAGCTTCGATGTGGCGGGCGCTTCGCTGGCCCTGCTTGTGCTCTCGCCGCTGCTCGCGCTGATCGCCTTGCTGATCAAGCTGGAATCGCGCGGCCCGGCGTTCTTCCGCCAGACCCGCGTCGGCCGAGACGGACGACCCTTCGAGATCTGGAAGTTTCGCAGCATGGTCGACGGGGCCGATGCTCAGAAGTCGCAGTTGCACGAGCGCAACGAGGCCGGCGACGGTCTGTTCAAGATCGCTCACGATCCGCGGCTGACCCGCGTCGGTCGCGTCATCCGGCCCCGCTCGCTCGACGAACTGCCGCAGCTTGTCAACGTGCTGCGTGGCGAGATGAGCCTTGTCGGGCCACGACCGCTCGTCGGCGACGAGGACGAGAAGATCCTCGGCTGGGACCGCCGACGACTGCACTTGACGCCGGGGATGACGGGCCACTGGCAAATCCTCGGGTCATCGCGCGTACCGCTCGCCGAGATGGTCAAGCTCGACTATCTCTACGTCGCGGGCTGGTCGCTGTGGAGCGACGTGAAGATCCTGCTCCGGACCCTGCCGTACATGTGGGCGCGGCGGGGGATGTAGTTCGGACGATCTGAACCTGACGGCCCGCCGCTAGAGTCACGCCATCGCTTCTCCGTTGGAACCGAACAAGCTCGCTGAGATCGCGTCAGCCGAGGCGAGCAAGCATGAGCCCAGGGTCACAACCAAGCCGTTTGGATCGGAATGGGGCACCGAGTATTGGGGCAAGTGGCAGACGATCTCCTACGCCCTCTACAACCTCGGCGTCAAGCCGGGCGCCACGGTGCTTGACGTGGCGATGGGCGTCGGCTGGACTACGGTCTTCCTCGCCGAGAGCGGCTTTCGGCCCACCGGCATAGACATCGCCCCGGCCAGCGTCGCGATCGCGCGTGATCGCGCAGCGCGCTACAACGTCGAGATCGACTCGCTGGCCGCTGACATGGACGATCTCGACCTTGGCCAGACCTTCGGCGCGGCGCTGGTGTTCGACGCGCTGCATCACAGCGTTCGGCCCGCGGATGTCGTCGCGCGAATCGCGGCTCACCTGGCGCCGGGTGGCTGGGTCCTGTTCGGCGAACCGTCGTGGCTGCACAACATTTCCCCCCACGCGCGACGCACGAGCAAGGATGAGGGCTGGGTCGAGCGCGGCGTTCGCGTTCGCACGCTCAAGCGCGACTGCCGGGCAGCCGGGCTCGGTGATTTTCGGCGCTTCTACGAGGGCACGCAACCGCACCGTGGTCGCGCCTTGGACTTCGGCTACCAGGCTGCGAGGGTGTTTGCAGCCCGCGCCGCGTCTGCTCCGAAGATGAGCATCTGGCTCGCAGCACGACGAACTTGAAGCGCGCGTCATCGTCCCTCGGCTGTGACATGGGCAGTATGGGGAGGCCGCCGTCGCTCGGCTGGCAGATCGGACGCCTCGTGCTGGGCGGGAGCAGGCGCCAGGCGTTTCTCGATCATCGATCGATCGAGTGGCTGTTGCGGATAGCGCCTGCCAAACGCCGAAGGCCTCTCGCGCTGCGCATCCTGTCGCTCAGCCCGCACTACTTCATCTACCAGTGGGACGGCTATCCCGCGACGTGGAGCCGGCGCCGCGTCCTCGAGGCCGAGTACGAGCGCAACCGCCTGTCGCGGCGCCAGATGGCCGAGCAGATCCTCAAGCCCTGGATCTCGTCTGATGCATCCGTGCTGGACTTCGGCTGTGGACCCGGGTTCCTGGCCGCGCAGGTCGTGGAGTTCGCGGCCGACGTGGTGGGGGTGGATGTCTCCTCTGGCACGCTCGCGTGCGCCCAACTGCTCAACCCCGGTCCCGCCTATCGCCACAACCGTGATGGTGACCTTCCGCTGGCCGACGGATCTATCGATCTCGTCTACTCGATTGCGGTGTTCCAGCACATCGACCCGTCCGACTGGTCAGCCTACTTCGCCGACTTCGCGCGCGTCCTTCGACCCGGCGGACGTGGTGTGTGTCAGGTCGCGATCGCCGATCGCGACCCACATACGTACCGCGCGCCCCGGGGGTTGCGCGGGCACTACTCGCTGCGTTTTGGGCAGCGCGCGAGCGATGAGGTACAGGCGGTGGTGGCCGCGTCGGGATTCGAGGACGTGCAGGTCAGACCGATCCGGTCGGATGTCCTCATCGATGACGATGTCGCAAGCCAGCACGTCGTGACGTTTCGCCGACCCGGCTGAGCGGCCGCTCGAGGTTTGCGGGCGGCGCGCGGCGTCCGGGGCGACCGCTCGTCAAGATGCGGTCATGTCTCGGCTGCAGAGCACGCTCTCGCGTGGATACCGCTATGCGCGCGAGGCCGGGCCCGCGAACGCGCTAGCAACGGGACGTCGCAGGTTCCAGAGCCAGGTGCGGATCGCGCAGCTGCGGCTCATCAAGCGGTGGTCCCCTGTCGTTGCGGTCGACACGAAGGGGCTGAGGATCTTCGTGGACACGCGCGACGGGGGCGTCGCGCGGCAGATCGTTCTGCACGGCCCGCACGAGGCCGACACGATTCGAGCGGCCGTCGAGGTCGTCGAGCAGCTCGGCGCCAGTCGCCTCGCGTCGCGCGACTGGGTGTTTCTCGACATCGGGGCGAACATCGGCACCTCGATCATCCAGGCGATCTGCCACCACGGTGCCGCCGGAGGTGCAGCATTCGAGCCACATCCGGGCAACGTCAGGCTACTTCGGCACAACCTGCTCGCCAACGACCTCGCCGATCGCGTGTCAGTCGTTCAGTGTGCGGTTACCGACACCTGCCGTGAAGTCGAGCTCACCCATTCACGAGAGAACTCAGGCGACCATCGTGTGAAGACCGACGTACCGGCATTCGACCGGTTCGGCGAGTCATGCCGCGAGGTGATCCGGGTCCCTGGGCTCTCGTTGGATTCCCAGGTCGACGAGGGGCTGTTCGACATCGACCGCGTCGGCCTCGTCTCGATCGATACCCAAGGACATGAGGGGCACGTGCTCGACGGCGCGAGCCAACTCTGCGCCAGCGACGTGCCGGTGATGCTCGAGTACTGGCCGTACGGGCTCCGCGCAGCAGGGGGCCACGACCTCGTGCACAAGATTGTGGGAGACAGCTTCGTTCGTTATGTCGATCTCGCGCGGCCCAGCCACGGGAGCGGTCTGGTGTCGCATCCGGTCAAGGACCTGCGGCTGCTCGACGAGCACCTTGGGGAGATCGGCTGGGCAGACATCCTGCTGCTATCCGAGTGAGACGCCGCGTCAACATCAGCCACCGTGTGAGGTTCCCTCGGCAGCGTCGGGGCCGTTCGGTGCTGGCCGTCACCTATGGTCCTTTGACGCGCTTCCTCGCACGAGGCCTGCTCGGACGGGTGGCGAGGTTCGCCGTCAGGGAGTACCCCTACGTCGCTCGGGGTTCAGCCGCGAGGATACAGGTGGGATCCGACGTCGCGCTCAACAACGCCGTGCTGAACTGCCTGGGCGGAGACATCACGATCGGCAGTGGGGCTTTCTGCGGCCACAATGTCCTCCTGCTGGCGGGCAAGCACGATTACGGCGCACTCGGTGTCGACCGCCAGAGCGCCATTGCGGGAGATGGTCACGACATCACCATCGGGGAAGGCGCATGGCTGGCCTCAAACGTCACGGTCCTCGGTCCGTGCACGATCGGCGAGCACGCGGTGATCGCCGCCGGGGCGGTGGTGACGTCCGACATTCCCGCTTTCGCGGTCGCCGCCGGCATCCCGGCGCGCGTGATCAAGCAGATTCCGCGATGAGCGATCGGTCGGTCCAATATCTGCTCACCAGCGCTGTCGGGCACCCATTCCCCGAGCTCGTCCGACAACTCATCCAGCAGCGCTCGGCCCGTTCGGTTTGTGACGTGGGCGGCGGCGCGAATCCGGTTCTGTCGCTGAAGGAGATCGCGTCGATGCGACTGCGTTACGTGCTCGCCGACGTGTCGGTTGCCGAACTCGCCAAGGCCCCCTCCGGCTACGAGACGCGCACACTTGCGTCCGCCGGCTCGGGCATCGACTTCGGCGAGGAGCGTTTCGATCTGGTGATCAGCCGGTTCGTGGTCGAGCACATCGCTGATCCCGTGTCCTTTCACAACGCCGTGCGCGGCGCGCTCAGGCCTGGGGGTCTTGCGGCGCACTTCTTTCCGACGCTGCCCTCGCCGCCGTTCGTCGTGAACCGCCTCCTGGGCAACCGGGGCCGCAGGCTCGTCGAGCTCGTCCAGCCGGGCCTGCGACACGAGGACGGCCGACTCGGGAAGTTCCATCCGTATTACCGCTGGTGCGAAGGCCCGACCGGCCGCCAGTACCGGCGTTTTGCGTCTGTCGGCTTCGACATCGATCAGTACATCGTTCTCGTCGGGCACGCCTACGGCGCCCGCTTCTCCGTGGTCCAGCGCGTGGGCAACGCGGTGTCGCGCGTGCTGGTGCGACTGCGGGTGCCCTCAGTGGCCAGCTACGCGGTCCTCGTTCTCCGTCGTCGCTGACTATGGACGCACCCGGTACAGTGCCTCGAAGAACCCGGTTTGGATCGGGTGGTCGCGCGAGTAGACGGTGGACCAGTCCTCGGGGATCGAGTAGTCCTCGCGCGTTATGACCACACCGTCAAACGGGTTCGTCGACGATCTCCATTGCTTCGTATAGAACGCGCCCGCACAGTGCCGGTCGACCTCGCGCAGGTAAAAGTCGATCTGCTCGATCCGCATCTCGTGCAGCGAGCTGATGTTCACGAAGAGCTGCGCCTCGAGGCTCGGCAGGCGCGCAAGCTGGTTCGGCGTGATGAAGGCAAGCTGTGCCTCCCGGATCTCCTCGGCGGCTGCGGCGGGGTCTTCGAACGAGCGGAACGAGAAGGTGCGCAGCTTCGGAAACAGCGTGGTGAGGTAACGCTGGGCGACAGCAAGCGCCGGCGGGATGTCCACCAGCACGTAGCGCGTCTGCGGGAAGGCCTGAAGAAAGGCCCACGCGACCCTCCCATACCCCGATCCGAGCTCGATCACGCTGGTGACGGGTGGGGTGGCCGGGTCCTCGAGCATGCTTCCGAGCTCGTGCACGGAGTTGCACAGATCCTGGCTGATGCGACGCCCGCGATGCGTGACTACGATCGGCCGCCCCAGCGAAGGCTCCTCGAGCGACCCGAGCAGCCCCAGCGGATCGCGCGCGCTGACGTACTCCCACAGCAGGGCGAGGAAGACGGCGTGCGCCCGGCGCTGTGATGCGCGCGGCAGGAATTCCAGGTCCGTGGTGTCCTCTACTCGCGCGGTCATGGCGCGAAGCGTCGCGCCGGGGCGGCGCAACCCGTCGCGTGCGACGGCGCGAAACTGGTCGTCGCGCGGGCTCCTGGGCACCCAGTTGAAGTAGTTGCGGTTGATCGTCCGCTTGAAGCTCGCGAAACCTGCCTCGTTGAGAAGCCGCATGTGCTCCTCGTTCCACGCCTCCCAGAACGCGGATGGCCTGATCAACTCCGGCGCACCGCGCATCTCCGCGAGCATCTCGTCCAAGCTGGGGAGCAGGTCTCCCGAAGCTGCAGTGGAGTCCCGCGGCGGCACCCCGGCGAAGATAACAGCGCCCCGCCCGGGCGTCAGGCCGGCCGGGCGATACGTATGAGCTCCTCGGCCTTGGCGGCGCTCAGCAGCGACCTCAGGCCGGCCAGCTGACCCTGAACCGCGACGTGGCGGGGAACCCGGACGTCTGCGAGCGGCAGCGATCCGTGGGCGATCCGCCAGCTGTGCCTGAACGTGTCCAGCGTTCCGGAGGCCGACCGCATCGCCTGCAGCTCGCCGAAGCCCGCGGCCCGTAGCCGCGCGTCGAGCGCGGCAGCGCCGAAGATGACGAGGTGGCGCGGGGGGTCCAAGTGCTTCCATGCCCGTCCAAAGCGAGCATGAGCGGCCGCGTCGATGTTCGGCGTAGCCAGCCACAGCGTCCCGGACGGGCGAAGCACGCGGCGCGCGGCGCGGAGGAATGCAAGCGGGTCGGACACGTGCTCAAGCACATGCTCCATCGTCACAGCGTCAAACGACCCTGTCTGCGTCCGAGCGACCTCCGCGAGGGTCGACGTCGACAGGGGAGCTCCCGCCGACCGTCCGGCCGCGATGGCCACGGCATCGGTGTCGATGCCGGTCGCGTCCCAGCCAAGCGCCCGCGCACTGACGACGAACTGACCGGAGCCACACCCGACATCCAGAAGCCGCGCTCCGGCTCGCGGAACCGGCAGGTGCCGGATCAGACGGGCACGGGCGAGCCGAAGGCGGGGATCGAGCAACGCTCTCGAGCGCAGCGCGAGCTCGACGACCCGCGCGCGTGGGGCAGGCTCGACGGGTGGTGCGTGCGTGTAGTAGTCGCCGGCGTAGAGCCGGCCGAGCGCGTGCTCCGCGGGACGGGGGTCCAGGAAGACGGATGCGCATGCCCGGCAGCGGTGCAGCGACCACTCACCGGCTGCGATGGCGAACACCTGATCCGCAAGCCCGGCATAGAGAAGCTCGCGCTCGGCGGCGCCGCAAGCCGGGCACGCGACGACCGGTTCGAGATCGGCATCGGCCCAGTCGCGGACGCGCTTCGACGCGCCGCTCACCGGCCGATGAGGCTCGTGCGCGCTCGGCGTAGCGCCGCCTGCACGCGTGTGTTGCGAGGCCGCGAGGAATCGGCGCTCGCCTCGAGTGCTCGGCGCTCGAGGAGTGAAACGGCGATGATCGCGGCCAGCCTGATCCTGCGGCTGAGGGATCGCTGCGTGAACACGGGCGAGCGGTACAGGCACTCGAGCACGAAGTAGAACATGACGGTGAACAGGGGTTTGTAGGCCTGAACGCGTGAGACGCCGAGAGCCTCGGCCAAGCCCACCAACGTCGTGCTGGCCCCGCCACCGCTGCGGTTGATCGTCGTCTCCGTCACGGTCGTCACCTTCCCGAGGAACGCGATGTTGGCGAACAGCAGCCAGTCGTTTCCGATGACGTTGCGCTGGGGCGGGAGCCGCGCCAGCGTGTCGAGTGCCATGACGCCTGAGAAGACTCCGCTTGGCAGCACGCCGCGACAGAAGTCGCCGACACGCTGCGCGGGATCGTCGGCCTCGAGATGGACGTCGGGTGCGAACCATGGCGGCTCGGCCTCGACATGGCACAGCGTGCGCCCGGCGCTCATGCTCTCGAATTGCCCAAGCGCTGCGATGCATGAGCGCAGGTAGTTGGGCTCAAGCCAATCGTCGTCGCCCAGGAACATGAAGTAGCCGTGCTCGCGGCGGTCCTGATCGAGCGCGCTGTGCATAAGCCAGTTGAAGTTCTCCGTCAAGCCGACGTTGCGGGGCTGCCGGTGCACGACGACGCGTGGATCAGCGTCCGCCAGCGCCTGGCAGACGAACGGCGTGTCGTCGGTCGACGCGTTGTCGGAGATCAGCAGGGTGAGGTGCTCATGGTCCTGCGCCAGGATGGAGCGCGCAGCGCGATCGAGCATCCGCGCCCGGTTGAACGTCGGGATCGCAACGATCACGCCGCCGCCCAGTCTCTGCGACCCGGTCATGGTGTCATGCGCTGCGGCTGTCGCCGGTAGGACGCGCGACCACGAAGCAGCGGCGGCCGCTGGCGTGGATGTTGGCATCCCCCGGTTGCCATGTGGTGAGCAACTCGCTGCTGTCCAGCCCCGGCACGGTGTCGTCGGCCAACGCGATGGCCAGCTCGAACGGCTTGCCGTGAAAATGGGCGAGCACCGCATCAGCGGTGCTCCCGGCCGCACCCAGCAGCTCGGCGCTGTGGAGCTCGATCAAGAAGTCGGTCGCAGCCCCCGCGATCGTGGCGCCCGCACCGGCCAGCACCTGCTCCTCGTAGCCCTCGACGTCTACAAGGACGACATCGGGCCGTCCGTGGGTGGCGGCAAGCGCGTCGACGGTGAGCGCATCGACCTTGATGGCGCCCGGATGACCCTCGGGTGCGACGTGGCCGTTCAGCGACTCGGTGAACGAGAGTCGCCCGGTCGCCGAGCCGATAGCCGCGTCGACCACGACCACGTTGCCGGCCTCGTTCTGCTCCACGTTGCGCTGCGCGATCTTGGCGTTGTGCGGCTCGGCCTCGACTGCGACGACCGTGCCCGCGTCTCCAACGATCCTCGCCAGGATGAGGGCGACGACCGCTTGATGTGCGCCCACGTCGAACACGAGCGCGCCCGGTCGAAGGCGCCCCCTGCGCAGCTCCGTGATCTCCGCCGGCTCGGCCCAGTCTCGGTCATACCAGCCTTCGGCGAGCGGATCCTCGAGATGGATGCGCAGGCGATGTCCCGCGTAGACGTGCTCGACGATCCTCGACGAATAGCCGGTGACCAGCCGGCTAATGTGGCGCGCGCGGAGCGGTCCGTAGATCGAGGTGGGCAGCAGCTCGCGCGCCGCAGACTTCATCCGTTGCAGCACAGGGCCAGTATCCCAGCGATCCAACGGACGTTGCGCCTACCCTCATGTCGTGAAGCTGCAGCAGATACTCGCGCGAGTTCGGGATCCGATCGCTTTCGGGCGCGGGGTTATGTGGGAACTGGCGGCGGCCCGACGGCACGCATCCGACACGCGCTCCTTCGTGCGTCTGTCTACCGACATCCTGCTTTTCCGGGTGCTCTTCGTGTTCCCCCGCCTCGCCATCCGAGCTCGCCCGCGCACGGTGCGGCTGGACGGCGCAAGCATCACGTATCGCCTCAACCGGGGAGACATCCAGGGAATCCGCGAGGTCTGGTACCTCGAGGCCTACCGCATCCCGTTCGGCCCCTCCCCCAGAACCGTGCTGGACCTGGGCGCGAACATCGGACTGACATGCGTCTGGCTGGCGCAAACGTACGGATGCGATCGCCTGCTGGGAGTCGAGCCCGATCCGGAGAACGTCGTGCTCGCACGACGCAATCTCGCGCAGAACGGGATCCACGGCGAGATCGTCGAGGCCGCGGTCGGCCCGCGCAACGGCACGGCACCGTTTGCGCGGTCAGACCATTCGAATCTCGGCAGCCTGATCGCAACTCGAGGCGCAACCGTCGACGTCGCCGTGCGCGATCCTCGATCGCTGCTCGCCGAAGCGGGCATGCAGAGCGTCGACCTATGCAAGATGGACATCGAAGGCGGCGAGGGGCCGCTGCTCCTCGAGGGCGACGGAGCCTGGCTCAGCGACGTGCGCAGCATCATCGCCGAGCTTCACGAAACCGTCATCGATGCCGGCGCGGTCGTCGCGACGCTCGAGGCCGGCGGGCTTCGCTACTACCCCGCCGGCGCCGACGGGCGGAAGCTCGAGTTCTTCAGCGCCGACGATGCGCCAGGCAGCTCACGCCGCGCGGCCTGACCGGTCCCGGACCCGGCTCAGCAACCACCTGACGTCCGCTCGTCGGGGGACCAACAGCTCTGCGACGGACGTCTTGAACTCCCGCCGCGCCGCGCGGATCGTCCCGAAGAGGACAGCCGCGTACGCGGCGCAGCTGACGAGCGCCGCACCGGCCGCACCCAGCGGATCGAGCACGAGCGCGAGACCGACGATGGTGATGATCAAGCCAGCGAGCTGCGGACGGGCGCTGTCCTGGGGACGGCCGTGCCCCTGTAGCGCGGATCCCGCGACAGCGCTCACGCCCATAAAGACAGTGGCGACCGCGAGGATCGCGACGAGCGGGACCGCGCCCTTGAAATCGCTGCCGAACAGCAACGGCACGGCGAATGGAGCACTCGCCGTGAGGGCGGCGAGCGCCCCCGCCATGACGAGCACCGAGACCCGCACGATGCGGGGCACCGATTGGATGCCCTCCCGTGCCACCCGTGGGAGCAGTGCGGTCACGACGGCGCCAACGAAGCCCGAGGCGATGGCGACAAGCCCGGCCGCCACCGCGTATCGGCCGAGCTCCGCCGAGGTCACCACCGCGGCCATCACAGCCTGATCAAGCCGATGATTCGCGGTCGAGGAGACCGCGAGTATCCAGCTGCGGGCGCCGAAGCCGAGGGCCGGTCGAACGACTCGGCGGTCGAACCGCCAGCGCCCCGTGCCGCGCAGAACGGGCAGCGAGACGACGAGCGCTGTGACGCTCATGACGATCGTGGCCACCACCGCCGACGTCACGGTCAACCGACCAACGGCGGCCAGGCCCAGAATCACGAGGCCGCTGCCGGCGGCCCCGATCAGCTGCCAGCGGCGGATGATCTCGAAGCGCTGCGCGCCACGCGCGACGCCAAGCACCATCCAGCCGAAGACGAACAACGGCATGAGGAGCAGGCTCAGACGAACGAAGCGCTCGACCACCTCGCGCCCTTGGCCGAGCAGCTCGCCCAGCGGCCACGCGAGCAGGACCCCGAGCAGCGAGAAGCCAAGCGCGAGCGGGACCGCGGTGCCGAGGGTTCGTCCGGCGGCGGCGCCACGCGCACGTTCCCGCGTGACGAAGTCGGCGAGCCCGAAGTCGAGGATCAGCGGGGCCAGAACCAGCACGGTGATGATCGCCGCCAGCTCGCCGCGACCGTCCGGGCCCAGAACTCGAGCCTGCACCGGGCCGGTGACGAGGGCCAGTAGGACAAGCCCGCCGTTGACCCCGGTGAGGCGGGCGACCACACCGCCGAACGCATTGGCCTCCGTGCTCGTCTCGACCGTCGAGCTCACTGCGCGGACTGCCGCGAGCGCCGGCGACCCGGCCGGGAGCGGTGGGATTCGATCGCCGCTTCGAAGGCCCGCTCGTGCGCCTGGCACGAGCGCTCCCAGCCGAAGTCGGCCGCTCGAACGAGCCCGCGCTCACGCAGCTCGCGCCGGCGGGCTTCGTTGCAGAGCAGCTCCGACATCTCCCGGCCCAGCGCATCAGCCTCCACAACGGTCGCAAACCGACCGCTGCACGAGACGTAGTCGATCCCCGGGTTCGGCGTCGCGAGCACCGGAACACCGTGCGCCATCGCCTCGACGTAGGGCTGACCGAAGCCCTCGTACGTGCTGGGCAGACAGAACAGCCAGGCGCGCGCGTACAGCTCCGAAAGCTCGCGATCATCGGGGTTGACCACCCACCGCACGTGCTCGGACTCCTCACAGTGGTCGGAGACCATGAGCAGCTTCGCGTTCGGGTGCGCCCGCAAGGTCTCCGCTTCGAAGATATCGCGCAGCATGCGTCCCCGCTTGCGGCCTTCCCACGTGCCCACGAAGAGCACGGTCGGCTCGGGGAAACGCGGAAGGCTGGTGGGCAAATTGACCATCTCCGGAAATAACCCGCCGCCCTGAGGCAGGGTGCCGGCGAGCCGGTAGCCGCCCGGCATTCCCGCGCAGACGGTGTATGAGGCCGTGGCCAGGCGGCTCGCAAGAAGCTCGCCGGGAAACACCATCGCCTGCAGCGCCCTGTGTCGCAACCGGGTCGCGCTCTGAAACTCACGTAGCGCCGAGCCGTGGAAGGTCCTGACGGTCGGGATGACGCGGCGTACGTAGAACCAGTCGTCGCCGTGGATGTTTAGAACGTCAAGGGTCCGGTCGTCAAGCCGATTGAGAAGCATCGGGCCGAGACCGAACCGGCCGAGCTTGGACTCTACGATTCGCGGGCTGCCGACCCGGCGAAGCACGTAGCAGGCGTCCGGGGGCGCCGACCGCGCGAACGTGTGCAGCACGACGTCGTGGTCGCGGTGGGTGAGCGCGTTGGCGAGCCGGTGCACGAAGAGCTCCGCGCCACCGACCTTTCGGTCGGCTTGGGGCAGCGAACTGCTGAAGAGCCCGATGCGCACCCGGAACCGCTCAGCCGGCCGGGCTGCGCTGCGACTCGTCGGCGCGCCCGGAGCGTGTGGATGTGAACAGGAAGTTGTTTGCCTCGCGAAGATCGGACTCGATGCTCGTCGACTGACGAGCGCCATTGGCGTTCATCGTCTGGTAGGCGTAGCCCGCGTCGGTCATGAAGTCGAAGATGTCCTGGGGCTGATAGCCGTAGCGCGTCGTCCAGCGAGACTCGATCTCGAGCAGCACCGTGGGAGCGTGATCTTCAAGAGTCTTTCGCGCGCCGAGCAACACCTTGAGCTCCAGGCCTTCGACGTCCACCTTGATGAGATCGATCCTGGGCTCGCGCGCCAGGAGTCGGTCCAGGGTCGTCACCGCGATTCGCTCTTCGCCGACCCGGGCTGTGGTCTGGCGGACCAAAACGTGATTTGCCGACTGCGCATCGGTCGTCATCACAGCGTTCCCGGCCGCGTCGCCGATCGCCGAGTGCACGGTGGTGACGAAGTCGCCGGCGCCGTTGCGAGCGATGTTGGCCACCAACAGGGCAAACGTGGAACTGACCGGCTCGATGGCGATGACGCGAGCGCCGGTGGCCTTCGTCACCGGAATGGCGAACGCTCCGATGTTCGCACCGACATCCACCACTACGGACGAACGATCCAGTCGCTGACATACCGCGTCGAGCTCCGCGGACTCGTGTACGCCACCCGTTGCCGCCCCGAGTGCGGATCCCCAGATGCCCGGGTCAAACTGCCACTGAAGGCCCCGACCGTCGACGAACCACACACCGTCACGGTCGAAACACACGTCAGCAAGGGCCAACCGTTGGCGTAGGGCGAGCCCGACGTTGACCCACGACGCGATGGCGTAGTGCGGGTCGCCGCGTGCGATGTGTCGCCGGACCCACCGCTTGTAGAAGGCGAAAATCCCTGGAAATCGGCGTCTCAGCACGGTGCGTAGTGCTCGGAGCTGCACCGCAGCGTTCTAGCACAGGTCGCCGGCGCCGCTGCGAGCACGAGGTCGCGTGGCTCGGGCGCGAGGTGCGCTGGGCCGCTGACGGGGCTCAGGACGGCCGCGGTGGGGCGGCGAGTTCGCGGGAGGCTGGCGAGGCACCGTGATGAGCCAATAGCTCAGCACCCCCGCCACAAGCCACAGGTACGGCCCGAATGGCACCGAGACGGTCGTCGGTCCGGCAAACCCGGAGATCGCCAAGCTGAACAGCGGAGCCGCCAGCGCAGCCAGATAGAGCCGCATCGCCGGATCTACGACGCGGCGTATTCGCGTGACCGCAAGCCACAACAGCCTGATGATGAGCGCCAGCATGATCGCCAACCCCGCCAGTCCGGTCTCGAGCACGAGAAAGTTCCACAGCGTCTCGCCGTTCAGGCCGGTGATGTTGGGACGGCCGGTGATCGAGGCGGCGGCGCCCAAGGTGCCCACTCCGACCCCGAGCGGATACTCGAGAGCGTAGGTGCCAAACAGCCTGACGCTGCTGCCCCGCTCCTGTGAGAACGTCGTCACCACGTTGTCCGGGGTCACGCTCTGCGCCCGGTTCTTCGCCGGGTTGTCCGGGCCCAGTTGCACGAACACGCCGTACAGCAGGACTGACGCCACCGCGAGGCCGGCAATCGCGCGAAACGCGTTCTTCGACACGGCGGCCATGATCCCGAATGCGAGCGCGGACAGAAACACCGCGACCGTTGCGGCCCGGCTGCCCGACGTGACGACGGCCAGCGCTATGCCGATCGCCAGCGGACCCAAGATGAGCGGCCGGCGCGTCGACTTGTTGATCATCAGCACGAGCAGACCGGGCAGTGCGAGCGCCGCCATCGCGGCCGCGCCGCCCACCTCGGACCCCAGCCCGAAGGGGCGTACCACCGGGTTGCCGCTCGCGTCGAACCCGACACGACCGGCTCCCTCCAGGGCACCGGCTCCGTAGATACGGTCGCGATATCCCGGCCCCCACTGGGCGAGTTGCTCAGGAGTCAGCCAGGACTGAAGCAGCGCAACGACACCGCCCGCCGCTGCGCAAATGACGAGGATGAACACGAGGATGCGAACCTGCGACTCGCGCCTGACAAACGCGTACCCAAGGAAGAACAGCGGGACGAACTCCAGGTGCGACCGCACTCCGGCCAATCCCTGGAGCATGCCGGGCCCGCTCGGGTTGAAGAGCTCCACGAGAACAACTGCGGCGAACGCGAGCACCAGGCCCGCGAGCGGGGGCAGGGGCAACGAGTGCCGTGAGTACACGGTTCGCAGCAGGGCACCGGCGGCGATCGCGACGATCAGGACATCGCGACCCAGGGACAGGGCTTGGCTCCCGATCCGAAGTTTGAGATAGCCATCCAGGAGGCCCAGATAGAGCGCGAGCACCGCCAGCGAACGGTCCACGCGACGATGGGTGAAGCACCACGCCACGAGCAGGCAGAAGGCGACTGCGATGACGAGGGCGGGACCGAGACCGATTCCCTCGTTCACAACCGACCGCCGACCACATCTCGATACACGGTCTGCACCTGCTTGGCGATCACGTCCGGATGGTAAGCGGCGACCGCGTCGCGCCCGCCGGTCGCCAGTCGTGCCCGCAACTCCGGGTCCTGCCCCAGCTCGCTTATCGCGTGAGCGAGAGCAGTCTCGTCGCCCACCGGATACAGCAGGCCGTTCTCGCGAGGGTCGATGACCTCGCGTGGCCCGCCCGCGTCAGCCGCGATGACCGGCACCCCCGCCGCCATCCCCTCCAGCACGACCTGGCCGAACGGCTCGGGCACGTGCGACGCGTGTACGAGGATGTCCAAGCGGGCCAGCTCGGGCCAGATGTCGCTGCGGAAGCCACGAAACGCGACTCGGTCGCCGAGGCCGAGCTCGGCCACGAGCGCGTGCAACCGATGCTCGTATGCCTGCTCGCCGAAGAGCGGGGCGCCGATGAGTACGCAGAGCTCCTCGCCGTGCGGGAAGGCGCGCGCGAACGCCCGCAGGAAGAGGTCCTGGCCCTTCCACGGCGTGAAACGGCCGATCATCCCGACGGTCAGCGGCCGCGGCGCGGGCGCGGCCCCGGCCGCCGGTGCCAGGATCGCCTCCGATACGACCACCGGCTGCGCCCGGGCGCTCAGCGTCGACGCGGTTTCCCGCGAGTTGGCGATCACCGCCGCCGGCAGCCGACCGATCATCGCGCGCACCCCGCGCACGGCCACGGCCGGCAGGTAGTCGCCCGCGATCCGGTCGCGCACGTGCCAGACGACCGGCACCCCGGCCATGCGACCCGCGAGCGACCCATAGACGCCCGCCTTGAGCGAGTTAGCGTGCACGAGGTCGGGCCTCAGGCGGCGCAGATGCAGCGTCAGGCGCACGACGTACACGATCGTCGCGAGCAGCGCCACGAACGGCACGGTACGCGCCGTGAGAGCGTCCTTGCGCAAGCCGCGCGCCCGCTCGCGGAGCACCATGACCTCGACCGAGATGCCAGCTTGCACGAGCTCGTCGGCGAACGGCCCGTCCTCGGCGAGGATGACATGGGCGTCGATGTCGAGATGCGGCACGACCCGCAGCAGCGCGATCTCGCCGCCGGAAAGCTGCGCGACGTGGTCGAGGTAGACAACCCGTATCCGTCGCGGTGCGGCCGCAGATCCCGCCAGCGCCTCGCGCTGCACGGCGCGGTTGCGATCGGCGATCACGGGCCACGCGTAGCGCTCGGCGAAGGATCGCGTGGCCGCCCGGCTGGGAAGATCACCGTCCGCCGCCCGCACGATCCGCGCCGCGAGCGCGGGGGCATCTCCCGCCGGGACGACGAGGCTCCGATCGAGCCCGGCCACGGCCTCTGGCAGCCCGCCGCATCGGCTCACGATCGTCGGCGTTCCGCACGCGGCCGCCTCGATGACGACGAGGCCGAAGCCCTCGAACGAGCGGGTCGGAACGATCCCGACATCGGCAGCGCGGTAGAGATCGACGAGCGCGTCGTCGTCGATGCGCCCGAGCAGCCGCACGCTGCCCTGCAGGCCCGCCTGGGCCACGCGCTCCTCGAGCTCGGCGCGCAGCGGACCCTCACCGGCGACGAGCAGCTGCGCGCCCGGCGGGAGTTGAGTGAGCGCCTGCGCCCATGCGTCGATCTGCGTGTCCAAGCCCATCCGCGGCACGAGCCGCCGCACGCAGACCGTGAGAAACGCTGGGGCGCCGAGCCCGAGCCGGAGCCGCGCGCGCTCACGATCGCCGGGGGTGAAGCGGTCCAGATCGACACCAGGCGGCTCGACACGCACCCGCCATGGCAGGACGCCGTAGCGTTCGACGACGAGGCGCCGGAAGGCCGAGCTGAGCACGATGACCCGCTCCGCGCGGTGATAGACGGCGCGCTCCAGCCCCCGCCGCAGCGCTGCGCGCAGCCGCGAACCGTCGCCCAGCGCGACGTTCTCCTGTGCCCATGGGCCCTGAAAGTGGACGACGGCCGGCAGCGCCCTCAGGCGCCGCGAGAGCAGCAAGGGAACCGCCGCGTACAACGCGAAGTGCGCGTCGACGGACGCGGCGCCGTTGGCGGCTCGTCGGGCGGCCGCGGCGAACGCGCACAGCCGCGTCGGCAGCGGTGCGTCGTGGCGCGACGCGACCAGGACACGATCTGGAGCATCACCCGCAGGCCCGACGACGACCGCACTGGCCTCGGGCTGGTGCTCGAGCAGATCGCGGAAGTAGCGATCAAGGCCACCGACATCGTCGGGAAACCAGCCTTTGCCAAGCATGAGGACGCGCGGATGCATACCGCCGGATGTTCGCGCGTCGTCTAGCACCCGGGGCAGACTACGAGCGGCGCGCCGCGATCGCGTCCGCGAGCACCGACCCCAGGCGCCGACGGAAGGTTTCCCGCGAGAAGCGCTGTGCGGTCTGCGCGATCCGCGCGGGGGTCGAGCCGATCTCGGCGCACGCGTCCAGCGCATCGAGCAGCGCACGCGGCGACTGCTCTCGGAAGAAGACCCCGCCAATCCCTTCCTCGATCGTCTCCAGCGCGCCGCCGGCGGCGAACGCCACGACGGGCTTGCCAGCGGCGTTCGCCTCGACCGGCGTGATGCCGAAGTCCTCGGTGCCGGGGAGACAAAACGCGCTGCAGCGCTCGAAGAGCTCCGTGATGTCGGCGTCCGGCAGGCGGCCGAGAAAACGCACGGTCGGACCCGCCCGGCGACGCAGGTCCGCCAGCGCCGGCCCGGTTCCAACGACATCGAGGCCGAGACCGGC
>Ga0190275_10001006_pt1 | contig 21893 bp, 40 predicted proteins | sample Popmic550T_FD_133745 | JGI IMG/M metagenome (GOLD analysis project Ga0190275, IMG submission 133745) | Populus adjacent soil microbial communities from riparian zone of Yellowstone River, Montana, USA - 550 T | ecosystem: Environmental > Terrestrial > Soil > Riparian zone > Trees stand | place...
AGGCAGCAAACCAGGTGACACGGTTTTGGATCCGTTCAATGGTTCCGGCACCACTGGCGCGGTCGCTCTCAAGCATGGGCGCAAGTACATCGGCTGCGAACTCAACCCTGAGTACATCGAATTGGCCCACAAGCGTATCCAGCAAAGCCAGCCCATGCTCTTCGCGCTGACGGCGTGACGGTTGCGCCTTAGTGCGTGACGGTGAACAGGTCGTTGAGGGTGACGGGCATACCTTCGGAGGCGAAGAAGTCGAGTAGCGCGGCCATCGTCTTGAACTGGACACCTTGAGGCGTGCCACTGACAAGCACCTCGACCGTGTGACGGTGGACGCCACTTTTAGCCGCGATGGACTGCAAGGGATAGGGACGCCCGGTATTCGCTTCAAGTTGAGCAATGAGCCTGAATAAATTTGATTCCACTTTTGTCATGCTCCTAAGCATATCAGCGGCTTATGTCGCTGGCAAAACAATTGACTTCATGTACAGACTAGTGTACAATACAATGGACTTGAAGTATAGACTTCTGTCATTATCTTAACATGCTGCACTAGTGACTGTCAACAGAAGGGGACGGGAAAATCATGCAGAATAGCAAAATTGAATGGACGCATCACACATATAATCCGTGGTGGGGATGTGTCAAGGTATCGCCAGGATGCGAGCATTGTTATGCGGAATCATTTTCCAAGCGCACAGGTCACAACATTTGGGGGCCAGCCAAGACGACCACGCGCCGCACATTCGGTGATAGGCACTGGAATGAGCCTATCAAGTGGAACGCCCAAGCAAAGGCCACAGGGGAACGCCAGCGCGTCTTTTGCGCTTCGATGGCTGATGTTTTTGAAGATCATCCTGCGGTTGTGGATGAGCGCCGCCGTCTACTTGACCTAATCGTCAATACGCCCTGGTTGACGTGGCTGCTACTTACCAAGCGCCCTGAGAACGTCAACGACATGATCGAGCAAGCCACTGGCTTCAGTGACTCTGATATGTGGTTTCACGCGGTAGGCGACAGGGTATGGGTGGGTACGTCAGTGGAAGATCAGCAGCGCGCAGACGAGCGCATACCTCACTTAATGCAAGTACCCGCCAAGGTTCGCTTCCTATCCTGTGAGCCACTACTGGGGCCAGTGGATTTAGCCCATGTTGGTACAGAGGATTGGGATGTGTTGGCGGGCTGGAAAGCCAAAGCGAGCAATGAGCGAGGCTGGGCCAATACGCCTTTGATTCATTGGGTGATTGTCGGTGGCGAGTCCGGGCATAGCGCGCGAATCATGCACCCTGATTGGGCAAAAGCAATACGCGACCACTGCGAACGTACAGAAACCGCTTTCCACTTTAAGCAGTGGGGCGAGTACATAGCACGCTTCCAACTCACGCAGACAGAATTGGCGAACTTGCCAGATACGGTATATGCCAACGCCAAACCGATAGACGGCGATCAGGTCTACCGCGTTGGTAAGCACGCCGCTGGTCGCTTGTTGGATGGCCGCGAGTGGAATGAGTACCCAGCAACAAGCGTGAAGGTGGCATAGCATGACATCAGGCAGCGGCGTTCAGGTTGACGACGGCGAGTTTACGCGCCTCCACAACACCATCTTAGACAAGTTGGCATTGGCTAGGCTTGCCGCGTCAGAATACCGTTGCCTGATGTTCTTATTCCGCATGACCTACGGTTGGCAGAAGAAAGAGGACGTGATCAGTCTGTCGCAATGGTGCAAAGGCACAGGCATAGACACAGATAAGCGCCACAACGCACTCAGAACGCTTAACGGATTGGTCGCCAAGCGCGTCATTTACTGCAAATCCAACGGCAATAACCGTGCCGCAACATGGGGCTTTAACAAGCATTTTGACCAATGGGACGCCTCACTTTTTGTCGAAACTGTTATCGACTCAGATAACAGTTTCGACGCAGAAAACAACACATCTGTTATCACGCCACATAACACAAGTGTTATCAGCCCAGATAACAGCACTGTTATCAAACCGCATAACACATCTGTTATCACCGGTGATAACCACAAAAGAAATAGAAAGAAAGAATTAAAGAAAGTTAAAGAAAAACCGCGTGCGAAGTCTCGCAGCGGTGCCGCTCACCCGATGACGCAGCCGATCATGGATGCCTACTTGGAAGCGTTGGGCTATCAACCCGGCAATTATGGGCAAGAGGTTGCGGCAGCTAAGACTTTAGCCAAGCAAGGCAGAGAGCCAGTAGACATTACCGCAGCCTACGCCTTGTTGAAGGCTCAACCGTTTTGGCAGAGCAAGCACTTATCCCTACAGACACTCGTTAAAGAAATTCCCGCCTTGAAGCAAGCGCACCTCAATGGCGTGCCACAGGCGCGCGCCCCAACCAACGGCAATGGGCACATGAGTAAGGGCGAAAAGCAGCAAGCCGAGGTAGACCGTGCATTTGCGATTCTGGAAGGACATCACCCATGAACACAAAAACGATTATCAACAAACTATTTGCCACGTTTCCAAATGGCAACGCGGTCGCTGCAACGGTGCTTGTCTACGTCGAACGCCTCTCATCCATTCCAGAGCGCGAGCTAGAGGTGATTGTTAACCAGTGCATAGACGAATCTGAGTTTTTACCGACCATCGCCAAAATCAAAGAGATGCACCGCAGACTTTACGCTGGCGCATCGCCTGACAAGGCTGGTCAAGGGTGGTTGTCTGTGCAGAACGCGTTGCGTGACCCCGCTACTTACTCGCCTACTCCAGAAGGGCCAATGCCAAAATTCAAAGATGCTCTAGTAGGCAAGGCGGTGCAAGCACTTGGCTGGTACAACTTGCGCGTGAGCGAGAATCCGCGTACAGACCAAGCGCAATTTGAGCGTCTTTACAAGATGTTTGCTGAACAAGAGGCGGGAGAGCAACGGTTGTCGCCTGAGTTTAGGCAATTGCGCGACGACAACAAACGAGCCGTCGAAGAATTGGCGCAAAGGCAAATCGCGGATAGTCACCAGGAGGTGAACGGCAATGGCATCGTTAAACGAGTTTAAGCTAACCGGCCCTGATTGGGCGCGTGGCTGCGAAGCGTGTGCCTTTGGCATCGTTGCTGCCCCTGACATTGTTCCCGCCCTGCCCATGCACGAAAGCCGCGCGGTGCAAGCGCACGAGGAGATGATTCTGTTCTGCGACTGTAAGGCAGGATTCCTCTACAGGCAGCATCTTCGCAAGGTTTACGCCAAGTTGAGCATGGAACAAGTACGCACCATCCTCGCATGGGTGAACGCCGCCACCGTGCCTACCGTCCACTTTGCCGAAAGCGAGCCAGCATGAACGCTCACGCGTTGTTCGAGATGCCCGCGGCACAGCCTGCCCATCCCGCGAAGTACACGCAAGCATTGTTGGTGACGATGGCAAGGATGCTGCAAGGACGCAAGCGTATACTTGACCCGTTTGGCGGGCAGGGTGGCATTTTCCAACTCGAAAACTGGTTGCCCGCTGCCACGTTTGATGCCGTGGAAATTGAGCCTGAATGGTGCGCCAAGCATCCCAGAACAACGCTAGGCAACGCGCTTTGCCTGCCCTGGGCTGATAACACCTTTGACGCCATTTGCACATCGCCTGCTTACGGGAATCGCATGGCTGACCATTTCGTGACAGCCAATCCCGACCGCGTTGCCAAGTCCTATCGTGACTTCCTCGGACGTGACCTAAATGCGGATAACGCAGGTCGGTTGCAGTGGGGGCCAAAGTACCGAGATTTCCACCAGCGTACATGGGTAGAGGCGCGGCGGGTACTTCAACCGGCCGGGGCGTTTGTCCTCAACATCAAAGACCACATTCGAGCGGGCAAAGTCATGGGCGTAACTGATTGGCATATTGGCTGCTTGGAAGGGCTTGGCTTTCGCCTTATGGAGCATAAGCACATAGAGACACCATCGCATCGTTTTGGGGCTAACAGTGAGGCGCGTATGCCGTATGAGTCGGTCATCCTGTTCCGACTAGACAGCAAGCCCGCCGCAGCCGCAGGGCAGGAGCGCGCATGAGCATCCAACCCGCGGTGCAAGTAGGGGCACTACCAGGAACCCACAGGGTAATTTTGCCATTCCCGCCGTCAGCAAACAACTACTGGCGACATAACCGGGGACGCACGCACCGCACCCACGAAGCCGATGCCTACAAAAAGCATGTTGGATTGCTCTGCATGGCCTTTGATGTAAGGCCGCTTGATGGGCTTTTGTGTGTCTCATTTACCTTTTATCGACCTGCAAAGCGAGGCGACCTAGACAACATGCTCAAGGTGACAATTGACTCGCTGATTGGCTGGGCGTACCAAGATGACAAGCAGATTGTGGAATTGCACGCCAAACGCTATGAGGACAAAGGCGATCCCCGCGTGGAAATCGTGATAACGGAAACCGCATGAGAAAGCTACCCGATTGCCCAAGATGCCAGGAAGATGAGCTGTGGCGCGTTCCAGGCAAAGAGTTGCAGGTCAAGTGCTATTTGTGCGGGTGGGATAGTGGCGTTATTGCCGCGACTGATTGGGCGGATAACGTTGACGCGCTGATTGCGAAGGCGGTGAGCGAAGGCAAGGTGAAGTTGTGACCCAATTCCATCACAGCCACAACGCCGAGCGTCCTGCCGTCGTTGCTTGCGTCAAGCAGGGCGAACTCGTATTCGGCAAAGTGCTTTTCTGCAAGGACTTCGTGAGTTGCCCCGACACCGCCATTGCCAGCCTGCTGCGTGGCGACACTATCCGCTTGCAGCAATATGCGCCGCTCTTTAACGTGGTGCAACGAACCGTAGAGGCTGCGCTAGACAAAGCGCATTTGCAAGTGCAACAGGAGGCTAAAGTGCAAAAGACAAAGCCGCAGCGCAAAGTGCGTAAGGTGCGCCAGTCTAACCAGGATAGCGTGTTGGCATTTGTGCAACGCTTTTGGCAGGAGCGCGGTTACTCGCCCACAATGCGTGAAATAGCGGACGCTTGCGGTATCAATAGCACGTCGGTGATAGCCTACACGCTGGACACACTTGAGGCGCGCGGCTTACTCAAGCGACAGTTGTCCATAAGCCGCAGCATTGTGCTAACGAAGTAAGTCGAGGCGATATGATTCAGCTATCTCGCGTTCAGTGGCACATGCTGACTTTTATCCAGCATTACACCGAAGTGCATCAGGTGTCGCCTGACCCCGTGGAAATAAATCAGGGCGTGGGCGTGCATAGCATTCACATTGTCAGGCGTGAACTCAGAACCTTAGAGGCGCTTGGGCTATTGAGCAGGCCAAAAAACGACATTCGGATTATCGTGCTACACAAACAGCCAATAGGATTTGTGCCATGACCGCCACCATCCTCGCGGGCGTCCTGTGCGGGTGCGCTGGCCTCATCCTCGGCACCTGTGCGGGCATGTCGTGGCAGTGGCGGCGCGACAGGAAGCGCATACCGCCCGACACCGTGGCGCTCATCTACAAGCGAGAGCCAACGCCGGATGAGGTGGCTTACGCAAAGGAGTTGGAGGCAACGTTTAGGGGCGCGGGGGATAGGGGGAGCGGGTGAGTGAGATTGAAGCGAAAGCCCATTCAAGTTAACGGCATGGATAACCGACGCGACTGGAACGCTCACCAGCGTGGTGGGTGGGTAACGCTATGGCTTTGGCAAGGTTCCAAGATGAGCAATAAGGACATTGCTCGACTCACTGGTATGACGCCCCAGGGCGCGGGCAAGATGATGGCAATCTTGTCTGCCGCTTTGCCAATTGTGCATATTGACGGTGAGTGGCAGTGGATTGAGAAAGATGGCAAATAGAGAAACCAGCAGTTTCATTTAGCCTGTTACCCTAGTGGTGACAGGCTTTTTTGATTGGTTACAAGAGTCGAAAGAACGCATGGCAGAAGCCGCAGGCCCACGACCAGTGGTTGACCCTACCCAGAACGTCAAAGACCTCGTTGAAGAGGTGGTCATCCGGCTCGACCTGCTACGTGAAGCCGAAGGGCGTCTGCACACAGAGTTGCGGGAAGCGGACAGACGCTATGTGGATGCAGAGTTGCGGCACGTTAGCGAGAAGGCGGAATTGCGCGCAGCCTACGCCGAAAAGTTGGAGATCGCAGAAGCTAAACGCATCGATGCCATCCGCAGCGTTGATGTTAACGCCGTCGCCATCGCCAACGAACGCGCAACGGCAGCGGCGACCGTGCTGGCGAATCAAGTAACGCAATCGGCTGAGACGTTGCGTACCCTAGTGGCACAAACGGCGGCTAATAACAAGCAGCAACTAGACCAGACCACCGCCCAGCTATCCGACCGCCTATCGTCACTGGAGAAATTACAGTATGAGGGCAAAGGTCTAAGCGGAACGATTCCACCCTCCGTGGTGGAACAGTTGGCGCAATTGCAGGAAAGTCGCTACCGCAACGAAGGCAGAAGTGGCCTAAGCGCGCCGCTGTTGGCTACTGTTGTCGGTATCGTCGCCGCGGCGATTAGTGCAGCGATTGTAGGGTTTCTGACGTAGGCAACATCGCCGTCTTTGATTGTCGTTACGAGGCCAGGACTTGAAGCGTGGATAGCTTAGATACCTTTTTGACCCTCGTGGAACGGTATGGAGTGTCATTCGCCTTTGCTGTTTATTGCGCCGTGGAAGTGCGTATCATGCGCGTGCAGATGCTCAAGGTAGAGGCTGCTTACAGCAAGCGCCTAGAGGCATTGAACGATAAGCTAATGGAGCGACTAGATGCCAACACCGACGCCAGCCGCGGTCTACGTGACCAGATTCACGAACTCAAGAATGTAATCCAGCGCGGTATCTTCGACATGGGGCGCGAACGTCAAAAGGGGAACAATGGCGATGATTGACGACAGCCACGACGAATGGACAAAAGCGGAGATTAAGACGCATTTCCGTCACCAGGCTGAACGCTTCCTTGCCATCTGCCTCCTGTTTCTTGTGCTTGCCTATGCTGTTCACGTCGCGCTAGATACTGTGCCGCCAAGCGATGAACGTTTAATCGAATTGTGCCGGATGATGGGGGATTAGATGCCAAAAGTATTACAAAGTAGGAAACTTGTCGCGGCGATTGTGGGCCTTGTTTTAATGATTGTCGCTGCTATCAGTAACCGCCAAGCAATAGACCCTAACACGCTCGTTAACGCAATCATGGTGGTGGTCAGTGCCTACATGGGCGCGGTTGCGCTAGAGGATGGCATGACGCAGCGCAATGCCAATAAGACCACCGTCACCACACCCGGCACTAGCGACGTGACCGTATCGCAAGCGCCGGAAGCGACGCAGCCGCCGCAGCCGATGATTGGACGAATGGGGTAACTATGGAACCTATCAGCTTTCTTATTTGGGTCATCGTTCTGGCGCTTGTGGTCTATCTGCTCTTTTGGGTGCTTTCGCAGATTGCCATGCCGCAACCAGTGCGAACCGTCATCGTCGTTGTTGTCGCTCTGGTGATTCTCGTTTACCTGTTGCAGCGAACGGGACTGCTTGCGGGCTTATGACCATCCATCGCGCCCGTCCCACGCTTGACCGCGCCATAGCCGAGCTTGCGCGCGTGAGAGAGCGTGCTTTTTTGTGCGGAAGGAAAGTATGACACACGCACTAGGTTGTTATTACGCCCCAGAACATGCGCGGCAGAGCGACAGGGATTTTATTTCTAAACTTCAACCGCCTGTCATTCGCTTGCTAGACCCCGATGTGCAGCAAATAGCCGACATGCACGCGCTTGCACCCAACGCCATCATTGCCCCAAGAACCTGGGTGATTGACGACAACAGCGGCGCGGCGGTGCGTAACCTGATGGCTGACCCTATTAAGACGGGGCAAGACCATGCTTGGCAGTATGGCGGGCAGTTGGATCGGTGGCAAGATGAAGCGCGGCAACGCGGGCTAACATTGCCACCAACAGAGCGCATCTACTTCAACGCCGCCAATGAGCCTAACCAGGGTGGCGCGCCTGACAAGATTGCCGCTTACAATGTGGCTTTCTTGGATGCTTGTACCGGGCTTGGCATCCGCGCTTCTGCCCTTTGTCTTGGTGTTGGCTGGCCCGACAACACTGGCCCTGATACGCCCGTCAACTGGAAGCCCTACGCTGATGCTGGCCTGGTGGAAGCCATCAAGCGCGGCAACCATTGGCTAGAACTGCATGAGTACAATTACAAGACAGGCCCGCAGGATGGTTGGCGTTGGCTTGCTGGTCGTCACCTACAATGCCCCTTCGACGTGCCTATTTTACTGGGTGAGATTGGGGTAGACAATTACGTAGACAAGCCGCGTTGGGACAAGGAAGGCGGCAATCGTGGCTGGCAAGGCAATATAAGCGCTGACCAATATGCCGAGATGATTGAGTACCATATTACGCGCTCAGATACGCGCGTCGTGGCTGCGCTCATTTTCATCACGGACTTCCGCAATAGAGAGTGGCAATCGTTCGACACCGACCCCGCCCACGGCGCATTATTGGCACGCAAAGACAACATGACACCAAAGGCAAAGCCTACCACGCCCACACAGCCGACGCCCACACCGCCCGCGACCTCTACCCCCGCGTACATCCTAGCCAAAGCTGGAGCGAATTTACGCACCGCCCCAATCTCCGGCGCAATCATCACTGCCGTGCCATATTCCGAGCAAATACGCATCATCGGCGTCATGGACACAAGCGGCTGGTTACATGTGCGCTGGCGTGATACAGAGGGCTACATGGCATCGCAGCTTGTCGGACTCGTTGCGCCTGAGCCTTTGCAGCCTGAGCCTGACAAGCCAGTGGAGCCGCCTGATAAGCCGCAGCCTATGCCAACGGGTATCTTGGATCCGCGTGTGTTACAGGCCATCCTCAACATTGAATCGGGTGGACGCACGCATGGCGAGAATGGCAAGCCCATCATTCGCTTTGAAGCGCATGTATTTGAGGATAGAGCGGGCCATACAGGACATTTCCGCTACAACGAACTAAGGCCGTGGACAGACCAGCAGTGGCGTTCTGGCGATATTGCACCGTGGCGCAACGTCCACACGGGACAGCAGGCTGATGAGTATGCTGCGTTTGAGTTTGCCAAAAGCATTAACCCTGAAGCTGCCCACCAAGCTATCAGCGTGGGCGCGGGGCAAATACTCGGTATCAACCACGCGCGTATTGGCTATCCAAGTGCAATCGCAATGTACAAGGCGTTTCAGAGCGCACCTGTGCAGACCATTGGCTTTATTAACTTCTTCCTGAGTGACGCTAAGTTGATGGAAGCTATACGCAACAAAGACTGGCGCGAGATAGCGCGTCGATACAATGGTTCTGGCGCGGTGGACACCTACGCACCTTTGTTGGAAAAGGCATATAAGGAGCTTGGTTAATGCGCCTCTTCGCCCTACTCACCCTCTTCGTCCTGTGGGTACACCTCATGCTAGAGAGCGAGTATGAGCATTGGCTGGTGATGCGCGGCGACTTCGAGATGATCGGCGCAATGTGGAATTGGGGGGACGAATGAGCTATGACCCGCTCGTCCATAACTACGTTAAGGGCAAGATGATTGGTGGGTGCTTGGGACTTGTACTAGGTGTCTGTCTGATTGTGATTAGCTCTTGCCTCTCAGCCTGTCAACCCGTTCGCCCTGTGCCGCCAGTGGATATTCGCCCGCGCATGGTGCCGCCTGTGCATCTATTCATCCCAACGCCAACGCCACAGGCTACGTACAAGTGCCACCGCTGGCGTGCGCGTGCGTGCGAGACGATCTTGAGAGTGGGTGAGATGTGATGAGCGCCATCGTAGCAGCGGGCGTGGGGTAGGGTAGGGGGTAGTAATGGCAGCTGAAGGTTTCCGCAAAGCTTCCACTTTCAAGTGGAGTAAAAAACATGAATTGGCGGCTATTGCCCTTGCAGAAGGAAGAACTCAGCAAGAGGTAGCGGAAATTGCTGAAGTAACAGACAGAACTATTCGTAATTGGTTGGATGAGCCTGAGTTTTCCGAAGAGGTAGATCGCCTCACATTCCTAACGGGAGTCGCGCACAAGGCCGAACGACTGCGATTAGCGAAACGCGTTGTTAGGCAATTGGGCATTACGACAGAGAAAGACTTGCTGGATTGGCTGAAGTACATGCAGGGCGAAACAGATGGTATCAAACTGGACTTTACCGAACTCCTTGCCGCCGTCGCTAAGGATGGTGACAAGGTGGCCTCAAGCTGACCAGCAGCAGTTCTTGGAAAGCAGGAAGGTCGAAACAATTGAAGCGACGGTTGATGCCGCGCTCTTTGACCTGCACGAAGCACAACGCCAGGTAGCGTTAGAGTCGCGCAGATTTAACGTTCTTAATTGCGGAAGAAGGTTCGGGAAAACTTTATTTGGCCTGAACCGCGCCAAGCAAACGCTGCGTCAAGGTAAACCCGTAGGCTGGTTTGCGCCCACCTATAAACTCATGCTCGAAGTGTGGGCAGATGCCAAGCGCGCGTTGGCTGATGAAATTCTAACCGCCAACAAAACAGAGATGCGTCTGGAATTGCACAATGGCGGCATCTTCGATATGTGGACGCTCGACAACGAGGATGCAGGGCGCGGGCGCAAGTATGCGCGTGTCATCATCGACGAGGCGGCAATGGTCAAGGGGCTGATGGGTGCGTGGCAATCCAGTATTCGCCCAACGCTGACCGACCTCAAGGGTGATGCGTGGTTCTTGTCCACACCAAAAGGCCGCAACGCTTTTTGGCACATGTACCAATGGGGCATCGACCCAGAGCGAACAGATTGGGCAGCATGGCAAATGCCGACTGTCGCCAATCCCTACATTGACCCAAGCGAGATTGAGGCGGCGCGTCAAGAGTTGCCCGAACTGACATTTGAGCAAGAATACCTAGCGGTATTCCTGGAGTCAGAGGGGGCGGTCTTTCGCAACATTGGGGCTTGCATCCATGCGCCGGAAGCAACGCCAGATGACCATGTGGGGCATACGATAGTAGCGGGTGTGGATTGGGCCAAGCAGCGCGACTTTACAACCTTCTCCTTTGGCTGCATCAACTGTCGCTGCGAGGTGGCACGCGACCGCTTCAACAAGATTGACTACATCTTCCAGCGCGGACGCTTGCAAGTGCTATGTGATTTGTGGAAACCAAAAGCGATACTCAGCGAAATCAACAGCATTGGCACGCCTGTCTTTGAAGAGTTGGAGCGTGCCAGATTGCCCGTGATAGCTTTTGAGACAACGGCATCGAGCAAGCCGCCGCTGATCGAAAACTTAGCACTGGCGTTAGAGCGCGCAGAATGGCAATTTCAGAATGACCCAACATGGACTGCGGAACTTGAAGGCTACGAGCGCAAGGTTAGCCCCGTGACGGGCCGTAGCAGCTATAGCGCGCCGGAGGATGGGCATGACGACACCGTAATGGCGCGTGCGCTGATGGTGTGGCAGGCAACCAATATGCCACAGGCTATGCTACAAATCGCACCCAAAGCCGTGACGCTCTTCACCAGTCGCGAACAGGAACGACAGCGCGGCAATGACCGCAGGGGGTTACATGGCAGCAGGACGTAACGCCTCACTCACCAAGATGCCCGCACCAATGATGCATGGCAACGAGGGTGAATGGATTGCTGCTGTTTGTCCTGCCTGTGGCAAATATCCAGGCGGCGAGGGTCAACGAGTTTGTCAATGGTGCGACCGATTTATTGAGGCTTACGGACGTTGGAGCAAACCCCAAAACAAAAAATGGTGGCATATATTCTAAGCATAGGTGACTAAATGGCTCCACGTAAACAACGAAGACGCCAACGACATACCCCCCAGGCTAACGAGCGCGTTGCGGAGATCATCGGGCGCAATGCCTATGGCGCAATGCAGGCGTCTATCTACCGTAGCCGCGCCAGCATGAGCGTAGACCAGACCGTACCCGACTACGAGTTCTACGATAATCTGCGCCGCGGCAAATTGGCAGGTTACAAGCTGGGGGCTATCTTCGCGCCCCGTATTGAGCGCGTGCTGGCAGCCTGGGTCTTTGGCGAGGGTGTCAATGTCACGCTTAACAAGGACGTGGCTGAACAATACCCCGATGAGGCCGTACAGTACACCAACGAGCAACTCAAGAACTTCGTCGGTGGCTTGCTGGATAGTGGGCAGGACAATGAGGGTGACAATCCCGACTTTGACGACCAAAGCGGCGCGCAACTACTCAGCATCTTTAAGGACGCTTGCGGCTTGGGCGACCAGTACGTTGTCATCAACGCCGATGGCTCTATCAGCGTGCCAAGCGTGGATACCGTCGAAGTGGTGCGCGACGAGCTAGATTACCGCCTGGTGTTGGCGGTACGGATTATCACCCACCTGCCCAAAGTCGTCATCACCGACGAGTACCGCGCCGATGGGCGTACCGTGACCTACAAGATGAGTGGCGTGGATACACCGCGCGTGGAAACTTACGCCAACCTGATTGGGCGCATCCAGGTTGTACACGTCGCCTATGGGCGCAGCGGCAACGAGACCAACGGGCATAGCATCCACGAATGGCTACTCAAGCTCTACGACCAGTATGACGACACGCTGCACAAGATGTTGGATGGTGCCAAGTTGCTAGGTAATCCCCTGCTTGCCTTTACAGGCTTAGAGGACTTGACCGCTGTGGTTGACGCCAACAAGCCTATGCAGATGGAAACCTACGCTGACTTAGACGGCAATCAGGTTAACCGTCCCCAACTCAACATCGACCGCAACAGTATCCTGCTGATTGGCAAGGGGGGCGATGCCAAGTTTGTGGCGCCGCCGGTGGGCTTCACCGAGGACACCAAGACCGCGCTCAAGACGCTCTTCCTGCTGCTACTCGACTACACGGGCATCCCTGAATCGATTTGGGGCAATGAGCTATCCAGCGCGCGCGCATCGTCCGAAACACAGATGTCGCAGTTCGTGAAAGAGCTACGTGGCTGGCAGAACGACAATGGCGGCTGGGTGGTGCGTCTGTGCAAGATTTGGTTGCAGTATCGTGCGCTGACCGACCCACAGCTTATCGTGGACAAACTCACGGCTGAGTGGCCCGCTGCCATCGAAGAGGACAAGGAGCTATTGCTCAAGTTTATCGAGTTTGCCCGCAACAACAACTTGCTCACCGATGAAACCGCGCTCAAGCTGACTGAACTGGTTGAGGACGTAGAGCAAGAGGTGGAATCGGCAAAGGAGCAGGCTACCGCCCGCGCCGACGACGAACAGGCGCGCATGGAAGCCACCGCCGCGGCAGCAGCAAAGGCCAACCCGCGACCCGTGGGCGAGATGGCGACGGAATACACCAACGGCTATAATGCAAGCGAAGCCACTGCAATTGTGCAGGCGGTAATTCGGCAAGAAACCGAACGCATGTTAGTCAACGGAGGTGTGTAGATGCCGACTATCAGTGAGACCATTAAGCAGTTGATTGACGCGTACCGTGAGCAATGGGATGAACCGAATCGGGTACGGATGGGCATAAACGTCTATCGGCAACTGTACAATGAATTGGCGATAGCGGATGGCAGGGAGCCAATCGGAGCGGGTGACGACACCCCTCTTGCGTTTGGGAAGGTGCATGGGCTTCCGATTTTATTGGGTGTTGCTTATTCGCCTGATGATATTTCTGTGGATCACACGGACTATCCAGGCTATGAGGTTAAGCAGGCAACATGGAGATTAGGCGCGGCAAATGCCAACTGACCTCGAACGCTGGGCCAATAGCCAAGTAGCCGCAGCCGTCGCCATCGGCATCAACCCACTCGACGCCCAACGCGCAGCCAAAGCGTTTCTTGCCCTGCTACCACCAGGCGCAGACCCAAACACTTACATCGTGCCTGGGCATCAGCTTGAGCAGGACATAACCGCGCCTGAGATGGCACAGGATGCCTTGAGTGCGTTTGTTGCGCGTGAGGACGTGCCGAGCCAATTCAAGTTGATATTAGCAGCGGGGGAGGGTGAATGATGACCGTGGCTGAGATAATCGAAAAGCTAAAAGAGTTTCCAGCGGATATGCCCGTACTCCAGTACGATGATGAAAATCTTATCCTGAATGATATAGAGTGGGTGGGAGAAATGGGCAACGAAAAAGTTGCGGGCGTGGTAATTCATGGCTTTCAACCTAGTGGACTAGGAGATTGGATCGTGCGTGCCTAGCACCGTCCTCCCTGGCTTTACTTTCTCGCGCTCCCTTGCCCGTTTTCGCAACACGGCAACGGGTAGATTCGTTTCGCGTGACCGCATTCTTGACCTGTTGGATGGGCAGATTCGCCATGCCGAGAACCGTTTAGGCGACATCGTGACCGCCATGCACGAACGCACGATAGCACCCGGCATGGGCGAGATGCTGATGCGCGACGAGTTGCGGCGCTTGAGCCTGACCAATGCCGCGTTGGGCAAGGGTGGCTTTGAACGCTTAGACTTCCGTGATTACGGCAGAGCAGGTAGGCAGTTGCGCGACACCTACGCCCGCGTGAGCAACCTAGCGCGTGACCTGGAGGCGGGGCGCGTGAGCCTACCGCAAGCGTTGAACAGGGTAGCGGGCTATGTAGGTGAGGCACGGCGCAACTTCTTCGAGACAGAGCGTGAGGCACTACGGGCTACAGGACGGGCGTATGAGGAACGGCGCAGAATAAATTCACACGAAACCTGTAGGGATTGTGTTCGTTGGGCTAGTATGGGGTGGCGTCCACTTGGTCAGCTTCCAGTACCCGGCGAACAGTCTAGGTGCAACAGCCATTGTCGCTGCAACATGGAGCGGCGCGAGGTAACGCCTGAGATGATGCGCGAACGGATGACGGTAAGGTTAGAAAGGGCGATGGCGTGAACGAACCACAATTCAGCGGCATGACCTGCTGCGTTTATGACGCAGAGTACGAACGTGCCGAGATGATTGCATTTGGTGGCAAAGTTTGGATCCGCCAGTGGGCATACGGTGTGTTCGAGGCAAAGATTGGCGGACAGTGGTATTCCTGTGAACTTGCCGACTTTGATTTGTCGAAGGGCATGGATGAATATATTGCGAGTCTGAAACGTTTGCGAGATAAACAACAGGAGGTCACACCATGAACGACGGACAGTACACCAATCTTCGTAATTACCTAGAGGAAATCGCCAGCCAGGGCAAGCAACTGTTGGCAGAGCAGAAGCGCACGAATGAGTTATTGGAGCGCGTTGTTGCGCCCGTGCCAACATTCAACACGAAGCATATCGACTTGGATGCAATCGACCCAACGCAAGATGCTGTCTACTTGTCGGGTGGTAGCAAGATTGAGCGCGTCAGCCCACCCTTTACAGTCGAAACCGTCAAGGAAGAGCCGCTCAAGACGACTGAGACAGTCGAGGTAGTTGAGGACAAGCCCGCGACGGCGACGAAGAAGGGCAAATGATACATTGGTTGCAAGGCGAAACGTTGGTGCCGAACTGGTTATTTGCCCTGATTATTGGCACAACCGTTTTAGAGTATTTGATTCGTTTTGGTCTTTGGCTTTGGCGAGGACGCAAGTGAACGTCACCCTATGCAGCGCGTTTCGCAACAGCGCGGGCTATATTGCGCGGTACTTTGAGCAGGTCACAGCGTTGCAAGAGTCCATAGAATCGCGCGGCGATTGCCTGTATCTTGTTCTTGCCGAAGGTGACAGCACAGATGATACGCCCGAAAGGTTGGATGGCGTATTGTCGGAATTGGGGGTAGAGGCGACGTTGCTAGGTGTAACCCACGGCGGCAAGGATTACGGCAGCGTGGTCAACGCCGAACGCTTTGCAAACCTGGCGAAAGTGTGGAACGCCATTTGGCAGCGCATCCCAGAGGACGCCGACGCGGTTATCTTCGTGGAGTCCGACCTGATATGGGCGACCAGTACGATGCTGGCCTTGCTGGATGACCTTGAGCATGTGCCATGCGTCGCGCCGATGGTGATGATGAAAAACGGCTGGTTCTGGGACACTTGGGGGTTTGTGCGTAATGGTCACAACTTTCGCAACCAGCCACCATTCCATGCTGAGATGACTGCGCAAAGCCTTTGGTTTGAGCTAGACAGCGCGGGTAGTTGCTTGGTGATGCGTGGCGATGTAGCGCGCAGGGTGCATTGGCCCGCAGCGGATGTGGTCAAGGGCGTATGCAAGCAGATTATCGATGGCGGCGATAGTGTTTGGCTGAACACAAGACAAAAGGTGATGCACCCATGATTCACGATAACGTTCTCATCTTGAAACACGATCTCGTCACCATAGACGATACCGCCCGCGTCGATTCGTACTGCAAGATCGAAGGCGGCTTAGGCGTTCGCATTGGCAAAGGCGTGCATGTCAGCAGCTTCGCGCATCTCAACATTGGCGGTGGCTTGCTTGTTGTTGGCGACTACGTTGCGCTTACCTCTGGCGTGCGCGTCGTCACCGGCAGCAACACGGCGGCGGGACTGAGCATGTCGAGCGCGTCCCCTGTGGAGATGCAAGTGGTTGAGCGCAAGGAAGTCGTCATAGACGACTATGCCTTTGTGGGCGCGGGTGCTACCATCTTGCCTGGTGTGCATATCGGACGCTTTGCCATCGTGGGCGCGGGTAGCGTCGTCACAAAGGACGTAAAGGCGTCTGAGGTGGTGATGGGCATCCCTGCGCGTGTAGTAGGGCATCGCTGCTTTGACACCGAGACGGGCGAAGGGTTTATCGCCTGGTTGCCTAAGCTACGCGACTTGGCTGCACAGCGCGACATAGACCGCGTGCGCCAGCGGTATGGGGATGCGATGCCTGAGGCTATGGCAGTGGACTTGGTTGAGGCGATCAACGCGCTGACGATGGAGGTGACGGGTTGAGCAGAGAAACCATTGACCAGATTTGGGCATTGTGCCAACTTATTGCTTTTTTTGCTGTCCCCATTGCAGTTGCTTATTATACTGGATCAACGGTTGGCTTTTTGGCTCTAGCCGCGGAAAGTCTAATTGGGGCACGTATTAGCAATGGTAGCGATAACGGCGGCTTTGGCTACATCTTCATCATGGCGATGTACGCGGCGTTTGTGGCTGCGATCATTTGGCTCGTAACTGGAGTGACCTAAGTTGAGCGAACGACGCGAGCTGTACCTAGCCGCTGTACCTAGCCGCTGGATTGACATTCGTTTCAACGATGGCAAGCACACGGGGCTGCGCGTCCTCAGTGGCACGACCGTCATTGAGATAAAGCGCGATGGGCGCAAAATGGTCGTGGATATTGTCGAGTGTATGCCTATTGATTTGGCTAGGGAAAAAGTGTATGATAAGTGACATGACCAACCGTAACCAGTCCGTAGCCTACATCAATAATGCCAATGGCGTCATCCTAGACGCCGAACGCACCAACGTGCCACCCAAGAAGGGCGATAGCGTTGCCTTTCTTGAGACTGAGGGGCAATGGTGCGTAGGTGATGTGGAGCGCGCTGAGGGTAGGTTTGACAGGCTGGTGTATGTGGATAGGCGGGGATAGATGATGAATGAGAATTTAACAGCGGTTTTCCTTAATGATCGGCGTTTCGAGAATCCTCAACCACGCCTTGAGGTTGATACAGACAAGAAGAGATTTGCTGTTATTATCAATGGAACCCAAGATGGCAAAGTGCCAAGTTTTCAGCTTGGCGATAGTATTAAGGTCGAGTTAATTGGCGTCCCTGGGACGTATCGCCTTATTGGGAAATACAAGTGGTTCATTGCAAATGGAGAGTTCACAGGGATAGTCGAAGGTGACATTCCTGACCACCTACAACCAAGTTGAGTCAACGTAGCACCATAATCGAATCGGCGGTTTAGCCGCACAATTACCACAAGACCGTTTAAGACGGGGTGGATTACTCGAAAGAGTAACCCACCCCGTCTTTTTTGTGCCTTTTGACCAGGACACTAATGCCCGACCTGACACCCGCACCACCCGAATTTAACGAACGCATCCAGCGGCTCATCGCTGCTTACTTTGCCGACTTGCAAGAGGCGCGCATTGAACTACAGGTGCGCGACACCGCAGACGGCACGCAGACGGTGCAAGCGTGGGGCGAGGCCGATACGCCGGACAATCCAAGCGAGGCGCGCAAGTTCGACTTTAGCATCTGGTTTGCATTGGACGTGTGGGCAACGCTTGACGACTACCAGCGCGACGCGTTGGCGTACCACGAGCTAATGCACTGTCGCTTTGACGACGCGGGCAAGCCCATGTTGGTTGACCACGATGTTGAGGTCTTCAACAACGAGATAGCAACCTTCGGCCTGTGGTGGGGTGAAGGCGCGCAGGACACGCTAGACGCAATTGAGAATATGCCGCCCCCACATGGGGCAGAAGGAGATAGCAACATGCCGCGAGGATACCGAAGCCCAATGCAGGGGTCACATGGTTCATCGGGAGCGGGTAGTCATGGTTCATCTGGTGCTGGTTCGCACGGCTCTAGTGGCGCAGGCTCACATGGGTCAAGCGGGGCAGGTAGCCACGGCTCTAGTGGAGCCGGTTCTCATGGCTCATCCGGCGCTTTTGCTGACCCGCATTTGAGCGTGGGCGCTGACTTCGTGACCGTGCCGATTGGCGACGGGCGCACGATTGACATTTGCCCTGAGTGTTGGGAAACGCTCAAGGCGTTTGTCATCGACCAAACAGCAGGGGCTATGCAAGGTAGCCACGGTTCAAGTGGGGCGTAAGCCATGAGCGATGAAATTGTTCGTGAGTACCACGTCTCGACTTTTCGCGGAAAGGTTGAGGACGTACCTATAGCCGATGGCGTGGACATGGAGGAGATTCGTCGCAGCGATCCCAATGCCATGTTTGTCACGTTGCCCATTGCCGAGATTGGGGCGATCTCCAATAACGGCTTGCTGTATGACGAATCACTTGTCAACAGCATTGTGGCGCAAATCAACGCAGACCGTCCGGGTGGCATTTTGGGCCACGTTCCAGACGAAGAACGTAGCACCTCGTTTCCACTACCCGCGGGGCTGTGGGTGGGTGCGATGTTGGCAGGAGAGACCTTGTGGGCGAAGTCTTATGTACCTCCTGGCGCGGCCAGGGAGTACATGGGCAACCTCAAGAAAGTGGGCGGGCAGATTGCGACCAGCATCTATGGCAAGGGCAAGTTTGAGCGTGTGCGTGATGGCGTGCGACGCCTGACTAACTTCAAGCTCGAGAGCCTGGACTTTGCACCTCCTGGGCGCGCGGCGCTAGGGATGGGCGCAATCCCCCACGTAACAGCAGAAATGGATTCAGAACAGGAGCCAATTATGGCAGACAAAGCACAAGTGATTGCCGAGCTACGCAATGCGAAGGTAACGCCGCAACGCGGGTGGCAACCCAGCGGCGAAACAGTGGACGTGAGCGAGATGCAAGGTCTACTCGCTGAACGTGACGACCGTATCACGGTGCTTGAAACCACCGTGGGTGAGTTCCGTCGTCGCGAGTTTGAGCGCGCTGTGGATGCGGTTGTGGTCGAGATGACGGACTGGCCCGTGCGCGAAACCGCACCCGACAGCAACGGCAAGACCGCGAAAGACAAGCTGGCCGCACTACGCGCCATGTTCAAGCGCGCCGTCGTGGACAAGATGGGCGACGAGCAGGACAGCGCCAAAGTCGCTGAAATGGCGGCGGCGGCGTGGGAAGAAATCAAGCCCATTGCCGAGATGATGCGCGATGCATTGGCAGGGCCAGCGGCAATTGTGGGCGGGCGCGTCAGCGAGGGCGGGCGCAAGCCACTGGAAGACACGCCAGAGAATCGTGACAAGGCAATGTCCCAAATGGGCATTACGGTATAAGGGAGGATGACATGGCTGTAGTTGCAGTAACGAGCGCCAATGTGCGCGCATTAACCAGCCACGGGGCGATTGTGTTGCCCGGTACAGCGGGCGCAACCGTCACCAATGGCTATCTTGTGTACGCCGCCGCTGATGGCGATTGGGAACATGCCGACGCCAACGCAGCGGGGCTTGAGGGTGTGATGGGTGTCTGCGTCGAAACCTACGACGGCGAAGATACGGTCATCGCAGGCAACGCACTGAGCGTCTGCGTCAAGGGGCCGGTGTCAGGCTTTACGGGCTTGGTCGCAGGGGCCATCTACTATCTGAGCGACACCGTAGGGCGCTTAGACGACGCTACGGGAACGTTTGACCGCCTGATTGGGCGCGGTGTGGAGCTTGCAGGCGAGGTTGTCCTGTGGGTTGACATCACCCTCACCGACGCGGCCAGCGCATAGAAGGGATAAAGAACAATGGCAACAATCCTAGGGCCGCTTACCCTTCAAAACAAAGCACTGCCCATCGGCGTAGACGGCACACGTGTAGCGCAATGGGCCATGCGCGATGGCATCAGTTATGGCGAGTTTGTCAACCGCGTAGCGTTGGCGTTGGGCGCGGCCAACCAAGCCTTGATGGAGAAATGGGGCTTCCTGCTCAACGTCACCGACGAAATCATGATGGAGTATCCCAACGGCGGCACCATTGAGCCAATGACGGAACTCACCGACATTGACAAGCATCCGCTGGTGCATGGCACAACCATCGGTCACATGCTGCCCCTCAAGTTCTATGGCGAGGCGGTGGGTGGCACCTGGCGCTATTTCCGTGATGTACGCAGCGTGCAGATTCAGGCCGCTGTCACTGAAATCGTCAACCGTGGCATCTGGCGCTTTGAGCAGGCGTTGCTCACGCGCTTTTTCAGCAACAGCGAATTGGCGATTGGCGCATCGGGCTACAGCGTACCCTTCGTGCGCGGCACAGGCGGCAACGTGGACTTTGCGCCGCCTGCCTATGACGGCGTGACCTTCCCCACCACACACGATCATTTCCTGGCCTATGACATCGATACTGGCCCCGACACGATGGATGATGTGTTGGAGGGCTTGGCCTTGACGTTGGCGGAGCATGGACACATGGCTCCCTTCACCGCCATTGTCAGCCGCGCCGACATCGCGCTCTTTAGCGCGTTGACCAACTTCGTCACCATCGTGGACAACACCGTACAGGTGATTGACCGCGGCAGTGGCACCACGGGCAGCCAGTTCTTTGCGCGTGGCTCGCGTGATATTGGGCGCATCGGCTGGTACCAGAGCGCCGTGGGCCTGATTGAGCTAGTGGCATCTGGACGCGTGCCAACAGGCTACGTGGGCATGACCAAGAGCTATGGCAACAACAACCCGCGCAATGCACTGGCGGTACGCGTGCATCCCGACCAGGGCTTTGGCTTTTTCATCGTCACCAAGACCAGCGAAAACCTGGACTGGCCCGTTGAGCAAGTCGATGTGGGCCTTGAGTTTGGCGTCGGCGTCGGTGCAGACCGCACCAATGGCGCAGCCGGGCTACTTGTCGCCAATGACACCTGGGCCAATGCAACCATCACCTAAGAGGCGCTATGCGGCTGAATTGGCTTGGCTACAACTGGAGAACGTTTGATGGCTATGGGCGTTATGGCGCATACATGGCGCGTGCATTAGCGCGCGCGGGTGTGACTGTAACGCCTCACTTCACTGGCGCAGCGGACGCCCCCAAGTGGCTACAAGATGAGTGGGGTGTTGACTTTGGCATCCCCACCATCTCCTGCCTGCCCCCCTACTATCTGCGTAAGTTGCCCAGGCACGCCACAGGCCCACATTGGCTGCTAACGATGACCGAGGGCAGCGAGTGTCCCGATGGGTGGGCTGACATCATCAACCAGAGCGGCGTAGCGCGCGTGATTGTGCCGTGTGAACATAACAAGGATGCCTTCACGCGTGGGGGTGTAGTCGCGCCGATCTCGGTTGTGCCGGGTGGCACTGACCCGTTCGAGTTCCCGCTGTTACAGCGTGAGCGCAAAGAGGGCGCGCCTTACACCTTCCTTGCGCTTGCCGACCGTGGCAGCCGCAAAGGATGGGACGAGGTCTATGACGCCTTCTACAAGGCGTTTGGTGGCAAGACGACAGGGCAACAGGACGTGCGGCTGATTATCAAGTGCAGGCCAGAAGGCAACGCCCAGCTTGAAATGATAGCCAAAGCCACTGACCTTGA